>Ga0302157_10006267_pt1 | contig 12341 bp, 9 predicted proteins | sample I_Bog_N3_3_FD_193502 | JGI IMG/M metagenome (GOLD analysis project Ga0302157, IMG submission 193502) | Peat permafrost microbial communities from Stordalen Mire near Abisko, Sweden - I_Bog_N3_3 | ecosystem: Environmental > Terrestrial > Soil > Wetlands > Peat | place: Sweden: Abisko, Stordalen...
GAAAAAATTGATGATAGCGATGCAATTTCAAGTACACGAGTCCCTCGCTTATTTCCGTATGAATCATTGCGTACAGGTACTGTTGGCAGGCTCCGGTTACTGAACGCCTGCGTCCGCGCCGCCCGAGCCGGACCCCATGCTCCAGTTGTTGAGCAGGTTCTGGCTGGCCGCTGGCGCTTCAAGCAAAGGCTCAACCCCGGCCACAAGCGTGATGGCGGTAACGTCGGTTGTGCCGTCCGTGGAGACCACCATGATGGCGTCACCCTTTTTCAGATCGGCAATCTGAATGGTGGGTGCGCGGTTGAGCATCTGCTGCGGATCGGTGCTGGCCGCTCCGCCGGCGAATTGGCCGCCGCCCTGGCCGCCTTGAGCGTTGCCCTGGCCCGACCACTGCCCGCCCCCTGCGGGCCGCTGCGCTGCACCTGCTGGCGCTGCAGTTGGCGCACCACCGCCGCTGCCGCCCTTGAGCCGCGCCGCCAATGCGCCGGCCATGCGTTCCGGAAGCCGGCGCATCTGCACGTCCGGTGTAATGTGAATGGTAATCTGCTTCTTGGTCGCCAGGTCTTTCAGCGAAAGAGTGTTGGCGGTCGCGTCAACGGAAGAGATGGTTCCGGAGAGATTGCGGAATGTTCCGGAGACCACTTCATCGGCTTGAATGCTGAGCCCGTCCGCGCTCTTTGCGCCCCGTGCACGCAATTGGTCGCCGGGATGAATTGCGTCTATCGGCGCAGCCGTGGCCGCATCAAAACTGACCGATGCGGGCGCGTATCGCTTGAGCATGGTTGCCTTGGTGGTGTTCACGGTGATCGTCTTCGCAGTAGCCCCCGAACCACTCGTCAATACAAGAACGCCGCCGGCAGCATCCACGCTCTTGACCAGCCCGCCCACGCCGCGTCGTTGCCAGTCCTCGCGGTCCTGCTGCTGCTTTTTGGCCACGTCGGCCTGCTTGATGGCGATGATCTGGATGGCCTGCGTGGCGCCCGCAGCAGCGTCGGGGTCCAGCTTCACCAGCACACGATCGGCGACAGCAAGGTCGGCGAACTGCATCGCCTCGGCCTTGCTCAGGTCCTTTTCTCCCGGCTCAATGCGCTTGATCACCGCGGCCGCCGGAACCTCCACCTGGTAGGACTGTCCGGCATCGGTCTTCACCGTCAGCGAGCTTCCGTTGATCCCGGTGATGGCGCCGATAAACCGCGCCGGAGCCTGTGCAGGTGAGGGCAGTGCAATCGCGAAATGCAATGCGGCGAGGAGCGACAACCGCAATGCGAAATTGGAAGCTTTCAGTGTGCGCGTCATAAGCCATTTCTCCTCGGTCCAATGCATTCCGGCAACCGGGGTTCGAGAGTCGTTCCTGCTTCGGTAGACGAGCCACCGCGCGAAAAGGTTGAGCGCAAAGTGTCATAGTATGAGGTATTCAGCGGAAATAGCAGGAAATGATGCTAAAAGGTCACTTTTGTTTGGGTTGCAAGCTCCTGACCTTAAGGGAACCTTAAGGTTTATCATGGCGGATTTGAGGGTCGCGCACTGAGCTAAACAAGCCACGTTGCACCGTGAATTGATGCGGGCCCAGACCCGGCGCTCAGGACGTGAAATTGAGATCCGCCGTCTCCAGAAAAAGATAATTTCCCGAGGGGGCCGGGACGACATGCGTGAGCCTGCGGTTGTGGACAACCACCGTGTCGCGGTACCAGAGATTGATGGCCGGCAGATCGCGCGCCAGCGTCTGTTGCACTTCAGCGTAGTCGGCGCGGCGGCGGGCCATATCTGCCGTTTGCGCCGCGTCGTCGAGCAGCGCATCCACGCGGGCATTCGAGTAGTGGCTGCGGTTGGCGCCCTTGGGCGGAATACGAGAGGTCGAAAATGCATAGCCGAAGATGTCTGGCTGCTCGTTGCCGCCAACCCATTGCAGGGAGTACATCTGGAAGGCTCCGTGCATCACGTCGGCGTAAAACGTGGCGGCCTCAAAGCTGCGAATCTCCAGCGCGATGCCCACAGCGGCCAGTTGCTGCTGGAGCACCGCAGCCAGCAGGCGCGTGCCCTCCACGTTGCTGGTCTTCATCGTCAGGTGAAATCGAACGCCACCGGCGCCGCGCGGATGACCGGAGGCATCAAGCAATTGCTCAGCATGTTGCGGGTCGTAGTCGAAGCGTGGACCATCGCCATTGAACGCCCAGTGGCCGGTCGGCAGCAGGCTCGCGGCGGGCCGCGCGCGATTGCCCAGCAGAGTGCGGATGATCAGCGCGCGGTCGATCGAGCAGGAGATGGCCTGGCGCACCCGCGCATCGATCAGCAGCGGGTCGCGCAGGTTGAAGCTCAGGTACTGGATCTCCGTCCCGCCGGTCTCCTCAATGACCAGATTGGGTCGCGCCGCGAGCACAGCAAGCGAATCCATGGGCAGGGAATTGATGGCAACGTCGCCGGAGCCCTTCTCAAGCTCAAGTGACTCCGTAATTGCATCGGGCACAACGGAGAAGCGAACGCGCTCGAGCTTCGGAACCACCGACCAGCTGAGAGGATTGCGATCGACGATCACATCCTGATCGATCTGTTGCGAGACAAAACGAAACGGTCCCGTGCCTACCGGACGCTGCCAGAACTCGCGCCCGCTGCCCCAGGGGACAATGCCGATGGCGCCGGTGGAGAGATTGCTGAGCAGAAAATTATCAGCGTGCTTGAGGTGCATCACAACGGTGCGCTCGTCCGGCGCGCCCAGGGTGTCAACTGCCGCGTAGGTGGCGGCTTTGGGTGAGATCACATAACCGGGATGCGCAGGGTTGCGCATGGAGTCGAGCGTCCACAGAACATCGCGCGCGGTGAGCGGCCGTCCATCGTGGAAGCGCACGCCGGAGCGCAGATGAAAGACGAGCGTAAGCGGATCAGGCTGCTCCCAGCGCTCGGCCAGCGCCGGCGCAAACTGGTAGCTCGCGTCGCGGCTCACCAGGCCGTCGAAGAGCAATGCATCAATGCGCTCCGACTGTGCGTCAGTGCCGATGCGCGGATCGAGATTGGCCGGGCTGCTCTCGATGAGTACGACCACAGTATGTGGATCGCGCGGAGTTGAGCGGCAAGCGGTGAGCACGAGCAATCCTGCGAGCGCCACCACGCCGCAGAGTCGCCGCTTAGACATAGGTCACCTGGCCCAGGATCGCCGGGCGCGTGGCTCCGGTGGCAGCGGGAACGTTGCCCGGCTTGCAGTGCCAGGTCTGCCAGGCCAGCAGCGCAAAGGCCGCGGCCTCCTTGGCTTCAGCGGGCAGGCCGAACTCTTCGCTCGATGCCAGTTCGCATCCGAGCGGCGCGAGACGCGCTGACAGCATGGCCATCAGCGTATTGTTGCGCGCGCCGCCGCCGGAGACGATGTAATCAATCGTGCTGGTCGAGGATTGGGCGCTGCGCATCTTCCTGCGGACGAACTGCCGGTAGCTGCGTACGATGGTCTCCGCTGTGAGCGCGGTCGCTGTGGCGACTGCATCCGCTGGATTCTTGCTCGTGCGCCGGCATGCGGCGAGAAACTTCGCAGCATACTCGCGGCCGAACTCTTCGCGCCCTGCGGTGCGCGGCGGCTCGAGCGCAAAATACGGATTGCGGAGAGCGGCAGTGAGAACGGGAGCAAGAACTTTGCCGGAAGCCGCGATGGCCCCGTTGCGATCGTAACGCTTGCCGAAGAGTTCGAGCGCCAGTGCATCCATCACCATATTGCCGGGGCCGGTGTCGAATGCGACTACCTGGTCCCGCGTCGCAGCGGCGGGGATTGCTGTCAGGTTGGCGATGCCGCCGATATTCTGCAGCACGCGTCCCCGCGTTGGATGCCCGAACAGCACGTAGTCGAGCAGCGGAACCAGCGGCGCGCCCTGCCCGCCGGCCAGCATATCCGCAGGGCGGAAGTTCGAGACAACCGGTACGCCGAGAGTTGCAGCGATGACCTGCGCCTCGCCTGCCTGCCAAGTGCAGGCGAAGCTGCGGCCTGCATAGGTTGAAGCACGCGCCTGGTGGTAGAGCGTCTGCCCATGGCTGCCGATCAGATCAAGCGCGACAGGATTCTGTTTCAGCGTGGCACTCACAGCCTGCGCGTACGCGATTCCGAGGCGCCAGTTGAGCCGCGCCAGCTCAGCTGTTGATGTGGAAGCCGAGTTCATGGCTGCCAGGACAGCGCGCCGCAGCGCAGCCGGATATGGGATGCCGTGATGCGCAATCAGCGTGAGCCTAGGGCGCAGTTTACCGGCCGTGATGCGTACGATGGCCACGTCGATGCCATCGGCTGATGTGCCGCTCATGATGCCGGCCACGGTCATGCTCCTGGTGGTCATCGAGACGGCGCCTCCTCTGCCGGTTGCGCCTTGGCAATCGTCGCGCCGAAGGCGTGAATACGCGCGCGGAGCGCCTCGAATTGTCGCGTGGACAAGGATGGAGAGGCCGTGGCGGAGAACAGCGCTTTGCGCTTGAGCGCAGTTTGACGCGCGTGCGTCAGCAGCAGGTTGCGGAACGATGCGGAACGCTCAGCTTCGTGCAGCAGCGATTCATAGGCGCGCAAAATCAACTCCGGGCTGTGGCAGATCTCTATCAGGTCCATCCCGGCACGAACTGCCGTGATCACTGCTTCTTCGATGGGCATGTATTTGAGAATGCCGCCCATCTCCAGATCGTCGGAGAAGATGATGCCGCGATAGCCGAGGCGTTTGCGCAGCACGGATGTAATCCAGTAGCGCGACGCCGATGCCGGGCGGTTGCCGCCGGGTGTCGCGGGATAAGCTGCGTGGTTCACCATGATCATGGGCAGTTCGCCGCGCAGTTCGCGATAAGGCACAAGGTCTTCGCGATTCAGGTCGCGCATGCTGCGGTCAATTGACGGAGTCTCCAAATGCGAGTCATGCGTCCCTGCGCCAAGGCCTGGAAAATGCTTGCCGCATCCGACAACTCCCTGTGTGGCAAGGCCTGCGAGAAAGCCGCGCGCGTATTCAATCACGCCGTCTGCCGTTGCGGCAGCGGCGCGCGTGCCCATCACCTTGGCCGACGCGGGCAGGGCGAGGTCGAGCACAGGGGCAAGCGTTGTATTGAAGCCGAAGGCTTTCACTGCGCGCGCAACCAGCTCTCCGTATACGTAGAGGAGCGCTATGTTTTTTTGGGGCAGCGCCGCTAGAGCGACAGCCTGCGCGGACGGCAGGGGCGCAAGCGCATCGCGCAGTCGATCAACAGTCCCGCCTTCGACGTCGACGCAGCGCAGGCTGTGCGGTGTGGAGAGCCCCGTTGCCTCCTGGAGCAGCGCGCGGGTCTGCTTCGGATCTGCGATATTGCGGCGGAAGAGGATGATGCCGGCGGGTCGCACCAAGTTGAGCCATGCACGCTCCAGGCCGGTGAGTTCCGTGCCCGAAAGGCCGACGACCAGCAGGCTTCCGGCAGCGTGACGCAGGTTCGTCGTCATGCTTTCTCCTTCAATTCCTGCTGCAATTCTTCGAGCAGATTCAGGGCCTGCAAGGGCGTAAGGGAGTTGACGTCTGTCGCCTCGATGCGGTCAACGATGCGTTGCGAGAGCGGCGTGAAGATGGTCAGCTGCACAGGCTCGGCTGTTTCTACCTGCACACTCTGGCGTTCCTGCTTCTCGTGCTGCTTGAGCACGCGCCGGGCGCGCTCGATCACCTGCGCCGGCAGTCCGGCCAACCGGGCAACTTCAATGCCGTAACTCTTGCTTGCAGCACCGGGTTCAATCGTATGCAGGAACACAATGCCGCCTGCGCCGTCCTTCACGCCGACGCGGAGATTGCGCACGCGAGGCAGCTTCTCGGCTAACATCGTCAGCTCATGATAGTGAGTGGCAAAGAGCGTGCGTGCGCCAGTTTCAGCGTGCAGGTACTCGACCGTTGCCCAGGCCAGCGACAGGCCGTCGAAGGTGGCCGTGCCGCGGCCCATCTCGTCGAGCAGAATCAGCGAGCGGGGCGTCGCGGTGTTGAGAATGGTGGCCGTCTCGGTCATCTCGACCATAAAGGTGGAGCGGCCGCGGGCCACGTTGTCGCTGGCGCCGATGCGCGTGTAGATGCGGTCAACTAATCCGAAGCGCATCCGCTCGGCTGGCACAAAGCTCCCCATCTGCGCCAGCAGCACTAACATGGCCGCCTGGCGAAGATAAGTGCTCTTACCGCCCATGTTAGGGCCAGTTATGAGCAATAAACTCGGTCCGCTGCAAGTTTCATTTGAGTTATCCGCACTTAGATAGAGATCGTTGGCAATGAAATGTCCCTCGCGCGTCTCCTCCATCCATTGCTCGATCACCGGATGGCGGCCCGCAACAGCTTCGAGCACCGGCTCATCGACAATAGTGGGCCGCACGTAGCGTCGCAGCGCGGCCAGGTGCGCAAAGTTCGAGAGCAGGTCAGCCTCGGCCACCGCGGCCGAACTGCGGCGAATGCGGCTTGCTGCTTCAAGCACAGTGCGGCGCAGTTCGATGAAAATGCGCTTCTCAATTTCAATCGAACGGTCGTGCGCGGTGAGAATCTTGCGCTCGTACTCTTTGAGCTCAGGGGTGGTAAAGCGTTCGGCGTTCACCAGGGTCTGCTTGCGTTCATAGTCAGCGGGAGCGAGCGCGAGGTTCGCCTTGGTGATCTCAATGTAATAGCCGAAGACGGAGTTGTAGCGGACCTTGAGCGAACCGATACCGGTGCGCTGGCGCTCGCGTTCTTCGATTGCGGCGATGGACTGGCGGCCGGTGGAGGAGATGGTGCGCAGCTCATCGAGTTCCGTGTCCACGCCCGCTGCAATCGCGCCGCCATCGACCAGCGTGAGCGGCGGCTCGGCGACCAGCGTGGTTGCAATCAGCACGGTCACGTCATCGAGCGGGTCAAGCCGCTCTGCAAGCGCGCGCCACAGCGGAGACTGCATCGCGTCGAGCGCAATCGTCAAGCCTGGCAGGCGCGCCAGGCTGGCGGCGAGTGCGCGCACGTCGCGGGGGCCGGCGGAGTCGAGTGAAAGCCGCGCGAGCAGCCGCTCCAGGTCAAGAATCCCAGCAAAGGCGCGCCGCAGTTCTTCGCGTTTCAACAGGTCGCCATGCGCTTGGGCGACTGCTTCATAGCGCGCTTCCAGAGCCTGCGCATCCACGAGCGGCCGCAGAATGGTTGCGCGCAGCAGGCGCTTGCCCATGGGCGTCTGGCACGCGTCGAGCGTGTGGAAGAGCGTGGCGCGCGCATCCTGCCCTTGAAAGAGCGGGTCGACAAGTTCAAGGTTGCGCACCGTGACCTGGTCGAGCTCAAGCGCGGTTGAGTGCTCCTGAAACTTGAGGCTGTCAATGTGCAGCGCGTCGATCTTCTGCGTGGTGCGCACATAGTGGAGCACTGCGCCGGCGGCGATGGCTGCGGCCGGATGGGTGTCGAGCCCGAAGCCCTCAAGGGTGCGCACGTTCAGTTGCCGCTCCACCAGCGGAACGGCGAAGTCGCGGGTCCACACCCAGTCCTCGACGCGAGTGCGGGCGACGATTCGATCCAAGCCGCGATCGAGCTGTGCTGGCAACTCGGCGCTCAAGGGCAGCAGAACCTCGCTCGGTCCGGCCTTCACAATCTCATCCACGGCCTGCTGGCGCGCCGTGGCCCCGGCAAACTCCGCAGTGCGAAACTCGCCGGTTGAAACATCGAGAAGCGCGATGGCGCAGACCGGGTCTTTCGCGGCCCCGGTCTCAAACAGCGCGGCAAGAAAATTGTTCTGCTCCTGGCCGAGGGCATTGTCGAGCGCCGTGCCCGGAGTGAGCACGCGCGTTACTTCGCGGCGCACAATCTTTTTGGTGAGCTTTGGGTCTTCCATCTGATCGCAGATGGCAATGCGGTAGCCCATGCGCAGCAGGCGGGTCAGGTAGCTGTCGACGGCGTGATAAGGGACGCCGCACATGGGCTGGGTGCGTTCGCGGTCGCGGGCGGTGAGGGTCAGCTGCAGCTCGCGGCTCACCGTCACCGCGTCGTCGTAGAACAGCTCGTAGAAGTCGCCCATGCGGAAAAAGAGCAGCGCGTCGGGGTTTTCGCGCTTAGCCGCCGTCCATTGGCGCATGAAGGGCGTCAGATCGGCCATGGACTGATCGGGAGGGGGGGCTGTCGGGGCTGTTGGCTGGCTGTCTTCCTTGATCACGCTGGCTTTAAGAATACCTGTGCTTGGCGGTCTGGCGCATGAGGTGGAAAACCGGCCTCCGAGCGCCGCTGACTGTGCGCCGAACCCATGGCCGGGATAGACTACATCGGTCGTACCGAGCCGGTATCGCCGGAGTATGAAAAGAGGAGAGATGAGATTGCGGAAATTTGTTGTGGGGGTGTTGCTGGCGACAGGGATCGCGTTCAACGCAGCTGCGGCCGCCGGTCCCAAGCCATTGAGCGGAAGGAAATTTGATGCGCTGGCCAGCAAGGCGCTCGAAGCGATGAAGGCCAAGGCCGCCGAACTGAACATTGGCGGCGTGGCCGTGGTCAACTTTGCGCCGGGCGACGCAATCACCGGTTGGAGTTCGAAGATGGCCGTGGTGGGCCGCCTGACGGATCCGCCCACAGCCAACAGCAACGGCAATAATCTGCTCGGCGTGGCCTATGCCAAGTCGGCCGAGATGGCGCGCACACTGGCGAACAGCGGCACCGCCGGCGGCACACCGATGACTGGCGAGTTCGGCTGGCAGGGCGGCGTGATGGAGCGGGTCAGGGGAGGGGCCATCATTGTCTCCTTCAGCGGAGGCAAGTCTCCGCAGGACGTCCAGGTGTCGCAGGCCGGGTTGGCGGTGATCAAGAGCGGGCTATAGTCGCCACTCCCGCGTCTGACACGCGTATAGCTCCAGGGCCGGTTGCATGAATGTTGCTCGATCAGCACAGACATCCCTCAGGGGCTCAACAGGCTGCGGAAAAATACCAGTCTTGAGTCAGTTACCCTTGAAATCATCCCTCAGGGGCTGAAGCCCACATTGATTTGATTGCCCTGACACTTCTTGCCTCTTCCGAGGAGTTTTTCCGCAGCCTGTAAAGCCCCAGAATTTATGCGGTTTCTGCGGCACGGCTAATGCCGTGCTCTTTCAAAGCCTGATTTATGCGACCCGCTCCAGCCCCACTCCATCCCGTCAGGTGATTTGCATCACAGTATACTGAGCAGTTACGCCTTTAAGGTGGAAAGCGATATGTACCTGCTCTGGCTTCGAGTTGCGGCCATCCTCTACGCATCGGCGAGCGTCGCCGTGTTCCCCGCCGTGCTCTATAAGGAGGAACGCTGGCGGCGCTGGTGCGTCCACCTGGGCGGCATGGCGTGGTTCTTTCACTTCGTCTCCGCGGTGGAAATGCTGGTGCAGGCCCATCACTGGGTGCCGGTCAGCGCGCGGGAAGTGCAATCGCTGCTCGGCCTGGCAGTGGTTTCGGTGTTCTTTCTGGTCTGGTGGCTTTATGACGCCATCTCCCTTGGTTTGTTCGCTTTACCGGTCACATTCTTCATGGTTCTGATCCCCGCGCTGGGGCCTGACCGCTATACCTTTCCCTCGCAGGGTGTACGCGTCAGCTGGCTGGTGGCGCACATCGCCGCTCTGCTGCTGGCCTATGTGGCGCTTGGCTTCAGCCTGTTGGCGTCCATTCTCTATCTGGCGCAGGAGCGTCGCCTGAAGGCCAAGCCCAAGGCGCTGGCCCTGGCCGAGACCTCGCGCTCGTCCCCGTCGGACTGGCTGCCGCCGCTCGATACGCTGGAGCGCATCTCCGAGGCCATGCTGGAGTTCGGCTTTCCCTGCATGACGGTGGGCCTGGTCATTGGCATCTTTCTTGCCCAGGAAACCTCCCTCGGCGCAGCCTACTTCCTCGACCCCAAGATCATCGCCGCATTCGTCAGCTGGGCCATTTACGTGCTGCTGCTGCTGGTTCGCCGGTCCGCCGGCCTCCGCGGTCGCCGGGCCGCTTATCTTTCGGGCGCGGTCTTCGCGGTCATGGTGGTCGTGTGGACCGCCAATCTGTTCAGCCATGTCCACAGGTTTGGTGCCCGATGACACTGGCTCTCATTGGCGTGAACTACAAAACGGCGCCCATCGCGTTGCGCGAAAAGATCGCCATCAGCCGCGATGAGCTGCCGGAGACCACCCGCGCCCTGGCCGCCGTTGAAGGAGTGACGGAGTGCATGATCGTCTCTACCTGCAACCGCGTTGAACTACTGGCGGCGGTGGAGTCACCCGAGACCGACCTGACCGGCTTTCTGCATCGCCAGTTCGGCCTGGACCGTGCACTGCTCGAGCCGCACATCTACCAGGAGCATGACCGCGCCGCCGTCCGCCACCTGTTTCGCGTGGCCGCCAGCTTGGATTCCATGGTCGTCGGCGAGCCGCAGATTCTGGGCCAGGTGAAGGAGGCCTTTGCCGTGGCGCGCGCTGCTGGCACCATCGCCGGCCAGTTGGAGCACCTGCTGCAAAGCGCCTTTGCCGCGGCCAAGAAGGTTCGGTCGGAAACGGAGATCGGTTCGAACTCGGTTTCAATCGCCTCGGTGGCCGTCGATCTTGCCAAGAAAATCTTCGGTTCACTGCAAGGGCGGACGGTTTTTCTGGTTGGAGCAGGCAAGATGAGCGAGCTTGCCGCGCGGCATCTGGTGCAGCAGGGCGCGGGCGCAATCCTGGTGAGCAATCGCACCCAGGAACGCGCCACACGCATGGCGGAGCAGTTCGCCGGCCGCGTGATTCCGTATGAGCAGCTTTATGAAGTAGCCAGCGACGCGGACATTGTCATCAGCTCGACTGGCGCGCCGCACCCCATCTTCCGCCGCGAGCACGGGCAGCGCTTCATGCAAAAGCGGCGCAACCGGCCCATGTTCTTTATCGATATTGCCGTGCCTCGCGATGTAGACCCGGAGATGGGCAAGCTGGAAGGCTTGTTCGTCTACGATATCGACGACTTGCAGGCTGTTGCCGCAGCCCACATGGCCGAGCGCAGCCGCGAGGCCAGCGACGCAGAAACCCTGATTGCCGGCGAGGTGGAACGCTTCCATGCGCGGCAGCGGACGGTCAATGTTGCGCCGGCGATTGTGGCATTGCAGCGCCAGGCAGAGGAGATTCGCCAGGCTGAGCTCAAGCGAATCCAGGCGCGCCTCGGCGGCCTGACCGCGGAACAGATTGCCGCGGTGGAAGCGCTTACCCGCGGCCTCGTCAACAAGTTTCTCCATCCTCCCATGCAGGCGCTCAAGCAGGCTGCGCGCGAGGGCGATCAGGTAAAGCTCGATACTGTGTGCGAAGAGTGGTCGGTGAGCGCGGCAGCGGCCTCGGCATCGAGCTCTGAAGCGCCGACCGGCCCGAGCAAGGCAGCGGGGCCCGAAAAGCAAAAGAAAACTGCGGGCGCGGGCATGAGCGCGGCCGGCGTGGAGACCCACCGATGAAGCTGCGTATTGGAAGCCGTGGATCGCAACTTGCCCTGTGGCAGGCCAACCATATTGCCGCGTTGCTGCGTGGCCAGGGCCACGAGGTCGAAATCGAGATCATCAAGACCACCGGCGACAGGCTGCAGGAGATCACCTTCGCCCAGGTCGGTTCCAAGGGCATGTTCACCAAAGAGATTGAAGAAGCGCTGGCCGAGGGCCGCGTGGACTTGGCCGTACACTCGCTCAAAGACCTGCCCACGGAGCTGCCCGCGCCTTTCACGCTGGCCGCAACGCCGCCCAGGGTGGACCCCCGCGACGTGTTTGTTTCAGTGAAATATGAAAATCTGGCCGCGCTGCCCGAGGGCGCACGCGTAGGCACCAGCAGCCAGCGCCGTCGCGCGCAGTTGAAGGCGCTCCGGCCCGACATTGAAGCGCAAGAGTTTCGCGGGAACGTGGACACCCGCCTGCGCAAACTCGCCGAGGGCCAGGTGGATGCGATCCTGCTGGCCGCCGCCGGGCTCGATCGCCTGGAGAAGACCGAGTGGGTGCGTGAGCGCCTGGAGCCCAAGGATTTCTGCCCCGCCGCCGGGCAGGGCTCGCTGGGCATCGAGACGCGCAAAGACGACACGGGAACCATCGCCGCCATCGCCTTTCTCGACGATGCCGCTACGCGCTTTGCCGTTACCGCCGAACGTGCCGCGCTGGCCGAGCTGGGCGGCGGATGCCAGGTGCCCATCGGCATCTACTGCCGCCAGACCCCGGCGGAAGCAGGTCAGGGCGCCGGCGTTGCCCAGACCCAGGTTGAGATTTTTGGTGTGGTGGCCGCGCCGGAGACCGGAGCCGCTGTCCGCATCTTCCATCGCGCACCAGGAGGCGCATGCGATCCGTCCGCGCTGGGGCGCCTGGCCGCCAGGATGCTCCTCGATGCCGGCGCCGGACCCCTGCTGACTGCCTCTGCAACCGAGGTCGCCCGGTGACGCTGGCTGGTCGCCGTGTGCTCATAACCCGCGCCGCGCACCAGGCGG
>Ga0302157_10006276_pt1 | contig 12335 bp, 13 predicted proteins | sample I_Bog_N3_3_FD_193502 | JGI IMG/M metagenome (GOLD analysis project Ga0302157, IMG submission 193502) | Peat permafrost microbial communities from Stordalen Mire near Abisko, Sweden - I_Bog_N3_3 | ecosystem: Environmental > Terrestrial > Soil > Wetlands > Peat | place: Sweden: Abisko, Stordalen...
TGCGTTAACACCCCCTCGTCTGGCGTTGACATCGACGGCGGTAGGTCGAGAAGTGGCGGCAAGGGGTCGAGGGGAAATATGGATCGGCTGGATTGCGACCGGATGTTCGTGGCGGTTTACGAGACGGGCTCGTTTTCGGTGGCCGCGCGGCGGCTCGGCGTCAGTTCGGGGCAGGCCTCCAAGCTCGTGTCCAAGCTCGAGGCCGATCTGGGCGTCCAGTTGCTCAGCCGAACGACGCGCTCGATCTCGCCGACCGAGATCGGGCGGGCCTATTACGAACGGATCCGGACGTTGATCACCGAGTTCGATGCGCTCGACGATTCCGTGCGCAGTGCGTCCGGCGAGGCCAGCGGGCGGCTGAGTTTGACAGCGCCGCACTCGTTCGGGGTCCGTCAATTGATGCCGGCGCTGATCGCCTTCACCGCGGCCTATCCGAAAATCCGCCTCGACGTTTCGTTCTCCGATTCCATCGTGAACCTGCTCGAAGAGGGGTTTGACGCGGCGATCCGGCTGGGGCAACCCGACGATTCCACTTATATCGCGCGAAAACTCTGCCGAACGCGAATCATAGCCGTGGCTTCGCCCGCCTATATCGAGCGCTTTGGCGAACCCGGCAGCCCTGCCGAACTCGAAGCGCACGAATGCGTCATCGACGCGAATTTTCGCGAGTCGGGCGTCTGGCGGTTTCTCGATTCGAACAGCGGCGCGCTGCGCGTCCCCGTTTCCGGCCGTATGCGCTTCAATAATGGCGAAGCCTGTATCGCCGCGGCCATAGCCGGACTGGGGATCGCTTATGGTCCGAGCTTTCTGGCCGGCGCCAGCATTCGCGACGGCGCTCTGCGGCAGATCCTCGCTGCTTACGAAATCGAGCCGCATGGCGCCTATGCCCTTTATCCCGCCGGACGTCACCTCGCCGCCAAAGTGCGGGCGCTCATTGAGTTCCTGGCGGAAAGATTCCGCGGCGTTCCGCCCTGGGATCAGGGCTGGTAGGGCGATTGCTTCGGTTCTGGAAGAGGTGTTCGGAGTTAAGAGGCAATATTCGGACAGGCGGAAAGGGATCATAAACGACTCATGGCGACCCGGGCTTCGGGTTCGAAGGAGAATTTTGCAATGGTCGATGATCGTACTGCCGGATATGCCGCATTCTTGTTGCGCGTGGTGACGGGCTTCTTGTTCCTCGCGCATGACGCGGTCAAAATCTTCATCTTCACGCCCACCGGCACGGCCGGCTTCTTCGGATCGATCGGGCTGCCTCCAGCGCTCGCCTATGTGACGATCGCTTTGGAATTGGCCGGCGGCGTCGCTTTGATCCTGGGCCTCTGGCCGCGCTTCGTCGCCGTGATCATGGCGGCGTTGCTGGTCGGCACGATCTATGCCGTTCATGGCGCCAACGGTTTCCTGTTCACCAACGCCCACGGCGGTTGGGAATATCCGGCGTTCTGGGCCTTGGCGTTGGTTGCGCTCGCCTTGATCGGCGACGGCGCCTACGCGTTGGCGCCCACTCCCGTGCCGAACTCGCTCGCCGTGCGCACAGCGTGACTTCGCTTTAAGCAGCACTGAAGCCTATTGTCCCCGGCGGCAAAGCCAAGCGCTGGGCCGCCAGGGAAAATCCAAATGCTCGTCAACGGAAAATGGTCGGCCAATTGGCAACCCGTCCAGTCGACCGACGCCAAGGGCGGCTTCGTCCGCCAGACTTCCAGCTTCCGCCATTGGGTGACGCCCGACGGCGCCGCCGGGCCGACGGGGGAGGGCGGCTTCGCCGCCGAACCCGGCCGCTATCACCTCTATGCCGCGCTGATCTGCCCCTGGGCGTCGCGCACGCTGATCGCGCGAAAACTGAAGCGGCTGGAGGAGGTCGTCTCGGTCTCGATCGTCGAGCCACGGATGACCGACGAAGGTTGGCGTTTCGGCGACTATCTCGGCGCCGACCGCGACGACGTCAATGGCGCGACCTATATCCACGAGATCTACACAAAAGCCGATCCCGAATTCACCGGACGCGCGACCGTGCCGGTGTTGTGGGACAAAAAGCGGCGGACGATCGTCAACAACGAATCCGCCGACATCGTGCGAATGTTCAATTCGGGCTTCGGCCCGCTGGCGATGGGGGCGGTCGATCTCTATCCGGATGCGCTCAGGCCTCGGATCGACGCGCTCAACGACGCCGTCTATCCCAAGCTCAACAACGGTGTTTACCGCGCCGGTTTCGCGACGACGCAGGAAGCCTATGAGGATGCGTTTCGCGACGTGTTCTCGATGCTGGACGAACTCGAGCAGCTGCTGGCGGGCGGCCCGTTTCTGTTCGGCGAGGCGCTCACCGAGACCGACATCCGTGTCTTCGTCACTCTGGTCCGCTTCGACGCCGCCTATCACGGCCTATTCAAATGCAACCTGCGGCGCATCGCCGACTATCCGGCCTCGAGCGCCTTCCTGCGACGCATGATGGCCGTGCCGGGCGTGCGGGAGACGGTGAACATCGATCACATCAAGCGCGGTTATTACTCGATCAAGTCTCTGAACCCAAACGGCATAGTGCCGTTGGGGCCGGAATTGAAAGACATCCTGGGCTGAGAGTCGTCCCGCTCAATCCAGTTTGGCGACGACGGCGAGTTTCTTCACCTGACCCGATTGGTAGGCGTTCAGGAACGCGTCGTAGTCCTTGAACGAAACGCAGCCGAACGAGTCGCCGTCGGGGCCCAGCATATAGGGGTGGGCGAGCAGGCCGGTGCGGCCGAATTGCTCGCCTGAACCGACCGGCTTCAAGCGCAGCGCCTGTACGCCGTGGAACAGGCCCTCGCGCAAGCCCAGTTCATAGACGTCGGGCGGAGTTGCGCCTCGGGCGTGGGTGTCGACGTGCTTGGGGTCGTCCTTGAGATCGCCGAGGCCCGAATGCGCCTCAAGGCGCCTTCCATCCGGTAGATAGACGATTCTGGCGCCGATATCGTAGACGGCGGTGAATTTGTCGTATCGCGCCAGCGCACTTGGCGCGGAGCCCCAGGATGGCGCCACGCTGCGCAATATTGCGCTTTGCGGGGTCGAGCGCGAAATCGTCGTCGTCTCGGGGTTGGCGTAGGCGACCGCTTGCCCCTGGGAGGCGCGCACGCCGGCGAACAGCCGCTCGAAGAAGCCGGGAGCATTTTGCGCCGGCGGATTGGCGTCGTGGCTGGCGAGCGACGACGGGGGTTCCGGCGCAGGGCCGGGCAGGACGCCGAGATCGGCGGGCCGCCGAGGCGGCAGGGGCGCATTGAGCAGCGGCGCCGCGGACACTTGGTTTTCCCCGGGAATCGGGCCGCCTTCGAGATCCAGATCCGAATGGCCGGGCAACAACATCGTCGTACGTGACGCCGAGGGGTTGAGTTCGGCGAGCACGCCATAGGGGTTCGCCGGAAACGTCCGGTCGAATCGCGCGGCGTCCTCAATCTCCTGTCCGCCCGTCGTCGGCTTCGATGCCGCCAGAGAATCTGAACGCGCCGCGTCCTGCGGCGAGGCATCTCCGTTGACAAAAGAGAGTTCACCGAACGGATTCGGAACTGGCGGCCGAGCCGCTGACTCAGAAAAAGACGCCAACGGGGCTACGGCCGGGCGGATGTACACCATCCATAGGCCCAGCAGGGCCGAAGAGGCCAACATCACAACCCCTGGCAGGGCCCTGTTCGTCAGCAGGCGCAGGCCAACTGCCGCTCCTATCGGAGCGCTATCGAAATCCGCAAAGCTCCCACCGCTCATCGTCTACGCTTCCACGCCATCACTCACCAATGGCAACCTAAAGACAACGTCTTGAGCCTTAATTAACGCAGTTTTCAATTCGAGGGAAGGAGCTAGTTCAAATCGGCGCGTGGTAACGAAAGCTACACGAAAGCCGTGAGGCCGTCGCCGTTCAATGCAAGCGGTTCGCATCCCCGCCCTTTTTCGACTGCTCTACAGGCGCGGCGGCGACTGCGGATTGGGCCAACGCGCGCGCTTCGACGCGAGCGCGAAGATCGCGCAACACCGGTTCGACCACGCGATGGGCGAGCGCCACCCCGGCCGCCGTCGGCTCGGCCGCTATGCCGTCAACGGTCGCGAACAGTTTCTGGCGCACGCAGGACTCGATCAGGTTGATGTCGTCGCTGTGTTTCCCGACGACGAGTTCGGCGGCCAAAAGCGAAACCATTTTGGTCAGCGACGCGATGGCGACGGTGGCGACTTCGGGGTCATCGACGATCTTGGGCATGTACGAGTCTCCTGTGGCGATGAGAATACTTTTTCTACGTATTTTGTCAATTGATCCTTTTTTGCCATGCTGAGGCGCCTACCTGGCGACGCATTCCCATCTTTCAAGACTCTGTGGCGCGATAACGACCTGCACAAGGCGCGCGTATGCTCGTCATCGATGGCGTCGACAACCCCGCGGCGCTGAAGACCGCCAAAGCGCTTGCGGCGCTCCTGTTCGCCTCAAAAACACCCGCCGTGCAATTTTGCATATGGCGATGCTATTTTCGCGCGTGGCGGCGCCGCACGCAGGCGATTAAAGTTCTCCGCGCAAACAAGGGATCCACGAATGTCGAGCGAAACGTCGCCGGAAGATTCGCCGCGCCGCCGCCGTAGAGGCGCGGAACGCTCGGCTCCGTCCGCTACGGCCGCGTCCGTCGTCCAGCCGCGCATGCGGTTCGCGCCGCTCGACATGATCTCGGCCGACGAACTGGAGTCGATCCATCATGGCGCGCTGAAGGTGCTGAAGGAAATCGGCATCGACATCATGCATGCCGAGACCCGGCAGCTTCTCGCGGACGCCGGGGCGGACGTCGACCGCAAGTCCGAGCGTGTCCGATTCGACCCCGCCTTGGTGGAGTCGAAGATTGGCCTCGCGCCGAAGCACTTCAAATTGCACGCGCGCAATCCGGAAAAGACCGTCGTCATAGGCGACCGCCACGTCGCGTTCTGCTCGGTCGCCAGCACGCCCAATTCTTTCGATCGCGCCGGCGGCCGCCGTCCCGGCAATCGCCGCGACTTCCAGAATTTTCTGCGCCTCGGTCACGGCTTCGATTCCATCCACGTGTGGGGCGGTTATCCGGTCGAGCCTATCGACATTCACGCTTCCGTTCGCCACCTCGACGCCCTGTTCGACATGCTCACCCTGTCTGACAAGCCGATCCACGCCTACAGTCTCGGGCGCGAGCGCATCCGCGATGGCATGGAAATGGCGCGAATCGCGCGCGGCGTCGACGACGAAACCTTCGAACGCGAGCCGTCGCTGTTTACGGTCATCAATTCCTCGTCGCCGCTGCGGCTCGATACGCCGATGCTCGAGGGCGTTTTGCAGATGGCCCGGCGCAATCAGGTCGTCGTGCTGACGCCGTTCACGCTGGCCGGCGCGATGGCGCCCGTCTCGCTCGCCGGGGCGCTTTGCGAGCAACACGCCGAGGCGCTCGCCGGGCTCGTCGTCGCGCAAACGGCGCGCGCCGGATCGCCGTTCGTCTACGGCGGCTTTACTTCGAACGTCGACATGAAGTCCGGCGCCCCGGCCTTCGGCACGCCGGAATATATGAAGACCGCGATCGTCGGCGGCCAGTTGGCGCGCCGGCTCGGGTTGCCCTATCGCTCGTCCAACGCCAATGCCGCCAATTCGCTCGACGCCCAGGCGGCTTACGAGAGTGTGTTCTCGCTTTGGGGCGCGATCATGGGCGGCGTCAACCTGTTGATGCACGGCGCCGGGTGGATGGAAGGCGGCTTGCAGGCCTCGTTCGAGAAGATGGTGCTCGACGCGGATCTGCTGGCGATGGTCGCGGAGTTCCTGAAGCCAATGAAGGTCGACGTGGAGGAACTGGCGTTCGAGGCCATGCAGGAAGTCGGCCCCGGCGGCCATTTCTTCGGCGCCGCGCATACCCAAAGCCGCTACCGCAACGCCTTTTTCGCGCCGATGATCTCGGACTGGCGCAATTACGAGAGCTGGCGCGAGGCCGGCTCGCCGACCGCGTACGATTCGGCGGAGCGGATTTACAAGCAGAGGCTCGAGGCCTATCAGGCGCCGCCGATCGAGCCGGAAAGGCTCGCAGCGCTCGAGGCATTCGTCGCCCGGCGCAAGGCCGAAGGCGGCGCGCCCACGGATTTTTGACCCCGCCATGGTCTTCGGCCTGACCCCGCGCTTCTCGATCGGTCTGACCTTCGCCGTTTTTGGCGTGGGCACGGGGCTGTGGATGGGCGCGTCGGCGGCGCTGATCGCCCGCAGCGGCGTCAATGACGCGGTCTTCGGCTCGGCGCTCGCCGCTTTTACGCTCATTTATATGTTTGCGATGTCCGCGGCCTCGACCCTCGCGAGATTTACCAGCGTGAAACGGGTCGTCGTCGGCTCTGCGCTTGCTGTTTGTCCGACGCTGGCGCTGCTGCTTTTGGCCGCGAGCCCCGTGCAACTCATCTGCGGTCTGATCTTGTATGGCCTCGCCGGCGGAGTTCTCGATTCGGCGATGAACGGGGAGGCCGCGGCGCTGGAGCGCGCGCTGCGCGCACCCATCATGGCGAGGTTCCACGGGCTGGCGTCGGCCGGCGCGGCGATCGGCGCGATTCTCGGCAGCGCGGTGGTCGGTGGGCCGATGCCCTGGATCGGCGCGGCGCTCGGCGTATTCCTGTTCGTCGCCGCGGCCGCCGTGTTCGCTCTGACTCCTGCCGTGGAGGCGCGCCGGATCGCGGCCGGCGCCGGTGGGCTCGATGCGCGGGTGCTGACGCGTTCGCTCGTCGTCATTGGCCTGGTCGCCGGTGTCAGCATCGCCTGCGAGACGGCGGCGATGACCTGGTCGCCGTCGCTATTGCGCAGCGAGGCGCCGAGCCTTGCCCCGATCGTTGGCCTCGGCGGCGCTTTCTTCGCCGGCTGTCAATCGATCCTGCGTCTTAACGCCGACCGTTTGCGCGCCCATATCGATGACCGCGGCCTGATCGCGATTTCGTTGGGGGTGTCGGCGGCGGGCTTCCTCATCGTCGCGATGCCGCTGGGTTTCGCTGGCAGCGTCGCGGGCTTCGCATTGTATGGCTTCGGCGCCGGCGCCATCGTGCCCTGTTGCTTCGCGCTGGCGGGCACGCGCCCCGGGGTTTCCGCCGCCGCATCGATTTCCGCCGTCGCGTTCTTCGGCCTTTTTCCGCGCGTCCCGGCGCCGTTCGCGATTGGCCTCATCGCCAGCGCCTTCTCGCTGTCGGCGGCCTTCGTCGCGCTCGCCGCCCTGCTCATCGCGGCGCTCGCAGCCGTGCTCGTTTTCGTACCCGCGCCAAACATCGTCCTTCGGAGGGCAGCCCCATGAAATCCCATGCTCGAGTCGTCGTCATCGGCGGCGGCGTCGTCGGCGCCAGCGTCGCCTATCATCTAACCAAGGGCGGCTGGAAAGACGTCGTGCTGATCGAGCGCTCGGAGCTCACTTCGGGCTCCACCTGGCACGCCGCGGGCGGCATGCACACGCTGAACGGCGACCCCAACGTCGCCAAGCTGCAGCAGTACACCATCAATCTCTACAAGGAGATCGAGGCGATATCGGGCGTCTCGACCGGCATGCACGTCACCGGCGGCCTCAATCTCGCCGGCACCAAGGAGCGGCTCGACTGGCTGAAGATGGCGCGCGCGCGGGGCCGGTACCTGGGGATGAACCTCGAGATCATCTCGATCGACGAAGCGGCGAAGATGTATCCGTTCATCGACAAGAAGCATTTCGTCGGCGCGATGTTCGACCCCGTCGAGGGCCATCTCGACCCCTGGGGCGTGACGCAGGCCTATGCCAAATGCGCGACCATGGGCGGCGCCGAGATCGTCCGCTTCAACCGCGTCGTCGATTTGAAGCCGACGCCGGACGGCGAATGGGACGTGTTCACCGAGAAGGGCAACATCCACGCCGAGCACGTCGTCAATTGCGGCGGCCTCTGGGCGCGCGAAGTGGGGCGCATGGTCGGGCTGGAACTGCCGATCCTCGCCATGGAGCATCATTACCTGATCACCGAGGACATCCCCGGCGTCATTGACCCCAAGATCGACAAATTCCACGTCATCGACTTCGAAGGCGAGATCTACATGCGCCAGGAGGGCGGCGGCATGCTGATAGGCACCTACGAGCAAGCCTGCGTTCCGTGGAGCGAGCGCGAAACCCCCTGGGATTTCGGCCAGAACTTGCTGCCCAATGATCTCGACCGCATCGCGCCGAGTCTGGAGACGGCGTTCCAGCACTTTCCTGAACTCGGCAAGGCCGGCATCCGCAAGGTCGTCAACGGCCCGTTCACCTTCGCCCCCGATGGCAATCCGCTGATCGGGCCGGTCAAGGGCCTGAAGAATTTCTGGGTCGCCTGCGGCGTCATGGCGGGCTTCAGCCAGGGCGGTGGCGTCGGCCTCGCGCTCTCCAACTGGATGATCGAGGGCGACCCCGGCCATGACATCTGGGGGATGGACGTGGCGCGCTACGGCGACTGGGCGACGCTCCCCTATACGAATGCGAAGGTGCGCGAGAATTATTCGCGCCGCTTCCGCATCCGTTTCCCCAATGAGGAACTGCCCGCCGGGCGACCGTTCCGCACGTCGGCGATTTACGACCGAATGGTCACCGCGAATGCCGTGATGGGCGAATCCTGCGGCCTGGAAAATCCGTTGTGGTTCGCGCCCAAGGGGACGGAGCCGATCGAGAACGTCACGTTCCGCCGCTCCAACGCCTTCGATCACGTTGGCGAGGAATGCCGCAGCGTGCGGAAAAATCTCGGCATGACCGAGATTTCCAACTACGGCAAGATCGCCGTCGAGGGCCCACGCGCGGCGGAATTCCTCAATTCGGTGATGGCGAACACGATCCCCGCGGTCGGCAGGCTGGCGCTGTCGCCGATGCTCAACGAGGGCGGCCGGTTGATCGGCGATTTCACAGTGAGCCGCTGGGCGCAAGACAAGTTCCTGCTCGTCTGCTCGCTCGCGGCGGAGGGCTATTACCTGCGCTGGTTCGAGCGCCATCTGCCCAAGGACGGCGTGACCTGTCGCGGCGCCTCGATGGACTATCCGGGCCTGTCGATCGCCGGCCCGCGGGCGCGCGAGTTGCTGCAAAGCCTCGTGCACGACGACGTATCGAACGCCGCTTTCCCGTTCATGTCGTTCCGGCAAATGAACGTCGGCGCAATCCCCGCGCTCGTCGGCCGCGTTTCGTTCACCGGCGAACTCGGCTACGAAATCTGGGTCAAGCCCGAATATTTGCGCGCGCTTCATATCTTGCTGCTTCACACGGGCGAGCCTTTGGGGCTGAAGGAGTTCGGCATGCGCGCGCTGCTGAGCCTGCGCCTGGAAAAGAGCTTCGGCACCTGGTTTCGCGAGTATCGGCCGATCTACGGACCTTATGAAGCCGGGCTTGGCCGCTTCGTCGATCTGAAGAAGAACGATTTTGTCGGCCGCGCGGCGGCGGTTGAAGAGAAGGCGAGCGGCGGCAAGTTGCGCCTGTGCGCCTTCGCGGTCGAGGCCACGGACGCCGATGCGATCGGCGACGAGCCGATCTGGCGCGAGGGCAAGGTGATCGGATGGGTGACTTCGGGCGGCTACGGCCATTGCACGGCCAAGTCGCTGGCGATGGGCTATATCGAGAAGGCCCATGCCGAATTCGAGACCGGTTTCGAGATAGAGATCATCGGGGAGCGACGGCCGGCGGTGCGGCTGGCGGCGCCGGCGTACGATCCAGCGGGCGCGGCGATGAGGGGGTGAGGGGCAGCGCGATATGGGGGTTAGTAAAGTTGTCGCCGTAACTCCATAACTTCACCGGCCCTCACGGCGCTCATCGACGAGGGGCCCAAGCGCCGAGGCGCTCCTAACGGCGCGCGGCGGCCGGCTCCCAAGAAGCACAGAAAGCGGCGCCACGCGCGCGAGCCTCACGAGGCCCTCGCGGACGAGCCGCGCAAGCCTTGCATCCCGCGCCCTGTCGTCGTTCCTGAGCGCAGCCTCGAGTCGTGCGACGGGCCGGCCGCGATCGGCGATCCGTTTCGGCGACCGTCAATCAAGGCGCTCAGATTGTTCTTCGCTTCGGATATGCTGGCCTTTTTTCATCAGGCTAGAATTGCTCTATTGCTGCGGCCGGCAAGGCGTATGGAAAGCCTTGGAAATGAGAGAATTCCAGTGGAAAAGGGATTGTCGTCCGCATTTGGCATGGCGCGCGGGACGCGCCAGCCTGGTAGAGCGCTGAGGGTACACATGTACGTTGGGCGTCACGCGTTCCGGGCGGTCTCCCCCTTCCGGCGCGCGATCAGCGCAATGTCGGCGCGCTCGATGCGTAATTCGCGAACCTCGCGATAGGTGATGAAATCAAACATCTCGTCGATGCGGCGAGCGATGCCGCTTTCGGCCAGGGAGCGCCTGAGTTTAGCGAATTCCATTTCGGTCTCCTGTTGCAGGTTCCGGGCGTTGGCGGCTTCAGGCCGCCCGCGATTCGCGCGCCGCCTCCCTGGCGATGCGCGGGATGTCGCAGCGCTCGAATCCGAGGTCTCTCAGGTCGCGATCCGTGCAGAACGAGAGTTCGTGAACGACGCGACGGTACACTTTGCGCTCTTGGAAGTAACGCTTGAACAGCGGGAATTCCATGGTGTTGTCCTTCATTTTCGGTCGGTCCGCCTCGGCGGCGCCGACAGGACTCTGCCGATGGCGGCTCGCGTGGGCGACCGCGTCGGTGGGAGCTGAATTGTCGATTTGAACATTCCGCGGCTTGGCGCCGCTCGGGTTGTCGCGCCGGGCTTTCACATGCCCGACGCCGCCATTTGGCTATCTTTGCGGCGGCGTTTTAGCCGCGAGCGGCTTCGAGGGCGATACGCGGGATTTCCGCTCGGTCTATGCCGATGTCATGCAGCTCGCGGTCGCTGTACTCGGAGAGTTCCCGTACAGTGTTCCAATAGACGCTTCTTGTACGGAAGTAGCGCTTGATGAAACCGAGGTTCATCTCTGTCTCCATCTCTCAGGCCATCGCATCCCGCCCTCCGGGGCGAACGAAAGCGCTTCAACGATGGGACGTTCCCATTCCTAGACGGCCCCTATCTAGATTGCTGCGGTGCACAAGTCAATGCTGCAATGCGGCGCACTATGTCTCGGACGCATGCCAAACTTATCGTGACCGCGGAGACTCTCGGCAAAAATTCTCTTTTACAGAAATAATGGACGATTTGGGTCCTCTTTCCTAATGAAACTTGAACATATTTGAGTTAAGCATTGCGAATGGCGCAGGGCTCGTCTGATGACAGCGTTGATCTGGATCGCATCGCGCGCAAAACGGATTTGACAAACACGTGTTCCTCACCCATGAAGCCGCGCGGCTGAGCGCGCTCTCCTTCAAGAGGGCGCGTTCGTCGTTTAACGCACCCGAGGGTCTGGCCTAGCTCGGTTGGAGCCTGTCAGCGCCGAATTCGGCGCAAAGGAGGGCGCGTTCCCTGAAACGGTCACGTCAGAGGAATCGCGATGACGAAGCGCGCGCAAGCTAAGTATAAAATCGATCGCCGCATGGGCGAGAACATCTGGGGACGTCCCCGCTCGCCGTTCAACAAGCGCGAGTATGGTCCAGGCCAGCACGGCCAGCGCCGCAAGGGCAAGGCCACCGATTTCGGCACCCAGCTGAAGGCCAAGCAGAAGCTCAAAGGCTATTACGGCAACATTTCCGAGCGTCAGTTCCACAAGTACTACACGGAAGCGCTGCGTATGAAGGGCGATTCAAGCGCCAACCTGATCGGCCTGCTGGAGAGCCGCCTGGACGCCGTCGTCTATCGCGCCAAGTTCGTACCGACCGTGTTCGCCGCGCGTCAGTTCGTCAACCACGGCCATGTGACCGTGAACGGCCGCAAGGCCAACATCCCGTCCTTTCAGGTCCGCGTCGGCGACGTCGTCGAGATCAAGGAATCCTCGCGCCAGCTGGCGGTCGTGATCGAAGCGGCGGCGCTGGGCGAGCGCGACGTTCCCGATTACGTGGAGGTCGATCACGGCAAGGGCACGGCGAAACTCACCCGCATCCCGGGCCCGACCGAAGTTCCCTATCCTGTGCAGATGGCGCCGAATCTGATCATCGAATTCTATTCGCGCTGATCCGACGCAAGTTCGTTCGCGAGAGGGCGGAGCCACGAGGCTCCGCCCTTTTTTATTGTCGCGTCACGGCCAAGCGTCGGCGGCGTGGGATATTCAATCTGCGGATTTCTGCGACGTCTCGACGTGGATGCCGGTTTCGAGCACGGGCATGGCGGCGGAAGACGCCGTCTGCGCTGCCGCTTTGACCATTAGCAGCCAGCTTACAGATCCCGGAATCTCGGATATGGTGGCCCCATTCCTGGAGCGGCCCGTCGGGTCGCCGTGACGTGAAGCCGCGGAATTTGGCGAACTCGTCCTCTAATCC
>Ga0302157_10006278_pt1 | contig 12334 bp, 11 predicted proteins | sample I_Bog_N3_3_FD_193502 | JGI IMG/M metagenome (GOLD analysis project Ga0302157, IMG submission 193502) | Peat permafrost microbial communities from Stordalen Mire near Abisko, Sweden - I_Bog_N3_3 | ecosystem: Environmental > Terrestrial > Soil > Wetlands > Peat | place: Sweden: Abisko, Stordalen...
TGCTGCCCTCTTTCGACACATGCGAGCGCGACACGCTGACCACCACGTATTTCGAGAGAATGTCGTGCAGTGCTCGATTCGGCGTGGGCGATGAAAACATCGGCGGCGCCATCCAGAACACGAACTCGTTGTCGCCGCCTCCACGATTATCGGTGATGACGAGATAGTCCCGCGCCAGGTCCGCCGGACTATGCGACCAAATTCGCGATTGCGCCGGCGCCGACAGCACCAGGCCGCCGACCAGCAAAGCCAGCAGTGATGAAAAGCGTCGCCGGCAGCCAAGCGTCATGCCTGTTGTCCCAATTTTGTTCATTCACGCCAACCCATGCCGTTATCGCGCCAGCCACGGCCAGCCGTCGCGCACGGCCATGACATCATCGCACGGAGTGACCGCCCCGGCGACCGCCAGGACCAGATGGGCTTTGTTGACACTCCGACCGTCTGGTCATACCCAAGACATCGATGGTCCTTCCGCGAGGAAGGTGAATAGGGAATGCGGTGCGGGGTTCGCCCCAAGGCCGCGGCTGCCCCCGCAACTGTAAGCGGAGAGCTGCATGCCGAATGCCACTGGGCCTGTGCCTGGGAAGGTTGGCACGCAGCGTCTGATCCGTGAGCCAGGAGACCTGCCATCAGGCGCGGCCCAACAGCCACGTCTCTGAGATCGCGAAGCCGGGCGGGGTGCCCCGGATGCGGCGATGCCCCCAAGGCGCTCAGGCGTTCAGGGGACATCGACCCTGGAGGTGCGCAGACCCTCCCGGGCGATCGGCGCCCATACCACCGCGCGCAGCCATCCGGCTGCTGCGTCAGAAAGGGTGCCTGCAACATGTCTAAACCAACCCTGCACGTCTGCGTCACCTGCCGCGCCAACCAGCCGTTGGTGCCGGACGAACCCGTGCTCGGCAAACGCCTTTTTGACCGCATCGTTGTCGAACTCAGCACCACCCCAGCCGTCGAACTCCGCCCGGTCATCTGCCTCGGCAACTGCGAGCAGGGCTGCAGCGCCGCCGTCACCCAGGACGGCAAATGGAGCTATCTGCTCGGCCACCTCACCCCCGATCACGCCGCCGACCTGGTCGCCTACGCCGCCGCCTTCGGCGCCTCCGACAACGGCACCGTCTGGCGCTCCGGCCGCGCCGCCTCGTTGCGCGACGCCATCGTTGCGCGTATCCCCGGTCATGGGTTCGTCCAGAAGGAGACAGCATAATGTCCCCCCGCATCCCCGCCACCGTCATCACCGGCTTCCTCGGCGCCGGCAAAACCACCTTGCTGCGCCACGTCCTCGCCCAGGCCGCCGGCCGCCGCATCGCCATCATCGTCAATGAATTCGGCGAAATCGGCATCGACGGCGACACCCTGCGCACGTGCGGCATCCCCGGCTGCGCCGAGGATGACATCGTCGAACTCGCCAACGGCTGCCTGTGCTGCACCGTCGCCGACGAATTCCTGCCGGTGATGGAGGCCCTGCTGGCCCGCGACAACCCGCCCGAGCACATCCTGATCGAAACCTCCGGCCTGGCCCTTCCCAAGCCCTTGATCCGCGCCTTCAACTGGCCCTCGATCCGCAGCCGCGTCACCGTCGACGGTGTCATCACCGTGGTCGACGGCCCCGCCGTCGCAGCCGGCCGCTTCGCCGACGACCCCTCAGCCGTCGCCGCCCAACGCGAAGCCGACCCCTCGCTCGACCACGACAACCCCTTGGCCGAGGTCTACGAAGACCAACTCCAATGCGCCGACCTGATCGTGCTGAACAAATCCGACCTGCTCGACGCCGCCACCCTCACGCGCGTCTCCAATGAAATCACGTCAGCCACCCCACGAGCGGTAAAACTGGTCCGCGCCTCCGAAGGCCAGGTCGACATCGCCGTCCTGCTCGGCCTCATGGCCGCTGCCGAAGACGACCTCGACGCCCGCCCGTCTCACCACGACGCCGAGGACGGCGCCCACGAACACGACGACTTCGAAAGCTTCTCTGTCGAAATCCCCGAATCACCCTCCCCCGAAGCCCTCGTCGCCCGCCTGAAAGCCACCGCCGAAGCCCACGACATCCTGCGCATGAAAGGTTTCGCGGCGATGAACGGCAAACCCCTCCGCCTCGCCGTCCAGGGCGTCGGCAGCCGCTTCCGCCACGAGTTTGACATCGCCTGGACCGCCTCGATGCCCCGCCAAAGCCGTATCGTCGTCATCGGCCAGACCGGCCTCGATCGCGCCGCCATCACGTCAAGCCTCACCACTCCCTGGACCACAACCGTGGACGCCGGCTGACGCCATGCACCTCCTGGTCCGCGAGACGCATTCGCTGGACGAGGACGCGACAGCCGACGATCTCGGCCAGTCGCCGGGCGACATCGTGGTGCTGTCTTTCTCCGACAGCGACCTCGGCGCCCTCGCCCAGGCCTGGCAAAACATGGGCCCCAACCGGCCGTCTCTCCGCCTCGCCAACCTGGCCCGCCTCAAGCACCCGATGTCCGTCGACATCTACCTCGAAGACATCGTCGCCAAAGCCCGTTGCGTCATCCTCCGCCTCCTCGGCGGCCTCGACTACTGGCGGTACGGCGCCGAAGAAACCGCTTCCCTCTGCCGCCGGCTCGGCATCGCCCTGGCGGTCATCCCAGGAGATGGCCGGCAGGATCCCACATTAGCCGAACTATCAACGGTTTCCGCCGACACTCTAACACGCCTGGACGACCTCCTCGCCCAAGGCGGCGCCACCAACATGCGCCACGCCCTCACCCTCGCCGCCCACGCCGGCGGCCTCACCGAAGACGATCACGCCACCGCCGAGCCCATCCCACTCTGCGGCATACACGACTTCAAAACGCCAGCCACCGGCCCGCTGGCGGTCATCGTCTTCTACCGCTCCTACCTCCTGGCCGGCGACCTCGCCCCGCTAGAAGCCCTCTCCACCGCCCTCGCCGATCGCGGCATGACTGCCCGGGGCCTCTACGTCGCCAGCCTCAAAGAACCCCAAGGCGCCACCTTCGTCTCCAACACACTGCAAGCCTGGCGCCCCGCCATCGTCATCTCCGCCACCGGCTTCTCAGCCCGCCAAGGCGACAACGGCGCCCCGCTCGACGCCGCCGACGTTCCGGTCATCCAACTGATCCTCTCCGGTGCCTCCGAACAAGCCTGGTCCGCCTCCTCCCGCGGCCTCTCGCAAGCCGACTTCGCCATGCAGGTTGTCCTCCCCGAGCTCGACGGCCGCCTGATGGGCGGCGTCGTCTCCTTCAAGGAAGCCGAACCCCAACTCGAAGGCCTGGACTTCGCCCGCCAGGTCCACCGCCCCCAAGAAGCCGGCATCACTGCCGTCGCAGACCGCATCGCCGGCTGGTCCCGCCTCGGCGCCACCCCGAGGCCACAGCGTCGCCTCATGCTGATCCTGTCCGACTACCCCAACGCTGGCGGCCAGATCGGCCACGCCGTCGGCCTCGACGGTTTCGCCAGCGCCCACGCCATCCTCGATCTCCTGCAATCCGCCGGCTACCAAACCGCCCCCACCAACAACCTCGTCCACACCCTCACGGCAGCCCCGCCCGCCGAGATCCTCTCTCTCGCGACCTACCAGCGCCTGTTCGCCACCCTGCCCACCGCCCTGCAAGCCAAGGTGATCGCCGCCTGGGGCGACCCCACCACCCCCATCACCCTGCGCCACACCACACAAGGCGCCGTCACCCTCGCCGTCGAACCCGACCGCGGCAGCCGCCTCGACCGCAAATCCGGCTACCACGACCCTGACCTCCCGCCCTCGCATGCTTTTCTCGGCTTCCACCTCTGGCGCCGCCACGTGCTGGACAGCCACGCCATCATCCACCTCGGCGCCCACGGCGCCCTCGAATGGCTCCCCGGCAAAGCCGTCGCCCTCTCCGACACCTGCGTCCCGCAGGCCCTGATCGCCGGCACCCCCGTCATCTACCCCTACATCGTCAACAACCCCGGCGAAGCCGCCTGCGCCAAGCGCCGCCTCGGCGCCGTCACCATTGGCCACCTCACCCCCCCGCTGCGCACCGCCGGCCTGCACGGCGACACCGCCGAGCTCGAACGCCTCATCGACGAATACGCCGCCGCCGACGGCCTCGACCGCCGCCGCGCCGCCATGCTCCGCACCACCATCCTGCAGCGCGCCGAAGACCTCGGCCTGCTCACCGAAGCCGGCGCCACCAGATCCGACCCTACCGAAGCCCTCGCGTGCCTCGACGCCTATCTCTGCGACGTCAAAGACCTACAGATCCGCGACGGCCTGCACATCTTCGGCCGTGCTCCAGCACCCGAACACCGCGCCCACCTGCTCGAAGCCCTCCAAAAAGCCTGCCCCACCGCCAACCCCTTGACCCTCGAACACGCGCTCGACCGCTCTCCCGCCGCCGAAGCACACGCCCTCATCACCGCCCTAGACGCCCACTTCGTCCCACCCGGCCCCGCCGGCGCCCCCACGCGCGGCCGCGCCGACGTCCTCCCCACCGGCCGTAACCTCACCACCTCTGATCCTCGCGGCATGCCCACCCGCGCCGCCGTCACCCTCGCCGAACGCGCCGCCGCCGACCTGCTCCGCCGCCACCGCCAAGACCACGGCGAAAACCCGCGCTCCGTCGTCATCGACCTCTGGGGCAGCGCCAGTCTGCGCACCGGCGGCGAAGATCTCGCCTTGGGCCTCATCCTGCTCGGCGCCAAACCCATCTGGGACGCCGGCTCCAACCGCGTCACCGGCATCGAAATCCTGCCCCTGGCGACCCTCGACCGCCCCCGCGTCGACGTCACCCTGCGCGTCTCCGGCCTGTTCCGCGACGCCTTCGAAACCCAGATCGCCCTCTTCGACAGCGCCGTCCGCGCCATCGCCACCCGAGACGAAGCGATCGACTGGAACCCCCTCGTCGCCGCCACCACGCGCGAAGCCACCGCCCGCGTCTTCGGCGCCGCCGAGGGCAGCTACGGCGCCGGCGCCGACCGCCTGGCCCGCGGCACCTGGACCACCCCCGCCGAACTCGGCGCCGACTACCTCCAAGCCTCCGCCACCGCCTACGGCCAAGGCCTCGACGGCATTGCCCTGCCAGACGCCTTCGCCGCCCGCGTCGCCACCGCCGATGCCTTCGTCCACCAACAGGACCACCGCGAAATCGACCTGCTCGACGGCGCCACCCACGCCGCCCACGAAGGCGGTTTTGCCGCCGCCGCCACAGCACTCGGCGCCACCCCGGCGCTCTACCACGCCGACACCTCCAACCCCGAAGCCCCGCGCACCCGCACACTCGCCGAGGAACTCGCCCGCGTCGTCCGCGGCCGGGCCGCCAACCCGGTCTGGATCGCAGGCCAGATGCGCCACGGCTACCGTGGCGCCGCCGAAATAGCCCGCGCCGTCGAGGGGCTCAGCGCCTTCGCCGCCACCCTCCCTGCTCGGCTCGACGCCCAATTCGATCTGCTGTTCGCCGCAACCCTGGGCACCCCCGAGGTCGAAGCCTTCCTCGCCCGTGAAAACCCCGCCGCCCACGCCGACATGCAGCGCCGCTTCGAAGACGCCAGGCAGCGCGGCCTCTGGCGCACCCCCCGCAACGACCTCACGTCAGGCGCCCTGTCATGACCCGCCGCGGCTGGTGCCCCTCGCTCTATGAACCCATGCAAGCCGCCGACGGCCTGCTCGTCCGCGTCAAACCCACCAACTCCAGCCTCGGCGCCCGCGAAGCCAAGCTGCTCGCCGCCGCCGCCACCCGCTTCGGCCGCGGCGCCATCGAACTCACCAACCGCGCCAACCTCCAATTCCGCGGCCTCACCGAGGCCAGCGCCACCGCGTTCGCCAATGTCGTCCTCGCCGCCGGTCTGGCATCACCCGACCCCAGCCTCGAACGCCGCCGAACCCTCATCGTGTCCCCGTTGCTCGGCATCGACCCCACCATCGACCCCGCAACATCAGCCATCGCGAACGCGATCACAGCGCTGCTTGCCGACCCCGCCTTCGCCGACCTCCCCGGCAAATTCGGCATCACCCTCGACGGCGGCGGCCACCTGCCGCTCGACGGCGCCCCAGGCGACATCGTGGTCAGCCTCTGCGGGCAAGCCAGCCTCCGCCTCGAAGGCTCAAACCTGCGAGCCACCTGCCCGGCCGACACACTCATCCCGGCCCTGCGCCGCCTGATCACCCACTTCCTCGGCGACCCCACACCCCACCGCATCCGCGACATCGACCCAGCCGCCGCCTTCGCCGCCGCCAACCTCACCGCCGAACCACACCCGACGCCGCAGCATCATGCCGCCCCAATCGGGCGCATCGGCATGCTCGGCTTCGGCATCGGCCTGCCCTTCGGCCAGATCGACGCCGCCGGACTCTCCACCCTGGCCGACATCGCCCTCTCCAACGGAGACGGCACCATCCGCCTCACTCCCTGGCGCACGCTCATTCTCCCTGGGGTTCAGACCATCGAGGCGCCCGACCTGATCACCGACCCCGCCTCACCACTGCTGCGCATCGACGCCTGCACCGGCAGCCCAGCCTGCAGCCAATCCACCGTCACCACCCGCGCCGACGCAAACTGGCTCGCCAAAGCCGGCATCCCCGCCGGCATCGCGCTGCACATTTCCGGCTGCCCAAAAGGCTGTGCCCACCCCGCGTCCGCCGACCTCACGCTGGTCGGCGACACCGGCCGCTACAACCTGATCCGCCACGGCCGCGCCGACGCCGAGCCCACGCTCCGCCACCTCACCCTCCCCGACATCGCAGCACTCCTCGCCGCAGAAAGCCCGACATGACCGCCTCCGCCACGACCGTCTACGACTACGAACACGACGGCAGCGCGATCTACGCCCGCTCCTTCGCCACCATCCGCGCCGAAGCCGACCTCACCCGCTTCACCCCAGCGGAAGCCCGAGTCGCCGTCCGCATCATCCACGCCTGCGGCATGGTAGAAGTCGCCCGCGACCTGTTGTTCTCACATGGTTTTGCCAACGCCGCCCGCGCCGCCCTGCTCGCCGGCAAACCCATCCTCTGCGACGCCAAGATGGTCGCCCACGGCATCACAAAATCCCGCTTGCCCGCCGCCAATCAGGTGATCTGCCGCCTCGACGACCCCACCGTGCCCGCCCTCGCCAAATCCATCGGCAACACCCGCTCCGCCGCAGCCCTCGACCTCTGGGGCGCCGACCTCGACGGCGCCGTCGTCGCCATCGGCAACGCGCCCACCGCTTTGTTCCACCTGCTCGAACTGATCGACGCCGGCGCCCCACGCCCCGCCGCGATCATCGGCCTGCCCGTCGGCTTCGTCGGTGCCGCCGAATCCAAGGAGGCTCTGGCCCAATACGGCCTCCCCTTCCTCACCCTCCCCGGCCGCCGCGGCGGCAGCGCCATGACCGTCGCCGCCGTCAACGCGCTGGCGAGTGAAACCGAATGACCGCCACCCTCCACGTCGTCGGCGTCGGCCCCGGCGACCCCGAACTGATGACCCTCAAGGCCGCTCGCCTGATCGGCTCCGCCCCCGTCATCGCCTTCTTCTCCAAGCACGGCCGCACCGGCCACGCCCGCCGCGTATCCGCCGGCCATATCGCCCCCGGTACGCCAGAGCTACACTTTGAATACCCGTTCACCACCGAGATCGAGGTGCAGGACCCCCGCTACCTCGCCGACATGGGCGTGTTCTACGAACACTGCGCGTCCCGCCTGGAAACCGCCCTCGCCACCGGCCAGGACGTCATCCTGCTCTGTGAGGGCGACCCATTCTTCTACGGCTCGGCGATGTATCTCTACGACCGCCTGCGCTCCACGTGGCACACCGAAATCACCCCCGGGGTCACCGGTATGAGCGGCTGCTGGTCCCGCGCCGGCACCCCGATGACCCACGGCGACGACGTGCTCTCCGTCCTCCCCGGCACCCTCGACGAAGACCAGCTCGTCACCCGCCTGCGCGCGTCCGACGCCGTGGTGATCATGAAACTCGGCCGCAACCTCGCCAAAATCCGCCGCGCCCTCGACCGCGCCGGCCTCATCGATCGCGCCTTCTACGTCGAACGCGGCACCATGGCGGACGAGATCATCCAGCCCTTCGCCGATCTCGACCGCGACCGCGTGCCCTACTTCGCCATCGTCCTCGTCCCCGGCCGCCAGGGCGCCCGATGAGCGGCACAATCACCATCATCGGCCTCGGCCCGGGCTCCAGCGGCCTCTGCACGCCCGACGCGACGGCAGCCCTCGAAGCCGCCTCGGACCTGATCGGCTACGCCCCTTACCTCGACCGCGTGCCCGAGCGCCCCCACCAAACCCGCCACCCCTCCGACAACCGCGTCGAGCTCGACCGCGCCCGCCACGCGCTGCACCTCACCGAAGCCGGCCACCACGTCGCCGTGGTCTCCTCCGGCGACGCCGGCGTCTTCGCCATGGCGTCGGCCATCTTCGAAGCCATCGAGCACGGCCCAGCCTCCTGGCGCAGCCTCGACGTCACGGTCATCCCAGGGATCTCCGCGATGTTCGCCGCCGCCGCCCGCCTCGGCGCCCCGCTCGGCCACGATTTCTGCGCGATCTCGCTGTCCGACAATCTCAAGCCCTGGCCTTTGGTCCGCCGCCGCCTGCATTTGGCCGCGGACGCCGGCTTCGTCATCGCGCTCTACAACACGAGATCCCAGGCACGCCCGCACCATCTCGCCGAGGCGCTCACGTTGCTCGCCGAAACCTTGCCTCCCGACACCCCAGTGGTGTTCGCCACCGCCATCAGCCGGCCCGACGAACAGATCGAAATCACCACCCTCGCCGAATCCCGCGCCGAATCCGCCGACATGCGCACCCTCGTCCTCATCGGCACCGCGCAAACCCGCCTGATCGACCGTCCAGGCCAGGCCCCCTGGCTCTACACGCCCCGCTCGGTGCCGGCATGAACCGCCAACCAGCTCAGCGCACCCTCGATATCCTCAGCCACCGCAACGCCGGTCGGCACCGCCGGCCGCTCAACCATCACCACATCCACGCCCAGCATCCGCGCCGCCGCCAACTTGGCCTCGGTGGCCCGACCGCCGGCGTTCTTGGTCACCAGAACTTCAATGCGATGCTCCCGCAGCAGCGCCATTTCGTCCTCCAGCACGAACGGCCCACGCGCCGAGATCACCACGGCGTCGGGCGGCCGATTGTCGACATCGGGCGGATCGACACTGCGCACCACAAAGGAATGCCAGGGTGCGGCTCGGAACGCCGCCAGCTCCTTCTGGCCAATGGTCAGCAAAACCCGTCGCGGCCGATCGCCCAGCGCCCGCGCCGCCGCAGCCATATCGGCAACCGGCGTCCAAACATCGCCCGGCCCGGCCTGCCATGCCGGCCGCTGTATCGCCAGGAACCCGACATTGGCCTGCTCGGCCGCCGCGACCGCATTGGGTTTCATCCGCGCCGCGAACGGATGCGTGGCGTCGATCAGCAGATCGAACCCACCGTCGCGCAGGAACCCGGCCAGCCCCGCCACCCCGCCAAATCCGCCCACCCGATACGGCACCTTCGGTGGCCGCGGCGTCCGTGTGGCGCCAGCGAAAGACAACAACGTCTCGAACCGGGTATCCGCCGCCAACGCGCTCGCCAGCGCCGTCGCCTCGGTGGTGCCGCCGAGAATCAAAAGTTTCGCCATGCGCATCCCTCGATCCCGAGAGGTCGCCTCGCATGACCCCACCATTCCTGTCCATCCTCGGCATCGGCGAAGACGGCGTAGACGGCCTCACCGCCAGGGCACGCGCCCTTTTGTCCGAAGCCCGCTTCGTCATCGGCGGCGAGCGCCACCTCCGACTTGCCGCCCCGCTGATCACCGGCGCCACCGCCATCTGGCCGCGCCCTTTCACCGACGGCATGGCTGATATCGAGGCCCATCGCCCCGGCCCCGTCGTCGTGCTCGCCTCCGGTGACCCGTTCTGCTTCGGCGTCGGCCCCATTATCGCCAAGCACTTCCCAGAATCCGACTGGCACTGCCTGCCTTCCCCCTCCAGTCTCTCGCTCGCCTGCGCCGCTCTCGGCTGGCCGCTGCAATCCACCCAGACAATCTCGTTCTGCGGCCGCCCCGTCGAACCCCTCGCAGACCTCCTGCGCCCCGGCCGCCGCGTTCTCGCGCTCTCTGAAGACGCCACCACGCCGCAAGCCGTCGCAGGCTTCCTCACGCAACACGGCTATGGCGACAGCCAGATCGTCCTGCTCGAAGCCCTCGGCGGCCCCCATCAACGCATCCGCCACACCACCGCCGCCAGCTTCAACCTCGACGACTGCAATCCCCTCAACCTGCTGGCGATCACGGCTATCGACGCAGCCGACACCGCCCACTGGCCCCTCGGCACCCTCCCGGATTCCGCCTTCGCCCACGACGGCCAGCTCACCAAACGCGACATCCGCGCCGCCACCCTCGCAGCCCTCGCACCCCGGCCTGGCGAACTGCTGTGGGACATCGGCACCGGCTCCGGCTCCATCGCCATCGAATGGCTGCGGCTGCACCCCTCGCTCCAGGCCATCGCCATCGAGCGCAACTCGACTCGCCTCGCGAGAGCCAGCGACAACGCGACCCGCCTCGCACCCGCCCGCCTGCGCACCATCGAAGGCGCGGCCCCCACAGCCCTCGCGAATCTCCCCCAACCCGACGCGATCTTCATCGGCGGCGGCGGCCAAGCCCCCGGCGTCATCGACATTGCCTGGACAGCACTTCGCCCCGGCGGCCGCATCGTCATCAATGCCGTCACCATCGAAACCGAAGCGGCCCTGTTCGACGCCCACCGCCGCTTCGGCGGCAGCCTCACCCGCCTCGGCGTCGAACGCCTCACCGAAATCGGCGGCCTACATGGCTTCCGCCCCGCCATGACCGTCACCCAATGGCAGGCAACCAAACCATGATCATCGCCGGCATCGGCTGCCGTGCGAACTGCCCGGCCACTGATATCATCGTCATCCTGCGCCAAGCCGAGGCCCAATCCGGCCTGCGCGCCACCGCAATCGCCATCCCCGCGTTCAAATCCGAAGAACCCGGCCTGCTCACCGCCGCCCAAACCCTCAACCTGCCACTGCATGAAATCGAAGACGACGCCCTCGCAGAAGCCCAGTCCCGCTGCGTCACCCGCTCCGAGCGCACCCAAGCCGCCACCGGCCACGCCAGCATCGCCGAAGCCGCCGCCCTCGCCGCCGCCGGCCCACGCGCCACCCTCAAGCTCCCCCGCATCAAAAGCTCCACCGCCACCTGCGCCCTCGCCGAAAGCTCCCCCTCATGACCGTGCATTTCATCGGCGCCGGCCCAGGTGCGGCCGACCTGCTCACCCTGCGCGGCCGCGACATCCTCGCCGCAGCCGACGTCTGCCTCTATGCCGGCTCGATCGTCCCGCACGCCATGCTCGCCCACTGCAAACCCACCGCCCGCCTCGTCGACACAGCCCCCTTGTCGCTCGACGACATCGAAGCCGAATACCTCCGCGCCCACGCCTCCGGCCAAGACGTCGCCCGCCTGCACTCCGGCGACCTTTCGATCTACAGCGCCGTCGCCGAGCAGATCCGCCGCCTACAGCGCCACAACATCCCCTACACCCTCACCCCCGGCGTCCCCGCCTTCGCCGCCGCCGCCGCCAGCCTCGGCGCCGAACTGACCGTCCCCGGCGTCGCCCAAAGCCTGGTGATCACCCGCATCTCCGGCCGCGCCTCCGCCATGCCACCGCGCGAAACCCTGGAAGCCTACGCCGCCACCGGCACCACGCTGGCCATCCACCTCGCCGTCCACGCGCTGCCCGACATCGTCGCCCGCCTGCTGCCGCATTACGGCCCGGACGCCCCCATCGCCATCGCGACGCATGTGAGCTGGCCCGACGAACGTATCCTGCGCGGCACGCTGGCCACCATCGAAGCGCAATTCGCCGAGGCTCCCAGCGAACGCACCGCCGTCATCCTCGTCGGCCCCGCCCTCGCCGCCACCGACTTCCGCGACAGCGCCCTCTACGACCCCGACTACCGCCGCCGGTTCCGGGCATGAGCCCCGCTCCGCGCGGCCTCATCATCGCAGCCCCAAGGTCCGGCTCCGGCAAAACCACCATCACCCTCGCCTTGCTCGCCGCACTCCGCCGCCGCGGCATCGCCGTCCGCGCAGGCAAATCCGGCCCCGACTACATCGACCCCGCCTTCCACGCCGCCGCCAGCGGCGCCCCCGGCTGCAACCTCGACAGTTGGGCCATGCCGCCTGCCTTGCTCGACAGCATCGCGGCCCAGGTCTCCGCTGCCAGCGACATCTTCATCATCGAATCATCGATGGGCCTGTTCGACGGCATCGCCTCAGCGCCCGGCCGCACAGGCGCCTCCGCCGACCTCGCCGCCCGCTTCGCGCTCCCGGTCGTGCTGGTGCTCGACGTTTCCGGCCAATCGCAATCCGCC
>Ga0302157_10006283_pt1 | contig 12329 bp, 11 predicted proteins | sample I_Bog_N3_3_FD_193502 | JGI IMG/M metagenome (GOLD analysis project Ga0302157, IMG submission 193502) | Peat permafrost microbial communities from Stordalen Mire near Abisko, Sweden - I_Bog_N3_3 | ecosystem: Environmental > Terrestrial > Soil > Wetlands > Peat | place: Sweden: Abisko, Stordalen...
CGCGAAGAGCTGGAAGCAGCGGGCCAGGAATTCACCACCGAGACCGACACCGAGACGGTGGCACAGCTCATCGACCTGCACCTGCAGCGCGGCATGGACCCGGTGACGGCGGCCGGCGAGGCGTTTCGCCGGCTGGAGGGCGCGTATGCGCTGGCGATCATCTTTGCCGGCCACCCGGAGCTGATGATCGGGGCACAGCACGGCGCCCCGCTCGCGGTGGGGTTCGCCGATGAGGAGATGTTCCTGGGCTCCGACGCGCTGGCGCTGGCGCCGCTGACCCGCCGCATCGCGTATCTGAAAGACGGCGACTGGACGGTGCTGAACCGGACCGGCGCGCGGTTCTTCAATGAGGCGGGTGAGCCGGTTGAGCGTGAGGTAAAACTGACGCAGTTCACCGGGGCGTCGATCGGCAAGGGCGAATACCGCCACTTCATGGAAAAGGAGTTGCACGAGCATCCGGCGGTGATCGGCGACACGCTGCACCGGATGGTGAGCCCGGCGACCCGCGCCGTGGCCCTGCCCGACCTGCGGCTGGACTGGACCCGCATCCCGCGCGTCACCATCAGCGCCTGCGGCAGCGCGTTCTATGCCGGGCTGGTCGGGCGGTGGTGGTTCGAATCGGTGGCGCGGATGCCGACCGATGCCGATGTGGCCAGCGAGTTCCGCTACCGCACGCCGCCGCTGCCGGAAGGGGGCCTTGGCCTGCTGGTCAGCCAGTCGGGCGAGACCGCCGACACGATGGCGGCGCTGCGCTACATGCGGAGCGAGGGCCAGCAGGTGCTGTCGATCGTCAATGTGCCCGAGAGCAGCATGGCTCGCGAGTCCGACGCGGTGTTGCAGACTGTGGCCGGGCCCGAGATCGGCGTGGCAAGCACCAAGGCGTTCACGGCGCAGCTATGCGTGCTGGCCTGCGTGGCGCTGGCGGCGGGGCGGGCGAGGGGGGCGATCACCGCCGCGCAGGAGGCGGCGATGACCGCCGCGCTGCTGGAGGTCCCCGGCCGGGCGGCGGAGGTCCTCGAACGACACGACGAGATCAAGCGGCTGGCGGCTCGGATCGCCCAGGCGCGCGACGTGCTCTATCTCGGCCGCGGCAACTGCTTTCCGATCGCGCTGGAAGGCGCGCTGAAGCTGAAGGAGATCAGCTACATCCACGCCGAGGGCTACGCCGCCGGTGAAATGAAGCACGGGCCGATCGCGTTGATCGATTCGGCGGTGCCGGTGATCGCGATCGCCCCATCCGGCCCGCTGTTCGAGAAGACCGCGTCCAATCTACAGGAAGCGGCGGCGCGCGGCGGCCAGGTGATCGTGTTCAGCGACGAGGCAGGGGCGGCCAAGCTGAAAGGGATCGCGACGGAGACTGTGGTGATGCCGGCGGTCGATCCGTTCGTCGCGCCGATCCTGTACGCAATTCCGGTGCAGCTTCTGGCCTACCATGTGGCCGTGCTGAAGGGCACGGATGTGGACCAGCCGCGGAACCTGGCGAAGTCGGTGACGGTGGAGTAGGCGGCAAGCCAACGGCGTTTTCGTTGAAGCTGGCTAGGATTGCGGCACAGATAGCGGTTCACCGGGTTGCAGAGGCAGCGGGGGAGCATGGGAGTTTCCCGTGAGGCTTACATGGCCTGGGTCCAGCAGCAGGCGAAGGGGCGCTTTGAGCGGGTCCATGGCGAGATCGTGCCGATGTCGCCCGAACTGATCGCTCATGCCCGGCTCAAGGCGGCGATCTGGTTGGCCTTGCACACGGCGATCGAGGCAGCCGGCCTGTCGACATTCGAGGCCCTGCCGGACGGCGTGACCGTCCAGGCCGGTGATGGCAGCGACTACGAACCCGACGTGGTTGTGGCTGGCGGGGAGCCGGTGCCAGGCAACAGCATTGCCGTGCCGACTCCGGTGATCGTGGTGGAGGTGTTGTCGCGCCGCACCGCCAAGGTAGACACCACCCAAAAGCTGATCGACTACTTTACCATTTCATCGGTCGTGCACTACCTCGTTGCCTCGGTCGACCAGCAGAAGATCGTTCACCACCATCGCCTCGACGACGCGCGGATCATGACCGCAATTGTCACCGAAGGGGATATCGATCTGGACCCACCGGGAATAAAGCTTGCAATAGCGCCACTGTATCGACGCATCATTTAGTTTGCCCGGCATCGGACTAGACCATGAAAAACTAGCCGCCCTGGGTTGTTCTCGGCGTATTGCGTGAACAGGCTTCATCGGGCGGCGTCGTGCGGGACGCGGGCCTGTCCGGCACCTGTCGCCGTTGCCGCAGCGCGGGAATCGGGATAGGTGCCCGAACCAAATTTCCTTGCGCCGACGTGGAGTCTTTCATGCTGTCCCATCGAATCAATGCCGTGCGATGGCGCCTTGTTTTGCTTGGCGCGGCCGCCATCCTGTTTGTCGCCATGCAGGCCGGCAAAGCGGCGGACCCGTCCGAGTCCCCTCCTGCGAAAGCAGTCGGCAAGCCGACCGTCGTGACCGAAGAGATGCGCGGAGCCGGCATCGTCTCCAGCGGCGTCGCCCTGCAGGAGCCGCCGCCCGCCACCGGCACCCGGGCCAATCCGGTACCGTCCTGGGGCAAGCCGCTGCCCTGGCCGATTGTGATCGCCGACCGCCGCAACAACCGGCTGATCGAGGTGACGCCCGACAAGCGCATCATCTGGGAATTTCCGTCGCCCAACCTGACGATTTATCGCGGCAACGACGACGTCTATTTCTCGCCCGACGGCAAGACGGTCGTTGCCAACGAGGAAGACAATTACGACCTGCACTTCATCGACTACGCCCGGCGGGCGCTGGCGAAGACGTTCGGGGTATCGGACCATCGCGGCAACGGATGGCCCTTTCTCAACTACCCCGACGATGCACGGCTGATGGATGACGGCAGGCTGATTGTCGCCGACATCCGGTCCTGCCGCGTGCTGATGGTCAATCCGGAGACGACCCAGATCGAGACGCAATGGGGCCGCCCGGGCGCCTGCCGGCATGAGCCGCCGGCCGCCTTCGGCTACCCCAACGGCGCCGAGCCGCTGCCCAACGGCGATGTTCTGGTCACCGAGATCCCCGACTCATGGGTCACCTACATGCGGCGCGACGGCACCGTCGCCTGGAACGTCAAGGCGCCGCACATCCGCTACGCCTCCGACGCCATGATGACCCATGACGGCAACGTCATCATCTCGGACTACGTCAAGCCGGGCGCGGTGGTGATCTTCGACCCGAAGACCGGGCGCGTGCTGTGGGAATACCGGGTCGCCAGCGGCGACGGCATGCTCGATCATCCCTCGCTGGCCGAGGAATTGCCGACCGGCGACGTGTTGCTGAACGACGACCACCGCCACCGGGTGCTGGTGATCGACCGGGAGACCAAACAGATCACCTGGCAATACGGCGAGACCGACAAGACCGGCCACGCACCTGGCTTCCTATGGAACCCGGACGGGCTCGACCTCGACATGTTCCACGACTGGAAGACCGCGCTGGCCGGGAAGCACTGAGCCGGGGGCCCCGGCGGGAACCCATGGAGGACCGCCCGACGCTGCGGCTGGTGGCGGGACTGACGCTGGGGGTGTCCCTTGGCGCCGCCGGCCTGCTGGCGGCGCACGTTGCGGGCGACCTCGCCTTGGTCGGGGCGATGGGCGAGGGCAGCGGGCCGGACTCCCGGCTGCTGCCGCTGTTCGAGGAGTTGCACCGGGCACGGCTGGTCGCCTTGCCATTGGCCGCTCTGCTGCCGGCGTTGGCCGGACTGGCCGGCACTTGCGTCATGCTGTGGGCGCGCCGGCGAGCGGCGCTGCCGCACTTCTCGCACCGGACGCGGGTGCCGCGCTGGCGCGGCTGGGTCCCGCTGCCGCCGCGCGGTGAACCGTCTCTGGTGGGGCAGGCGGCACGTTGGCCCCAAGCGCTACTCGTGGTGCCGCTAGTACCCCGTCACAGTGGTTTTGACCGTTTGAATGCGGCTTGGCTGTAGTCGGGGCAAGGCGTGTGGGGCGACCAGCACCACGATGGTGCGTGCGCGGCCCGGTTCGCGGCGAATCAGACCTGACCGCTCAAGCGAAAGCACCATTCCATGCACCGAGGGTGGAGTGACGCGGAAGTGCCGTTGCAGGTCGGCTTCGGCTGGCGGGCGGCCCAGCACCAGCGTGTAGGCATGGATGAAGGCCAGATACTGCCCTTGCTTCTCCGTGAAGCTGGGTGTGGTCGCGGCGTGACACGGCTCGGCGATGTGATTCATTGGTCTCGCCCTCAACCACAGGGGCCTGCGATGAACATACGGTATCGGGTCGAGCTGAGCCAAGCCGAGCGCGATCAGCTTACCGCGCTGCTGAGCGGGGGCAAGCATCCGGCGCGTAAGATCAAGCGCGCGCAGATTCTGTTGGCCGCCGATGCTGGCGTCGATGACGACGCGATTGCAGCCAGCGTGTCGGTTGGCGGGTCCACCGTGTATCGCACCAAGCGCCGCTTCGTGGAGGGCAACCTTGATTTCGCGCTGGCCGAGGAAGCGCGCCCAGGTGCCGCACGCAAGCTCACCGGCCGTGAAGAGGCGCTGCTGGTGGCGACAGCCTGTTCAAACCCGCCTGCTGGGCGTGCGCGATGGACGCTGGATTTGCTTGCTGGCGAGATGGTCAAGCTGACTGAGCATGAAGCGGTGTCACGCGAGACGGTGCGGCGTCGTCTGGCTGAGAAGGAATTGAAGCCGTGGCAGAAGGACATGTGGTGCATCCCGAAAGTAGATGGCGCCTATGTGGCGCGCATGGAGGACGTCCTTGATCTTTACGCCGAAGAGCCAGATCCGCAGTATCCCGTTGTTTGCTTCGATGAAAGCCCGACACAGCTGATCGGCGAAGTACGTGAGCCGGTTCCGCCTGCGCCGGGCCGGCCGGAGCGTTACGACTGCGAATATCGTCGCAACGGCACGGCGAACTTGTTTGTGTTTCTGGATGCACACAGACCCTGGCGCCACGTGAAGGTCACCGAGCATCGCACGGCGCGCGACTTCGCGCACTGCATGCGTGATCTGGTCGATGTGCATTACACGAAAGCGGATCTCATTAGGGTGGTACTGGACAATTTGTCCACGCACAGCGCAGGTGCACTCTATGAAACCTTCCCGGCGTACGAAGCGCACCGGGTGCTGCAGCGACTGGAGTTCCATTATACGCCCAAGCACGCAAGCTGGCTGAACATGGTCGAAATTGAAATCGGCGTGCTGCGCGGCCAATGCCTGGATCGCCGAATCGGCGAGCGTGAACGTCTGGCTGCGGAGATCACGGCATGGGAAAACCAGCGCAACGAAAGCGGCGCACGCATCAAGTGGATGTTCACAACCGACCGCGCGCGGGTCAAGCTGGCCCGCGGCTACCCGGAGGTCGCCAAAGAGTCAGAACCACTGTGACGGGGTACTAGCCGGCCTTACGGTGGTGGCGGCGCTGCTGCCGCAGGCCGGCGGCAACCCTGTGGTACCGGACGCGGCGTTCCTGTTGGGCGCGGTGCTGATCCTGCTCGGCTTTCCGCTGCTGGTGGCCGAGCGCGTGCTCGCCGCCATGCCCGCGGCGCGGCTACCCGAAGCGCCCTCGCTGCGGGCGCTGCTGTTCTTGCCCACCATCGGTCTGCCGGTCGCGGGTGTGCTGGAGATCGCCGCCGGGCTGGGCGTACCCTCCCTGGCCGGCCAGTTCGCGGCGGCGCTGTCCCTGCTGCCCTGCGCGGTCGCGGCGGAATTGGCGGCACGCGCGGCCGGTCGCTGCTTCCTGCCTCCGCCGGCCGCCAATGCTCGCGCAGCGTCCGACTCGCTGCTGGCGCGGCTGCTGGCCGAAGGGGCGCAGGCGCGCAGCCTGGTGGCGCCGGTGCGCGAGCATCTGGGCATCGACTTCGCCCGGAGTTGGGCGCTCGCCTATGTGCGTTCCGCCTTCGCGCCGCTGATGCTGGCTCTGGTGCTGATCGCCTGGGGCCTGAGCGGCGTCGCCCTGGTGGGGGTTGACCAGCGCGCCGTCTACGAACGGCTCGGTGCGCCGGTGCGGGTGCTGCACCCCGGTCTGCACCCGATCCTGCCCTGGCCGCTCGGCCGGGTGCGGCCGGTCGAGTTCGGCGCGGTGCACGAAGCCGCCCTGCACGGCGAGACCGCCACCGAGCGTTTTGCCGCCGAGGACCCGACTCCCCCCAGCGCCGACCGTCTGTGGGAGCAGGAATACCCGACCGAAGCCTGGTTCCTGGTCGCCGCTTCGCGCGGCGAGCGGCAGAGCTTCGAGATGGTCAGCGCCGACATCAGGCTGCTGTGGCGGGTCGGGCTGACGGACGCCGACGCGCTGCACGCCACCTATCGCACCGTCGATCCGGTCGCGCTGCTGCGCCAGGCGGGCGGCCGGGCGGTGGCGTCGTTCTTCGCCGGGCGCACGCTTGACGCGGTGCTGGGCGAAAACCGGGAAGCGATGGCGCTGCGGTTGCGCACCGCGATCCAGCAGGACCTCGATGCGGCGCAGACCGGGATTGAACTGGCCGCGGTGGTGATCGAAGCGATCCACCCGCCGGGCGGGGCTGCCGACGCCTACCATGCGGTACAGGCGGCGCAGATCGACGCGGAAGCCTCCATCGCCGCCGAACGCGGGCGGGCGCACGCCAGCCTCGCCGAGGCGCAGCAACTGGCGACCGGCGCGCTGACGGCGGCGCAGGCCGGTTCCGTCGAGACCACCGGCGCGGCCACCGCGGAGTCGACCCGCTTCGCCGCCGACCGCGATGGCGACCGCCTCGGCGGCGGCGTGTTCCGGTTCGAGCGCTATCTCGGCAACCTCACCGCCGCCCTATCCAAGGCGCAGGTCGTTATACTGGACCACCGCATCGAAGCCCCCGACGCGCCGGTGATGGACCTGCGGCCACCGCTGGCCGCGACCGGCCTGTCGATCAGGAGCCCAGGGGAATGATCAGGGAATGATCAGGGGAATGATTGGCCGAATGATCCAGGGAATAACCCCCGGGCGCGTTGTCAACGTCCGAAGCCTGCTGCGCTTCACCCTGGCGGGCGTGGTGCTGGCCAGCGCCGTGCTGGCCGGCGCCGCGGTGATGGTCAGCGCCGGCGAGGCCGTGGTCGTTACCGAGTTCGGCGCCCCGATCCGCGTGCTGACCAAACCGGGGCTGGCCTGGAAGCTGCCGGCGCCGCTGCAATCCACCATCCCGGTCGATCTCCGCCTGCGCACCAGTTCCACCGGGTTGCAGGACGTCGGCACCCGTGACGGCTTGCGTATCCTGGTGCAAGCCTACGTTGCGTGGCAGGTGCCGCCCGATCCGGACCGCATCCGCCAGTTCCTGCGCTCGGTGCGCAATGACCCCGACGAAGCGGCGCGGCAATTGCGCAGCCTGGTCGGCTCGGCGCTGCAGGTTACCGCCAGCAGCTTCGACTTCGCCGAGTTGGTCAACACCGACCCTGCACGGCTGCGGCTGGCCGATTTCGAGCAGCGGCTGAAGACCCAGATCGAAGGCCAGATGCTGCGCACCTACGGCATCCAGGTGCAGCAGGTCGGGCTGGAGATGCTGAGCCTCCCCGACACCAGCCTGGTCGCCACGGTCGCGCGCATGCGCTCCGAGCGCGAGACCGTGGCCGCGGCGCGCACCGCCGAGGGGTTGCGCGCCGCCGGCGAAGTCCGCTCCAACGCCGAGCGCGACGCCCGCATCACGGTCGCTCATGCCCGCACCGAAGCGGCGGAGATCGAGGCGGCGGCACGGCGGGAGGCGGCCGAGATCCAGGGGCGCGCCTATCTCGCCGATCCGCAGCTTTACCTGGAGCTGCGCGGGCTGGATTCGCTGGTGCAGGTGGTGGGCAATAACACGCGACTGATTCTTCGCACCGATGCCGCGCCGTTCTCGGCGCTGGTGCAGGCGCCGAAGCCGTGAGCCAAACCGCCGACACACTGGATGGGCCGGTCGTCCAATCGCTGCGCATCGGCTTTGGCGTGCTGTACTTCGCGACGCTGCTGCTCGCGCTGGGCTGGGCCGGATCGAACATCCGCCAGGTGCCGCCGGAGTCGCAGGCCGTGGTGCTGCGCTTCGGGCGGGTGGTGCGCGTGGAACCGCCCGGGCTGATGCTGGCGCTGCCGCGGCCGATCGAGCAGGTCGAGCTGCTGCCAGCCCCGGCCCGCCAGATGGAACTGAAGGTGGTGGCGCGCACCGCCGGCGGTCCCGGCGTCGGCCGCCGCCCGGAATCGCTGCCGCCCACCAGCGCCGGCGGCTACCTCACCGGCGATGGCGGGCAGGTGCTGCTGGACGCCGGGCTGACCTGGCGGATCGTCGATCCGGTCGCCTACTACGTCGCCCGCGACCACGTGCCGGCGGCGCTGCGCCGGCTTTTCATCGCTGGGGCCGGCGCGGTGGCGGCGGGGCGCTCGATGGACGAGTTCCTGGTGGTGCGCCCGGAGCGTGACGCCGCCGACCCGATGGTGGAGGCACAGCGCGCGGCGCTCCGCGGCGATCTGGTGGCGGAGGTCAATCGGCGCCTGCATGCGCTGGAAGGGCAGGGGGCGCCGCTGGGCGTCGAAGTGACGCGCGCGGACGTGGACGTGCTGCTGCCGCCGCTGGCCAAGCCCGGCTTCGACGCGGTGTTGGAAGCGGCGCAGCTTGCCGAGGAACGGTTGGCCAGCGCGCGCACCGATGCGACCCGCACGCTGCAGGCGGCGGACCGCGAGCACGATGCGGTCCTGGCCGCAGCCCAGGCCGCCGCCGCCGAGCGAGTCGGCGAGGCGCGCGCCCAGGTGGCGGCGATCACCGCGCTGGAGGCAGGGAAGAGCCCGGCGACCCGGCCGGGGCTGCTCGACCAGATCTGGCGCGAGCGCATCGCTACCGTGCTGCGCCAGGCCGGCAGCGTGACGACGGTCGATGCGCAAACCGGCAACCGCCTGATCCTGCCGGCGGCGCGGCCATGAGCGCGGCAACACTGTCAGCCCCGGTTCTGGCGCCCGCCGAACGCCTGTTGCTGGGCACAAAACTGACGCTCGCTATGCTGTCGGCCGGCCTGCTGCTGGTCGCGCTGGCGTGGGAGTTCGCGGTGCCCGACGGGGCCGCGTTGGCCACGCTGGTCGCCGGCGCCGCCGCCGCGCTGGTCTCGGTGCCGGTGTTTGCCGCTGCCTGGGCGAGCCTGCGCCGGCCCAGCCTGCACGGCATCGCCGATCGGTTGATCGCGCTGGCGCTGATCGCCGCCTGGGCCAGCGGCGACCTGATGACGGCTGCAGTGCTGCCCATCGTGATGATCCTCGGCCACGTGCTGGAGGAGCGCAGCCTGCTGGGCACCCGCGAAGCCATCCGCGCACTCGGGCGGCTGGCTGAAACCGGCGCGCGCCGGCTGACCGCGGGCGGCACGGAGCTTGTGCCGGCGAGCGCCCTGCGCCCCGGCGACCTGATCGAACTGCGGGCCGGCGACCGGGTGCCGGCCGACGGGCGGGTGCGTACCGGCACCGCCAGCCTCGACATGGCCTCGCTGACCGGGGAATCGGTGCCGGTGGACGTGGCCCTCGGCGATACCGTGCTGGCCGGCTCGATCGACACCAATGGGCGGCTGGAAGTGGCGGTCACCCGAACGGGCGCGGATACCACGCTGGGCAAGATCATCGCGCTGATGCGGACCGCGGAACAGGCCAAGCCACCGGTCACGCGGCTGCTGGAACGCTATGCCGGGCAATACATGGCGGTGGTGCTGCTGGTGGCCGCTGGCACATGGTTCGTCTCCGGCAACATGGCGGCGACGTTGGCGGTGCTGGTCGCGTCCTGCCCCTGCGCCCTGGTGCTGGCGGCGCCGGCAACCGCGATCGCGGCAATCGCCGTGGCGGCGCGGCACGGCATCCTGATCAAGGGGGCGGGATTCCTCGAAAGCCTGGCCGAGGTCGATGCGGTGGTGTTCGACAAGACCGGAACCGTCACCACCGGCAAGCTGTCCATGGCCGGCACGGTGCCGCAGGCGGCCGGCGGGGTCGAGGCGCTGCTGCGCGTCGCCGCCGGGCTGGGTGCGGCGAGCAGCCATCCGGTCAGCCGCGCCGCCGCCGGGATCGTGCCGGCGGCCGACCGTGCGCCGGTCGAGCAGGTGCGAGAGGAAGGCGGGTTCGGCCTGACCGGCACGCTGGACGGCGCACCGGTGGCGTTCGGCGGCCCGCCGCTGTTCGCGCGGCTGGGTGTCGCGACCTCAGCCGTGCCGGCGCATGACGGTCCGATCGCCGGCGCCAGCCGTGGCGGCCTGTTCCTCGGCTGGCTGCTGTTCGCCGATCAGCCTCGGCCCGAGGCCGCCGCCGCGCTGTCGGAGCTGCGGGCGCTCGGGCTGGAGCGGCAGGTGCTGCTGACCGGCGACCGCGCGGCGGTGGCGCGGCAGGTGGGCGCCGCGCTGGGCATCGGCGATGTGTGTGCCGAGGTGCTTCCCGAGGACAAGATGCGGCGCGTGCTGGCGGAGACCGCCGCCGGCTATCGCCCGCTGGTGGTTGGCGACGGCATCAACGATTCGCTCGCGCTGAAGGCCGGCGCGGTCGGCATCGCCATGGGCGCGCAGGGCACCGACGTGGCGCTAGCCTCGGCGGATATCGTGCTGATGACCAACGACCTGCGTCGGCTGGCGACCGCGATCCGGCTCAGCCGGCGGTGCCGGCGGACGGTGCACGTGAATGTCGGAATCGGGCTGGGCTGGACGCTGGTCCTGGTGGCGCTGGCGGCGGCCGGCCTGCTCGGCGCGCAGGGCGCGATCCTCGCCGCGCTGCTGCACAACCTGTCCACCTTCCTGGGTCTCGCCAATGCCGGACGGCTGCTGCTGTTCGACGAGACCGGGACGGAGGGGCGAAGCGAGCCGCGCACGGTGGGGGCGCAGCCAACGCGGGAGGCTTCGGCGGCGGCCGTTGTTTGAGGGGTAACGCCGCCAAGCTCCGAACAGCCGGTTTGGAGCGGTAACGCTCGTCGCTATGATGGCAGAGCAGCCGGCAGCATGCCGCCGCTCTATGGCGCCCGGACCTTCGTCGCGCTCAGTTTGTTCGCCGCGCGGGCGAAGCGCTGGTCGAAGCTGACGAAGGCGTCGCAGCCTCGTGCCGTCGCCAGGTGGAGCGCGTCGGCGAAATCCATGCCGCGTTCCATCCAGTCCAACGCCTGGGCGGCGGCGGGGGAGTCTTCGATCGTAACGTGTCGCAGTCCGGCGAAGGCACGCAGCGCCTTGGCGAGCGGGCCGGCCGCGAAGGCGTAGACGCTGCGAAGCACCCACTCGGTTTCAAGCAGCACCGTCGTGCAGACGAACACGTCTTCGCCGTCGATGAGTTTTCTTGCCTGGGCCGATTGCGTGGGGTGGTCACCCGTCAGATAGCGAACAACCAGATTAGTATCGATCGCGAGCATGCCGCCGCCTGGCCTCCGCCACGATCCCTGCCTCCATTTCCGCCAAGGTCTTTGGCGTTCCATCGTATGGCAGGCACGCGAACACATCCTCGCCGCGGGTTGGCGCGAAGGCCGGCGCTGCTTTCAGCAGCACGCCATCGGGCGTGTCTTCCACCAGCAGGCGCGTGCCGGAGTCCCAATGGCGCTGCTCACGGATGGCCTTGGGCAGGATGACCTGGCCCTTGGTCGAAACGGTGGTGGTGAGGCTGGCGGGGGTTGGCATGGTCCGGCTTTCGCGGGTAAGACGGAAGTAAGATAAGGTGGCGTCGCCGGCGTTGCAAGCCAGCGGTGGTGCCGCACGCTCCGCTTGACCGGTCGCCGTCGCGATCAGTGCGCTTCGGCCCAGGTGCGCCCGATGCCGGTGTCCACCACAAGCGGAACGGAAAGCTGCGCCGCCGCTTCCATCATGCGCTTTGCGACAGCGGCAAGCTGCGGCCCTTCGGATTCCGGCGCCTCGAACAGCAATTCGTCATGCACCTGCAACAACAGCCGCGCGCCCAGCCCCGCGTCGCGCAGCGCGTCCGGTAGCCGCACCATGGCGCGCTTGATGATGTCCGCCGCGCCGCCTTGCAGCGGCGCGTTGATCGCCTGGCGCTCGGCGTAGCCGCGCTTGGCCGGGTTGCGATCGGCGATCCCCGGAACCCAGCAGCGCCGGCCGAAGGCGGTCGTCACAAAGCCGTTGATCCGCGCTTCTTCCTTGGTGCGCTCCATGTAGGCGCGGATGCCGGGATAGCGCGCGAAATACGCATCGATGTAGCCGCGCGCCTCGCCCGGGGTAATACCCAACTGGCGGCCGAGGCCGAACGCGCTGATCCCGTAGATGATGCCGAAATTGATCGCCTTGGCGCGCCGGCGCGTCATCGGGTCCATGCCGGCCATCGGCACGCCGAACACTTCGCTCGCGGTGCGCGCGTGAATATCTTCATGGTCGATGAACGACTGCCGCAGCACCGGGA
>Ga0302157_10006284_pt1 | contig 12328 bp, 10 predicted proteins | sample I_Bog_N3_3_FD_193502 | JGI IMG/M metagenome (GOLD analysis project Ga0302157, IMG submission 193502) | Peat permafrost microbial communities from Stordalen Mire near Abisko, Sweden - I_Bog_N3_3 | ecosystem: Environmental > Terrestrial > Soil > Wetlands > Peat | place: Sweden: Abisko, Stordalen...
CACGCGCATTGGGTGCGCTCGAGCGCGCCACCCATTCGTTGCTCGACAGCCGGCTGATGATGGCGTGGGCCAATGCGCTCGCCGAAAGTGGCCAGACGGAGCGCGCGCGCTACCTGGTGGCACGCCTGCGCGAGTTCGACAAGACGGACACCGAAGAGTTCTTCGCGCCGTGCGCCGACGCCACGATCACGGTCAAGCCCTTCCAGTGCCAGCCCGAGCCCAAGGGGCTGACCTGGCGCGACTTCCAGTGAAATGAAAGGGCCCGCGCGATGCGGGCCTTTTCCATTCGGGGCGCCTCGAATCGCGGCGTGCCGATCACCGGCCTGAAGTGGCCGTCCACGACCCCGACTTCCCGCCGTGCTTCTCCAGCACCCGGATGTTCTCCATCACCATCCCGCGGTCGATCGCCTTGACCATGTCGTAGATGGTCAGCAAGCCCACCTGGACGGCCGTGAGGGCCTCCATCTCGACGCCGGTGCGGCCCAGGGTCTCGGCCTGCACCGTGCAATGCACCGCGTTCGCGGCCGCATCGATCACGAACTCCACCTGCACGTGCGTCAGCGGCAGCGGATGGCACAGCGGGATCAGGTCGGCGGTGCGCTTGGCGGCCTGGATCGCGGCGATGCGGGCGATGCCGAGGACGTCGCCCTTCTTCGCGCTGCCACCGGTGATCGCGGCGAGCGTGGCGGCCTGCATGCGGATCGAGCCGGCGGCGCGGGCGACGCGACGGGTCTCGGGCTTGCCCCCCACATCCACCATGTGGGCCTGGCCCCCGGCGTCGAAGTGCGTGAGGCCGGAAGCGGCGGAAGGATCGGGCGAGTCGTTCATGGAACCTTGGAGGGGCCGCGGTGATCCGACGGCGGTGGCTGCAAACGCTCGCCGGAGGCGGGCGCCACATGGCCGATACACGGCAATGTCATCATAGCGACCGCGTGCCGCCTCGCGGGCACCGAACCGACCGGACAGGAAAGCTTCCCACTTGCGCCCGAAACTCGCCACTCTTGCCGCCGCCGCCTGCCTCGCGCTGAACCTGTTCGTCGTCCCGGCCACGCCTGCGCATGCCTTCGGCCAGCTGAACCTGCCGGCGCTCGGCGAAGCCGAGTCCGACTCGCTCAGCATCGACGACGAGAGAAGGCTTGGCGACCAGATCATGCGCGAGATCCGCCCGGATCCGGCCGTGATCGACGACCCGGTGCTGTACCAGTACCTGATGTCCGTGTTCGTGCCGCTTCACGAGGCGGCGCTCCGACGCGGCAACATCAGTCCCGAGCAGGAGGAGAAGCTGGCGTGGGAGCCGTTCCTCGTGCTCGACCCCGAGTTCAACGCGTTCGCGCTGCCCGGCGGCTTCATGGGTGTGAACCTCGGCATGATCGCCGCGGCCGGGTCGCGCGACGAGATGGCCTCCGTGCTCGGCCACGAGCTGTCGCACATCACGCAGCGCCACATCGCGCGCAGCATGGTGGCCAACAAGCACCAGAGCATGGTGACGATGGCGGCCATGCTGATCGGCCTGCTCATGTCGACGAAGATGAAAAACGGCGATGTGCCGATGGCGGTGATCACCAGTGGCCAGGCGGCGATGGCCACTGGCCAGTTGACGTTCTCCCGCCAGATGGAAGCCGAGGCCGACGCGTTCGGCCAGGACGTGATGACCGATGCCGGCTTCGCGCCGTCGGGCATGGCCGACATGTTCGGGCGGCTGGAGGAGGTCAGCCGGCTCAATGACAGCAACCAGTATCCGTGGCTGCGTTCGCATCCGTTGACGATCGAGCGCATCGCGGCGGCGCGACTGCGCGCGCGCCAGGGTGCACCGCAGGACCCGGCCAAGAGCCACATCACCGAGCACTCGCTGATGCGGGCCCGCGCCCGCGCGTTGATGGACACCTCCGACGTCGCCCTGCGCCGCATGCAGGCGCAGGCGCGCCTGAACGTGCCGCTCAACGATGCCGAGCGACTGGGCACCTTGTATGGCGGCGCGATGGCGTCGATCGAACTGCGCGATTTCGCGCCGGCCGCCGCGATGATCGCGGAAGCCGAGGCGGTGCTGGCGCAGCACGCGGCTCAGGTCGAGCAGCAGGCGCGCGAGGCGACCGCCCCGGTGGTCTCGGCGCATGAGGCGACGGGCACCCCGGTCGTCGTCGTGACGCCGCGCGTGTACGCGATCGAACCCGAGGTGGAGCGCGACTTCGCGCTGCTGCGCGTGGAGGAGGCGATTGGCAAGCGTTCCGGTCCGGAGATCTCGGCCGCCGTCGCCGCACTCGGCGACGATCGTTCTCGTCCGGCGCTGATGGCACGCGCCGAGGCTGCGATCGGCCGCGCGGCAGCGCGTGACCCGAGCGCCGGTGCCTCGCTTCAGATGGCCGTGGAATCGCTGCAGACCTGGGTCGCCGAGCACCCGCGCGACGTGCTGGCCTGGACACTGCTGGCGCAATGCGCCGAGCCGCTGGGCCAGAAGCTGCGCGCGATCCGCGCCGAAGCCGAGGCGCATGCCGCGCAGGGCGACCTGCTCGGCGCGATCGATCGCCTGCGTGCAGGCCAGAAGCTGACCCGCTCGGGCCGGCTCGATTTCGTCGAGGCGTCGATCATCGATTCGCGCCTGCGCGAACTCCAGGCCGAGCGGCGCGCCCTGGGCCGAGATCTCCACGACGCGGACCATCCCTGAGAAGCCATGAATGAATCCGGCACGCCCGCTCGTCGCGCCGGATTCATTCGCAGCTTCTGACGTTTCACTCCTCGAACAGGTGCTCGATCGCCACGTCGATGATGGTGGACGCGACGCTGTAGATCACCGAGCCGATGAGCGCTGCGCCGAAGCCGTCGACGTGGAATCCGTCCAGCAGTCCGGCCGCGGCCCAGAACATCAGCGCGTTGATCACGAACAGGAACAGCCCGAGCGTGAGCACCGTGACGGGCAGCGTGAGCAGCACCAGCAGCGGCCGCACCAGGGTGTTGAGCAGGCCCAGCACCAGGGCGGCGATGAGCGCGGCGCCGAAGCTGTTGACGGTGACGCCGGGCGACAGGTGCGCCACGAGCAGCAGCGCGGCGGCCAGCAGCAGCCAGCGGACGATGAGTTTCATGACGAGTGGGCTTGGTTGGGGACCTGCGTGGGATTGTGGGGCAAGCGCGCAACTCTCGTCACGCGACCCAGCATGAGAGGACGGGGCAACGCTGCTGCAGGCGGCGTGCCCACGGGTCGGCGCGAGTTGCATCGCGTGCGGGACAACCCGGGCGGACGGGTTGCTGGCGGCGCGGATGCTGCGCCGCGCATCTCGCATGACGGCTTTCGCGGCAACGCGCGGCAAAATGCAAAATACCGCCAGGGGTATATTGAATCGGACATCGATGCCTCCTCTGCAGGGACGAATGATGCCTCCAGGAGACAAAAACATGCATTTCCCTCGTGAGATTGACGATTTTCATAGGTGAAGTGGCTTCTCACGCACTGCGACAGGCAGTACCATTCGTTTCGCTGAGATCTGTAGAGAAATGAGAGTTCATGCGACGCTCACCCAGACCCCGGCGCATCAAAACCTCTTGATGGAGAGAATCAAAATGGCAACTGCAACGAAGAAGGCCGCTCCGGCCAAGAAGGCCGCCCCGGCCAAGAAGGCTGCTCCGGCAGCGAAGAAGGCTGCGCCGGCAAAGAAGGCCGCTGCTCCTGCAAAGAAGGCGGCACCGGCCAAGAAGGCGGCAGCTCCTGCAAAGAAGGCCGCTCCGGCCAAGAAGCGTACTCCCAACGCCGCGTTCATGAAGGCGATGACGCCTTCGCCGACGCTGGCGGCCGTGATCGGCTCCACGCCGATCCCGCGCACCGAAGTCACCAAGAAGGTGTGGGAGTACATCAAGAAGAACGGTCTGCAGGACAAGGCCAAGCGCACGATGATCAATGCCGATGCCAAGCTGAAGGAAATCTTCAAGAAGGCACAAGTCTCGATGTTCGAGATGACGAAGCTGATCAACAGCCACCTGAGCTGATCGCCGCGAGGCCGCCTCGGCGGTACTCGAACGAGATGTTCCGAACCGGCGCCGCGACGAAAGTCGCCGCGCCGGTTTTTTATTGCCCGCGCGTTGTTGCATCGGCATGCGCCGCGACCTGGTTCAGAACCCTGCGCCTCGCGATGGAAGTCACGTAACGGCTTGTGACACCCAGGCAGAATGCACGACAGGAGTGCGCCCCGTTCGCCGAGGGCGGCCCTTTATAAACACCGTTGTTGTTGAGGTCTGATTGAGATACGAGATGAGCATCGAGCGCAGCACCGAGCTGCTGCGTCAGGCGTTGCCGTGGATGTCGCGTCAAGCGGCTGGGCTGCATCCGGTGAGCTACGCCGTGTGGTTCGACTACGTCGCCCAGACCAATCCGCCGCTGCGCGCCGCCATCGACGAGCATCTGGCGCGCGAAGGTGCGCTCGACGAGTTCGCCACCCAAGCGCTGTTCACTCGCCACGTGGCCGACGTCGACCCGGAAACCGCGCAACGCGTCGTCGACCAGGTGCAGCGCGTGCTCGGCGGCATCGTCGAGACCGCGGGTGCCGCGGGCGCCCACGCCGCCCGTTACAGCGCCTCGCTGGCCCAACTGGCCGGGGCGCTGGCCCGTGGTGATACAGCCATGGGTATGGGCGCCGACACCACGCCCGGTGTCGCCCGCAACGGCCCGGCACCGCGCCAGCTGGCCGACGTCGTCGCCGAGGTGATCGCCGATACCGGCACGATGCGCAGCCAGATCGGTGGCCTGCAGCAGCGCCTGGGCGACAGCCGGCGCGAGATCGACCGCCTGCGCGACGAAGTGCGCCGTGCCCGCGACGACGCGCTGCGCGATTCGCTGACCGGCCTGTCGAACCGGCGCGCGTTCGACCAGGCGTTGGCCGGCTGCCTCGCGGCCGCGTCGGCGTCCACGCCGGCCGCCACGGCGCGCGTGGCCAACGCGGCGATCGCCGCCGCCAAGGCACCGGCCGCGGCACCTTCGCCGGGCGCGACGCCCACCGCCGCCGCGCCCGGGCCGTGGCTGTTGATGTCGGACATCGATCGCTTCCAGCGCATCAACGACGCCTACGGGCGCGACTTTGGCGACCTGGTGCTGAAGGCCGTGGCCGACGCGATGCGCACGCTGGTGCCCGCGGGCGCGACGCTCGCGCGGGTGGATGGCGAGGCGTTCGCGCTGCTGGTGCCCGAACTCGACGCCGCCGGCGCGCTGGCGCTCGCGGAACGCCTGCGCGCGCACATCGGCGGCGCGCGCATCCGTCGTCCCGACCGCGGCGAGGCCGAACGCGTCACGTTGTCGGTAGGAGTGGCCGGCGGACAGGCCGGCGAGGCCCCGCAGGGGTTGCTGGAACGCGCCGGCGCGGCGCTGAAGCAGGCCAAGGACGGCGGGCGCGACCGGGTGGTCGGCCCGTAGCCCCGGACATCACTCGCTGAGCAATCGATCCAGGTAGAGCCCGGTGTGGCTGTCTTCGCAGGCCGCCTCCGGCACCCCTGTCGTCACCTTCGGATGACTGCTCGCTCACTCGCTGAGCAGCCGATCCAGGTAGAGCCCGGTGTGGCTCTCCTCGCAGGCCGCCACGGTCTCCGGCGTGCCTTCCACCACCACGTGGCCGCCACCGGCGCCGCCTTCGGGCCCCATGTCGATGACCCAGTCGGCCGTCTTGATGACGTCCAGGTTGTGCTCGATCACGACGATGGTGTTGCCGGCGTCGCGCAACTGGTGCAGCACGGTCAGCAGCAGCTGGATGTCGGCGAAATGCAGGCCGGTGGTGGGCTCGTCGAGGATGTACAGCGTGCGCCCGGTGTCGCGTTTGCTCAGCTCGAGCGCCAGCTTGACGCGCTGCGCCTCGCCGCCCGACAGCGTCGTCGCGCTCTGGCCGAGGGTGATGTAGCCCAGGCCCACGTCCAGCAGCGTCTGCAGCTTGCGCGCGATGTTGGGCACCGCGTTGAAGAACTCGAGCGCGTCCTCCACCGTCAGCTCCAGCACCTGCGCGATGTGCTTGCCCTTGTAGAGCACCTCCAGCGTCTCGCGGTTGTAGCGCTTGCCGTGGCAGATGTCGCACGGCACGTAGACGTCGGGCAGGAAGTGCATCTCCACCTTCAGCACGCCGTCGCCCTGGCAGCTCTCGCAGCGGCCGCCCGACACGTTGAAGCTGAATCGGCCCGGCCCATAGCCGCGCTCGCGCGATGCCGGCACTTCCGCGAACATCTCGCGGATCGGCGTGAACAGGCCCGTGTACGTGGCAGGGTTCGAGCGCGGCGTGCGGCCAATCGGGCTCTGGTCGACGTTGATGACCTTGTCGAACGCCTCCAGCCCTTCGAGCGCGTCGTGCGGCGCGGCCTCGGCATGGCTGCCGTACAGCTCGCGCGCAACGGCGGTGTAGAGCGTGTCGTTGACCAGCGTGGACTTGCCCGAGCCCGATACGCCGGTCACGCAGGTGAACAGGCCCACCGGAATGTCCACTGTCACGTTCTTCAGGTTGTTGCCGCGTGCGCCGCGCAGGCGCAGGCGCGACGCGTTCTGCAGGTCGCCCTCGGCAGGCTCCTGGCGCCACGGATGTCGCCTGGCCGGAATCGGGATGCTCAACACGCGCGACAGGTACTTGCCGGTGAGCGAGTCCGGATTGGCGGCCACCTCGTCCGGCGTGCCCTGGGCGATCACGTGGCCGCCGTGGCGCCCGGCGCCCGGGCCCATGTCGATGCAGTATTCCGACGCGCGGATCATGTCCTCGTCGTGCTCCACCACCAGCACCGAGTTGCCCAGGTCGCGCAGGTGGCGCAGCGTGGCGATCAGGCGATCGTTGTCGCGCTGGTGCAGGCCGATCGACGGCTCGTCCAGCACGTACATGACGCCGGTGAGGCCGGAGCCGATCTGCGATGCGAGCCGGATGCGCTGCGCCTCGCCGCCCGACAGCGTGTCGGCGCTGCGATCCAGGCTCAGGTAGTTCAGGCCCACGTTGTTCAGGAACGTGAGGCGGCTGCGGATCTCGCGCACCACCTTGTCGGCGATGTCGGCGCGCGCGCCCTCCAGGTGCAGCTGCTCGAAGTAGGACAGGCAGTCCGACAGCGTCGAGTGCTCGATCTCGTAGATCGGCTTGCGCTGCAGCGACGGATCGCTGCCGGTGCCCACGAGGAACACGTTGCGCGCCTCGCGGCGCAGCCGCGTGCCGTGGCATGACGGGCAGGCGCGGGCGGCCTGGTAACGCGCCAGGTCTTCGCGCACCGCGGCCGAATCCGTCTCCTTGAAGCGGCGCTCGAAGTTGGGCAGGATGCCCTCGAAGGGATGCGCGCGCTTGACGATGCTCTGCTTCTTCGTCTTGCCGCCGGCCTCCGACGTGTAGGTGAACTCGATGGCTTCGTCTCCGGAGCCGTTGAGCAGCACCGCGCGCGCCTTCTCGGGCAGCGATTCGAACGGCGCATCGACGTCGAAGCCGTAGTGCTCGGCCACGCTTTCCAGCATCGAGAACGTGTAGCCGTTGCGGCGATCCCAGCCCTTGACGGCGCCGGCGGCCAGGCTCAGCGTGGGAAAGGCCACCACGCGATCCGGATCGAACGCGATGACCTGGCCCAGGCCGTCGCAGCTCGGGCACGCGCCCACCGGCGAGTTGAACGAGAACAGGCGCGGCTCGAGCTCGGGCAGCGAGTAGCTGCAGATCGGGCAGGCGAACTTGGCCGAGTACAGGTGCTCGGCGCCCGAGTCCATCTCGAGCGCCAGCGCGCGGCCGTCGGCGATGCGCAGCGCGGCCTCGAAGCTCTCGGCCAGGCGCTGGCGCGCGTCGTCGCGCGTCTTCAGGCGGTCGATCACGATGTCGATGTCGTGCTTCTCGGTCTTCTTGAGAGCCGGCAGGTCGCTGGCCTCGACGATCTTGCCGTCGACGCGGAAGCGCACGTAGCCCTGCGCCTGCATGTCGGCGAACAGCTCGAGGAACTCGCCCTTGCGGTCGCGCACCACCGGCGCCAGCACCATCAGCTTGGTCTCTGCGGGCAGCGCAAGCACGGCGTCCACCATCTGCGCCACCGGCGTGGCGGCCAGCGGCAGGTCGTGGTCGGGGCAGTAGGGCGTGCCGGCGCGCGCGAACAGCAGGCGCAGGTAGTCGTGGATCTCGGTGACGGTGCCCACCGTCGAGCGCGGATTGTGGCTCGTGGCCTTCTGCTCGATGGAGATCGCCGGCGCCAGGCCCTCGATCACGTCGACGTCGGGCTTGTCCATCAACTGCAGGAACTGGCGCGCGTAGGCCGACAGGCTCTCCACGTAGCGGCGCTGGCCCTCGGCATACAGCGTGTCGAACGCCAGGCTGGACTTGCCCGAACCCGACAGTCCGGTGATCACCACCAGGGCGTGCTTGGGAATGTCGAGATCGATGTTCTTCAGGTTGTGCGTGCGCGCGCCGCGCACGCGGATCGCGTGCGCGTCCGGGCGCGGAACCCGGATTTCGTGCGCGACCGGCGTTTCCACGCGCGGCGCGCGCACGGCTCGGGCGAGGTAGCGGCCGGCACCTTCCTGCGCCTGTACCGGGGCGGGCGCCTCGGCCTCGGCAGCGCGCGGCGCGGCTTCAGGCGTCTTCACGCGGGTCTTTTTCAGGGCGGGAGCGGGAGTCTTGGAGGATGGCATGGCAGGCGGCGGGCAACCGACCATGATAAACAAGCCGTCAAGTCCCTGCACGATTAGATGAAGCCGGCGCCTCCGGGCGGCATCGCGAACGATGGAATGTGGCCGCAATCGTGCCGAATCGGGCGTGCGTCGCAGGGCGCGCCAAATCGCGCCGTAACCGCGGCAAGCGCGCGCCGGAATTTTCGCCGCGCGCCGGAACATGGTCGACATCCGCTTCCAACCGCTGTCGACATGCTGCACTTCGATACCGCCCAGATGGCCGCGATCACGCAGGCCCACTTCTTCTCGCGCGTGGCCGAGTTCGTGCGCGACCAGACCACCGTCGCCGCCTTCCGCGACGCCGCACTCGACACCGCGCTGCGCACCGAGTTGTGGGCGCCGCACTGGCCCGCGCTGCGCGACGCCTCGGAGCACGACGCCGCGCTTTTCATGTGCTTCCTGCTCGCCTGCGCCACGCTCGGCGTCGACGCCACGCGCGCCGCCGCGGCCGTGCGCCAGACCTCGCAACCCGAGATGAGCATGAAGCTGTTCCTGTCCGAGCGCGGACTGCTGCGCTTCTCCGCCTTCGACGTGCCCGATCTCACCCGACCCGGCACGGTGGCCTGACATGGGTTGCTTCTCGCGTTCCTCGCCGGCCGCGGCCAAGCGGCCGTGCGTGGCCTGTTGCAAGGCCGACCACGCCGCGGACGATCAGTTGTCCCGGGCGAGCGCCACGCGCATTGCCGCATTGACGGGCCGACGCGGGCCGAGCAACGCCGCGTCGTCTCCGGCCACCACTTCTGGCGCACCCAGCGGCCGCGTCAACAGCGACTGCGCCCAGCAGGCCCGCACGCTGGCGCCGGTCGTCCAGCGCTTCGACCGCTATCGCGAGGCGCTCCCTTCGGCGCGCGCGGCGGCGGATCTGAACGAACTGGGGGACAAGTCGGGGGATGAGCCGTCGAGGAAGCCGTGCTTGACGAGGTTGCCGGTGGACGCCGTGGGGCTCAATGCGGCATTGAGATTGCCAGCGGGCAAGCTGGCCGACGATGATCTGCGCAATGACACGACAGGTTTCCGAGCCGCGATGTATCGAGACGAAGAAACTGGAGCGTTGATCCTCGTGCCCAGAGATACGCAGCCTGACAGTCTTGAGGATTGGCAGACCAATACGCGAAATGGGGTGGGGCAAGATACGCCGCAATATGCGGCAATGAGAAATCTGACCCGGCACCTCGGCGCGAGCGATCAGCCGTTCGGCATCGCGGGCTATTCGAAGGGCGGTGGGCTGGCCCAGGAGGGTGGTCTCGTGAATTCGTTGTCGCAGGTTCGAATCTTCAATTCCGCCGGGTTGCCTGATAGCGCGTTGAGTTGGACCGGGCAAGCCAGCTTCGACGATCTCAAGGAGAGGACCAAGGCGTTTAGTGCGGAAGGCGATTTCCTCACCTTCATGAACAACACGAGCGATCCGGGCCAGAGCATCATCAATTCGCACTTCCTTCAGAGAGAACTCGCGGGGCAGGGTCGCGGCTTGAATCCGATCAATATAAAAGTACGCAATCCGAGCATGCGAGGCATGAACGATCCATTCTTCGCGAGCGACAAGAAAAGCTATATCGACGAGCTCGGACAACATATCGACAGCATGCAATCGGCTTACGACACGGGCGCAGTCGTACCGACCTTTCCGGCAATCCGTGCCGCGTCGAAGGAGACGATCAACGACAGCATGACGCTAGCTGGCAAGCTCTTCGGCGCGCGAAGTGACCAGCCCGCGCTTGGAAAGTTGGCACAGCACAAGATGGGTGCCGTTCTCGACTCGATGGAGCAGAACGTGGCAGTTGATCGCCAATCGCTGTGCACTTTCCTGGCGAGTTGCGGATGAATTCGAGATGCCATTGCCTTACCAAGCCGCCGCACGACAGGGAGTCGATTTGATGACCCATCTCCGCTTTTGCGCCCTCAACATCGTTTTCATGACGCTGGCGTGCTTCGCCGGCCTTTCCGTCAACTCCTCCGCGCTTATACAAATGGCTTCTACATCGGCGACCTTCTTCAGCGCAGGCATCCAACAACGGCTTGAGCTGGCTATTCGTGCCAACGATTCGACGGCCGTTGCGCAGTTGCTCTCAACTGGCGCAAAGGTGGACGCGCGCGGAAAGCATGAGGTCACCCCGCTCATGATCGCGGTGGATGCTCAGGTACCAGATGCCTTAGCCGCGCTGTTGCGCGGCGCCGGCAATCCAAACCTCAAAGCCGCGGACGGGAGCAGTCCGGTCAGTCTAGCCACCGAGAACCATGCAGTGCAACCTAACAGGCTGCTGAAATACCTGGTTCGACGGTCCACCGTCCAAGGGGCTGGCGCGTTATCGTAAGAGACCAACGACAGAGCTCACGATGCGCGGCGCCGACTCTTTCACCGAAGGCTTGTTCACGATGCGTCGGCTGGACGATTTCGTGCCAGCCAATCACCCGCTTCGCCGCATCCGCTTGATGGTCAACGAGGCGTTGGCCAAGATGGACGAGCTGTTCTCGCGGATGTACGAGGCCGACATCAAGGGCGGCCGCCCGAGCATCGCACCTGAGAAGTTGCTGCGTGCGATGCTGCTGCAGATCCTGTTCAGCGTTCGCTCGGAGCGCCAACTCATGGAGCAGACGCAATACAACATGCTGTTTCGCTGGTTCGTCGGGTTGTCGATGGATGACGCGGTGTGGGTGCCGACCGTGTTCACGAAGAACCGCCAGCGCCTGATCGAGCACGACGCCGTGATCACCTTCTTCAACGAGGTGCTGGAAACGGCCGAGAAGAAGGCCTGGTTGTCGGGCGAACATTTCAGCGTGGACGGCACGCTCATCCAGGCCTGGGCCGGACACAAGAGCTTCGTTCGCAAGGACGGCGGTAGCGACGATGGAGGTGCCGACGGCGGCAACTTCAAGGGTCAAAAGCGCAGCAACGAGACGCACGAGTCGACCACCGATGAGGATTCCCGGCTGTACCGCAAGGGCAAGACCGCCAGCGAGCTGCGCTACATGGGACACACGTTGATGGACAACCGTCATGGCTTGGTTGTGAACGCGATGGTCACGCATGCCGACGGGTTTGCCGAACGCGAAGCGGCCAAGGCCATGATCAACGACGCGCGCCAAGCCGTCGCCGACCCCGAGACCGAGGTGACGCTGGGTGCCGACAAGGGCTACGACGCGGCCGAGTTCATCGAGGAGTTGGAGCGCCTGAAGGTCAAGCCGCACGTGGCACAGAACAAGTCGGGCCGGAGTTCGGCGGTTCCCGACGACATCGCGACCAGCGAGGGCTATGCGATCTCGCAGCGAAAGCGAAAGCTCATCGAGCAAGGCTTCGGATGGGCGAAGTTCGTTGGCCCGATCCGGCAAGTCATGGTGCGCGGAATCAAGAAGGTCGACCAGCTATTCGTGCTGACGATGGCGGCCTACAACCTCGTGCGCATGCGCAACCTGGCAGAAGTCCGTCTGAAGGCGGCCTGAGAGGGCAAAAGGCTCCCCAAAAAGGGCTTCGAACGAGCAGATGAGCGTCGAAAACTGATCCAACGCGTCGAATTCCGAAAATACGGCTGGTCAGCAGGCAAGCAGCACCCGGCGCGCTTGGTACTTCAGCAGCCTGCTAGGTTTCGGGGTATCCGGGCCGGTCGCCCCAAACGTCGCCGAATGCCCGCCCGGCCTGTGAAGAGAGAAGCCCTGCAAGCCCTTACGTACTAACCCGCGTGGTGTCGGCCGATGACGGCTCGT
>Ga0302157_10006289_pt1 | contig 12320 bp, 15 predicted proteins | sample I_Bog_N3_3_FD_193502 | JGI IMG/M metagenome (GOLD analysis project Ga0302157, IMG submission 193502) | Peat permafrost microbial communities from Stordalen Mire near Abisko, Sweden - I_Bog_N3_3 | ecosystem: Environmental > Terrestrial > Soil > Wetlands > Peat | place: Sweden: Abisko, Stordalen...
GCCCTGAAAATCGCCTGCCTTCGCCAGTTGATCGATGCGCTCTTGAGTTTTTTCGTGGGCTTTCTTGCCAAACCACCGCCGGGTGGCGCGCGCGTAGATGGCTATTGATTCTTCCAACGTGACGTTCATGACCCAACTTCGCGCTCTGGCGTCATGAACATGTCATATTAGGATACCCGGTCTTTGTCAGCATGAATGTTTTGCACGCGGGTAGAGTGCAAGAATTGGCAATCTCCTTCCTACGTACTGGATTTGCTTCCGATGGCTCTCGGGGTCGACGCCGCCAACCGACGCCGGTCCAGGTTGCACGCCGCCATCTTGATCTTCCCACTGCGCTAACGCGTCGTCGTCGACCCGCTCAAAAATCGAAAAACTCTTCGCGCAGCGCGTCTTCGTAACGCTTCTTGGCGGCCTCGACCTTGCTTCGACAGTTCTCTTCGTGGAAGTGCGCGGCTTCCCAATGATCGACTTCGGCAACGGAATGGTTGACCGAGGCCAGCGCCTCTTCCTGTCGGATCGGGGTCACCCACGCATCGACGGCCGTTTTGTATTCGGCTTGCATCCAATCGAGTTCGGAAAGTTCAATGCCCATGTCAGGACCCTCCGGACGCGAGGATAGAACCGTGGAATGACCGCGCGATGACGCATTCTCGACGGCGACGACCGGGTCAAATCGTCGCGGCGCCCCGGTTTACTGGCCTTGGTGTCGCCTGCGCCGCCCTCCGTTCCCGCCCGCGCGCCTGTCACGAGGCTGTCGCGAAGGCTGGATAGCTCATTTCGCGAGAGGACTGGACAATGCTGACGATCGAAGGGCTCACGCGAAGGTTCGGGTCGAAGGCCGCCGTCGACGACGTTTCGCTGCAGATCCAACGGGGCGGATTTATTGGCGTCATAGGCCGGTCTGGCGCCGGAAAATCGACTTTACTGCGGATGATCAATCGGTTGGAAACGCCGACGGCTGGCCGGGTCGTGTTTGACGGCGTCGATGTGACGAACCTGAAGGGCGCGGCGCTCGCTCAATGGCGCGCGGGATGCGCGATGATCTTTCAGCAGTTCAATCTGGTCGGCCGGCTCGACGTGCTGACCAATGTCTTGATGGGGCGGCTCAATCAAACCTCGACCTGGCGGGCCGTCATGCGCCTCTGGTCCGAACGGGATGTCGCGCTGGCCCTTTCCGCGCTCGAACAACTCGACATCGCCGGCTTGGCCTCACAGCGGGCCGACAGCCTTTCCGGCGGACAGCAGCAACGCGTCGCCATCGCCCGCGCGCTCGTCCAGAACCCCAAAATCGTTCTGGCGGACGAGCCTATCGCTTCGCTGGATCCGCGCAATACGCGTGTAGTCATGGACGCCTTGCAGCGCATCAATCGTCATCACGGCATCACGGTTCTCTGCAATCTGCATTCGCTCGATTTGGCGCGCGCTTATTGCGACCGGTTGATCGGCATGGCCAACGGCCGGGTCGTGTTCGACGGAGCGACCGGCGAATTGACCGACGCAGCTTCGCGCGAACTCTATGGCATCGAAGCTCAAGATGCGCTCGCCGCCGAATACGCGGACGCGCCGGTGGGCGCGCCCGCCTCGGTCGCCGCCTGAACCCCATTCCATTTCCACCACGGGAGATACATATGTTGACTCGTCGCAACCTCATGATCGGCGCCGCCATGAGCGCGCTCGTGATCCAGACCGCGAAGGCGGAAGATTGGAAGGCGAAATATCCGGAACTGGTGTTCGCCGTCATCCCCGAAGAAAACGCTTCGGGCACGACTGACCGCTGGGAGCCGTTCATCAGCTACTTGTCCAAGCAACTTGGAACCAAAGTCACCCTGCGTATCGCCAATGACTACGCCGCGGTCATCGAAGGCCAGCGCGCCGGCAACATCCACATCGGCTATTATGGCCCTGCCTCCTTCGCCCGCGCCCGCATCATCGGCGTGAAGACCGACGCCTTCGTCATCGACGTCAACAGCGACGGCTCGAAGGGCTATTATTCCGTCTTCTACGTTTTGGCGAAGTCGCCCTACCAGAAGATCGAGGATCTCAAAGGCAAGGCAATGGCCTTTGTCGATCCGAATTCGACTTCGGGCAACAACATGCCGCGCTTCGTGCTCGACCACTTGGGCATCGACCCGGACCAGTTCTTCTCCAAGACCGTGTTCGCGGGCAGCCATGAAAACGCGGTTCTCGCGCTCGCGCAAGGCACTGTCGACGTCGCCGCGAATTGGTGGAACGCCCCCGACGATTCCAACCTGACCCGCATGCTCAACAAAGGCATGCTCAAGAATGCCGACGGGACGCCGATGACCCGGGATGACTTCCGCCTCATCCTGAAATCGGACCTGATCATCAATTCGCCCTATGCCTATCTCTCTGATCTTCCCGATGATCTCAAGTCAGCGATCAAGACCGCGTTCCTCGAAGCGGCGACGAAGGACAAGGCCGCCTTCGCCAAGCTTTCCGACGGCAAGAATCTTCCTTGGCAGCCGGTCAGCGACGCCGACTATGACAAGACGATCGAACTGGTGAAATTCGTCGACGAGTTGCGCAAGAAGAAGAGCTGATTTTCGTCATTCCCGTGAACCTCTTCCCGGCGACGGGGCGAGGTTCCCGTCCGCGAAAGCCCGGTCCCGTGCCGAACGCCGTCGTGCAATTGCCAGATCGACAACTCGCGGCGCTGACGTCGGCCTACCGGCAGGCCGCGCGGGGCAAACGCGCGCGGCTTATCCTCAGTGTGGGAATCCTCCTGATTCTGATCGGCCTGTCGGCGATTCAGGCCGAGGTTGATCCCAGAACATTCGTCAACAAGATCGGCGGTTTCACCAGTTACTTCGACCGATTGATGACGCTCGACACCGGCGCCCGCGTCTGGACCGATCCCGTGGCCTGGTTCTGGAGTTTCAAGCGGTCGGCGAGATTGATCGGCGAGACAATTCTGATGGCCTATGTGGGCACGCTCACCGGCGCGATCGTCGCCTTCGTCCTCAACTTTCTCGGGTCGCCCAATCTCACCGGCGACAGCATCTTGGTCTTCCTGTCGCGGCGCTTTCTGGAGTTTTGCCGCACCGTGCCCGATGTGGTGTTCGCGCTGATTTTCGTCGTGGCCTTCGGGCTCGGGCCGCTGCCGGGCGTGCTCGCGCTGGCGATCCACAGCGCCGGCGCGCTAGGCAAGCAGTTTTTCGAGACGACCGATAACATCGACATGAAGCCGGTCGAGGGCCTGCGCGCCGTCGGCGCGTCCTATGTCCAGATCGTCCGCTTCGCGGCTGTCCCGCAGGTGATCGCCAGCTTCGCGACCTTCGCCCTGCTGCGTTTCGAGATCAACGTGCGCGGCGCGACGGTGCTCGGTTTCGTCGGCGCCGGCGGCATCGGCCAGGACCTGATGGAGGCGATCCGCAAGTTCTATTATTCCGACGTCAGCGCGATTCTGGTGATGATCATCGCCGTCGTCATGGCCATAGACATTTCCACCCAATATCTTCGCCTCGCGCTGATCACGAAAGGCGGACGCCCTTGAGATCCGCCGCGGACCCAATCGACATCGGCGCGCTGAAGTTGCGATACCCCGAGGCCTTCGCCGCCGATTTACGCGCGCGCTTCCTGACGATCGGAATCGTCGGCCTCATGTGCGCGCTCTATGTCGGGGCCTTCGCCTATTTCGACGTGCCCTGGGCGCGCCTGACGCCGGGGTTGTGGCAGCTCGTTTGGTTCCTGCGCGAGATGGTTCCTCCCGACCCGAGCGGCCATTTCTGGACCTATCTTAACGCCTTGGGCGAGACGCTGGCGATTTCGTTGCTCGGCACTTTGCTGGGCGCCTTGTTGGCTTTGCCGCTCGGCATAATCGCGGCGCGCAATGTGGTCGCCGCCGCGCTGCTTCGGTTGCCGATAAAACGCTCCTTCGACGCCGTGCGTGGCGTCGACACTCTGATCTGGGCGCTCATCTGGATCAATGTCGTCGGCCTTGGCCCGTTCGCCGGCGTCCTGGCGATCGCGACCTCGGACTTCGGCGCGTTGGGAAAACTGTTCGCGGAGATCATCGAAACCGCCGATCCGAAAGAGCAGGAGGGCGTGCGTGCGGCCGGCGGCCGTCGGCTGGCGGAAGTGCGTTTCGGCTTGCTTCCGCAAGTTCTGCCGGTGATCGCCGGCCAGATTCTGTACTATATCGAGTCCAACACCCGCTCGGCGACGATCATCGGCGTCGTCGGCGCCGGCGGCATCGGCCTGCATCTTTCGGAACAAATCCGCGTGTTGGAATGGCGGCAGGTCTCCTTCCTGATTCTGCTGATTCTCGTGGCGGTCATAACGATCGATTGCGTCTCCGGTCATTTGCGCGCCGCGATGGCGGGTCGAAAATCGCCGCCGACATGAGGATTGACGCAGAATTGTCATTCAACGACGGCAAGACGGGTCCGATGAACGTCGAGACAACCAAGGACGGCGAAACGGTCGCGCGTAAGCGCGCCATGGGGTTGCTCGCGCGCGCCTCGACGGCGGAATTGAGCGAGGCGCTGGATCGCTCGTGGCCCGAGCATCGCGCGCGCGATCTCAAGCCGGCGGAGACGGGACTGGTGATGTTGCGCGGTCGCGCCGGCGGTGATGGCGCGCCCTTCAACGTCGGCGAGGCGACCGTCACGCGCGCGGTGGTCGAACTGCCGAGCGGCGAGCGCGGATACGCCCACATCCTGGGCCGCGACGCTACGAAGGCGCGTCTGGCGGCGACGTTGGACGCGCTGTGGCAACGCGCGAGCGACCGCGCCGACGTCGAACGGCGCGCGCTCGAACCGATCGCGCGACGCCTGGCGGCCGAACGGGACCGGGCGCGAGCCGAGACCGCGGCGACGCGCGTAAATTTCTTCACCCTCGTTCGTGGAGAGGATGGCGCATGAGCGCGCTCGCTTTCTTCGACTCCGTGCGCGATTCCCAAGGGGTGTTTCGTGCGATCCTTCGCGCCATGTCGTCGCCGGGAACCGTCGTTCACGCCGCCGCCGAACTCGCGCCGCCGCACGGGCTTTCTCCTGCGGCGGCGGCGGCGATCCTGACGCTGGTCGATTTTGAAACACCGCTGTGGATCGCGCCTTCGTTTCCCGGCCGTGCCGAGGTCGCGGCTTATTTGCGCTTTCACACCGGCGCGCCTTTCGCCTCGACCCCCGAAGCAGCGGCTTTCGCGCTCGTCGACACGGAGTTGGGAACGTTGACGCTTCGGGATTTCGTGCAAGGGACGGCCGAATACCCCGATCGCTCGGCCATGGTCGTAGCCCAAGTTCGCGCGCTGTCGGGCGGCGCGCCTCTGCGCATGGTTGGCCCCGGGGTTCGCGGAACCGCAGAACTCGCCCCGCGGGCTTTGCCGGACGACTTCGTCTCGCAATGGCGGGACAATCGCGCGACTTTTCCGCTTGGGGTGGATCTGATCCTGTGCGCTGACGACCAAATCGCCGCGCTGCCGCGCTCCCTCCTGTTGACGGGACCCGCCTGATGTATGTCGCCGTCAAAGGGGGCGAGCGCGCCATCCGCAACGCCCATGCGCTGCTTGCCGACGTCAGGCGCGGGAGCCGCGAGGTTGCCGAAATCGCGCCTGATCAGATCGACGAACAACTCGCGCTCGCCGTTGACCGGGTGATGAGCGAAGGCTCGCTCTATGACCGCCGCATCGCCGCGCTGGCGATCAAGCAAGCGCGCGGCGACATGATCGAGGCGATATTCCTCGTCCGCGCCTATCGCACGACGCTGCCGCGTCTGGGCTTCGCCGGGCCGATCGACACGAACGCGATGTTCCTGCGCCGCCGCGTCTCCGCGACGTTCAAGGACCTGCCCGGCGGCCAGGTGCTCGGCCCGACCTTCGACTATACCCATCGACTGATCGATTTCGATCTCGATGCGCCCGGCGATCCCGCGCCACCGGCGACCGCACCTCGCGAAGCCCCAGTCCGGGCCCCGAGGGTCACCGACATCATCGCCGCCGCCGATCTCATCGAGCGCGAAACGCGCGGGGAGGACGACGCTGATGTCGCCGACATCACGCGCGACGCGCTCTCCTTTCCGGCCACTCGCGACGCCCGCCTTCAGAATCTGTCACGAGGCGACGAAGGTTTCTTGCTCGGCCTCGCCTATTCGACGCAGCGCGGTTACGGCCGCAACCATCCGTTCGTCGGCGAAATCCGCTTCGGCGAGGTCGAGGTCGAATTGTTCGTCGAAGACCTTGGGTTTTCGGTCCCGCTCGGCGACATTTCCCTGACCGAATGTCAGATGGTCAATCAATTCAAAGGCGACAATGGTCAGCCGCCGCGTTTTACGCGGGGCTATGGCCTTGTTTTCGGGCAGAGCGAGCGCAAGGCGATGTCCATGGCCTTGGTGGACCGGGCCCTGCGCGCCGACGAGTTCGCCGAGGAGCGCAAGGGACCGGCGCAAGACGAGGAATTCGTGCTTTCGCATTCCGACAATGTTCAGGCCACCGGCTTCGTGGAGCACCTGAAGCTGCCCCATTACGTCGATTTCCAGGCCGAGCTGGCGCTGCTCAGACAATTGCGGCGGGAGGCGGCGGAATGAGAGGCGGAAGGCAGAAGGCGGCATTCGATGCGAATAGGGAGTGGCGAACGGCGAATGGAGTCGGCGCGCCATTCGCCATTCGCCACTCCCTATTCGCTTTTCGCCCTTCCGGATTGCCGACTGCCGGACTCCCCCAATGACCACGCGCGCTTACAACTACGCCTATCTCGACGAGCAGACGAAGCGGATGATCCGCCGCGCGATCCTCAAGGCGATCGCCATTCCCGGCTATCAGGTTCCCTTCGCTTCTCGCGAGATGCCTATGCCCTATGGCTGGGGCACGGGCGGCGTACAAGTGACGGCAGCGATCATCGGACCGAGCGATGTCTTGAAGGTGATTGATCAAGGCGCGGACGACACCACCAACGCGGTCTCGATTCGCGCCTTCTTCGTCAAGACCGCCGATGTCGCGACCACGACCGATACCGAAAGAGCAACGATCATCCAGACCCGTCACCGCGTCCCCGAGACGCCGCTGACCGACCGGCAAATTCTCGTCTATCAAGTGCCGATCCCGGAACCGCTGAGGTTCCTGGAGCCGCGCGAGACCGAAACGCGAATGATGCATGCGCTCAGCGAATACGGCGTCATGCACGTCAAACTCTATGAAGATATTTCTCGCCACGGCCATATAGCGACGACCTACGCCTATCCTGTGCGCGTCAGTGGCCGTTACATCATGGATCCGTCGCCGATCCCGAAATTCGACAATCCCAAGCTCGACGATTGCCCGGCGCTGCAACTGTTCGGCGCGGGACGCGAGAAGCGCATCTACGCAATTCCCCCCTACACCAGGGTCGTCTCGCTCGACTTCGAGGACCATCCGTTCGAGCGCACGAAATTCGACGCGCGATGCGAATTCTGCGGAGCGACGGACTCGTTCCTCGATGAAGTGGTCACCGACGACAAGGGCGGGCGCATGTTCATTTGCTCCGATACGGATTATTGCGAGAAGCGGCAGGCGGCGGCGAAAGAAGCCGCGGAATGAGCGCGCCGCTTCTCACCGCTCGCAATCTGTCGAAGCGCTTCGGCGCCGTCCAGGCGTGCGGCGAAATCTCCTTCGAACTCGTCGAGGGCGAAGCGCTGGCGATTGTCGGGGAATCCGGCTCGGGCAAGACGACGCTGCTGCACCTGATCGCCGGTCTGATGCAGCCCGACGGCGGCGAGGTCAGCTACCGCCTGCGCGACGGTTTTTCGCGCGATTTGGCGACGCTGACGGAGAGCGAACGCCGCGCGTTGATACGCACCGATTGGGGGTTCGTTCATCAAGATGCGGCGCGGGGGTTGCGGATGAACGTCTCGGCGGGCGGCAATATCGGCGAAAGGTTGATGGCGCTCGGCGACCGGCATTACGGAAACATTCGCGCCGCCGCCCTGCAATGGTTAGCGCGCGTGGAGATCGCCGCCGACCGAATCGATGACGCGCCCTCGACCTATTCCGGCGGCATGCGCCAACGACTGCAAATCGCGCGCAATCTGGTCACCCGGCCGAGACTCGTCTTCATGGACGAGCCCACGGGCGGCCTCGACGTTTCGGTTCAGGCGGGCCTGCTCGATCTGCTGCGCGGTCTGATCGCGGACATGGGGCTCGCGGTGGTGCTCGTCACGCACGATCTCTCGGTCGCGCGGCTGCTCTCCAATCGCATCCTCGTCATGAAGCAGGGCGAGGTCATCGAGAGCGGGCTCACCGATCGGGTGCTCGACGACCCACAGGCGCCCTATACGCAACTCCTCGTCTCCTCGGTGCTCGCGGCATGACCACCCCCTCGTCAAGGGATTTGCTCGTCGTCGAAAATCTCGACAAGGCCTTCACGCTGCATCTTCATGGCGGAGCGCGGCTCGCCGTGATTGCCAACGCCAGCTTCGCCGTCGCGCGCGGCGAGTGCGTCGTGCTCGGCGGCGCTTCCGGCGTCGGCAAATCCTCGATTCTGAAGATGGTGTTCGGCAATTATGGCGCCGATCGCGGCGCCATCCGACTCGCCGCCGGCGGCGGTTTCCTCGACATAGCCAAAGCGAGTCCGCGCGAGATCGTCGACGCGCGACGGCGGATCATGGGTTACGTCAGCCAATTCCTGCGCGTCATTCCCCGTGTATCCGCGATCGATATCGTCGCGTCGGCCGCGCGCGACGCGGGATTCGAGGCGGCGGCGGCGCAAGCCCGCGCGGCGTCTCTTCTCGCGCGCCTCAATCTCCCCGAACGTCTGTGGTCGCTGCCGCCCGCGACCTTTTCCGGCGGCGAGCAGCAGCGCGTCAATATCGCGCGGGGCTTCGCGGGCGAGCATGATCTGCTCATTCTCGACGAGCCGACCGCCTCGCTCGACGCGGCCAATCGTGAGGCCGTGGTTGACCTGATACGCGAGCAGCGAGCCAAGGGCGCTGGCTTTCTCGCCATCTTCCACGACGAAGACGTTCGCACTCTCGTCGCCGACCGGGTGATCGACGTTTCGAGCTTTTCGCATCGCGAGGCGGCATGAGCGGCGCTGGCCAAGTTGCGACCCGCCTGGGCGAGGCGCCGTTGATCGACCCGACGGCGCAAGTCACGCATTGCGAGTTCGGGCGCTACAACGAGGTCGCCGAACGTTGCGTCATGATCGAAACCGTCCTCGGGGACTATTCCTACATCATGCAGGATTCGCAGACCTGGGCGGCGCGGATCGGCAAATTCGCCAATATCGCCTCGCATACCCGCATCAACGCGCCCAACCATCCCGTCTGGCGCGCGACGCTGCATCATTTCACCTATCGCGCCAACGATTACTGGCCCGGCGAAGAACGCGACGAAACCTTCTTCAATTGGCGTCGCGACAACGAAGTCGTCATCGGACACGACGTCTGGATCGGACACGGCGCGGCCATCATGCCTGGCGCGAAGATCGGCAACGGCGCCGCGATCGGCTCGGGCGCGGTGGTCACGCGCGACGTGGATCCCTACACGATCGTCGGCGGCGTCCCCGCGCGGCCCATCAGGCCGCGATTTGAACGGGACATTGGTGAACGCATGGACGCGCTCGCGTGGTGGGACTGGAGCCACGAGGTCCTGCGCATCGCTCTGCCTGATTTTCGCGCGCTCACAGCCGAGGCCTTCCTGGAAAAATACGGAGCCTGAGAGATGGAATTCGTCGCCGGCGACAATTTCGTCGTCAAAAACGCGACCATCGTGACGGCGGACAGCGTCTTCCTCGGCCGGGCCGTAATCGAGGACGGCCGAATCGTCGATGTCGCCGAGGGCACGGGTCGGGGCGCGGGGCTCGATTTTGACGGCGACTATCTGTTGCCGGGCTTGGTCGAGTTGCACACCGACCATCTCGAAGCCCATTACGTTCCGCGTCCCGCCGTCATCTGGCACGCTGGCGGCGCCGTGCTCGCCTATGACGCACAGATCGCGACGGCGGGCATCACCACGGTGTTCGACTCGTTTCGCGTCGGCATGGACGAGTTCGAATCGCGCACGGGTCTGGGTGAAAAAATGGTTCCGCTCGCCGACGCCGTTCGCAGCGCCGCCGCCGCCGGACTTTTACGCGCGCAACATCTCACGCACTTGCGTTGCGAGGTTCCCGCGCCAAATGTCGTGGAATTTCTCGGCGAATTCCTCGCCTCGCATCCCGCCGCGTTGATCTCGTTGATGGACCATACGCCTGGACAGCGCCAATTCCGCGATCTGGAGAAATACTTCATCTATTATGCCGGTAAGTCCGGCCGATCTTCCGCCGATCTCGCGGAAGTCGCCAAGGAGCGTCAGCGGGTTGGGTTCCAGCGGTCGGCGCTGAACCGGCCGCGCATCGTCGAGATCGCCCGGGCCCACGGCGTCACGATGGCGAGCCATGACGACACCACGCCGGAGGAAGTCGTGCTGGCCCAAAAGGACGGCGTGGCGATCGCGGAATTTCCGACCACGCTCGAAGCCGCAAAGGCGTCGCGAGCGGCGGGCATGGCGACCGTGATGGGGGCGCCCAACGTGGTGCGTGGCGGTTCCCATTCCGGCAACGCGTCCGCGCGTGAACTCGCCGAAGCCGGCCAGCTCGACATTCTGTCGTCGGATTATGTGCCGGGCGCTTTGCTGATGGCGGCGTTCCGCCTCGCCGACGCCCCCGGCGTCGGTGGATTGCCGGGGGCAATCCGTATGGTCAGCAAGACGCCGGCGGAGGCGACGGGTCTGCGCGACCGCGGCGAGATCGCGACCGGCCGCCGCGCCGATCTGCTGCGCGTCGTCATGCATGACGGCGAACCCGTGGTGCGCGCGGTTTGGCGCGAAGGAAGACGGGTCGCGTGAGCCTCGGCCCGGGAATTTTCGTCGCGATCGTCGGGCCGAGCGGCGTCGGCAAGGATTCGCTGATCCGCGCTCTTGGCCAGCGCATGCGGGAAGGAGACGGAATCGTATTGGCGCGCCGCGTCGTCACGCGCGCCGCGGATGCGCATGAAGATCATGGCACACTTGACGAGCCGGCCTTTTTCGCGGCCCGAGCGGAGGGACGTTTCGCCTTGTCGTGGTCGGCCCACGGCCTTTATTATGGCGTCCCGATGGAAATCGACGCCGCGATAAATGCAGGCAAGACCGTCGTCTGCAATGTCTCCCGGACAATCGTCGCCGACTTGCGAGCGCGCTATCGGCGGAGCGTGGTGGTTTGTGTGACGGCAAGTGCGCAAACTCTCGCCGCCAGGCTCGCCGCGAGGGGACGCGAGAGTGCCGAAGCGCGGCACGGCCGGATGGAGCGCGGCAAGTCGCCCGAGATCGCTTTTGTTTTGGATCGCATTCTCGACAATGACGGGCCGTTGGAAGACGCGTCCGCGCGACTCTTCGAGATCGTCATGTCCTGCGGCGCGGACGCCAACGCATGAACCGCGAGACCCGATACGCGCTCTATCTCGCGCCGCCGCCCGAAACCGAACTCTGGCGCTTCGGCTGCGAAATCATCGGACGCGACGCCGCTTCGGGCGAGAACCTTTCCGGGTTCGCGTTGGAAGGCTACGACGCCGAGGCATGGCAAGCCCTCACGTCGGAGCCGCGAAGGTATGGATTTCATGCGACGATCAAAGCGCCGTTTCGGCTCGCGCCTTCCGTGAGCCCGGACGAGTTGGAGGCGAGGGTTTCCGCGCTCGCCCGGTTGCTTTGTCCGTTGGAAACTGAAAATCTTCGGGTGGGGTCGCTGGCGGCGAGCGAGGGGCGCGCGTTCGTGGCGCTGAGGCCGGCGAATCCTTCCGCCGAACTCGCCCGGCTCGAAGCGGTGCTGGTCTGCGAACTCGACGACCTCAGGGCGCCCATGACGACTGCCGAGCGCGCGCGCCGCGCGCCCGAACGGCTTTCGGCGCGACAACGCGCCTATCTCGACGCCTGGGGCTACCCTCACGTGCTCGAAGAATTTCGCCTTCACTTCACGCTGACGAACGCCATTGCCGATCATGAGCGAATCGCGACCGCTTTGCGCGTCGCATTTTTCCGACGCGTGGCGTCCCATCGGCTTCGCATCGACGCGCTCGCGATCTTCGTCGAAGAACGGGCGGGCGACCCCTTCCGGGTCTTGCGGCGCATCCCCCTTGGGAGTGGGGTATAGGGCCATCATCGTCTGCGCCGCTTCAATCCGGCAACAGGGCGGGGGCTCCAACGGCGCTCAGCAGCGTGATCGACCGCCGCTCCGCCCGACGCGGAACAATGCGAATTTGCGGAGCAGGCAGGGTCTAGTCGCCCGAGTCGCTCACATTTGGGGGTATAACCTCTTGAGTTTGACGCGGGCGTCGTTTGAGTTGAACTGCCAATCGGCCTTGGCGTGATGCTTGTTTCGGTG
>Ga0302157_10006290_pt1 | contig 12319 bp, 12 predicted proteins | sample I_Bog_N3_3_FD_193502 | JGI IMG/M metagenome (GOLD analysis project Ga0302157, IMG submission 193502) | Peat permafrost microbial communities from Stordalen Mire near Abisko, Sweden - I_Bog_N3_3 | ecosystem: Environmental > Terrestrial > Soil > Wetlands > Peat | place: Sweden: Abisko, Stordalen...
CTCTCCGTATTTCCTGTGGAACCGCATCTCAGAGGCGCTGGGTGACAACCCTGGCAACGTCGTCGTCTCCGGCTTCAAGCCGGAGATGCTGCATCCCACGGAGTTGATGGTACTGACCGCACAGTCCAAGGTCGCGCAGGAGATGCGTCTGGCGGAGTCGCAGTCTGATGCCGCAGCGTCCGAGGCGATGGAGTCCGAAACCTCCTCCGTGCCCTTAAAGACCGCCTCGATGCGGTAGCACTCCGCGGCGAATGGAACCGGTCACCCACATCCTTACAGGTGCCTGTCTGGCGCGGACCGGCCTGAACCGGCGCGCGGCTTATGCAACGCTGACCATGGCGTTGGCTGCTGAGTTTCCTGACATCGATACGCTGTGGGACCTGCGCGGGCCCGTCGAAGGCTTCACCCACCATCGCGGCATCACCCATACCTTTGTGGGGCTGCCGTTGGAGGCGGCCATTCTGGTGGCGGCGGTCTATGGACTGCATTGCTGGCGGCGTGCGCGTGTGGCCCATGCGCAGCCCGCCAACGACTGGCAAAGACATAAGCCGTTGACGGCCGCGCCGGTGCGTTGGGGCCTGCTCTACGGCTTTACGTTGCTGGCGCTGCTCAGCCATCTGCTGCTGGACTACACCAACAACTACGGGCTGCGGCCTCTCTTCCCCTTCAACCCGCACTGGTATGCGGCATCCATCGTCTTCATCTTCGACCCCTGGATCTTTGCGGTGCTGGTGGCGGCGCTCGTCGTGCCTTTGATCTTCAAGCTGGTGAGTTCGGAGATCGGAGCGCCGCAACAGGCCTTCCGCGGACGGGGATGGGCGATTGCCGCGCTGCTAGGCATGGTGGCCTGGTGGACGCTGCGCGAGGTGCAGCACGAACGCGCGCTGCAGTTGGCGATGGCTCAGACCCTGGCGGATCCACAGGCGCCGGGTCCGGCGGCCCCTCCGTGTGACGCTGCGGAGTGCGCGCCGTCCGACGAGCCGCCGCCTTTGTATCTGGCTGCCGAGCGGGCGCTGGCAAGCCCGGACCCCATCACCCCATTCCGCTGGTCGGCGGCGACCGACTTCGGCCCGGTGGTGCAGATGTCCGAGATCGACACCCGCAATGGAGCCGTCGTCGCCGGCGCGAACACCTACGCCAAGCCGCTCCAGAGTGCGGTGCTAGAAGCTGCCGAGGCCAGCCCCCTGGGGCGGGCTTATCTGGACTGGTCGCCGATGCCGGTGCTGAACGTGAGCCGGCCTCTGGATGGTCCCGCGGCGGCGGCCAGCGGCGATCCGGGCGCCGAGGGCTCGATCGTGGTCACCTTCCGCGACCCGCGTTTTATGGGCGGATGGATGCACGACAACCACCGCTCAGCGCTGACCGGAGCGGTGTCGCTCAACGCCGCCGGGCGCGTGGTGCGCCAGACCATGGACGGCCGGCCAGAACCACAGCGCTAGACCAAAGGCAGAATCCACCCCGGCGCGAACAGGCGGTTCCATTACAATTCAAGCAGCGATGCAGCGGCACCGGGCCTCGCGACTCCACCACCCTCAAGGTTGATAGCCATGACAGCTTTTCTGGTTCTTCTGCTGGCCGCGCTGAGCCGCCTGTTCCCGCACCTGATGCACGGCACGGGATACAACTTCACCGCCGTCGGCGGCGGCCTGCTGTTCTTTGGCTCCCGGCGTCCGCGCTGGCAGGCGCTGATCGCCATCGCGGTGCTCGCCTTGACGGACGTCTACCTCACGACCCAGGTCTACGGCTACGCCTTCCATGTGAGCCACTACCTGGTCACCTGGGCTTGGTATGGCGCGGTCTGCCTGATGGGCAGCGCGCTGCTGCGCAAGGTCACCGGGCTGCGTGTGATCGTTGGTGTGCTGGGCTCTGCAACCAGCTTCTTTCTTGTAAGCAACTTCATGGTATGGGCGGTCGGTGAGATGTATCCGCACACCCTCGCCGGGCTGGGAAGCTGCCTGGTCGCAGGCCTGCCCTTCTACTGGAACGACCTGGCGTCCACGGCTCTGGTCGCCGGCGTACTCTTCGGCCTGCCGGTACTGGCGGCGCGCCTGGTGGACACGATGCGCGCTCCGGTCAACCGGCGTTAGCAACCTGCAGCATCCTGCCGAGGCCGCGCATCTTGACGCACGGCCTTTGTACTGGTCCGGAATCAGCTCTCATCCTCATCCAGCAGGACCATCCCCTTGCCGCGGTCGAAGAGCCGCCTCACTACCAGAAACGCCAGCCATAGCCCGGCGGCGATGGCGATGCCGACCACCACGCTGAAGTGGCGGTGAATCTCGTGGGAGACGGTTTGGACGATCGTCGGCCCCAGCCAGATCGTCGCCAGCGAGCAGACCAGATACTGCACCAGCTTGCCGCTGAAGGTTGCCAGCGCAAAGGGCAGCAGCTTCATCTCGAAGACTCCGGCGGCAAACTGGAAGAGTTTGAGCGGCGTGGGCGGCGGGCCCAACGAAGGGATAAAGATGGCGAAGAACTCCTGCTTCTCAAAGCGGTCGCGCATCCGCTCATAGCGTTCGCGGTTGATGCGCTTAAGCAGGAAGAGTTCGCCGCCCGCGCGTCCCACGGAGAACGGCACCAGCGACCCCAGCGTGGAGGCAGCCGCGGCCATCAGGCAGTAGAGCAGGAACAGGCGCGGCTGGGCATGGACGTAGCCGATGATCACGCCGTCCATCGAGCCGGGAATCGGAATCAGCGCGGAGTCGATCAGCGCCAGTCCGCCCACGCCCCACACACCCAGCGGTTTGAGGAAGGCGAACAAGACCGCTGAGATGTGATGCAGCAACGCGATGGGATGGAGTTTCACGAAGGGATTTTCACCAGGGTCTTCCTCCTCATCTTATCTTGCCTGCCGCTTACGCTCCGTGGCTGTGACCGGTGCGGCCCGCCAGCAGCTCCAGAGCGTGCGGCAGCAGCGCGAGCACGGCCCGCAGCGAGCTCTCCGCACCCTGCGGGCTGCCCGGCAGGTTCACGATGAGGGTGGTGCCGCAGACGCCCGCCACGCCGCGGCCCAGCGCGGCGAACGGTGTCTGCCGCGCGCCGTCCTGTCGTATCAGTTCGGCCAGGCCGGGAACCAGGCGGCTGCAGACGGCGAGCGTGGCCTCCGGCGTTACATCGCGCGGCGCCAGGCCGGTGCCGCCCGTGGTGATCACCAGAGCGGCGCGCCCGGTAGCCTCACGCAGCGCCGCCATCAACTGGTTCAGCTCATCCGGTACGATCACGATACCAAGTACCTCGGCACCCGCGTCCTGCAGAATACCCGCCACGGCCGGTCCGGAGAGGTCGGTCTGTGTGCCGGCAAAGCAGCGGTCGCTGGCGGTTATTACCACGGCGCTGCGTCCGGCCAGAGGAAGCTCCATCTCAGCAGGATAGATGAGAAAATAGAAGAGCCAGCATCCTTCGCCCCTCAGTTGTGTTGGAAAGGGTATCCGGTCTGGCGATTCGCTCTGCGCGGGCGCAACCTTCGCCGCAGCGCATCCGTCCCAGACACAAGACTAAATGCCGACCATCACCCCCAAAACCGACCCCGAGCCCTCGCTCGAACCCGAAGATCTGCGCGCAGGGACGGAGACGCAGGATGCTGCATCGGCCGCCCCCGAGACGCCCACGCCTGGCGCTCCGCTGACCTTCGTTCCGCACGACCCCAACGGCGCCAAGCCCATCCGTACCATCCGCACCGGCCGCTACGGCGAGTTGGAGGAGCATGAGCTCATCCACCTGCTGGACACTATCGAGGATGAGCGCGCACGCGGCCGCTTCCGCGAGTCGATCTACATCTCGCTGTTTGTGTGGCTGGCCATCGCCTGGGTGGTGCTCTACGGGCCGCGCTACCTGTGGCACGCGCCGCAGTTGCTCAATCCGGCGGACGTTCTGCGCCAGCGTGAGATGGTGCAGCTGAACGCGCCGCTGCTCTCGCATGTGCCCGCGCCCACGGCACATCCCACGCCCAAGCCCACGCTGGACAACAAGACGCTGGAGCATCTGCGTGCCATGGCGCCTCCCGCGCCTGCGCCTCCTCCTCCCACACAGCCAATACCCTCCAACGCGGCACCCAGCATCCCTGCGCCGGTCGCGCCGTCGCCGACGGCGACCCGCCCCGCGCCGCCCATCGCGGAGGCGCCCGCTCCGCAGCCCGCGACCCGGCCCAACTTCAGCACGCCGGGCACGGCGGGCGACGCCATCCAGCAGGCCATCCAGAACTCCGCGAAGCATCCCGGCGGCGGCTCCATCAGCACCGGCGGCTCCTCCGGCCCGCTCAACATGGGCGGCGTGGACATCCTCTCCGACACTCAAGGCGTGAACTTTGAGCCTTATCTGCGCCGGGTCCTCCGCCAGATCTACCAGCAGTGGCTGCCGCTCATCCCAGAGGAGGCGCGGCCGCCGCTCAGCAAGCAGGGCGTGACCCAGATACGCTTCTCCATTGGACCGGATGGCAACGTCTCCGAGATGCACCTGGACGGCTCCACCCACGATGACGCTCTGAACCGCGCTGCCTGGGGATCCATCAACGGACAGCAGTTCCCGCCGCTGCCCAAGCAGTTTACCGGCCCCAGCCTGGAGCTGCGCATCCACTTCCTGGTCAACAAGACCACGGAATAAGGGGCGCCGTGCCCTGTCCGGGACCCTGTCCCAGAACCTTTACAGATAAGCTGATTCCATCGGTCTGGCTTTGAAGATTACGAAAATCTATTAGCTTTGGTGTTGAAGGGTACGAGCTTCTGCTCGTACATCCAGCGCACTCCTTCCTGCGGCTTTAGCCGCGGAGGGAATGTCGTCACTTTAAGGAACTCATGCCCGATTCCGAAATGCCTTCCGAACGCCGAGCCGATCCGCCCCGCCCGCCCGCGCCCTCGCCGGAGGTGGAGCGCATCCGCGCCACCGAGCAGCTCTACAAGGAGGACCGCGAGCGGGAGCAGCGCCGCAGCCTGTTGCGCGGGCTGCTCTGGCTGCTGCTGGCGGTGATGGTCTTCAGCATCGCGCGCGCCGGGCTGGAGCAGGTCTTCGTCCACGGCTGGTGGAGACCTTAGTGGCCGCGCATCTGCCGCAGCAGGAGTCTCCTCTCATCGTCATCGCCGGGCCCACGGCCTCCGGTAAGACAGCGCTGTCTCTGCGGCTGGCGGAGGAACTCCACGGCGAGATCATCAGTTGCGACTCGCTCGCCGTCTACCGGCTCATGCAGATCGGCACCGCCAAGCCCACCGCCGCGGAACGTGCGCGCGTGCCGCACCACTGCCTTGACCTCTACTGGCCCAACGAGGCCTGCACCGCGGGCGACTACGCCCGCGCCGCGCGGGCCGCGATTGCCGGCATCCGCGAGCGCGGCAGGCTGCCCATCGTCGCGGGCGGAACCGGGCTGTACCTGCGTGCGCTGCTGGAGGGCCTCGCTCCCACGCCCGCCCGCGATGAGGCGCTGCGCGAGCGGCTGCGCGAGAGCGCCCGCCGCCACGACGCCGGTTGGCTGCACCGCGTCCTGCAGCGGCTCGACCCCCGCGCGGCGGCGCTCATCCACGCCAACGACACGCCCAAGCTCGTGAGGGCCATCGAGGTCACGCTCGCCGCGCGCCTGCCGCAGACCGAACAATGGCAGGCCGGACGCGAGCCGCTGGTCGGCTATCGCGTGCTGCAACTCGGCCTCAGCCCGGACCGTGAGCGCCTGTACGCGCGCATCAACCAGCGCGCTGCGGCGATGTTTGAGCGCGGCCTGCTCGACGAGACCGCGATGCTGCGCGCGCGTTACGGCGACGCCTGCCGCAACCTGCAGGCGCTGGGCTACGCGCAGGCGATGAGCGTGCTGCGCGGCGAGCGGACCGAAGCCGAGGCTGTGCTGGCCGCGCAACAGGGTCACCGCAACTACGCCAAGCGCCAGCTCACCTGGTTCCGCCGCGGGCCCGCGATGCACTGGCTCGCTGGCTTCGGCGACCAGGCCGCTGTGCAGGCCGAGGCGCTGCGGCTGATGCAGCAACACCTTGCATAGACCTTTGGGTGGGCCATTCATCGCGTACTGTTTGCGATGAGTGTGATGAAGGATGCTCACTTGCCCGACACCACCCATGACGATAAAACTGTCATGGATGGGCCACCGGGCGGCTTACGTTGTGTGTTTATGGTTGAGGCAGGGGGATGGCGGTTCGGGGAGGATCCGGGTAAAGTGCCCTCCCAACTTTGTACACTGTACACAGACAGCAGACAGGAAGTCCAAGCCTAAGCCAAATATTTTCAAGACTTTGGCGATTTAAGGGGGGTGGGGGGTATCCCTGTACATGGTCTGGGGCAACGGCTGACCGTCACTGGGAACCCTCCACCCAGTAGCTGCTGCGGGCTTCGACGGAGAGCTGCGGGTAGGCCTTGAGGGTGAGGTTCAGCGCGTGCGCGCCCAGGTGCGGCGACTGCGGGCGGAAGCTCAGAACGTAGCGGTTGGGCACGTGGTTGGAGATGGTAATCAGATCGCGGTCCAGCGACTTGACGTCCTTGAACTTGTAGAACTCGCCGCCGGTGAGGTGCGCGACGCTGACGGCGGCGTTGCGGCGCAGCGCGTTGACCGCGGCGATCTCGGCCATCTTCGCCAGGCGCAGCGGCGGCAGCAGTTGGGCGAAGCAGTCGTAGTCCTGCGTGGCGCGGGAGTCTTCGGGCTTAATCTTGTTACCCTCGTTATCCGTTCCGAAGTCGCGGCTGAAGCAGCCGTGCTGCGGGCCGGGTTCGCCGGAGCTGAGCTTGCCGGCCTCTTTGGCGAGATCGGTGCGCGTGCTGTTAAATCCCACGCTGTAGATGATGGTGTTGGTGTCGCCGATGGCGCGCAGGGCCTCTTCCAGCCTGGTATGGCTGCTGTGGTCAATGGTCTCCGACAGCAACAAGATAGCCCGGCGGTAGGCCGGCGGCTGCTTGCGCAGCAGGTCAACGGAGAAGGCCAGGCCGTCGAGGATGGCGTCGCCCTTGTCGCCGGCGTCGAGCTCGTTGAGCGAGTGCGCGATGTAGTCCGTGTTGGGCGTAAAGCCGTGCAGCAGCGTGGGCGTGGAGTCAAAGCCGACCACCGCGACCTGGTGCGGGACGTTGCCGATCAGGGCGTCGAGCAGCGTGGAGAGGTTGCGGTAGTCGGCGAGGTGGGTGACGCCGTCGCCGCCCGTCTCCACGCAGACCACCAGCGCCAGCGGCTGGTCGCCGGTGTCCTGCTCCAGGCGCAGGGGCTGGGGGATGCCGTCGTCGGTGAGCAGGAAGTCGTTGGCGGTGAGAGTGAAGACCAGCTCGCCGCTCTTGGTCTTCACCAGCGCGGGCACCAGAACCAGCGTGGAACTCACCGTGATGCTGGAGGTCTGTGGCGGTTCCGGCGCCGGCATCGGGGCAGGCGCCTGCGCGGCGGCGAGCGGCGTCAGCAGTGTAAGGAGGAGCGCAAGCTTCATCGGTAAGGACGAGTGTAAATGCACCGGGCGAACGGCTACCATAAGGTGTTGGACGCGCGAGACCGGACTGCGGGTCTCTCCACTCCGCATCGCGATGAAGCTGCGACAATTCTGTGGTGGGTTGGATGGAGAGAATGATTCCAAAGACAATGCAGGCGCTGGTAAAGAGTTCTGCGGCTCCGGGCATGGAGATGCGCGAGGTGCCGGTGCCGGAGATTGGACCGACCGATGTGCTGATCGCGGTGGAGACGGCAAGTGTCTGCGGCACCGACCTGCACATCTACCACTGGGACGAGTGGGCGCAGGCGCGGATTAAGCCTCCCTACATTCCCGGGCACGAGTTCTGCGGAACAGTCGCAGCGGTGGGTGCGGTGGTGCAGGGCGTGGCGGTGGGCGACTTCGTCTCTGCGGAGATGCATGTGGCCTGCGGACATTGCCTGCAGTGCCGCAGCGGACAGGCGCACGTCTGCCGCTTTGTGAAGATCCTCGGAGTGGACGCTGACGGCGCCTTCGCCGACTACGTGAAGATTCCAGCAAGCAACGTGTGGAAGCTGGATGCGGCGATCCCGCGCGACTGGGGCTCGCTGTTTGATCCCTTTGGCAACGCGGTGCATACCGTGCTCTCCGGCGAGATCGCCGGTCGGTCGGTTGCGGTGACCGGATGCGGGCCGATTGGGCTGTTCTCCATCGCCGTGGCGCGGGCGTGCGGCGCGGCGCAGATCTTCGCCATTGAGCCGAATGCACAGCGCCGCAAGCTGGCGATGACGATGGGCGCGAGCGTGGCGCTGGATTCCGCTGGAGATGTAGAAGCACAGGTGAGCGCAGCGACCGACGGCAACGGCGTCGACGTGCTGCTGGAGATGAGCGGGCATCCGGTAGCGATCCGGCAGGGCTTCCGGCTGCTGCGCATGGGCGGGCGCGCGAGCTTGCTGGGGATTCCGGCGCGGCCGGTCGAGCTGGACCTGGCCAACGCGGTGATCTTCAAGGGCGCGACCGTGCATGGCATCAACGGCCGCAAGATGTATGAGACCTGGTACCAGGCCGAGGCGTTGCTGCGCGAAGGCAAGATCGACCTGGGGCCGGTGATTACGCACCGCCTGCCGCTGGCGCGGTTCGATGAGGCGATGAAGCTGCTGGAGTCCGGCGAGGCGAGCAAGATACTTTTAGGGATTAGGGACAGCGCATCGGGAAAGCGGCTATGCTGGCTGGCATGAGACTTTCTCTGCGCACTGTCCCGTGCCTCTTGCTATTGTTCGGTCTACAAACCATCACGGCGCAGGCACCGTTGCCGCGCGTCTTTCTGGTGAACGCGCAGGTGCTGGCGGACGAAAAGGCGCATCCCGGTGCGGAGATGTTGAAGCTGGCCAAGTCGGCGGCCGACAAGGCGTTGCGGACGCCGCCGATGACGGTGACCTCCAAAGGCATGACGCCGCCCAGCGGCGACAAGCATGACTACATGAGCATGGGCCGCTACTGGTGGCCGAATCCGGCGACCGCGAACCATCTGCCCTACATACGTCGCGACGGCGAGTCGAATCCGGAGATCAACAATATCAAGGACCACGAGGCGCTGACGCGGACTGCGGAGAGTGCGAACGCGCTGGCGCTGGGATGGTATCTGACCGGCAGCGAAGACTATGCAGAACACGCGGCGCTGCTGCTGCGGACGTTCTTTCTCGATCCGAAGACCGCGATGAACCCGAACCTGGAGTACGCGCAGGCGGTTCCGGGACAGAACACGGGCCGCGGCGCCGGCGTGCTGGATGCGCGCGGCTTTGCTTATGCGGTGGACGCGGCGGGGATGCTCGCGGGCTCCAAGGCATGGACCGCAGAGGACGCGGCGGGGCTTACGCGCTGGTTCACCGCCTACTACAAGTGGCTGACGACCTCCGAGCACGGCAAGCAAGAGCTCGCTGCGACGAATAACCACGGCTCATGGGCGGCGGTGCAGGCGGCGTCCATCGCGCAGTTCCTTGGCAAGACCGATGACGTACGCAGGATCGCCGAGCAGGTGCGCGACCACCGGATTCCTGATCAGTTCGACGCGCAAGGGATGCAGAGGTACGAGCTGGTCCGTACCAACTCGTTCTCCTATAGCGCGTTCAACCTGGCAGCCCTGACGCAGTTGGCGAGCATCGTGGCGTCGACGGGAATTGACCTGTATCAGCCGGTAAAGCCGGGCGCGCCGGGAATGCTGACTGGAATCGACGCGCTGCTGCCGTATGACGCGCAGCACAAGTGGCCGCACCAGCAGATCACCAAGGGCAAGGAGCAAGATCTGTGTCCGGCACTGGTGGGATCCTTGGCGCACACGCATGACGCGAAGTATGTGGATGCCGAGAAGCGCTTTGGTTGCGAGCCCAGCGGCGTGACCGGGCTGCAGGACCCGGAAGAGAGCCATTAGGACGTCGGAATCGTGCAAGCCGCGGCGGAAGGCTTTAGCATAAAGCGATGAGCACCATGATTTCATCCGCACCTGAGACCACCGCGAAGCGTCCGCAACTGTCCCATCTGACGGCGGCGCTGGACGACATGCGCGAGCGCGGCACGTACTTCAAGCTGCGCGTGCTGGACGACGAGCAGGGACCCGTTTGCCACTACGACGGGCGCGAGGTCATCAACCTGGCGAGCAACAACTACCTCGGCCTGTGCGATGATCCGCGGTTGGTGGGGTCGTCGATTGCGGCGACGAAGAAGTACGGCGCGGGTTCGGGCGCGGTGCGGACCATCGCCGGCACCATGCGTATCCACATAGAGTTGGAGGAGAAGATCGCAGCGTTCAAAGGCGTGGAGGCCTGCGTGGTATTCCAGTCGGGCTTTACGGCGAATGCCGGGACAGTGTCGTCGATTCTCGGCAAGGAGGACTTCATCCTCAGCGACGAGCTGAACCACGCTTCGATTATTGATGGAGCAAGACTGTCGCGGGCGAAGATCAAGGTCTTTCGGCATAAGGATGTCGCGCACGCCGAAGAGCTGCTGAAGGAAGTGCAGCATGAACCCGGCCGCAAGCTGGTGATCACCGACGGCGTCTTCTCCATGGACGGCGACATCGGGCCGGTGCCCGCGCTGTGCGACCTGTGCGACAAGTATGGCGCGATCATGATGGTGGACGACGCGCACGCCAGCGGCGTGCTGGGGCGCAACGGGCGCGGCTCGGTCGACCACTTCGACTGCACGCAGCGCGTGGATGTGCAGGTGGGCACGCTATCGAAGGCGATTGGCGCGCTGGGCGGGTATGTGTGCGGTAGCCGCGATTTGATCGATTACCTCTACCATCGCGCGCGGCCGTTCCTGTTTTCTACGTCGCATCCACCGGGGGTAGCGGCAAGCTGCATCGCGGCCTTCGATATTTTGGAGAGCGAGCCGGAGCGGATTGAGCGCCTGTGGTCGAACACCCAATACTTTCAACAGCAACTCACGGCGGCCGGCTTTGACATCGGCGGCAAGACCACGCCGAAGAGCGAGACGCCGATTACGCCGGTGATTGTTGGCGATGGGCGCAAGACGATGGAGTTCAGCCGCGCTCTCTTCGAGCAGGGGCTGATGGCCACGGGGATTGCATTCCCGACGGTGCCAGAGGGCAAGGCGCGGGTGCGCTGCATCATGACCAGTGAACACACACGCGGGCAGATTGACCGCGCGCTGGAGATTTTGACGGCGACGGCCAAGCGGATGGAGATTCTGTAGCGGGCTCCGCCGGCGCTAGAGGGTTTCGCTGTAGACTTTGCCGCGCTGGCGGCGGTAGTCACCGATGGCGAGGAAGAGTGCCTTGACGTTCTTCCACTCGCGGCGCAGCAGGCGGCCAGCCAGACGGGTGGTGAGGAAGAGCGCCATGCTGACGCTGGGCAGTGCCGCGTGGCGGCGGAGGAACGTGAGGCCGGAGGCAAGCGAGTAGCGGTCGATCACCGGGCTGCGCGGCTCGGCGCTGCCGCCCTCCTTATGCAGGATGGCCGTGTCTTCCGCGAGGGTGAGGCTGTAACCTGCCCGGGTTACGCGCAGTGCATAGTCGGCGTCTTCCCAGTACATGAAGTAGCCCTCATAGAGCAGGCCGACCTTCTCGATGACCTCGCGGGGAATCAGCACGCTGGCGAAGGTGAGAAAGCTGTTTGGCCCGAGGGGCGCGGGGGCGTGGAAGTCTGTATTGTAGCCGAGCCAGACGGTCAGATTGCCTCCGCCCCAGGCCTGCACCTCGCTGGGACGATGCAGGAAGTAGAGAACGCTGCCGACGATGCCTGCGCGGGGTTGTTCGAGTGCCTTGGCGAGGAGTTTGCTGCAAGTGTCGGGCGGTGCAACGGTGTCGTTGTTCAAGAGCCAGAGATACTGGGCTCCTTCGCGCATGGCGTGACGGATGCCCAGGTTGCACGCGGAGGCGAAGCCAAGGTTGCTGCCGGCTTCCAGGACGGTGACCTGCGGAAAGGCGGCCCGGATGCGGGCCACGGAGTCGTCGGCGGAGCCATTGTCGACCACGATGACGCGGAGCCCTAGGTAGTCCTGCTGGAACAGCGATGCCATGCACGGAAGGGTGTCTGCCCAGCCGTTCCAGTTGACGACGACACAATGGACTTGTGGGGCCGAATTTTGCGAGGACGCGGTTGGGTTGTCAATCAGCAAGGCAAGTTCATTATCGCGCACCGCAGTACGATAGGCTGCAAATCCTGGCTCCGTTTGCAGCAGCAGCGGAGCCGGCTAGACCTTCTGTACGCGCTGCACTTCGCGGACGCCGGGGACTTTGCGCAGGTTTTGGACAAGGCGTGTAAGGTGGCGAAGGTCGACGGTCTCAATGACAAAGTCCACATGGACGAGGCCGTCGATAGCGGGCGGAGTGGAGACTGAGCGGATGTTGGTGCCGTCCTCGGAGATGATGGCGGTGAACTCTTTCAACAGGCCGGCGCGGTCATCGCAGATCACGATCAGGCGGACGGGAT
>Ga0302157_10006292_pt1 | contig 12315 bp, 14 predicted proteins | sample I_Bog_N3_3_FD_193502 | JGI IMG/M metagenome (GOLD analysis project Ga0302157, IMG submission 193502) | Peat permafrost microbial communities from Stordalen Mire near Abisko, Sweden - I_Bog_N3_3 | ecosystem: Environmental > Terrestrial > Soil > Wetlands > Peat | place: Sweden: Abisko, Stordalen...
CCGCCTCGGCAGCCTGCAACTCGATCCGGTCGGTGTCTACCCCGGTTCGCTGGGCAATTACGGCGGGCTGGTGAAGAACGTGCCGGTGATGACGCTGGAGCTGAAGAACGCCCGCACGGTTCCCGCACGCGAGCTGGCGGCGATGTGGAACGACCTGCAGCGCTGGATCGACGAGCAGATGACCAATCCGGGCGTGCAGGCGAGCGCGCAGCGCAGTCCGATGCCAGGGACGAAGCCCATCGGAAGCGCCCGGCGCACGGATTGAGGTTTCCCCGATTCGGGGGGTTGCGCGGCTGCCGGCGCGGCGCAGAATCCGCGCCACCCGTCACCCGACTCGCTGGAGGGATCCGCCCATGAACGCACGTTTCCGTCTTACCGCCGCCTGTGCTGCGGCGCTGTTGGCTGCCGCCGCCCAAGCCCAGACCCACATCAAGCCGGGCCTGTGGGAAGAGCAGATCACCCTCAGTACCGACAACGCGCAGGCCAATGCGGCGATGGCGCAGATGAAGGAGAAGCTCGCCAGCATGCCGCCCGAGCAGCGCGCCGCCATCGAGAAGATGATGGCCGGCCGCGGCATGGGCATGGGCGGCGCGCCGAGTTCGGTGCGGGTCTGCATCACGAAGGAACAGGCCGAGCGCGACTTCACGCCCGACAGCAGCGGCCGCTGCCAGCGTACCAACGTCTCGCGCTCGGGCAACGTCACGAAGTTCGATTTCACCTGCACCTCGGCACGCGACGACGTCAGCGGCCACGGACTGTTCACCCGGATGGGCGACTCCGCCTTTGCCGTCAGCACCACCGCCGACGTGGTGACCAAGAGCACGTCCATGCACACGCAAAGCGACATCGCCGGCAAGTTCATCTCCAGCGACTGCGGCGACGTGAAGCCGATCGAGACGCCTCCGGCGCACTGAGAACATCGCGGCGGGCGCGCCGACTGCCAAGAGGCGGGACGTCTGCTGCGTGCATCCATCCGTGAGCGCGGCGCGTACCTTCTGGATGAGCCGCGGCCTGCGCGGCGAGAACGCCGCCACCATGACCGAGATCGCACGCCCCGCCGTTTCCACTCCTCCTCGCCCGCACCGGCTGTTGCGCTGGGTCGCCGGGGTCGCCCTGCTCACCGGCATGGGCTCGGCCCTGGCGGGTGCAGGGGCTGGCGTCCTGAACGCCGTGGCCACGCTGCGCGGCCACCAGGGCCAGTCCGACGTCGCCTACGGCCTGCTGGAGCGCCAGCGCTTCGACATCTATCGCCCGGGCAACTCCATCGACCAGGCCGACAGGATCACCGGCTCTCCGCTGGTGATCTTCATCTACGGCGGCTCATGGAACATGGGCAGCCGGCGCGACTATCGTTTTGCCGGCGAGGCGCTCGCCGCGCAAGGCTTCACGGTGATGGTGGTGGACTACCGCCTGTATCCGCAGGTGCGTTATCCGGCCTTCCTGCAGGACTGCGCGAAGGCCGTCGCCTATGGCCTCGAGCACGCCCGCGAACTGGGCGCCGATCCACGCCGCGTGTTCCTCTACGGACACAGCGCCGGCGCCTACAACGTGGCGATGCTGGCACTCGATCCGCGCTGGCTGCGCGCCGCGGGCCATTCGCCCGACGAGTTGGCCGGCTGGGTCGGCCTGGCCGGTCCGTACAACTTCCTGCCCATCGTGGACGCGGATGTGAAGCCGGTGTTCGACTGGCCCGACACTTCGCCGGACACGCAGCCGATCAACCACGTCGGCGATCTCGCGCGACCGTTGCCCGTGTTCCTCGGCGCTGCCGTGCACGACAAGCTCGTGGATCCGGAGCGCAACAGCATGGCGCTGGCCGACAAGATGAAGGCGCGCGGCACCGATGTCACGGTCAGGACCTACGAGCACGTGAATCACGCGCTGCTGGTCGGTGCGCTGTCATGGCCGCTGACGCCGCTTGCCTCGGTATTGAACGACACCACGACATTCATCCGTTCCGTGGCGCCGCAGACAGTCCCCGCGCAGCCGTCCATGGCCGCGGCCCACTGATCAGGCAGCCTGGAACTCCTGCCACGCGTACCAGAGCGCACCGGCGGCGAGCGCCGGCCAGAGCGCATACCACTGCGGCAACTCGGCGATCCTGAACGTCATGCCGCCCGGCGAGAGCGCCACGGCGGCGACCAGCAACAGCATGCCGACGATCACGCCGGCGATCGCCCAGCGCCACAGCCGAGCCTGCGCGTCGTGGCGCCGCCGTTCGGCGACCAATGCCCGCGCGATCACGATGGGCGCAACCGGCGCCGGTCGACGAATTGCGGGCAGGCTGCGCGCGGCGAGATCGACCGCGACCATCGTGCGAGCGACGAAGCCGGCGTCGGCCACAGGTTCGGGCGCGCTGGCACGCAGCAGGCCGTCCAGCGCAGCGTCGGTGAAAGTGGACGGGTTCATGTGGCGGACTCCGGACTCCAGGCGTCCAGCAACTCGCGCAGCCGGATCTTGGCGCGATCGAGATGGGACTTCAGCGTTCCCAGCGGCAAGCCGAGCACCTGCGCGGCCTCGGCGTGCGTGAGATCGAGATGGAAGCAATGCACGACGGCCAGGCGCTGGATTTCGCTCAGGGCCTGCAGCGCGCGGTCGACGTCGCGCCCCAGGCCTTCGACTGCACGTGGATCGTGCGCGGGGACGTTCGCGGTTTCAGCCTCGGGTTCGCGCCACTCCAGCGGCAACCGGGGGCGGCGTACGTGCTGGAGGAAGCGGGTCAGCGCGATGCGATGCAGCCAGGTGGCGAGTCGTGCATCGCCGCGGAAATCGTTCAGGTGCAACCAGGCCTGCACGAAGGTCTCCTGCGCGAGATCGTCGGCGAGCGCCGCATCGCCCTGCGTGAGCCGGCGCAGTTGCAGCCGCACGCGCGACTGGTGCGCGCGCACCAGTCGCGCGAACGCATGGCGATCGCCCTCGCGGGCGCGCGCGAGCCAGTCGGCGCTCTCCGTCTCGTCGGACGCCATGGGGCCGCGAGCCACGTCAAGGCGTCATTGCAGGTCGATCGTGGACGGCTCCGCCGTCTCGGGCCGTGGCGACTCGAGCTTCAGCGCGATCAACTGGAAGACGCCGATCGACAGCGGAATCAGGCCGACGGCCCACAGCCCGTGATCGAGATGGAACATCGCGCCGAAGAAGGCGGACACGCCGATGCCGACCCCCACCAGCGTGAGTGCACGCATCAGCGCCGAGCCTTGGCGCCGCGACGAGCTCAGCAGCTCACGCGGCACGGGCAGCCCTTTCTCCAGCAGGTCGACGATCGTCTTGTGCTTGCGCTCCTGGTACTTCCAGGCGAAGTTCAGCGCGATGAGCACGATGGCCACGGGCATCAGGATGCCCAGCACCATGCCCACCACGGGGATCAACAGTCCGGGATCGAGGAGTTGGTTCAAGGGATTCATGACATGTGTCCGGCAAGGTTGCCGCGGGCGGCGGATTGAGCGATATCCCTTGGATGCGCGCAACCGGCCGCCTGGATGCAGCGCACGCCGGAATATTTTCAGCAGGCCTGGTATTTCCAGTTTCGCGTCTTGCCCTCGGCGATCCACTCGACCGCCTGAACGATGCGCGATTCACGCGTCGCAGCGCGTTTGGCCTCGACGATCCACTCGACGTATTCGCTCTGCTGGCTGGGCGTGAACGAATCGAAGCGCTTGCGGGCGCCGGCCTGCGCGCGCAGCGCGGCGGCGAGATCGTCCGGCACGCCCGGTGCTTCGCGCCGGGGCTTGGGTGCAGGTGGCATGCTCGCCTTCTGCTCCTGCGCCGACAGCCACGCGGCGCGCGCAGCGACGATCAGCTTGCGCAGCGCCGCGGCCGACGGCAGGTCGGCCAGCGATTCGATGCGTCCGAACTGGCCCATCGCCTTTTCCTTAGGCCCCGCGGCGGCCTCCGCCACGGGCCGGCCGCCCTTCCAGAAGCCGAGCGAGCAATGCGCCTTGAAGGCCGCCATGCTGGCGAATGGCTTGCCGTCCAGAAGATAGAACGGATGGCTCCACTTGATCGCCTCGGTGACGGCCGGCAGCGCCGCGTGCATGGCCTCGCGCACGTGCTCGAGCGGCGCGCGCGCGAACGGTGCGGCGTTGGCAATGTAGTCATCGACTCGAGGGTCGCGAGAGCCGGCCGCGGCGTCTGAAGTAGGCATGGCGAGCAATTGGAGGCGGGAATGCGGCGACTTTAGGGCCGTTGCCGGCGTGGCTGCAAGAGTGCTTGAGCGGGGGCTTCCAAGGCGATCCGGCTCCCGCGCCGTGAAATTGGATATATAGTGGTACTAAATTGGTTCGAATGAATCGAACTGTGCCTGCCCGGGAACCCTCCAGCACCATGTCGTCGATGATCTTTTCTGCCGCTTTCCCGGCCCGTGGCCGGGTGCTCGCCCTGGCAGCAGTCGGTGCGTTGCTGTCGTTGCCCGTGCTGGCCGCCAAGCCGGTGCCGGCCGCGTCGGCGCCGGCTTTGGCCCCGTACGCGCTGTTCGGCGGCAAGCCGCTCGAATTCGAGCGCAGCGGCGGCAAGGTCGTCGGGGTCTACACGCCCAACTGGCAGCCGACGGCGCTGGTCGATGCGCTGCATGGCGACAGCGTCACGCACGTGATCTATGCCTTCCTGCACGTCTGCGGCCCGGGCCAGTTGCCGGAGGACGCCCCGAAGTGCGCGGGCAAGGGCGACTACCAACTGGCAACCTCGGCCATCGACGACAGCTTCGACGCGGCGTTCGCGCGCCTGAAGACGCGCGCGCCGCACGTGAAGGTGCTGGCATCGGTGGGCGGCTGGGGCGGCTCCGATCCGTTCTTCCACATCGCCGACGATGCCGCGCCGCGCGCCGCGTTCGCCAGGTCCGCGGCCGATTTCCTGCGTGCGCATCCGGCCTTCGACGGCATCGACATCGACTGGGAGCATCCCACCAACAACGGCGCGGCCAATGGCGTCCAGCTCGGCTCGCCCGCGGACGGCCAGGGCTATGCCGACCTGATGGCGGCGCTGCGCTCGGCGCTCGACACGCTCACTGCGGAGACCGGCCGCAAGTACATCGTCACGGCCGCGATCAACACGGACCGCGTGATCGTCGACAAGGTGAACTACCGGCAGGCCGCGCAATCGCTGGACCTGATCTTCATGATGACCTACGACTTCTACGGCGGCTGGACGAAGACGGCCGGCAACCATGCGGCGCCACGCGCAAGTTCGGACACGGCGCAGGACGGCCTGGACGCGGCCGTGAAGACGATGACCGGCGCGGGCGTGCCCGCCGCCAAGCTGGTGGCCGGCGTCGCGATGTATGGCCGCGGCTTCACGGGCGTCGCGCCCGCGCAGGGCCAGCCGTTCAGCGGCTCGACTCACACCGGCACGTATCCGGCGCCGGAAGGGGCATCCGACTACAAGGAGCTGGCCGCGCGCTACATCGACCGCAACGGCCGCGGCCGCCACGGCTATGCGGTGGTCTACGATCCGCGGACCCAGGCCTGGAACCTCTACAACGCCCGCTCGCACCTGTTCATGGGCTACGACGACCCGCGTGCCGTCATCGCCAAGGGCGCGTTCGCACGCGAAGCCGGGCTGGCCGGCGTGTTCGCGTGGGAGTTGTCGCAGGACAACGGCGACATCCTCAACGCGATGAACTACGGCGTCGGCAACACGCTGCTTCAGCCCTGAACAAATAGCGGCGCGAGCTCTCGCTTTGCCGCGTCGATGAACGCCCGCGTGCGCGCTGGCAACAGGCGCGCATTCGGATAGACGATGCTGACCGGCAACCGCGCCGGCTCGAACGCCTCCAGCACGATGCGCAGCCGTTTCGCCTGCAGCGCCTCCTGTACCTGGTACGAGAAGAACTGGCCGAAGCCCGCCCCTTGCTCGCAGGCCAGCAGCGCCGCACCGGCGAGATTGAAGTCCAGCGGGCCATCGACGGCCACGTGCAGCCTGCGGCCGTCGTCCTGGAACGCCCAGCCGGGGCGAATCGGTCCGGCCAGGCGCACGCAGGGGCGCACGCGCAATTCCGAAGGATGCCGTGGCACGCCGGTGCGTCGCAGGAACGGCGGGCTCGCGACCACGACGTGGCGCACCTCGCCGAGCCGCAACGCGACCAGCGACGAATCCCCCAGCGTGCCGATGCGGATGCCCACGTCCACGCCTTCATCGACCAGGTCGACGAAGCGATCGAGCAGTCGGACGCTGCAGCGAATGCCCGGATGGGTGGCGACGAAGCGCGTGACGAAGTCGGCCACCACGCGCTGGCCCAGCAGCACCGGTGCCGTGATCGCGAGCAGTCCGCGCGGCGCCTGCGTCCCGTCCACCAGGCTTGCGTCGGCCTCGGCCACGGCGGCGAGGATGTCGCGACTGCGGGCCAGGTACTGCAGGCCTTCCTGCGTCAGCGCGAGGCGGCGCGTGGTGCGCTGGAACAGGCGTGCGCCAAGTTCGGCCTCCAGCGACGCAAGGCTGCGCACGACGGCGGGCAGCGACATGCCGAGGGCGGCTGCCGCCGCGGTGAGGCTGCCGTCGTCGGCGATCTGCACGAAGGTCTTCATGGCGCGAAGCTTGTCCATCGTGCAATATTAATCCGCTGGACGCAGCAAACATATGTCATGCGCGATGTTTACTGCATCCGGTGATGGCGCGATGATCCGGTTCTCGATTGCTTTGGAGTGCCGCATGGCCGGAACCCAGAACCTGTGGCTGTTCATCGTCTCTGGCTTGTTGCTCAACATCATGCCCGGGCCCGATTCGCTGTTCATCATGGCGCGCAGCGCAACGCAGGGCTGGCGTGCCGGCTTCGTCGCCACGTCGGGCATCGGCACCGGCGTGTGGGTGCACATCCTGGCGGCGGCGCTGGGGCTGTCGGCGCTGCTGGCGACATCGGCGGCGGCGTTCACCGTCATCAAGATCGCCGGCGCCGCCTACCTGGTGTGGATCGGCATCGGCATGTTGCGCGAACGCGCGAAGCGGGAGGCCGCACAGGCCCCGGTTGACGACAGTCCTCGCCGGATTCCCTACCCGGCCATCTACCGCCAGGGCCTGCTCACGAACGTGCTCAATCCCAAGGTCGCCTTGTTCTTCCTGGCGTTCGTGCCGCAGTTCATCGCGCACGACGCCCCTTCCAAGCCGCTGGCGTTCATCGTCCTGGGCGCGATCTTCGCCTTCAACGGCATGCTGTGGTGCCTGGCACTGGCGCTGTTCACGGCCATCGCCAGCCGGCGGCTGAAGGTGAGTGCGGCGCTCGGCCGCTGGCTGAACCGCACGATGGGCGCCGTCTTCCTCGCGCTGGGCGTGCGTCTGGCGCTGGCCTCGCGCTGAGGGGCGGCACATGACCGCTGCGCATGCCGCGACGATCCACTGGCAGCTTGGCGACGCCGATTTCCTCGGCAGGCGCTACAGCCGCGCGCATACCTGGGCGTTCGACGGCGGCATCGTCGTGCCCGGCTCGTCGTCGCCGCACGTCGTGCCGGTGCCGATGTCGGACGCCGGTGCGGTCGATCCCGAGGAGGCGTTCGTCGCATCGCTGGCGAGCTGCCACATGCTCTGGTTCCTCGACATCGCCTCGCGTGCCGGCTACGTGGTGCGGACCTACGAGGACGCGGCCGACGGCCACATGGGCCGCAACGCCGCCGGCAAGCGGGTGGTGGACGTCGTCACGCTGCGCCCCCGCACGCGTTTCTCGGGCGCGCGCGTGCCGGACGCCGCGACGCTGGCCGCGCTGCACCACGAGGCGCACGACGAGTGCTTCCTGGCGAACTCGGTGCGCTGCGAGATCCGCTGCGAGCCGATCCTGGAATGAGGAAAGGGGCGCGACTCGCGTCGTGCCCCTTTCCTGATCGACTGCGAATGCGGCGTTCAGCCGATGCGCTGATCCGTCGTGGCGTCGAACAGGTGCACGCTCTCGGGCGTCCACTTCACGTGCACGGCGTCGCCCACCTTGGCGGCCATGTAGCCCGGCACGCGCAGCGTGAGGTTGCCGACGGCCGTCTCGACGGTGGCGTAGGTCTCCGGGCCGGTGGGCTCGGTGAAGCGCAGCGTGCCCGGCACGCCGTCCTCCGCGAAGCGCACGGCCTCGGGGCGCAGGCCGTAGGTGAGCGTGCCGGCCGTGCTCTTGCCGAGCGCGTCGCGTTGCGCCGCAGTGAGTTCGAGTTCGAGGCCATTGGCGGCGGCACCGGTGCCCGAGCGCACGGCCGGAATCATGTTCATCGACGGCGAGCCGATGAACTGTGCGACGTAGCGCGTGGCGGGACGCGAGTAGATGTCGTCCGGCGAGCCCAGTTGCAGCACGCGGCCGTCCTTCATCACGGCGATGCGGTCGCCCAGCGTCATGGCCTCGATCTGGTCGTGCGTCACGTAGACGGTGGTCGTCTTCGTGCGCTGGTGCAGCAGCTTGATCTCGGCGCGCAGCTCCACGCGCAGCTTGGCGTCCAGGTTGGACAGCGGCTCGTCGAACAGGAACAGCTTCGGATTGCGCGCGAGGGCGCGGCCCATCGCCACGCGCTGGCGTTGGCCGCCGGACAGCTGGCCCGGCTTGCGATCGAGCAGCGGCACGATCTGAAGAAGCTTGGCGACGCGTTGCACGGCCTCCTCGCGCTCCTTCTTGGGCACCTTGCGCATCTCGAGGCCGAACGCGATGTTCTGCGCCACGTTCATGTTCGGGTAGAGCGCGTAGCTCTGGAACACCATCGCGATGTCGCGATCCTTCGGTGCCAGGTTGGTCACGTCCCGCTCGCCGATGTGGATCGTGCCGGCCGTGGGCACGTCCAGGCCCGCGATCATGTTGAGCAGCGTCGATTTGCCGCAGCCGGAAGATCCCACCAGGATCAGGAATTCGCCCGCTTCCACCTCGATGTCGATTCCCTTGAGGATCTCGACGTGGCCGAAAGTCTTGCGTACGTTGGCGATCGTCAGCGCACCCATCTCATCATCCCTTCACGGCGCCGGCCGTCAGGCCACGCACGAAATACTTGCCAGCAACAACGTAGACGAACAGGGTCGGCAGCGCTGCGATCAGTGCCGCGGCCATGTCCACGTTGTATTCCTTGACCGAACTGGTCGTGTTCGCGAGATTGTTCAGCGCGACGGTGATCGGCTTGGAATCTGCGCCCGAGAAGACCACCCCGTACAGGAAGTCGTTCCAGATGTTCGTGAACTGCCAGATCAGCGTCACCACGAGGATGGGCGTCGACAACGGCAGCACCACGCGCCACAGGATGCGCCAGAAGCCGGCGCCGTCCAGCATCGCCGCCTTGATCAGTTCGTCGGGCAGGCTCACGTAGTAGTTGCGGAAGAACAGCGTGGTGGACGGGATGCCCGCCAGCACGTGCATCACGATCAGGCCGACGATGGAGCTGGCGATGCCGAAGTAGCCGAGGATCTGGCTCATCGGCAGCAGCACCACCTGCATCGGCATGAAGACTCCGAACAGCAGCATGGCGAACATCACCTCGCTGCCGCGGAAGCGCCACTTCGACAACACGTAGCCGTTGACGCAGCCCAGCGCGGTGGAGATGGCCACCGCCGGCACCACCATCATCACGCTGTTCATGAAGAACGGCTTCAGGCCGCCGCAGTCGGTTCCGGTGCAGGCCTGGTCCCACGCCTTGGCCCACGACGCGAAGCTGGGGCTGGTCGGCAGCGACATCAGGCTGCCGCTGCGGATCTGGTTCATGTCCTTCAGCGACGTGACGACCATCACGTAGAGCGGCGTCAGGAACCAGGCCGCGAAGATGATCAGCACCGTCCAGAGGATGACCCGATGCCAGGCCAGGGAGGTTTGCGACTTCACTTCTTCGTCCTCAGTTCCGAATACAGGTAAGGCACGACGATGGCCGCCACCATGCACAGCATGACGGTGGCGCTGGCGGCGCCGAGCGCCACCTGGCCGCGCGAGAACGACATCGCATACATGAAAGTGGCGGGCAGGTCGGTGGAGTAGCCCGGGCCGCCGGAGGTGAGCGCGATCACGAGGTCGAAGCTCTTGATCGACAGGTGGCTCACGACCATCAGCGTGCTGAAGAAGACCGGCCGCAGCGACGGCACGACGATGCGCCAGTAGATGCGCGGCAGGCTCGCGCCGTCGATCTGCGCGGCCTTGATGATGGAGTCGTCGATGCCGCGCAGGCCGGCCAGGAACAGCGCCATCACGAAGCCGGAGGCTTGCCAGATGCCGGCGATGACGATGCAATAGATGGCGTGCTGGTCGTCGACCAGCCAGTCGAATTCGAAGTTGGGAAAGCCCCAGCTGCGCACGAGGTGCTCGATGCCCAGGCCTGGATTCAGGATCCACTTCCATGCGGTGCCGGTCACGATGAACGAGATCGCCATCGGGTACAGGTAGATGGTGCGCAGCACGCCTTCGGCGCGGATCTTCTGATCGAGCAGGATGGCCAGCAGCAGGCCCAGCGCCATCGAGCCGCCGATGAACAGGAAGCCGAAGATGACCATGTTCTTCAACGCCACGTGGAAGCGGTCGTTGTCGAACAGGTCGAAGTAGTTCTGGAACCCGACGTAGTCGTAGTTCGGCAGCAGGTGCGACGCGGACAGCGACAGGTAGCCGTTCCACGCGATCAGGCCGTAGATGAAGAAGAAGGACAGCAGGAAGCTGGGTGCGACGACCAGCTTGGGCAGCCACGAGGCGCTGGGAACTTTGGGTCGGGACATGGAAGCGGCGAAGCTTTCGTAACGCGGTCGGGCCGGAACTTGTGCAACGACGCCGCTGCACGCGTGGACAGGTCCGAGAAGGCGGATGCTCGCCGGGGGCCGCGACCCGAGGGAGCTTAGGTGCAAAAAGCGCCACGCGCGTGTGAACGCGCGTGGCGAATGCCCATTGGAGAAGAAAAAAGTGCTCGTCGGCCGACGATTACTTCGTCTTGGACGCCTTCAGGATTTCGGCTTGGGCATCCTTCGCCGTTTCCTTGTCGTCGTTCCAGAACTTGCTGACGGCGTCCTTGATGGCGCCTTCGGCAGCCGGCGGAACCGCCATGCCGTGCGCGATCGACGGCAGCAGCGTGTTGCCCTTGGAGGCAGCAACGAAGTCCTTCGACGATTCCTTGGCGCAGTCGTCGAATTTGTCCAGCTTGACGTCCAGGCGAACCGGGATCGAGCCCTTGTCCAGGTTGAAGAGTTCCTGGAACGAGGGCGACATGATCGCCTTGGCCAAGTCCTTCTGCGCCGGAACGTTGGCCTGGTCCTTCAGCTTGAACATCGCGAACGAGTCGATGTTGAAGGTGTAGTTCTTGCCCGAGCCAGGCGCCGGCGAGCAGATGAAGTCCTTGCCCGGGACCTTGCCTGCGGCCAGGAACTCGCCCTTGGCCCAGTCGCCCATCAGCTGCATGCCGGCGTCGCCCTTGATGACCATCGCGGTCGCCAGGTTCCAGTCGCGGCCCGGCGAGTTCTTGTCGGTGTAGCCGTGGATCTTCTTGAAGGTCTCGAGGACCTTGATCATCGTCGGGCTGTTGATCGCGGCGGGATCGAGCTTGACCAGCGCGTTGCGATAGAAGTCCGTGCCGCCGACGCTGACAGCGACGTCTTCGAACACCGTGAAGTCCTGCCAGTTCTGGCCGCCGTGGGCCAGCGGGATGATGCCTGCGGCCTTGAGCTTGTCACCGGCGATGAAGAACTCGTCCCAGGTCGTCGGGATCTTGGCTCCGGCCTTCTTGAACGCTTCCGGATTGGACCACAGCCAGTTGACGCGGTGCACGTTGACCGGCGCGGCGATGTAGTGGCCCTGGTACTTCATGATGTTGGCGACGACCGGCGGCAGCACGGCATCCCAGTGCTCGGCCTTGGCGACGTCGTCGATGTTGGCGAGCACGCCTTCGGCAGCCCATTCCTGCAGGGCCGGGCCCTTGATCTGCGCGGCGGCCGGGGCGTTGCCGGAGATGACGCGCGACTTCAGGACGGTCATGGCGGAGTCGCCGCCACCGCCGGCGACCGCGAAGTCCTTCCACGTGTGGCCTTCGGCTTCCATCTGCTTCTTGAGTTCGGCGGCGGCCTTGGCTTCGCCACCGGACGTCCACCAGTGCAGGACTTCGAGCTGGTCGGCTTGGGCCGCATTGGCGCCGAGGATGGCAGCAACGGCGATGACGGTCAGGCGCGGCAGGGCGCTGAATTTCTTGGACATGTGTTTGTCTCCGTACGGATTCGTAATTTGCAATGGTGCGCCGCGACCAGGGCGGTCGCGGCGCGGATTACACGAGGATCAGAACCAGATTTCGACTTGCGCGCCGTAGGACACGGCGTTGGTCTTGTTCGACACGAAGCCGTAGTTGTTGTTGGAGTCCGCGGCGGCGGCCTTGTTGTAGTCCGCGTAGGTCACGTACAGGCGCAGTTCCGGGCGCTTCCAGAAGT
>Ga0302157_10006296_pt1 | contig 12313 bp, 9 predicted proteins | sample I_Bog_N3_3_FD_193502 | JGI IMG/M metagenome (GOLD analysis project Ga0302157, IMG submission 193502) | Peat permafrost microbial communities from Stordalen Mire near Abisko, Sweden - I_Bog_N3_3 | ecosystem: Environmental > Terrestrial > Soil > Wetlands > Peat | place: Sweden: Abisko, Stordalen...
GGCCGCGGGCGTGAGGCCGGCGATCGTGCAGGCCTTGCGCGCCGCGCAGGCGCGCGCGAAGGAGCTCGGCGACGAGTTCGGGAGTTAGCTCAGCGACCAGATCTTCTGGTACGACAACACGACGCCGATGAAAACGGCGGCGCCGACCCAGTGGTTGGCGCGGAACGCGCGAAAACAGCCGTCGCGCGTGCGGCCGTAGATCAGCGTGAAATGCCAGGCCGCCTGCAGGCCGGCCACCACGATGCCCACCGCATACAGCGGGCCAAGCCCCAGCTTCAGGCCCAGGTAGAGCCACGACAGCAGGTAGACCGCGTAGAACGCCATCACGCCGGCGACGTCGAAGCGGCCCAGCGTGATGGCCGAGGTGCGGATGCCGATCTTGAGGTCGTCGTCGCGATCGACCATCGCGTACTCGGTGTCGTAGGCCAGCACCCAGAACAGGTTGCCCGCCAGCAGCCACCAGGCGAGCGCCGGCACCGCGGCGGGGATGGCCGCCAGCGTCCACTCGTGGCCGCCCTGCGCCGCCGCGAAGGCCATCGGAATGCCGAAGCTGAAGGCCACGCCCAGCACGGCCTGCGGCATGGAGACGACACGCTTGGCGTACGGATAGGCGATGGTCACGACGAGCGCCACGAAGGACAACAGGATCGTCGGCGCGTTGGTGGTCAGCACCAGGACGAACGCCAGCAGCGCGAGCACGGCGCCGAACACGAGCGCAGACTTCACCGGGATCGCGCCGCTCGTCACGGGCCGTTGCGCGGTGCGCTTGACGTGCTTGTCGAACTCGCGGTCGGCCACGTCGTTGATGCAGCAGCCGGCGCTGCGCATCAGGACCGTGCCCAGCGTGAACACGGCCAGCAGATGCCAGCCGGGAAAGCCGTCGCAGGCGATCCACAACGCCGCCAGCGTGGGCCACAACAGCAGCAGCCAACCGGCGGGACGGTTCCAGCGGATCAGGTCGAGATAGAGGGAGACGCGTGGGCTGGCCATGGGGCGATTCTCGCCCGAGATTCCAGCCCGCCCGGCGACCGCCGGCGATCAGCCCCGATCGAACGGGCCGGTCGCCTACAAAGCGCCCAGCACCTGCGACAGTTCTTCCGGCGCCAAGCCCGGCTTGGCGACCACCTGGCCATTGGCCGCGCGAAAGACGATGCCCGGCGTGCCCTGGATGCCCAGCGAGCGCATCATGCGGTCGTGGTCGGCCAGCTGGCGGCCCACGTCGGCGGGGATCACCGCCAGCGGCTGCAGGTTCGGATCTTCCAGGGACGGGCGCTGTCCGTTGGCCATCATGCGCACCACCCCGAAGGCATGCGCCTGCTCGAACGAGAACAGCCGCCTGGCCGGATCCGCGTCGGCGAGGATCGCCGCCGCCTTGCCGGCGCTGCTGGGCGCGATGACCGCGACCATGACATGGCGCAGCTGCACCTTGCCGCTGTTGACCCACGGCCGCGCGTCGGACCAGAACTTCGTGCAGTACTTGCAGTTCGCGTCCATGAAGACGTAGATCTTGCGCGGCGCGTCGTCGCGGCCATCGGCGATCCAGTGGCTGTGCTCGAGATCGTCCCAGACGGCTGCGGATCCGGCCTGCGATTGCGGAGCGCTCCACTGGGCGGCGGCGGACGTGCCGATGGCGGCCAGCGCCAGGAAGGCGGCGCCGGCGAGGCGGATCAACGGTAGCTTGGTCATGGCGCGGCGAGAAGGGCTGGGCATCGATAGACGTGTGGCGCTCGACAAGGTTCCGTCAATCACCCATCCGCTTCTGGAACACCAGCCCGGCGTGCTCGCGCAGCGCATGGAACTTGATCTTGGGCCAGTTGGCCTCGACGGCGCGCAGCTCGGGCGCGTATTCCACCAGGATGGCCGGGGCGTTGACGGCGTCGTGGGCGATGCGGTGGGCATTGGCGTCGATGAAGCGCTCCAGCTCCCGTTCGCCGCCATCGTCCGGATCGCAGGTGACCCACCGCGCGAGCGCGTAACGCGCCGGCGTGATGCGCGCCTTGACGCCGTATTCGTGTTCGAGCCGGTGCGCCACCACTTCGAACTGCAACTGGCCGACGGCGCCCAGCAGGAGCACGGTGCCCAGCACCGGGCGGAAGACCTGGATCGCGCCTTCTTCGCCGAGTTGCGTGAGGCCGGCGCGCAGCTGCTTGGTCTTGAGCGGATCGGCCAGCTCGACCGAGCGGAACAGCTCGGGCGCGAAGAACGGCAGCCCGGTGAATTGCAGCGCCTCGCCTTCGGTGAGCGTGTCGCCCAGCTGCAGCACGCCGTGGTTCGGGATGCCGATGATGTCGCCGGCGAACGCCTCGTCCAGCAGCTCGCGCCGCTGCGACAGGAACGAGACGACGGTGTTGGGGCGCAGCTCCTTGCCGGAGCGCACCACCTTCAGGCGCATGCCGCGCTCGAAGTGGCCGGAGGCCACGCGCAGGAACGCGATGCGGTCGCGGTGCGACGGATCCATGTTGGCCTGGATCTTGAACACGACGCCGGTGAACTTGGGCTCCTCGGGCAGCACCTCGCGCTGCATCGCCGGGCGCGGGCCGGGCGACGGGGCGAGGTTGACGAGGGCGTCCAGCACCTCCTGCACGCCGAAGTTGTTGATGGCCGAGCCGAAGAACATCGGCGTCTGGCGGCCTTCGAGGAAGGCCTCCTCGTCGAACACGGGCGCGGCGGCGCCCAGCAGCTCGATCTCGTCGCGCGACTGGTCCCAGCCCATGCCGAAGCGCTCGGCGTAGTCCGGGTTGTCGAGGTCGGTCAGCACCTCCTCGTCGCCGCCCACGCGCGCCTCGCCGGGCGAGAACACGCGCATCTGCTTCTTGCGCAGGTCGACGACGCCGCCGAACGCCTTGCCCATGCCCACCGGCCAGGTGAACGGCACCACGCTCATGCCCAGCTCGCGCTCGATCTCGTCCATCAGGGCCATCGGCTCCTGCACTTCGCGGTCCATCTTGTTGACGAACGTGAGGATGGGCGTGTTGCGGGCGCGGCAGACCTGCAGCAGGCGGCGCGTCTGCGGCTCGACGCCGTTGGCCGCGTCGATGACCATCAGCGCGGCATCGACGGCGGTCAGCACGCGGTAGGTGTCTTCCGAGAAGTCCTGGTGGCCCGGCGTATCGAGCAGGTTGATGACGCAGTCGCGGTATTCCATCTGCATCACCGACGACGCCACCGAGATGCCGCGCTGCTTTTCGATCTCCATCCAGTCCGACGTCGCGTGCCGTGCCGCCTTGCGCGCCTTCACCGAGCCGGCGATCTGGATCGCGCCCGAGAACAGCAGCAGCTTTTCCGTGAGCGTGGTCTTGCCCGCGTCCGGGTGGGAAATGATGGCGAAGGTGCGGCGGCGGCGCACCTGGGTGGCGAGATCGGCGGACATGGCGGCGGGCGCGGCCCAGGACGTGGGCGGACGCGACAAAGGGAGGCTAACCCGCGATTATCGCGGTTCGCCCCCGATCGTGCCGCCTTTTCCCTCGGCCGCCCTGGATGCGCAAGAGATCAAGGCGCCGCGGATTCACCCAACGATTCGCCCACGACCTTGAGCGCATGCTCGACCCAGGCCTCCTTCTCGCCCACCGGCGCGGCGTAATGCAGCGCCTGGCGCGTGGCCTCGCGGCCCGCCGCGCGCCACATCACCCAGGTGGCCAGGTAGGCGGACGACATGCAGCCGCCGGCCGTGGCGATCGGGCCGCGCGCGATGAAGGGCAGGTCGGCCACGCGCACGCCGGCTTCCACCACCCAGGGCTTGGTGGCGAGGTCGGTGCAGGCAGGCGCATCGCCCAGCATGCCCAGGCGCGCGAGCAGCAAGGTGCCGGAGCACTGCGCCCCGATCAGCTGGCGGGTCGGGTCGAGCACGATGCGATCCATCAGTATGGCGTTCTCGGCGATCGCGCGCGTGTAGATGCCGCTGCCGAACAGCACGGCGTCGGCATCGAGCACGAACTCCAGTGGCTGCTGCGCCGTGACCGTGACGCCGTTCATCGAGGTGACCTGCGCCGACGGGCTGGTGATCTCGGCATGCACGCCGAGCGGGCGCAACCGGTTGATGAGCCCGAGCGCGATGAAGGAGTCGAGCTCGTTGAAGCCGTCGAACGTGACGATCGCGACGTGCATGGCGGTCCTTGTTGGTGAGAACGCGCAGCTTAGGCAACGGGCAGCGATAGGCCAATGGCCACGACGAAAGACCCCTTGGCGGAGTCAGGCGGGGCCGTCGCGCGCCGGGCGCGCGTCAGGCGTGGGCGTCAGGCGTGGGCGTCGAGCAGACTGCCGGCGCCGCCGTAGGTCTCGGGCGCGGCGGCGGCCTTGGCAGGCGCTGCCGCGGCCTTGGCCGGGGTCGCGGCCGCAGTAGCCGGCGTGGCCTTCATCGCCGGCGCGTGCGGCGAACGAGTCGACTTCGCCGCGGAAGGACGGGTCGATGCGGCGGTGGGGTGAGCTTGGATACGCATGGCGGATTCCTGGAGGGTCGAACGCGATGCGGGCCGAAGAGGCATCCACCGCATCTTGATCGTAGACAGGACAGCGCCGATCTAAAGCCCGATCAACGGCAAGGAAGCCGCCCAGTTCAGCCGCCGTGCGGCCCGTTCACTGTCCCGTCTTGAACGAGGTGAACGTGCGGGTCTGCACGCGCTTGATGTCCTGCGGCAGGGAGTCGGGCACGGTCATCCGGGCCAGGTCCTCGGGCTTGAGGAACACGCTCGGGTTGGCGGCGACGTCCTTTTGCACGAACTTCAGCGAAGCCTTGTTCGGGTTGGCGTAGAACACCTTGTTGGTGAGCGCCGCATGCACTTCGGGGCGCAGGATGTAGTTCATGAACAGCATCGCGTTCTGCGGATGCGGCGCGTCGGCCGGGATCGCCATCGAGTCGAAGAACAGCGTGGAGCCGGTCCTGGGCACGAACGCGACGATGTCGTTGCCGTTCTTCGCGGCGATCGCGCGGGCGCGGGCGATGTTGATGTCGCCCGAATAGCCCAGCACGGCGCAGACGGAGCCGGCCACCATGTCGTTGATGTAGCCCGACGACGAGAAGCGCGAGATGTCGGGACGCACTTTCTTGAGCATCTCGCCGGCCACCGCGTAGTCGGCCGCGGTGTGGCTGTAGGCCGGCTTGCCGACGTAGCCGAGGGCGATCGGCAGCACCTCGGACGGCGAGTCGAGGAAGCTGATGCCGCAGCCCTTGAGCTTGTCCGCGTACTTCGGGTCGAAGATCAGCGACCACGGGTTCTCCGGCATCGGCAGGGACCCGAGCGCGGCCTTGACCTTGCCGGTATTGATGCCCACCGTGATGTAGCCCCACAGCCAGTCGACCAGGTACTGGTTGCCCGGATCGACCTTGGCCATCATGCCCAGCAGCGCCGGGTCGAGATTGCCCCAGTTGGTGAGCTTGCTGCGGTCGAGTTTCTGGAACAGGCCGGCCTCGATCTGCATCTTGGCGAAATGCGCGCTGGGCACGACGATGTCGTAGCCCGTCTTGCCCGCCACCAGCTTGCCGTGCAGGATCTCGTTGGTGTCGTAGTTGTCGTAGTTGACCTTGATGCCGGTCTCTTTCTCGAAATTCTTCAACGTGTCGTCGGCGATGTAGTCCGACCAGTTGTAGATGTTGAGCACCTTGGGCTCCGGCGCGGCGTGGACGGCCGGCGCGAGGAGGGCAGCGGCGAGGCTGGCCGCGACGGCGAGAAGACGGGGCAGGCGGGTCGACATGGGTCAGTGGCTACTAAACGTAGTGGAGCTGCGAATGGCCATATTGCACCACGGCTCGCCGGTGCTCGGGCTGACGGGAAGCTTCGGTGCAAACTACCATCGCTCGCACCGCTTCACTCCCGCAACGAGGAATCCCCGCCCATGGTCTCGCTCCCGTCCGCTGTCCTCCCCGCACGCCGTGCCTTGTCCGCGTCGTGCCTCGCCGCAGCGCTGGTGGCCGCCATCGTCGCCATGCCGCTGGCCGCGGTTGCACAGGCCGGGCCGACGGCGACCGGCTTCATCAACTACGACCTCGACGACACCATCGTCCACCCGGTGCATGCGCTGCACGGCATGGTCAGCTCCGCCAGCGCACTGGCGACCGACATCGGCGTGGACGTCCTGCGGCAGGGCGGCAACGCCGTGGACGCCGCCGTGGCGGTGGGCTTCGCCCTGGCGGTGGCGGTGCCCAACTCCGGCAACATCGGCGGCGGCGGCTTCATGATCGTCCACGACGGCAAGACGGGCAAGGACACCGCAATCGACTTCCGCGAGATGGCCCCTGCGGCCGCCACGCGCGACATGTACCTCGATGCCAACGGCCACGTGATTTCCGACAAGTCGCTGTTCACGCAGGCGGCGATCGGCGTCCCGGGCACCGTGGCCGGCCTGACCTACGTGCTCGAGCACTACGGCACGATGCAGCGCGCCGCGCTGATCGCGCCCGCCATCGCGCTGGCACGCAACGGCTTCCCGGTGGGCGAGACGCTGTCTGGCGTGTTCGCGGCCGAGCACGATCACCTTGGTGCCTGGGAGGGCACGCGCAAGGTCTTCTTCCATGACGGCAAGGTGCCGCACACCGGCGACATCCTGCGCAACCCCGACCTCGCCAAGAGCCTGGCGCTGATCAGCCGCGATGGCGCGAAGGCGTTCTACGACGGCCCGATCGGCGCCGCCATCGTCGCCGAGGCGAAGGCGCACGGCGGCCTGATCACCGCGGCCGACCTGAAGAACTACAAGGTGGTCGAGCGCGCGCCGGTCAGGGGCCGGTACCGCGGCTACGAGATCGTCTCGATGCCGCCGCCAAGCTCCGGCGGTGCCCACGTCGTGCAGATCCTCAACATCCTGTCCAACTTTCCTCTGCGCGACTGGGGTCCGAACAGCGCGAAGACGATCCACGTGATGGCCGAGGCCGAACGGCGGGCCTACGCCGACCGCGCCGAGTACCTCGGCGATCCCGACTTCGTGAAGGTGCCCCTGAAGGGGCTGATTTCGCAGGCGTATGCCAATGAACTCGCCGCGACGATCGATCTCGCGCATGCGACGCCTTCTTCCGCGATCAGGCCGGGCCGCCCGCAGCCGTACGAGAGCGACCAGACCACGCAGTACACCATCGCCGATGGCCAGGGCGGCATCGTGAGCGTGACCTACACGCTCAACACGAACTTCGGCTCGGGTATCGTCGCCTCGGGCACCGGCATCCTGCTGAACAACGAGATGGACGATTTCTCCGCGAAGCCCGGCGTGGCGAACGCCTACGGCCTGGTCGGCGGCGACGCGAACGCCGTGGGCCCGCTGAAGCGCCCGCTCAGTTCGATGTCGCCCACCATCGTGCTCAAGGACGGCAAGCCGTGGCTGGCCACCGGCTCGCCGGGCGGCGCGCGCATCATCACCACGACGCTTCAAGTGCTGGTCAACATGATCGACTTCGGCATGAACCCGGCCGAGGCCGGCTCTGCGGTGCGCGTCCACGACCAGTGGCTGCCCGACGAGTTGCGCATCGAGCGCGGCCTGAGCCCGGACACGATCGCGCTGCTGCGCGGGATGGGCCACAACGTCGTCGAGCGCCAGGCGATGGGCGACACGCAGACGATCCAGATCACGCCGACGGGGTTCTACGGCTACGCGGACCAGCGCGATCCGAACGGCGCCGCGCGCGGCTTCTGAAACTGTTTCCTACAGCGTGGCCAGGCTGAACGCGATGGTGGTGACGCCGTTGTCGCTGGTGGCCAGCGTCGCGCCACCGTGCATCGACGCGACGGCCTTGACGATGGCCAGGCCCAGGCCATGGCCATGCACGGCGCCGGGATCGTGCCGCGACGAATCGACGCGGTAGAACCGATCGAACAGGCGCGGCAGGTGCGGCGCCGCGATCGTCGCGCCGGGGTTGGCGACGGCGATCCAGATCGCGCCCGCGCGCTGCGTGATCGTGACCACCAGGCGCGCGCCCGCGCCCGAGTGCTCGATCGCGTTCTGCAGCAGGTTGGACAGCGCACGCCGGAACAGCGCGATGTTCATCGTCGCTTGCGCGCGCAGCTCGCCCTCGATCGCCACCGTCGTGCCGGTCTCGTCGAGCAGCGGCTCGAAGAATTCGATCGTCATCTCGATCTCGTGCGCCACGTCGGCCGCCGTCAGGCCGGTGGCCGCCTCGCCCTGGTCGGCGCGGGCCAGGAACAGCATGTCGTTGACGATGGAGCGCAGGCGCTCCAGCTCCTCGAGGTTGGACTGCAGCGTCTCTTCGAATTCCGCGGCCGTACGCGGGCGGGACAGCGCCACCTGCGTTCCGCCGATCATGTTGGCGAGCGGTGTGCGCAACTCGTGCGCCACGTCGGCGTTGAAGCCTTCGAGCTGCTGGTAGGCGTCCTCGAGGCGGCCGAGCGCGCCGTTGAAGGCCACCGTCAGGTCTTCCAGTTCCACCGGCAGATGCTCCACCTGCAGGCGCTGCGACAGCGTCTTCGGGCGCAGCGCGCGCGCTTCCGCGGACAGCCGCTGCAGCGGTCCCAGACCGATGCGCGCGATCCACCAGCCGAGCACCATCACGAGCGCGACCGCGCCGAGTGTCAGCAAGGTCAGCGCGACGAGGAACGCACGCAGCGTGTGCTCGAACGGCGCCGTGTCGACGCCGACGATCAACCGTACCGGGGGCCGATCGGCGAACGCGCCGATGCGCATCGACAGCGTGCGGTAGGTGTGGCCGCTGATCGGCATCGTCAACATGCCATGGCCGGCTTCGCCCTGGTTCACGCGCTCCATCTCGTCCAGGCCCTTGCCGTACTGGAAGCGCGGGTCGTCGCTGAGCACCCAGAACCGGACGCTGCCGTCGCTGGGGCTGATCGTGTCCATCTTGGTCCGCATGCGAGGCCAGTGATCGAGGTCTCCGAAGCGCTCGATCGAGTAGCGCATGTTCTGCAGGTTGGTGTTCAGGTCGTCGTCCTGATGGCGCGTGAGCTCGCGCTCGAGCACGCCGTACAGCGCAGCGCCGATCAGCGAGAAGGTGATCAGCGCGCCGAGCGCGAACATCGCGACCAGGCGCGTGGTGATCGAGCGCCTCACGCCGCCGACCCCTCGTCGATGCTGGCCTGGTCACGCGCTTCCATCACGTAGCCCATGCCGCGGATCGTGTGCAGCAACTTGGGGGTGAAGGCGTTGTCCACCTTGGCGCGCAGCCGCTTGATCGCGACCTCGACGACGTTGGTGTTGCTGTCGAAGTTCATGTCCCACACCAGCTCGGCGATGGCCGTCTTCGACAGGATCTCGCCTTGCCGGCGCGCCAGCACCGCCAGCAGTGCGAACTCCTTGGCGCTCAGGTCGATACGCTCGCTGCCGCGCCAGGCCTTGCGCGCGATCAGGTCGATCTGCAGGTTGGCGATCTTCAGTTGCGTCGGTTCCTGCGCGCGGCCGCGCCGCTGCAGCGCATGCAGGCGCGCGAGCAGCTCCAGGAACGAGAACGGCTTGACGAGGTAGTCGTCGGCGCCGTCGTGCAGCCCGCGCACGCGATCCTCGATCGAATCGCGTGCGGTGAGCATGATCACCGGCGTCTGCTTGACGGCACGCAGCGCCCGCAACAGCGTGAAACCGTCGATGCCCGGCAGCATCGCGTCGAGCACGATCACGTCGTAGTCGTGCACCAGCGCCAGGTGCTGGCCGTCGATGCCGTTGTGCGCCACGTCGACGGCGCAGCCCTGCTCGATGAGACCCTTCTGCAGGTACTCGGCGGTCTTGGGCTCGTCCTCGACGATCAGCAGCTTCATGGCGGACACGGACGATTCAATGCTTCTCATCCAAGACCACGGGCAGGCTGCGATCAGAGTCCGTCCCGTCGGCTTCGATCTTCTTCGCGGCCTTGCGGGCCTTGCGCGCGGCGGACCTCTTCATGTACCAGTAGTGCGTGCGGTCCAGGTAGAGGTAGACCACCGGCGTCGTGAACAGCGTCAGCATCTGCGACAACACCAGCCCGCCGACCATCGCGAAGCCCAGCGGGCGACGCAACTCGGAGCCGGCGCCATGGCTCAGCATCAGCGGCAGGCCGCTGAGCAAGGCGCACATCGTCGTCATCATGATCGGGCGGAATCGCAGCAGGCAGGCGCGGTAGATCGCCTCCTCGGGTTTCATGCCTTGCTCGCGCTCCGCCGTGAGCGCGAAGTCCACCATCATGATCCCGTTCTTCTTCACGATGCCTATGAGCAGGATGATGCCGATCAGCGCGATGACGGTGAGGTCGAAGCCGCCGGCCATCAGGATCAGCAGCGCGCCGACGCCGGCCGACGGCAGCGTCGAGAGAATCGTCAGCGGGTGGATGTAGCTCTCGTACAGCAGGCCCAGCACGATGTAGACGGCGATGAGCGCGGCGGCGATCAGGTAGGGCTGGCTGCTGAGCGAATCGCGGAACGCCTGGGCGGTGCCCTGGAACGAGCCCGACAGCGACTGCGGCAACCCCATCGCGGATTGCGCCTTGTTGATCGCGTCGACCGCCTGGCCGAGCGCGAAGCCCGGGTTCAGGTTGAACGAGATCGTGACGGCCGGGAACTGGCCCTGGTGGCTGATCGACAGGTAGGCCGTCTTGTTGGTGTCGACCGTGACGAAGGTCGACAGCGGCACCTGCTGGCCGGTGATCGGCGAGGTCAGGTACAGCTTGTCGAACAGGCTGGGATCCTGCTGCAGCTTGGGCGTGACCTCGAGCACCACGTGGTAGCTGTTGATCTGCGTGAAGTACTGGCTCACCTGGCGCTGGCCGACGGCGTCGTAGATCGTCGCGTCGATGAGTGCCGGCGAGATGCCGAAGCTCGAGGCGCGATCGCGATCGATCGTCAGGCTCGCCGTGTTCGCCGAGTTCTGCAGGTCGGAGGCGACGTCGGTCAGCTGCGGCAGTTGCTGGAAGCGCTGCAGCAGCTTCGGCGCCCAATCGTTGAGTTCGTCGAGATTGGCGTCGGTGATCGTGTACTGGTATTGCGTGCGCGCCAGGCGGCCGCCCACGTTGATGTCCTGGCCGGACTGCATCAACAGCGACGCGCCCTCGATCTTCGCGAGCTTCGGACGCAGCCGCGCGATGATCTGGTCGGAACTCAGCTTGCGGCCTTCATCCTTCGGCTTGAGCGCGATGAAGAAGTTGCCGGTGTTGAACTGCGACGAGTTGCCGAACATCGCGACGCCCGTGACGTCCGGATCCTGCCGGATGACGTCGGCGAACTGCACCTGGCGCCGGTTCATCGACTCGAACGACGAATCCTGCGACGACTGCGCGTTGCCGAAGATGAAACCCGTGTCCTGCTGCGGGAAGAAGCCCTTCGGGATGATGATGAACAGCACGACGGTGAAGGCCAGCGTCGCGAAGAACACCATCAGCGTGAAGAACTGGTGCTTGAAGACGATGTCGAGCCCGCGCTTGTAGCCGTTGAGCATCTTGTCGAAGCCGGCCTCGAACAGCTTGTACACGCGACCGTGGCGGGTCGCGTGTTCGTTCTTGAGGAAGCGCGAGCACAGCATCGGCGTGAGCGTCAGCGAGATGATCACCGACACGCAGATCGTGAGCGTCACCGTGACGGCGAACTCGCGGAACAAGCGGCCCACGATGCCGCCCATCAGCAGCAGCGGAATGAACACGGCCACCAGCGACACCGAGATCGAGATGATGGTGAAGCCGATCTCGCCGGCGCCCTTGAAGGCGGCGTCCATCGGGCTCATGCCTTCCTCGACATAGCGGTAGATGTTCTCCAGCATCACGATCGCGTCGTCGACGACGAAGCCCACCGCGATGGTCAGCGCCATCAGCGAGAGGTTGTCCAGGCTGTACCCCATCAGGTACATGACGCCGGCAGTGCCCATCAGCGCGAGCGGCACCGTGACGCTGGGGATCAGCGTGGCGGCGACGTTGCGCAGGAACACGAAGATCACCATCACGACGAGGCCGATCGTCAGGAGCAGCGTGTACTCGACGTCCCGCACGGATGCGCGGATGGTCTGGGTGCGGTCGATCAGCGTGTCGACCTTGACCGTCGGCGGGATCGCCGCCTGCAGCTTCGGCAAGGCCGCCTTGATCGCGTCGACGGTGTCGATCACGTTGGCGCCCGGCTGCTTGAAGATGACCAGCAGCATGCCGCGGCCATTGCCGACGCTGTCCGGCGCCGCGGCGCCGGAGTAGGCCCAGGCGGCGACCTTGTTGTTCTCCGGCGCGTCCACGGCCACGCCGATGTCCTTCACGCGGATCGGCGCGCCGTTCTTGTAGGCGAGGATGATGTCGTTCCACGGCGCGGCCGCGAGCAGCTGGTCGTTGGTGTAGACGGTGAAGGACTGCGTCGGGCCGTCGAGCGTGCCCTTGGGGGCGTTCACCGAGACATTGGCGATGACGCCGCGGATGTCCTCCAGGCTC
>Ga0302157_10006298_pt1 | contig 12312 bp, 7 predicted proteins | sample I_Bog_N3_3_FD_193502 | JGI IMG/M metagenome (GOLD analysis project Ga0302157, IMG submission 193502) | Peat permafrost microbial communities from Stordalen Mire near Abisko, Sweden - I_Bog_N3_3 | ecosystem: Environmental > Terrestrial > Soil > Wetlands > Peat | place: Sweden: Abisko, Stordalen...
GGGCCCCAAACGTATTTCAGTTTGGGGGTGGTGAGCGAAGAATCTGCTTCTTGACCTTCCTGGCTTCTGTGAAGGAAACCAGACTCACCACACTGGCTCCCTGGCATGGGCTGGCATTGAGGGCACCAGAACGTCACGCGCGCATCAGGCCCTTGCTTGCGGCATTCGATCGGCGCGGCGCAGCGGCGGCATGGTTCGCCCTGGCGGCCGTAGACCCACACCCGCTCGCGCGGATCGCTGCTGTTCGTAGTGCGCCGGTGCAAGCCGCCGTAGGTCACGACGGCGTCGCCCGAGTCCTCGAGCACATTGGCCCGCAGCAGCCGCAGCGATAGATCCACTACGCCCGCCAGGGTTTGCGGAGCGAGACTAGCCACGCGCGCAAAGGGATTGATCGCAGCCATAAAGCAGATCTCCGATTTGAATTCGTTGCCCACGCCCGCAATCACGTCCTGGTGCAGCAGCACGTCGGCAATCTCTTCTGCGCCGCGCCCGGCTATGCGCCGCACGACCTCCGCCGCTTCAAACTCCTCGCTCAGTACATCGATCGTCTGCGGCGGAATGCGCAACTGCCGCTCCACGTCGCGCGACCAGAGCATCTTCGCCACCGGCACGCGAAAGCCCACCGCAATGTACTCGCTGTTCTCGAGCACAATGCGCATGTTGGCCCGCGGCTGCTGCCAGCGCTCGCCGGGTCGATAGATGTGCCAGCTCCCGTTCATGAGCAAGTGCGTGGCCAGCGTGCCGCCGCCGGAGAAATGAATCAGCAGCCACTTGCCACGCGACTCCACCCGCTCCACCGTCTGCCCGGCGAGCGGCGTGTCGTCGTCAAATCGCGTGAGCATCGGATACGTGGAGCGGAAGCCGGTCACCGGTCTCGCCACGAGCGCGCGGCCCAGCGCCCGCGCTGTGCGAAAAATCGTATCGCCTTCAGGCATCGCCTACTGCACCTCGCCCGGCACCTGCGGCCCCTGCGCGTGCATGCCGTGCGTGATCGCCATGGGAATGCGCAGCAGGTGCATGCCCAGGGGCCCCGGATGAAACCCTGCATCCATTAGAAAGCGGCCCATGGGATGCGCCGCCACAGGTTGCCCGTTGATGGTGGTGATCAACACGCCCTGATGGCTGCTCAGTCGCATGCGCTCCTGCCCGCGCGAGCACAGGAAATGTGCCAAACCTGAGGCTGCCTGCGACCGCTCCGGCTCTTCGGCCGGCAGAAAAACGAGCAAATTGGGATTGCCACGCCTCAGCCATGCGACCAATTGCCCATTGCGTAAAATCACCTCCGCATACGCAGCTCGCGTGAGCAGGCGCGGCGCTGTCTCCGCGTCTTCATCCGCCACGGGCAACTCCGGCCAGCGCAACACCGAACCGTAGGGATTCGCCGGGTCGGCCGCGGCCAGCTGCACAAACTCCGGCTTCTCCTCCGCGGGCGCAGTGCGCAGCTGACGCAACAAGTCTACCGCAGCGGGCAAGGCAAACTGCGTAGCGCCGAGGCCTGCAACAAAATAGCCGCGCCGAATGCGACCGCTTTCTTCGAGCGCCTTCAGCACGCCATAGACCGCCGAAAATCCGCCCGGCACATTCTCTGCCGCCACGTGTTCGCGCAGCAGTACACCATAGCGATTCAGCAGTTGCAGTGCCAGCGCATGACTGGCTTCCGTCGTTGTCGGCGCGCTCTCGCCGCCCTTCACCGCGCGCAACGGCAACAAAGACCATCGTCCTTGCGCCGTCGGCGGCGTCGTCCTGCGCGAACGAAACACAACGCCCGTCTGCACGCGTCGCGGTATGCGCGCACTTTCGGGTCTCGCCGTGTAAGCGCGCAGCGCGTGCAGCGAGTCGTTGGTGATCAGCCCGCGCCACACCAAGCCCCACAGCGCCTCAATCGTTTCGCCCGGATAGCCGCCGCCCAGCGCCTGGTGGAGCGAATCGAAGAAGCTCGCTCCCGTCGACTCCAACACCGCCACCAGTTTTTCTTCGCTCTCCGTCAGAGGCTCTGCAAGTGGCCGCGACTGCACTAACAGCGGAAATTTATCCGCAAGAAAAAGCGCGATCCGCCCGTCCCGCTCACCCATCGGCTCCACGCCTGCCCACACCACCTCGCCTGCGGCAACCAGCGTATCGAGACCAGCCTGCAAGTACTCCGCAATTCGCGCCGGCAATATCGATGTCTCCAACAGAGAGGCCGGCAGCGGCGCGCCCTGCAGGCTCTCGATCGAGTCGAGCAGGCCATCAAGATTGCCGTTGCCGGTGCGCCGCGGCGCCAGCAGTCCCTGCCAATGCGTGAGGAAGCGCGCCAGCGTGTGCTGCTCCACCGGCTCCACTTCGCGCCGCAGTTTCGCCAGCGACTTGCGCCGAATCAGGCGCAGCATTTCTGCGTCGCACCACTCGCGATGAAGACCGTCTGGTAGAAAGCCGCCCTCCAACACACGCCCCTCGGCCGCAAGCTGCCGCAGCGCATTCTCCACCACCGTCGCATCCAGGGCAAAGCGCTCGGCTACGGCGCGCAGCGTGAACGGCCCATGGGTACGCCCATAGCGCCTGACTAATTCCAGCACCGGATGGGCCACCGGCTCCAGCAGCGCCGCGGCCAGTCCTGGCGGCAGCGGAATCCCCAGCCCATCGCGATAGCGCGCCGCATCCTCGGCCGCAATCAGCCGCCGCTCTCCCGCGATGCGCAGCTCCAGCAATCGCCGTGACCGTATCAGCCGGTCAATCGATTCGAGCAGCGACGCATCGACTACCCTTCGCGCAAGTTCAACGCGCGAAAGATCGCCCAATCGTAAACACAGATCGTGTATGCCGTCCGCCGAACGCGCGCGATAATTCTCTGTCAGGCACTGCGCCGTCTCTTCCACTTCGGCAATCGCATCCGCGTCCAGTAACTCGCGCAGATCGGCCTCGCCCAGCAGCTCGCGCAGCTGATCCTGATCGATGGTCAGCGCCTGTGCGCGGCGCTCGGCCAGCGGCGCATCGCCGTCATAAAGGAAATTCGCCACGTAGCTGAACAGGAGCGACGCCGCAAACGGCGAGGGCTTGCGCGTCTCCACCACATGCACGCGCAACTGCCTCTGCTCCACGGCGCGCAGCGTTTCAATCAGCGCGGGCATGTCGAAAACATCCCTCAGGCACTCGCGATAGGCCTCCAGCAGCAGCGGAAATTTCGGATAACGCGAGGCCACGCTGAGCAGGTCGTACGAACGTTTGCGCAGCTGCCACAGCGGCGAGCGCGCATCGGCCCTGCGCCGTGGGAGCAGCAGAGCGCGTCCCGCGGCCTCGCGAAAGCGGCCTGCAAACAAGGCCGTCGTACCCAACTGGCGCAGCACAAGCGCCATGGCCTCGGCACTCTCCACCAGAAACCAATCCGCATCCGGCGGCTCCTCGGTGTCGGGAAAGCGCAACACAAACCCGTCGTCGCCCCACAGCGTTTCCACTTCAGGCCCGCCCGCGGCGCGGATGCGCGCGCTCACCGCCATGGCCCAGGGAATGTGGATGCGGCTGCCAAACGGCGTCATCACGCAGACGCGCCAGTCGCCCAGTTCATCGCGGCAGCGCTCAATCACCACGGTGCGATCGTCGGGAACCGAGCCGGTCGCGTCCGCCTGATCGGCAAGAAACTGCATCAGATTCTCGGCTGCGCCGGGATCGAGATCGTGCTCGGCAACCAGGCGCGTGAGCGCAGCAGCCTTGGGCAGGGCGCGCAGCTCGCGGATCAACGCACCGATGCGACGGCCAAACTCCAGCGGCCTGCCCGGACCATCGCCCTTCCAGAACGGCATCTTGCCGGGCTCGCCTGGGGCCGGCGTCACCAGCACGCGGTCGTGCGTGATCTCCACAATCCGCCAGGTCGACGCGCCCAGAATGAACGTCTCGCCGGGATGACTCTCGAAGACCATCTCCTCATCCAGCTCGCCCACGCGCACGGCCTTGCCCTCGCTGTGCGCCAGGAAGACGCCGTACAGGCCGCGGTCGGGAATGGTGCCGGCGTTCAGAATTGCCAGCCGCGCCGCCCCGTCGCGCGCCGTCACCACATTGCGTACGCGGTCCCACGTCAACCGCGGCCTCAGCTCCGCGAACTCGTCCGATGGATAGCGCCCACTCAACAGGTCCAGCACGCCCTCGAATGCAGCACGGCTCAACCCGCCAAAGGGCGCAGCGTGTCGCACCAGCTCGAAGAGCGCGTCAACACTGACTTCAGGCCGTGACGATTCCGTCTCCCTCTGCGCCGATTTCCATTCGTCGAACTTCAATTCCGCAGTCAGATTCCCCACGCGCCGCGCGCTTTTGACCGCCTTCGCCCTGCGCTCCGGAGCGGCCATTCCCGGCGGATGCGCGACAATGGCCACCAACTGCTGCGCCAGCACATCCAGCGGGTTGCGCGGGAATCGCGTCGACTCGATGTGCCCTTCATGCATGGCGCGCGTCACCGCGGCGCAGGCCACAAGATCGGCGCGATACTTCGGAAACAGAATCCCCTCGCTCACCGCGTCCACATGGTGCCCGGCGCGGCCAATGCGCTGCATGCCGCTGGCGACCGACGGCGGCGCTTCAATCTGGATCACAAGATCGACCGCGCCCATGTCGATACCCAACTCCAGCGTGGAGGTCGCGCAGAGCGCGCGAATCTGCCCCGCCTTGAGTTGCTCCTCGATCACCGAGCGTTGCGCCGCGGCCAGCGATCCGTGATGCGCGCGCGCAATCGCTTCGCCGGCCAGCTCATTCAGCGCGCCGGCCAGCCGCTCGGCCACCTGGCGGCTGTTCACAAACAGAATCGTCGAGTTGCGCGCGCGAATGATTTCGAGCAGCCGCGGATGAATCGCATTCCAGATGGAGACGCGCTTGGGCGCCTGCGAAGCCGGGCCGCTGGGCAGGTACTCCTGCTCGCCCAGCCGCGCCATGTCCTCGACCGGAACCTCGATGCGCAGCTTCAGCCGCTTGGGCGCACTGGCGTTGACGATGGTGACCGGGCGATAGCACAAGGGCTCGGCGCCTGCAGCATCGGAGGACCAAGCGGATTGAACGTCCTGCACTGGGGACAACTCCTTGCGATTGAGTGAAGAGTCAGAAACCGCATGCGCAGGGGCTAAAGCCCAATCCTCATTTTCACGCGTCTTCGGCACGACTGAAGTCATGCCCTGATACAAGACTGCCGGGTGCCCCACTGTCGAGTGGCTCTCGTCTGTGTCGCCTGAGAGGGCCGCCACGGAATCAGGTTTCATTGCCGCGACAGCGGCGTCCGCCCCACCGCAGCTGGCAACCCCGCCGAGAAAGCGCGCCACTTCTTCCAGCGGCCTCTGCGTAGCCGACAGACCAATCCGCTGTAGCCGCCGCTTGGTCAGCGCTTCCAGCCGTTCCAGCGTGAGCGCCAGATGCGCTCCGCGCTTGGTCGGAACCAGCGCATGAATCTCATCGATGATTACCGTATCCACGGTGCGCAACGCCTCGGATGCTTGCGAAGTGAGCAGCAGATACAACGACTCCGGCGTGGTGATCAGAATATCCGCCGGATGGCGCGCGAACCGCGCCCGCTCGCGCTGCGGTGTATCGCCGGTGCGCACGCTGATGGTCGGCTCATGAAACGCGACGCCCCGCCGCCGCGCCATGTTCGCCATCCCTGCCAGCGGCGAGCGCAGGTTGCGCTCCACGTCCACAGCCAGGGCCTTCAGCGGCGACACATACACAATCCGGCAGCCCTGTGACTGCGGGTGCCCCACCTTCGCGACGTCTTTGTTTTTGGCGGCAGGGTGGGCCGCATGCAGCATCAGCCGGTCCAGGCACCACAGAAACGCGGCGAGCGTTTTGCCCGTCCCCGTCGGCGCCAGAATCAGCGCGCTCTCGCCGCGCGCTATTACCGGCCAGCCCATCCGCTGCGGCGCAGTCGGCGCGTCGAACACCGCTCGAAACCACTCCGCAGTCACCGGATGAAAACAGGCAAAGGGGTCAGCGCCCGGAATTTCGATGGGAGAAACATCCGGATTGTGCGGGGTGGGAAACACTGTGCTTTGAGAATAGCGCACGAAGCGGCGAAGAGGAAGCGAAGGAGCAGGGATCAGGGAGCGGGCTCAGGGAACTGCGCGGGGGAACCCCATCCATGACGGGCTCTCAGCTCCCCGAGACGCCAATTCGCTAGGCAGGACTGCCCCAAAATTCGCTTACGACTTCTATGAGCCCTACAATGTGCCGATTGAATTCTTCGAGCTCTTCGGCTGGAATCCAGTATTCCCGATGAACCCGTGCGCCCGCCGTCTGCACGGGAAACTGTTGGAGATACTCGCTCTGAACTTGAAAACGCAACACATACCCCGTCCCGCCGTCGCGAGTATTCCACCCGCGCGCAATCTGGGTTGCGTATTGCTCATTCAACACCGGATAAAAGATGGGCTGCTCTGGAAGGCGCGGCGGGAAGGCGCGCCAGCCACTGGAGCGAATTAACTCAAGCTCCTTATCACCCGTTGGCCGATAAAGTGTGGTTGTAGTCATTCGCGGATACCCACCTTCCAATTTAACGCTCCGCGGCGGCAGCCCATTCGCGCAGAATGGAGCTGTAATCCTCTCAAAACAACCGGTCCGCGGGAATCGGTAGCTCAAAAACGCAGCCTTGTGTCAGCCCAAATAGTGTCACAAACCGCCCAAATCCACGCAGCAGTTCTGTTTTTATCAGGAACATATCTCCCGTTCTTGCATCGAACAGGATGAAACGGGCGGGAGAGCTGGCGGCGTTCCGGCCGGGAATTCGGAATGCTGGTCAAGCAATCCTTCGCGCCGGTATTGCCCATGGCGATTCGCGGGCTGGGCGAGTTGAAGACGCGCGGGCGAGCCTGGTTCCGCTCGGGCACCGTCGAAATACGCATCGGCGAACCCATCCGCTTCGATCCCACTGACTCCGAGGCGCAAATCACCGCGCGGCTGCACGCGGAGGTGGAGAGGCCGCTCATCGGGTGAAGAGCGAGGATCGTGCTACCCGCTGCATAATTTCCGAAGTGCAACCGCAGGTCCTTCGACTCCGTTGGACGCAAAGAACGCGCCCAACTGCGCTCAGGATGACCGCGCTTTTTGGTACGGACTTCGGACTCAGGCCTAGTTAACTCGGCTTCCGCGGCCGGAAGTAGCACGTCCCCCCGGCCAGCACCGCGGTCCAGATGGACGGGTCGACGGGCTGCTCGCTCGAGCCGAGGAAAAGAATCCCATCCGGCGCCAGCACACGGTGAATGCCTGCCAGTAACACCCTGCGGGTCTCCTGCGAAAAGTAAAGCATCACGTTGCGCAGAAAGATGATGTCGAAGCGGTCTTCGGCCCGGCTGAAGGGCAACTGCGCCCCGCTCAGGCTGGCCTGGCGGAAGTTGGTCATCTTCTTCACCTCCGGCTTCACCACCCAGTCTTCGCCCTGGTGGTCGAAGTAGCGCACCAGGAACCGCGCCGGCAGGCCGCGGTTCATCTCAATCCGGTGATAGCAGCCGGCCTGCGCACGCTCGACAACCTCGGCGCAGATGTCGGTGCCCTCGATGCGCATGTTCCAGCCCGCCAGCAAGGGGAAATGCTCCAGCATCAGCATGCCGATGCTATAAGCTTCCTGACCGGTGGAGCAGGCCGCGCTCCAGAAGCGAAGGCTGCGCGCGGAACGCCGCGCCTCAATCAATTTGGGCAGCAGCTCGGTGCGCAACAGTTCAAACGGTCGGCTGTCGCGGAAGAAGCTGGTTTCGTTGATGGTCATAGCCTCGGCTATGGAGCGCTCCAGCACCGGATTCTTCCTCCCCTTGAGGTGCTGCACCAGCTCTTCCAGGTGCGTCATGCCCTGATTGCGCAAGACCCTGGTGAGCCGCGTTTCAAAAAGGTAGTCCCGCGAAGGATCGAGCACATTCTGCGACAGGCCGAAGACAAGCTGGCGAAGATAGCCGTAGTCCACGCTCGAGGATGTTTGCATGACTAGACCACCGATTCCCGAAGCTCCCGGGCTTCGCTGTGCGTTCGGCTGGCGAGCCGAAGGATTTCAGGAGCGAGGTCGCTCAGGGAAAGCACCTTGTGCGCCAGCCCCGCTTGGGTCACCGCGCCGGGCATGCCCCACACGGTACTGCTCGCCTGGTCCTGCGCCAGCACCGCGCCGCCATGCTCGCGAATCATGCGGCAGCCAACCAGCCCGTCCGAGCCCATGCCGGTAAGCACCACGGCCAGAACCCCGGAGCCATACACTGCGGCGGCGGAGCGGAACAGCACATCCACGGCGGGGCGGCAGTGGTTCTCCATCGGCCCCTGGTTAAGACGCAGCGTGTGCGGCGACCCGCCGCGCGCGGCCGCAACCACTTCCATGTGCCAGTTGCCGCGCGCAATCCAGATGGTTCCCAGCCGCACCGCCTCGCCCTCCGCGGCCTCGCGCACGCGCAGCTTGCACCGTGCGTCAAGCCGCTCTGCCAGCAGCTTGGTAAACAGCTCCGGCATGTGCTGCACCACCATCACCGGCAGCGGGAAGCTCGCCGGCAGGGCCGGGAGCAGCAAATCCAGCGCTGCCGGGCCTCCGGTTGAAACACCGATCACCAGCACCGTGGGGTTGGACTGGATGGCCTGCATCCGCTGCGGCGGCGCTATCGGTAAAAGCAGCGGCGGCCGCGCCAGGCCGGGAAACACCGCCGGCGTCTGGCCAGACACGTGCCCGGCACGCAAATTCCCCGGCGCAGCTTGCGGCGGACCTTGATCGTGCTGGGTCAGCGCGCGGATCTTCGGCCCCAGTTCTTGCCCCAACGAGAGGATGGCAGCCTCGCGGTTGGCCTGGCCGGTAGGCTTGGCAACGTAGTCCGAGGCGCCGCTGGCCAGCGCTTCCACCGTCACCTGGGCGCCTCGCCGCGTGAGCGAACTGCACATGATGACAGGCATCTTGTGTCCCCGCTTGCGCAACTCCCGCAGTGTTGCCAATCCGTCCATCACCGGCATCTCCACATCCAGCAAAATCAAATCCGGGCGCACCACGCCCAGGCTGCTCAGAGCAGAGGCGCCATCGGCTGCGGTGCCAGCCACTTCCAGACCCGCATCGGCGCTCACCACCGAGCGCAGCAGGCTCCGCATCACAGCCGAGTCATCCACAATCAGAATCCGGGTTCGGCGACCGGCCGCCATCGCTCACGCCTCCACCAGGCCGAGCATGGCCAGCTTCTCGCACAGGGCTTCGTTGTCGAAGGGCTTCATCAGGTACTCGTCCGCCCCGGCATCCAACGCGCGCAGAATGAAATCGTTCTCCGCCTCGGTGGTCACCATCATCACCTTCATCTCGCTGAACCCCGCCGCGCGCAGGCTTTTCAACATCTCCAGACCGTCCATCACCGGCATGTTCCAATCCACCAGCGCCAGGTCAAACGGCGCTCCGGACTGCTGCTGGGCTTGGAGCTGGTCGAGTCCGGCCTGACCGTCGCCCGCCTCCGCGCACTCGATCCCCTTCTCTTCCAGCATGCCGCGCAGAAAGCCCCTCACAAAGCGGGAGTCATCGACAATCAGTGCTCGCATGGTCACCTCCATCTATAACCGGAATCTGGCCGTTGTCTCTCAGGCCGCTGGCGCCCCGGCGGGCTGCATCGAGTCCAACCGGATTGGGTCCAGACGGTCAGGATCAAGCATCACCAGCAGACTGTCCTTCAACTTGTACGCGCCGGCAAACAAGGCTCTCCGCCGCTCATCCAGAATCGAGGGATTGGGCTCATGGTCGGCCGACGAAACCGTGAGCACCTCGCCCACCGAATCCACCAGCAGGCCGAAACAGCCTCCGCCGCTCTCCAGCACCAGGATGTCCTGCGTTCCGTCCAAGGGAGGCAGATCGAGCAGATGGCGCAGGCTCACCGTGGTCAGCACATCGCCGCGATAGTGAACCAGGCCGCCCACAAAGCTGGGCGCCAGCGGCACCGGCTGCGGATGCGCCCCGCCCACAATCTCCAGAATGTGCGTGATGGGCACGCCGAACAGCGTTTTGCCCACCCGCACCGAACACATCTCCACCAGCGCCGCCGCCGACTTTTCCTTGCGGCTCACGGCCACACTTGCATTGCTCATCGCACTGCCTCCGCCATCCCGTTGGCCAACTGCCCCCACTTGTCCTGTGCGTTCTCCTCCACAGGAAGCGGCGGCACTCCGCCCAGATTCACCACACCGGTCACGCGGCTCTTCAGCAGCGTCACCCCGCCTGCCCGCGCGCTGGTTCCAGCCTCGAACAGGTCGCCGCCCGCGGCCACGTCCAGCACATGCGAAACCGCAATGCCCACCTGCCGGTTGCCCTCGCGGCACACCACCACAATGATCTGCGCCTCGGGATTGCCCGCCACCGCGGCCAGCACGCCGCCCGAGTCCTCCACCGGCAGCAGCTGCCCTTCGAAGTTGAGCACCGGACGATAGCCGATGTACTCAATCCGCGAAACCTGCAGTTGCTCGATGCGCAGCACATCGGCCAGCGGCACCGCGGCCTGCCGATCCGCAACCTCCACCAGCAGGTACTCCGGGTTCTTCGCTGCTTCGGCTTCGGTCTCGTGCGCTGCCCCGAGCCCGGTCTTTTCGTCGCTGCTCATGGTCACCCCGGCCTTCAATGCAATCGAACCGGGGTCTAGAATCAGCGCCAGGTCCGCGTTGCCCAGCACCGTCGCCCCGGAGTAGAGACCAATGTTCTTGAGCACCGCGCTCAATGGCTTCACCACGATCTCTTCCGGATCGGCCAGTCCATCCACCACCAGCCCAAACTGGCGTCCGTCCGCGTTCAGCACGGCGATAAAATTGTCCCGCTCCCGCGATCTCTTGTGCTCGCCTTGCGGCATCAACAGCCGGTCGAGAAACACCAGCGGCAACAGCTTGCCGCGCAGCCGGTAGAGCGGCGCGCCTTCCAGCCACTCGATCGCCGCCTCCGCCTGCTCCGGCGGCACATGCACCAGCTCCGACAGCGCTCCCTGCGGAAGCGCGAAGCTCTGCTCCAGGCTGCGCACAATCAGTGCGGGAATAATCGCCAGCGTGAGCGGAATGCGCAGCCGCATCGTGGTTCCTTTGCCCGGCCGCGATTCCAGTTCCACCTTGCCGCCAATCTTCTCCACGTTGGTGCGAACCACATCCATTCCCACCCCGCGCCCGCTCACATTGGTCACTGCGGCAGCGGTCGAGAAGCCGGGCAGAAACACCAGCTGCAGCAGTTCGCGCTCCACCATGTGAGCCGCCCGCTCCGCCGTGATCAGCCCTTTTTCAATGGCCTTGGCGCGCACTTTTTCCACGGCGATGCCGGCTCCGTCGTCGGAGACCTCGATCACCACGTGGCTGCCCTCTTGCACGGCGCGCAGGCGCAGCGTTCCCTCTGGGTCCTTGCCCGCGGCCAGGCGAACTTCCGGCGGCTCAATGCCGTGGTCCAGCGAGTTCCTCACCGCATGCGTGAGCGGGTCCTTGATCGCTTCCAGAAGACTCTTGTCCAGCTCCGTCTCCTGTCCTTCCATTTGCAGCCGCACCTTGCGGCCCAGCGACTGCGACAAGTCGCGCACAATCCGCGGCATCTTCGAAAAGATATTCGACACCGGCTGCATGCGCGCCTTCATCACGCTCTCGCGCAAATCCGCCGTCACCATGTCCAACCGCCGCGAAAGCAGCGTCAGATTGGGATCGTTGGCCGTGGCCTGCAACACCTGGTTGCGCGTCAGCACCAGTTCGCCCACCAGGTTCATCATCCGGTTCAGCAGCGTCACGTCCACGCGCAGCGTACTCTCGGCCGCCGTACCCGCTGCCTGGGTACGTGCCTTGATTGGGTCGGCCTCCGCTTCTGCAGGCAATTTTTCCTGAGTAAGCTTGGCTGCGGGTGCAGCCTCCGCCGGCGCTGCAGCCGCAGGCTCTGCTGCGGGTGCTTCCGGCTCGGCCCTGTGCTGCCTATGGTGTGCAGCCGCGGGTAGTTCCGCAGCCGCGCTCACCGCATGCACTCCGGCCGCCACGCGAGCCCGTTTGCCATGGGCATGGGCGGGGAGCTGCAACTCTTCCAGCCGCGCAATCAGCACCGTATCCTCGCCGTCGCCCTCGCCGCCTTCCACCTCGATCGACTTCAAAATCGATCGCAGTCCGTCCAGCAGTTCCAGCAGCCCGGTCGTCGTCGGCCCGTCTGCCGTCAGCTTGCCCTCGCGCACCAGGCCAAGCAGGTTCTCGCCCGAATGCGCCAGCTTTTCCAGGCGCTTGAAGCCAAGAAATCCGGTCGTCCCCTTGATCGTGTGCACCGACCTGAAGATGTCTCCAATCAGTCCCGCATCCTGGGGCCGCTCTTCCAGTTCGGTCAGGCACCGCTCCATGCGGTCCAGCCCTTCCTGGCTCTCGATCAGAAATTCTCTC
>Ga0302157_10006302_pt1 | contig 12308 bp, 7 predicted proteins | sample I_Bog_N3_3_FD_193502 | JGI IMG/M metagenome (GOLD analysis project Ga0302157, IMG submission 193502) | Peat permafrost microbial communities from Stordalen Mire near Abisko, Sweden - I_Bog_N3_3 | ecosystem: Environmental > Terrestrial > Soil > Wetlands > Peat | place: Sweden: Abisko, Stordalen...
CCCCAGCTCTACCGGCATCATCGGCGTGCCGCTGCCGGTCGAAAAACTCATCGCGGCCATCCCCGCCGCTGCCGCCGCGCTCGGCAGCACACCCACGCACGCCGAGGCCTTCGCCACCGCCATCCTCACCACCGATACGAAGCTCAAGGTCGCGCAGGCCAGCTTCACCGTCGGCGAAAGCCGAGTCCATCTCTTCGGCTGCGCCAAGGGCGCGGGCATGATCGGCCCGCAGCTCATCCCACATGCAACCATGCTGGTCTACCTCTTCACGGACCTCGCCGCCTGCGCCGAGCACCTGCAGGCCATGCTCACTACCGCCGTCGACGCCAGCTTCAACGCCATCTCCATCGACGGCGACATGTCCACCAACGACACCGTGCTGCTGCTGGCCAGCGGAGCCAGCGGCGTTGCGGCAACGCCCGAGACCGCCGCGGCCTTCCAGACCGCGCTGAACCAAGTCTGCGGCTCGCTCGCCCACGCTATCATCGACGACGGCGAGGGCGTCACCCACGTCGTCACCGTCGATATCACCGGCGCGCCCACCGACGCCGACGCCCAACTCATCGCGCGCACCATCGCCACCTCGCCACTGTGCAAGACCGCCTGGTCCAGCGCCGACCCCAACTGGGGACGCATCCTCGCGGCAGCAGGCCGGGCCGGGGTGGCGTTTGACCCCGCCAACATCACCCTGCACATCGGCGGCCTGCCCGTCTTCGCCAACGGTGCACTCGCGCCTGCCTACAACGAGGCCGCAACCCACGCCGCGATGCTCGCCCGCGAGTACACCATCGCTCTGGATCTGGGCTGCGTAGAGTCCGGCCGCCCCGCCACAGGCCGCGCCAGCTTCCTCACCTGCGACCTTACCCACGAGTACGTCAGCATCAACGCCGACTATTCGACCTAGGCGAACGGTTCCGCCTGGCCAGCATGGTATTCTTCGCTCATTCCGACCCGACTATGTAGAGGTGAACCTCCATGAAATGGACTGCCCTTCCGACTTTCACCGTCTTGCTGGCAATCTCATGGGCCGCCGCCGCGCAGGGCGTTCCCGTTACGCCCGCGGACCAGGCCGCCGGCGACGCCTGGTTCGCGCATATCCAGGTACTCGCAGACGACAACATGCGTGGCCGCCTGACCGGCACAGACGACTACCTCCGCGCCGCCGCCTACGTCGTCGACCAGTTCAAGTCCTTTGGCTTGATGCCCGCCGGCACCGAAGGCTTCTACCAGCCAGTGGAGTTCGACACCACTCGCGTCCTCGCCGAAAAGTCCTCCCTCCGGCTGATCGTTAACGGAAAGCCTCAGCCGCTCGTCCTCGGGCAGGATGCCATCCTCGGTGCCCGCGGCGCGCAGCCCGACTCCGTGGAAGCACCTCTGGTCTTCATCGGCTACGGCCTTCACCTGCCGGAGTCAAACTACGACGACTTCAACTCCAAAGAACTCCCGCTCGCGTCTCTCAAGGGCAAGATCGTGGTCTACATCAACGGCGGCCCCGCGGACCTCTCTGGTGCGCTGAAGTCCTACGCCCGCACCGCACCCCTGGCCAAGGCGCTGGCGGACGCCGGCGTGCTGGGCGCCATCAGCATACCCACGCCCAAGTCCATGGACTTCGGCTGGGACCGCGTCGCCAGTGGTGCCTCGCAGACCGGCATGAGGCTCGCCGCCACCCCCACGGATGCAGCCATCGCTGCCGCGCATCCTGCGCTCGCCGATCACCATGGGACCATGTTCTCCGCCACGTTCAACCCGGCGGAGGCGGAGAAGCTCTTCGCCGGCACCGGCCACACCTTTGCTCAGATGCTCGCCCTCGCCGACGCGCAGAAGCCGCTGCCGCGGTTCGCTCTGAACAAGTCGCTCGCCGCCACCGTGACGACGGTCAACAGCCACGTCACCTCGCCCAACATCATCGCCCGGCTGGAGGGCTCAGACCCCCGCCTGAAGAGCCAGTACGTGCTGGTCTCCGCGCACCTGGATCACCTCGGCGTGGGCGCGCCCATCAAAGGCAGCAGCATCTACAACGGCGCCATGGATGACGCTTCTGGCGTGGCCTCGGTCCTGGAGATCGCCAAGCAGTTCGCGGCCAACAAGCAGCGCCCCTGCCGCTCCATGCTCTTTCTGGTCTTCACCGCGGAGGAGAAGGGCCTGCTCGGCTCACGCTACTTCGCCGGACACCCCACCGTGCCGGCCCGCGACATCGTCGCAGACTTCAATATGGACATGTTCATGCCCATCTTCTCACTCAAGAAGCTGCATGTGCAGGGACTGGCGGAGTCCACCTTGCAGGATGATGCACGGCTCATCGGCGCTCAACACCACATTGAGATCGCCCCGGACCCGGAGCCGGACCGCAACTCCTTCATCCGCACAGACCAGTACAGCTTCGTGCAGGCCGGCGTTCCATCCCTCGCCTTCAAGTTCGGCTGGACCATGGGGTCGCCGGAGTACAGGGCATGGCGACAGTGGCTGGCCGAGCGCTACCACTCCACCCAGGACAACCTCTCCCAGCCCATGGATCATGCCGCCGCTGCGCAGTTTGATAGCTTCCTCGCCGACCTCGCCCGCTACGTGGCCAACCAGCCCACCCGGCCGCACTATGAGGACACCAGCTTCTTCAAGCGCTTCGAGCACTAAAGCGGACTCGCTATTGCTAGAGAGGTCTCGCCTTCAGGGCCATCGGCCCGAAATATAACAGCCCAGGCCGAATGCGGGGTCCCCTGCGAGCGCTTTTGCTCGGTGGGGTGCAGCAGGCCTGGGCTTGGAGGCCAACAAGGTCCGAGGGATGTAAGCCCGATACATCGGGCTATAACCGCACCGTATCGCTATCCGCTCCAGGCACAAAGACGAGAGGCCTCCCGAAGGAGGCCTCTCGTTCTTTTCCCTAACCACGAACGACTGCCCTTAGAGCATTTCTCTATAGAGTATGGTGCTTTGTTCTTCGGGCCGGAGGCTCGGTCTATGGGTCGATAGCTACCAAGAAGGAGAACAGCATTAAAACAGTATCTTCAACGCGAACTGCGTGTTGAACGGCTCACCCGGCCCTATGCCCGGCGCTCCGTTGTAGTAGCCAATGGTCTGGGTAACCGTGCCGAACGCCGCGCCGTCGCCGATGGAGTTGTCCGGCGGGGCCAGGTTGGCGCGGTTGAACAGGTTGAACATCTCGGCGCGGAACTGCGTCGTGAAGCTCTTGCCCATGATCTCAAATGTGTTGTTCTTGAACACCGAGAAGTCCACCGCTCCATACGCCGGCGCGATCAGCTGGTTGCGCCGCATAACCCCGAACGAGGCCACGGGCGTCTTCGCCTGAATGGCTGCCGCGCCCGCGCAGGTGGAAGAATACGAGGTCGGACTCGCCGGGTCATAGAACGCGCATGTGCTGATCCACTGCGCGATCTGCGTCGCGTGGTTGATCGTCTTGCTCGTTCCGGTGTAAGCGCTCACACCGGGGACCAGGTTCACGCGGTCCTCGCCCTCCTGCGTTCCAGAGGAGTCGTTCCCGCTGTAGATCGTGTAAGGCTGCCCGGAGTGGAAGCTCACCAGCGAGTTCAACTGCCATCCCTTGGTCAACCCCGTCAGGTGCGACGAGCCGGGAACGTCATACACCACGCTGCCCACCACTGCGTTGCGGGTGTCATAGTCCATGCTGCCGTAGTCGCACTTCGGGCACAGTGCGTTGGTGATGTTCGCATTGCGGTACTGGGTCAGGATGTCCAGCCCATGCGCCCACGTGTAAGACACTTGGCTTGTCAGGTGATGGAAGCCCGTCGTCTTGATGCTGGTCTGCAGCGAACTGTAGTTCGAGTTGCCGATGCTGCTCACCTGATTGATCGTTCCATAGTTCGGGAACAGCTTGCCGTAGGGCCTGGTCGCGTTCTGCGCGGTGGTGCCCAGGCCGGTTGTACCCAGCGCCGCCTGGTTGATGTCAATGTTCGACAGCAGTTTGCGCGACTCCGACCCAACGTAGCCCAGCGTGAACAGCGACTTGCTCCCCAGGCTCTTCTCAATGTTCAGGTTGTAGTTCAGCGTATAAGCGGGCCGCAGGTTGGGGCTGATCGAGAACAGGTTGTAGTTGGTGGTCGCGCTATAGGCCGTGGTCGTCGGGAACAGCAGTGTGCCCGGCGTAATCACCTCCTGCGCGTTGGAGAGCGTCGATACCGGCGCCGGACCGCCAGGGTTAGACTCCGCCCCGGAAGCGCCGCCATTCGGCGGCCGATTGTCCAGGAAAGGATTCAGGTTGGGCTGGTCGAAGAACATGCCCAGACCCGTCCGCACCACATACCCGGGAAACTTCGCCGGCTGGTACGACATACCCACGCGCGGACTGAAGTCGTAGAACGTACGCGGGAAGAGCGACTGTACCTGGTTGCCCTGAAACACCAGGCCGTTCACCGCCGCCGGATTGGTCGGACGGAAGACCGACAGGTCCTGCGTACCGTTGTGCATCGGTCCCAGGTAGTCGTAGCGAACACCGTAGTTCAGGTTAACGTGCGGCGTCAGTTGGAACGCGTCCGCGGCAGAGCCTGAGAAGTTGGTCACATAGACCTCGCGCTCGGTGGTGCCGCGCACAATCTGTGCCTGCTGCGTACAACCGATCAGGAAGTCCGCCAGCGACAGGATCTGCGATCCATTGGCCTGCGCGCTGACCTTGGCGACATACGCCAGTTGCGCCGCCGTCGGCGTCTTGGTCGGTGTGCCTGCGGCGTTGGAGTAGTTGTACGCCACGCCGCACGGCCCGGACTGGTACGCGGCCGCCGTCGCTCCCGCAGCAGGAACATAACCCCACGGCCCGTTCGCTCCAGTAAAGCTGAAGTTGCCGCGCGTCTTGCGGTGGTAGAACTCGTCCACATACGCGTGTCGGAACTCCGCAGAGAAGCGCAGCTCATGCTTGCCCAGCACCAGCGAAGCCGAGTCCGTCGCCTGCCCGGTCACGTCGTTGCGCCCGGAAGGCGGCGTTGCATTCTGCAGGTTGTCAAAGCCGTTGATCTTGATGCCCGGCGCGCCTGACAGCAACGGCTGCTGAGCCCCCGTGTTGAAACCGAACGAGATCGGATTCATGCTGTGGTTGGCATCAAAAAAGATCTGGTTGAAGTAGTTCACACCCAGCAGCACCTGGTTGGTGAAGTGCTGCGTGATCACGGAGTTCAACACCCCCGACCAGTTGTACACATGGATCGGACCCTGCTCGAAGAAGTACGGGTCAATCGTCCCGACCGGCGCGATCTGGTTGCCTTGGCCGCCGAACATGCGCAGCGCCAGCGTGTTCTTCGGCGTGATGGTGTAGTCCACCTTGCCTACGCCGTTGTAGCTGTAGCCCGTAATCGGTGCATTGCTGTTGTAGTTCGGCTGTCCAGCGGAGGAGTCACAGATCGTGTTCACCGTCGCGCACGCCAGGATCGACGCCGGATAGAACTGTGCCAGCGAAGCCGTCGCCACGCTCGTCGGCGTCAGTCCGAACTGCGTCAGCAGCGCCGTCGAGTCCGTCTGGAACGCCGTGGTCGGCTCCGTCGTGGACGCCGGCGACGTAATGATGAACTGCTGCTTCTCATAGTTGAAGAAGTAGAACAGCTTGTCCTTGATCACCGGCCCGCCGAAGCTCACGCCATACTGCTGGTCGCGCAGCTTGCCCTTCTCCGTGCCCGGCACGGCGAACGGGCTGTTCGCGCTGAACAGCTCATTACGGTTGAAGTAATACACGCTGCCGTGCAGCGCGTTCGTGCCCGATTTGGTCACGATGTTCACCACGCCGCCCGGGTTGCGCCCGGACTCCGCCGTGGACTGCGTCTGCTGCGAGTAGTCTTCGATCGAGTCCAGCGGCAGCACAATACCCGCGATGCCCTCCACTCCGCCCTGGTTCACCGCCGGAATGTTGTGCCAAAGGTCGTTGTTGTCCACGCCATCAATCTGCCAGTTCACCTGGTTGGCGCGCGTTCCGTTCACGGACCCGAATCCCCCCGCCGAGTAGCCGCCAAACCCCGGAGCCGTCGCGATCAGCTGCGTAAAGTCGCGCCCATTCATCGGTACGTCATTCACCACCTCGCTGGAGATGTTCGTCGTCTGCGTCGCGGAGGTCGTATCCAGCGCCACCGCGCCCGCGTCCACCTCCACGGTCTCCGTCGTCGTGGCCGCGGCCAGCTTCACCGGCAGTGTGTATGTTGTGCCCGCCGCCACCGTCACCTTGTCGTACTTTGCCGTCGAGAAGCCCGCCACCGTCACCACCACGCTGTAGTTGCCCAGCGGGAGGTCCTGGAAGAGGAACTCTCCGCCCGACGAGCTGGTCGTCGTATGCGTGATCCCGGTATCCACATTCGTGGCCACCACGCTGGCATGGGCGACCAGCGCCCCGGAGGCGTCGGTCACGGTCCCGTTAATGCCGCCGCGAAACGTCTGCGCCTTCAGCGGAACGGCGGTCAGCAACAAGGCAATCATCCAGGCAACGAATACTGCGGAGGCTCTGCGGGCAGTCATGGTCATAGTGGCGTCCTTTGGCAAATGAGGTTGTAAAAGGCCCGGCTCTCCCCGTAGAGAGAGTGTGGCTGGTTTGGGGTGAGCAGATACACGTTCGCCGCCGCAACCCAGGTCGCGAGACGCATACTGCAATTTGGCCCGAATCCTCCGGACCGCGTCATGGGGGTCCGAAGTGCTGAAATATGGTGTTGATAGAAAGGTTGATTAACCATAGGTCGTATCGCAAATTTTTGCAAGACTGTAAATGCTGCCTTCCTATCTTGGCGGGCATTGCACCGTCTTTCCCGTACGGGCCGCACCATCCACGCCCGTCCATGACTTACACTCAGCAATCATGCCTCCCGCCATCGCCGCCTCTGCCCTCACCCGAACCTTCGGCGACTTCACCGCCGTGGACCACGTCGATCTCGCCGTCGAGCCCGGCCAGTTCTTCGGCTTCCTCGGCCCCAACGGTGCCGGCAAGTCCACCACCATCAAGATGCTCACCGGCCTGCTCGCCCCGACCGCCGGCACCATCCAGATCCTCGGTCAGGACCTCTTCGCCGACCCGCTGGAAGTCAAGCGCCACATCGGCGTCGTCCCGGAAGGCATGGCCCTCTTCGGCAAGCTCACCGCCACCGAGTACCTGCACTTCGTCGGCCGCATGTACGGCCTCGACAAACCCACCACGCTCCAGCGCAGCGCCGAACTGCTGGAGTTCATGAACCTCGCCGACCAACCCCGCAAGCTCATCGCCGACTACTCCCACGGCATGGGGAAAAAACTCGCCCTCGCCGCCGCCGTCATCCATGGCCCCAAGGTCCTCTTCCTCGACGAGCCCTTCGAAGGCGTAGACGCCATCGCCGCCAACACCCTCAAAACCATGCTGCAAAGCATGATCGCCCGCGGCGCCACCATCTTCCTCACCTCGCACGTGCTGGAGATCGTCGAGCGCCTCTGCTCCCACATTGCCATCATCCAGCGCGGCCGCATCGTCGCCCACGGCTCGCTCGACGAGCTCCGTGCCGGCGTCCAGGCCCGCCTTGCACCCGCGGCTCAGGACGGAACCGCCACCAGCCACACCAGCCCGCCCACCCGCCTCACCCTCGAAGAGATCTTCCTCAACGTCGTCGGCGGCCCACAGTCCGGCGCCCCTCACGCCGAGCAGGAGCTCTCATGGCTCAGCTAGTTTGTCTTACATTGCGCCCATTGCGTTCAAAGCTGTTGCCTTTGCTCTTACCTTTGCTTTTCCTAAACCCTAGCCCCTAATCCCTAGTCCCTGCCCTTATGTCCGAACTCACCCCCACTCCCTGGACCACCGCCCAAACCCGCTCCCAGTTCTACGCCATCGCGCGCCTGCGCTGGAACATGTTGGTCAACGGCTTTCGCCGCAAGGGCGGCACCGGCGAACTCATCGCGCGCATCATCGCCTATCCCGTCCTCGCCGGCATGGCCATCGGCCCCAGCATCGGTTCCGGCATCGCCGCCTACTTCTTCACCGCCAACGCCCATCTCGCCTGGATCGCGTGGCTGCTGTGGGGGACCTTCGGCTTCTGCCAGTTGCTCAACATCAACCTCGGTCAGCCCGGCTCCACGTTCGATCCCACCCAGCTCATTCGCTTCCCACTGCTCACACGCACTTACATCTTCATCCGCCTCTGCTTCGGCCTGCTCACACCCGCAAACGTCATCGGGAGCCTCATCGCCTTCTCCATCGCGCTGGGCATCCTCGTCGCCGCGCCGCATCTTTGGCTCTACACCGTTCTTGCGCTGCTGATCTTCAACACGGCCAACATCCTCTTCTCGCGCATGGTCTTCGCCTGGGTCGACCGCTGGCTCTCCACCCGCCGCGCCCGCGAGATCTTCACCGGCCTCATCTTCGCCTTCTCCATCGGCATCCAGTACCTGAACTTCGCTTTCAACCCCGCCTACAACCACGGCCACGCCTATCATCACGACATATCGCGCCGCGTCACCTTCATGGCGAACCTCTATCACCGCGCCCAGCCGCTGCTGGCGTGGCTTCCGCCGGAGCTCACCTCCGCGTCGCTGATCGCCGCCAGCCGCTCTCAGCTGGCTGCCTACGCAGTTGACTGGCTGCTCGTCGCTGCCTACGCCACCGCTTTCTTCGCGACCTTCGCCCTGCGCATGCGCGCCGAGTTCCGCGGCGAAAGCCTCTCCGACGCCGCCAACGCTGTAGCCAAACCACGCAATCTCAAACCGGCGACGTCTCCCTCCGCGACCTTTGCGCAACCCTCCGCGTCCTTTGCGTTCCCGCTTTCTTCTACTCGCGGCACAATCTTCTCCCCGACCGTCTCCGCCCTGCTCTCCAAGGAGTTCCTCTACCTCCGCCGCAACCTCGGCCTCTTCTACGCCCTCATCATGCCCGTCCTCTTTGTCTTCTTCTTCGCCGGCCGTCTCGCCGGCCGCAACGGTGGCGCGGCGTGGATATTCCCCGCCGCTCTGGCCTACTCCCTCATGGGCATCATCCCCTTCAGCTTCAACTCCTTCGGTATGGAGGGCGTCGGCTCCCAGCTTTACTTCTACGCGCCCGTCCGGATGAGAGACATCTTCCTCGCTAAGAACCTGATCAACGTCCTGCTGGCTGCCGTGGAGATCGTCGCCGTCCTCGTAGTCATCAGCTACGTCGCAGCGCCGCCGCCGCTGTGGGTCATCGCGTCCACTCTGCTCTGGATTGCGGCCACGCTGCTGGTCGCGCTCACCGTCGGCAACCGCCGCTCCCTGGCCTCGCCCAAGAAGATCGACCTCACCCGCACCACCCGCCGCCAGGCCTCAGGCCTCAGCGCGCTAATCGGCGTCGGCATCTTCTTCGCCTCTGTCGCCGTTGCCGCCGTGCTTGCCCTCGCCGGATACTTCCTGCATCTGCTCTGGACCCTGGTGCCGATCTTCGCCGTCTTCACCGCGGCCGCCGCGATCCTCTACTGGCGCGGCCTCACCACACTGGACCGCTACGCCCAGGACCACCGCGAACAGCTCTTTGAAGAACTCTGCAAGGCCACCTGACTCCACATCACATTACCCCAGCAGCTTCAGCAACCCGGCCTCGTCCAGCACGGAAACCCCCAGCTTCTCGGCGGTCGCCAGCTTCGACCCCGCTTCTTCCCCGGCGACCACATAGCTTGTCTTCTTACTGACCGAACCCGAGACCTTGCCGCCCGCGGCCTCGATCCGCTCCTTGGCCGCCTCACGGGTCAGCGTCGGCAGCGTCCCGGTCAGCACGAAGGTCAGCCCCACCAGCGCCGTTCCGCGGACTTTCTTCTCCGCCGTGAAGGTCAGCCCGTAGCCGCGCAGCCGCTCTACCAGCGCCAGGTTGCGCTCGTTGGAAAAAAACTCGCGCACCGTCGCGGCGACCTTCGGCCCAATGTCGTTCACCGCGGTCAGCTCCTCTTCCGTCGCCGCAATCAGCGCGTCCATGGAGCCGAACTCCTCCGCCAGCGCCTGTGCCGTGCGCTCGCCGACGTGCCGTATGCCGAGCCCCAGCAGCACCCGGTGCAGCGGCTGCCTCTTGGAGGCCTCAATCTCCGCCAGCAGCGCGTCCGCCGTCTTCTCGCCCACGCGCTCCAACGTCAGCAGTTGCTCCTTCGTGAGCTGGTAGACGTCAGCGATGGAATGCACCAGCGCCTCCCGCGTCGGCTTGATATCGGTCTCGCGCTCAGAGAAGGATGTGTCATCTCGACCGGAGGCCGCGCGGGTCGGGGTCCCCGTCGGGCGGTCTTTGCCCGAACGGGGTGGCTGAGCGGCCGCAATGGAGAGACCCGCAGCTTCGTCCGGCTCAGCCTCCACCTCCGCCAGCGTATGCCCCAGCAATTGCGCCACCATCGCCTCGCCCATGCCCTCAATGTTCATCACCCCGCGCGAGGCGAAGTGGCGCAGTTCCTCTTCCAGCCGCGCTGGACAGCTCGCATTCACGCAGCGCAGGTCCACCTCGCCCGGCTCGCGCACCAGCACCTCGTCGCACCGCGGACAGACCGTGGGAAACACAATCTCGCGCGTCCCCCTGGGATGCTTGGCGTCCTCCACCACCTCCGTGATCTTCGGGATGACGTCGCCGCCGCGCTCGACCGAGACGAAGTCGCCGATCCGAACGCCCAGCCGCGCAATTTCATCCAGGTTGTGCAGAGTTGCATGCCGGACCGTAGTTCCCCCAATGAAGACCGGCGTCAGCACGGCAACAGGCGTGACCTTTCCCGTACGGCCCACGCCGAAGATCACCTCTTCCAGCTGCGTGATTGCCGCGCGTGCCGGAAATTTGTAGGCGATGGCCCAGCGCGGTGCCTTGCCCGTAAAACCCAGCCTGCGCTGTTGCGCCACGGCATCCACCTTCACCACCACGCCGTCGATCTCATACGGCAGGCTGTCGCGCAGCGCATCGGCCTCGGCGATGAACTCCATCACCGCGTCGATCATCGTCACCGTCCGCGCGTGCGGATTCACCAGAAAGCCCGCATCGCGCAGTGCCTGCAAGGCGACGCTCTGCTCGCCAAGAAACGGCTCACCGTCGCGCAGCAGAAAGTACGCAAAGAACTCCAGCCGCCGTTGGGCCACGATGTTCGGCTCCAGCGTGCGGATAGTACCCGCCGCGGCGTTGCGCGGGTTTGCCGCCGGCGCCATCCCGGCGGCCACGCGCTCTTCATTCATCTTCTCGAAGGCCGCCTGCGGCAGCACCACCTCGCCGCGCACCTCAAACTGTTGCGGCAATCCTGCGGCTGCCAGCTTCTTCGCACTGATATGCAGCGGAATGCTGCGGATCGTTCTCACATTCGTCGTCACGTCCTCGCCGACGCTGCCGTCGCCGCGCGTGACGCCGGTCTTCAACACCGCCGCGCCACCGTTTCCCGGTTCATACTGCAACGCCAACGAGAGCCCATCGAGCTTCAGCTCGCAGACATAGCACGGCGCTTCGCCAATAGCCAGCCCACCGGTCACCCGCTCCGCCCACGCGCGCAGCTCGGCATCGTTGTATGCGTTGTCCAGCGAGAGCATGGGTCGCGAGTGCGCGACCTTGACGAAGCCCTCCTTCGGCTTGCCACCCACACGCTGCGTGGGCGAGTCCGGCGTAATCAGCTCCGGATGCTCGGCCTCCAGCGCCTTTAGCTCATTCATGCGCTGGTCATACTGCGCGTCCGTCCACTCCGGCGCGTCCAGCACGTAGTACAGATGCTCGTGGTGGCGCAGCTCCTCGCGCAGGGCCTCCATCCTATGCTCATAGCTCTTCGTCGACTTTGCCATCGCACCGATTATAGAAACCCTGTCTTCCTTTGCGTACTTTGCGCCTTCCCATTGCGTCCATTGCGTTCGTCTTTCCCGGTTTCAGCTAAACTGGAGGCTCAAGGAGTTCCTATGCCGCACATGGTTTTCTGCACCAAATACAAGGCCGAGATGGAGGGCCTGGACGAGCCGCCATTCGACTCCGACTTCGGCCAGAAGGTCTTCAAGAACGTCAGCAAGAAGGCCTGGGGCGAGTGGGTGGAGCGCCAGAAGATGCTGCTCAACGAGTACCGCCTGCAGCCCTGGACCCGCGAGGCGCAGGAGTTTCTGGTGGAGCAGATGAACGATTTCTTCTTCGGCTCCGGCGGCGAGCTACCCAAGGAATACGTAGCTCCAACACACTGATGTAGACTGGAGGTACCCCAGCCGCTGGCCCGCAAGGCGCGAACGGCTACAAGCAGCAAGTCGGGACGTGGCTCAGCTATAAGCGTGCGGTTTCAACCGCAGGACAAGCGCACCCACTCCAGACGCAGAAGGAAGTCGGGACGCGGTGCAAGCTTAGGCATGCGGATTTATCCGCAGGACAAGCGCACCCGCTCTTGAACTGAATATGTCGGGACGTGGCTCAGCCTGGTAGA
>Ga0302157_10006303_pt1 | contig 12307 bp, 9 predicted proteins | sample I_Bog_N3_3_FD_193502 | JGI IMG/M metagenome (GOLD analysis project Ga0302157, IMG submission 193502) | Peat permafrost microbial communities from Stordalen Mire near Abisko, Sweden - I_Bog_N3_3 | ecosystem: Environmental > Terrestrial > Soil > Wetlands > Peat | place: Sweden: Abisko, Stordalen...
CTCCTTGAGCTTGAGCGCGCCTTCGAGGGCGATGGGGTAGTGGATGCCGCGGCCGAGGAAGAGGAAGTCGCGCGCGTTGGAGAAGGACTTGGCGAGTTCGTGGCACTGGTCATCGACGGAGCGGAGGATGGTTTCGATCTTGCCGGGGATGCGGGAGAGCTCGGTGACGAGGTGCAGCGAGGTCTCAAAGGTGACGGTCTCGCGGACCTGGGCGAGGTAGAGCGCGAGGGTGAAGAGCGCGGTGAGCTGCGCGGTGAAGGCCTTGGTGCTGGCGACGCCGATCTCGGGGCCGGCGTTGGTGGTGATGACTCCCTGGGCGAGGCGCGTGACGGCCGAGCCGACGACGTTGCAGATGGCGAGCGTCTTGGAGCCCTTGGCGATGAGCTCGTGCTGCGCGGCGATGGTGTCGGCGGTTTCGCCGCTCTGGGTGATGAGCAGGCCGAGCTCGCGGGGGTTGGGGATGGGATCGCGGTAGCGGTACTCGCTGGCGTAGTCTACGTCGACGGGGAGGCGGGCGAGGCGCTCGATCATGAACTTACCGGCGAGGCCGGCGTGCCAACTGGTGCCGCAGGCAGCGATGGTGATGCCGGTGGCGGCGCGGAACTCGGCGGGGGTGATCTTCATGTCGGGCAGGAAGACGCGGCCGGTGTCGAGCGAGACGCGGCCGAGCGTGGTGTCGCGAACAGCGCGGGGCTGTTCATTTATTTCCTTCAACATGAAGTGCTTGTAGCCGGCCTTTTCGGCCTGGATGGGGTCCCAGAGAATTCGCTGCGGGTGGAGCTCTTTGGGTACGCCGCTGAAGTCGGTGAGGACGATGCCGGAGGTGGTGAGCGTGGCGACTTCGCCGTCCTGGAGGAAGTAGATATCGCGGGTGTGGTGGAGGATGCCGGGGACGTCGGAGGCGAGGAAGAACTCGCCCTCGCCGAGGCCGAGTACGGCGGGCGGGCCCATGCGCGCGGCGACCAGCTTGTCGGGCTCGAGCGCGGAGAGTACGCCGATGGCGAAGGCGCCGGTGAGGCGCGCGACGGCGCGGCGGACGGCCTCTTCCAGAGGCAGTGAAGGAGCGGGGGTGGTGACGATGGCTTCGGCGGAGTCGAGTGCGGTGGTGGTTTTCGCCGGGGCTAAAGCTCCCTTCTTTATGGCGGCATTTGACAGGGGCCTGAAGGCCCCTTCTCCCTCCGCTGTTGAAGCCAGTTCGAGTTCGTCCTGGATGACGTGGGCGATGATCTCGGTGTCGGTCTCGGAGAGGAACTTGTGGCCTTTGGCGATGAGGGCGGTCTTGAGCTGGAGGTAGTTTTCGACGATGCCGTTGTGGACGACGATGAGCGTGCCGGTGCCGTCGCGGTGGGGGTGCGCGTTTTCTTCTGTAGGCCGGCCGTGGGTGGCCCAGCGAGTGTGGCCGATGCCGTAGGTGCCGTGGACGGGGTCGCGGGCGAGGACCTCGGCGAGGTTGCGGAGCTTGCCGGGGGCGCGGCGGAGCTGGAGCGGGTGGCCGCCGCCGGCGACGGCGATGCCGGCGGAGTCATAGCCGCGGTACTCGAGGCGGGCGAGGCCCTCCATGATGACGGGGACGCAGGGCTTCGGGCCGATGTAACCGACAATTCCGCACATATAGAGAGTTTAGACGGAACACCGGAGAATGAAGCGTGTAGAGGATAGAGCGTAGAGAAAAGCTAGGGGGCGACCTGGCTGGGGGCGAGCTCCGGCTGGACGTAGGCGGGGTCGATGCGCGAGCTGGCCGCAGCGACGAACTGTGCGAGCGGGCACGGTGGCGCTCCGCAGCCGGTCGGGGTGAGTTCGACCTCGTCGGGCGGGTGGGCGAGAGTTAGGTCTTCAGCGGAGCGGAGCTGGTCGAGCGTCTGGGCGCGGTAGAGGATGCGGAGATCGACCTGGCTGGAGCCGGGGCGCTGCCAGAGCTCGAAGACGAGCTGGGAGTCGGGTGGGGTGTTGTCGGTGGTGCCGTCGGCGGTCCAGTGGAGGTCGAGCAGGCCGCCGAGTGAAGCGAGGTTAGAGTCATGCCCGGCGAGATAGACGAGCTTGGTGCCGGCGGGGCCGATTGGGAGGATCTGGTGCGAGGCGACGGTGAAGGGTGTGGCAGTCTCAGGGTTCGCGGCCCGCTGGAGCGTGGCGATGATGTGCGCGAGAGGATTCGAGGCGTTATCGCTGGCATAGAGCGGCGTGCGCAGCTCGTGTCCGAAGGCGCGGATGCGCATCGGCATCAAGCGGTAGAGGGTCGCCTCATCGACGCGCCCCCAGCCGACCTCAGAGAGAGGTTTGCCGTCGACGTATTCGAGCTCGAGGTCTTCGATGAGGGCTGAGGCGGCAGGCAGCGGTCCGAAGGTCGCCGTTCCATATTCACCGGGCTTTAGGTCGATGGGCTGGGACAAGACAGAATCGGCAGGCGGGTGGGCCGGATCGGGCGCGAGGATGTGCTCCAGCAGAACAAGCTCCGGATTGCCGCGCGCGGACAACTCGACCTCCGGGTTGGAGTTCAGCGCGGCGAGCAGGGCATGAATGGCAGGCTCGCCTGAGGGTGCGGGAAAGGTGCCGGGAACGGGTGTAAAGAGCGGGTCCTTGACCTTGCCGGGAACGGCGGTGATGACGTCGGGAAGTTTGCAGTGGGGCGCAAAGCCCTGAAAGGTGGCGCGGGAGCTGGCGATATCTCGCTCGTCGGTATCGGAGTCAATGAAGATGTCAGCCGGTGCGGGGCAGCCGCCGGCCGGGAAAAGTCCCGAAGAGGCGAGGTCGAGCCGGAGGTACTGGCCCATCTTTGTCAGCGCGTCCACACCGTGCGGCGTGAGGTAGCCGAGCGGGACCTCCCACTCCGGCCAGGGGCTGGAGGAGAAGACATCGATGGAAGGGACATTAAGGTTGGTGGGCTTGGGGAGAGGTGGGCGGATGCCGTGACGCGAGACGATGAGCGTGAACCGGAGTTGCTCGGGAGCAGGTGCGGGGGCCGGGGTCTGGGCTTGTGCTACAAGGGAGAGGCCGAGAAGAAGAGCAAATATGGTTCGCATCCTTAAAAGGATGCCACGGAATTGAGGCCCACGCATCGTCTGTTTAAAGAGCTGCGGGGGGATGACGGTGCTATCCTTCCGCAAACCCCAAAGCCTTTGGACACCGCACCCGAGGAGACGAAGAGATGGCACAGGAATGGACGACGCCAGTGACGGCGGATGCTCCGCAGCCGCGGAGCTTCGAGTTGAGGCCGCTTTCGCTGGGCGAGGTTCTGGACCGCACGTTTGTGGTCTACCGGACGCGGTTCTGGCTGTTTGCGGGATTGGCCTCGATCTATGGAGCCGTAAGCTCGATCGCCAGCGGACTACAGGCGACAGTGCAGCACATGATCATGACCCACATGGACGTGGGCCCTTCTCAGCTCCTGGCGTCTGGGTCCACCGGTCTAATCCTGCTGCTGGGTCTGCCGGTAGGGGCGGTCGTGCAGGCGGCGATTCTGTATGCGCTGAGCGAGGTGTATCTGGGCCGGGTGGTCACTCCCGGAGCTTCGCTGCGCGCTGTCGCCGGGCGGTGGTACCGGTGGATGGGCGTGTTGATATGGCAGGTCTGGAGCGCGATGTGGGTCGCGGTGCTAGTCGCGGCGCCGGGTATTGTTCTGCTGGCGGCTTTAGGGGCGCGCGACTATGCGTGGCTGGGCGGTCTGCTGATCTTTGTAGCGTTAGTGGGCGGTGGCGCCTATGGCGTCTATGCGTTCCTGCGCAACTCCCTGGCGCTGGCGGCGGCGGCGATTGAGAATACGGGGGTACGGGATTCCATGAGGCGCAGCAAGGTGCTGTCCGTGGGTGCGAAGGGGCGGGTGTTCGTGGTGGGGCTGGTGGTGTATGCCCTGATGATGGTGGCTGCCGTTCTTCAGGCGCCGCTGGCGTTCTTTATTGCCATGTCTCCGCTGGAGGCGCACATTGCGGCACACGCTGTGATGATCGCGGTGAACTTTGTGGCCGCGACCGTGGTGACGCCGGTAGGGATGATCGGTATTGCGCTAGTGTACTTCGACCAACGGGTGCGCAAGGAGGGCTTCGACCTGCTGGTAATGATGGAGCCCGAGCAACCGGCACCTGCGTATGCCGGGCAGCAGACTTACTTCTCTGCGATAAATGCGCCGCAGAACTATGCGGAGGAGAGCGGCGACCCCGCCGATCCGATTGGAAACGATGGCCGGATCTAGTACCCAGAGGCAAGGTGCGAGTGTCCGCGGCGCGATGCTCTGGGGAGCTATGGCGCTGCTGGCGTGCAGTGGGGCAGACGCGCGCGCCGCTGTTCCCTCCTCCAATGCAGCATCCGCCTTGGGCGGAGCGCAGGCAACGCTTGAGAGCTACCGCGCGGATATAGCGCGGATGCAGCAGCAGGTGGCGGCGTGCGTCGCGTCTGCGGCGGCGGCGTGTGAGCCGGCGAAGGTGGCCGGCGATGAGCATGTGGGTGATGTCGCACATGGAGGATTCGCGGTGCATTGGGCGTGGCTGCGCGATGCTCTTACCGATGCGAACCTTGACGCCAAGCAAGGCAAAGGCAGGGAGCGTGACGTCTTGCTGCAAGCATGCGCGGATCGGCTACAGGCGATGGCACAGGAGAGCCAGGGAACGGCAGGAGACGACAGACAGGCTCGCGCAACTGCCGATGCCGTGTTGCGGCGGCCGGAGTTTCAGTACAACGCCGAGCCGACCTGGTGGGATCGGCAAAAGGCGAAGTGGTTGAGCTGGCTCGGACGGCTGTTTGATGGGCTGACTTCGTTCGGAGCGAACACTCCCTATCTTGCGCCGCTGATGGAGTGGCTGCTCTTCGGCGGAGCGGCGGTGGGGCTGCTGGTCTTTCTGATCCGGATCGCAGCGAGGCAGCGGCGGCGCGTGGCGCTGAGCGAGGGCGCCGTGCAGGCCGCAGTATGGGACCGCGAAGCGACGGACTGGGCGCAGATGGCCGCACAGCACGCTGAGGCCGAGGAGTGGCGCGAGGCTGTGCACTGCCTGTACTGGTCGGCGATTGTGCTGCTGGAGTCGCGGCGAGCATGGCGGCACAATCCGTCGCGGACTCCGCGCGAGTATGTGCGATTGCTGAAGCCGGGGTCGTCACAGCAGCAGGGTCTGCGCGGGCTGACGCAGATCTTCGAGCTTGTGTGGTACGGCTTCGGCGACGCGGACAGCGCGCGATATGAGCAGGCGAGGGAGAGCTACGAACGTCTGGCAGCAGGCGATGCGGGAGCGGACACGACGACGGCATCCGGACTTTCAGCGGAGGCGGCTTGAAGCAGAGAGCGGGCACGAGCGACTACCGCATGCTGATGACCCTCTCCGCCGTGATGGTGGTGCTAATCGTCGGTGTGAGCGTGTTTGCGCCGCGCGATGAGGAGAACGATCCGCGCCCGACGACCTACAACAGCGGACCGCAGGGAGCGAAGGCCGCTTATCTGACGCTACAGGAGCTGGGGCACAACGTCTCGCGGCTGGAGAAGCCGCTGAGCGATCTGGGAGATGCGGACGCCGCGCATACGACGCTGGTGCTGGCCGAGCCGGTGTTCGCAGAGACCGACCGCAGCGAGTTGAAGGAGCAGGTGAAGGATTTCCTGCAGCGCGGTGGACGCGTGGTCGCCACCGGAGAGATGGGAGCGCTGGTGCTGCCGGAGGCGAAGTCCGCGGCTCCGGAGCTGCTATCAGACGGGTTGTGCGAGACGATTCCCGAGGGCGAGAGCGAACTGGCGCGTGTGGGCAGCGTGGAGATGCACCATCCGATACGGTGGAACACCGTTGGACCGCAGTATCGCGTGGACCAGCGCTGCGGCGGTGAGGGTGTGGTGGCGCATTACGCCGTAGGCAAAGGTGAGGCCGTGTGGTGGAGCTCGGCCGACCCGATGACGAATGCGGAGCTGAAACGCGAGGGCGACCTGCGGCTGCTGCTGGCGAGCGTCGGCGACGGGCGAGATGTGGTCTTTGACGAAGCGCTGCAGACGGCGACCGAGACGCGCTGGTCTGCAACCAGTGGACTGCCGTTGATCTGGCTGGCGCTGCAGGCAGCGGCGCTGTTTGTGCTGCTCGTGCTGAGCTTCAGCCGGAGGCGCGGACCGATACGGATGCCCGTGGCGCTGCCTAGGAGTTCGCCGGTGGAGTTTGCGAACTCCATGGGCGATCTGTATGAGAAGGCACATGCGACCAGCGCGGCCACCGAGGCGGCGCGACGGAGGCTGCTGCGCGTGCTGACGCAGGAAGCCGGCGTGATTCAGAGTGCGGTTCAGCGCGGGCCGGAGGCTATCGCCGAGGCGTTGCAACAGCGGCTGGGTGGCGAGTGGGAGAGACTGGCAGAGCATCTGCTCGCAGCGGAAAGTGCGGCGAAGGAACCGATCTCGGAACGTAGTGGGTTGGCGCTGGTGCGCGCGCTGTGCGACGATGCGGCGGCGGTGTGTCAAGCGATTGCGCCGCGCGAAGTTATGAAGGTTGCGGAAGAGTTAGAACTTGCGGGAACAAGGGAGTGACGATGGCGGAAAACGAATTGAGCAGCAGTGGTGCAGGCGTTGCAGCGGCGACCGAGTTGTTCGCGCGCGGGCAGGAGCAGATTGGGCGCGTGATCGCCGGACAACAGGAGGCCGTGGCGCAGGCGCTGATGACCATGCTGTGCGGCGGACACGCGCTGGTGGAGGGAGTTCCTGGCGTGGCCAAGACGCTGGCGGTGAAGACGCTGGCGCGATTTCTCGGGCTGGAGTTTCGCCGCGTGCAGGGAACGCCGGACATGATGCCGGCAGACATCCTGGGCACGAGTGTGTTCTCGCCAAAGACGGGAGAGTTTTCTTTTCACGAAGGTCCGGTGTTCACACAGTTCCTGCTAACCGACGAGATCAACCGCATGCCGCCGCGCACGCAGGCCGCGCTGCTGGAGAGCATGGAGGAGCGGCAGGTCACCGCTGACGGTGAGCGGCATCCGCTGAATGAGTACTTCACCGTGTTTGCGACGCAGAACCCGGTGGAGTTCGAGGGGACGTATCCGCTGCCTGAGGCGCAACTGGATCGCTTCCTGCTGAAGATCAACGTTCCATATCCCGATGTGGCCGATGAGCGTGTGGTGCTGGAGCGGCACCATGCGGCGCTGGAAGGCGCAGGACTCGCGGAGACGCCGATTGAGAGCGTTCCGTTCGAGCTGCTGGCCGCGGCGCGGCGCGAGGTGCGGGCGGTGCGCGTGGAGGCAGCGATATTCGATTACCTGCTGGCGGTGGTGCGGCGCACGCGCGACTGGCCGTCGATTGCGTTGGGCGCGAGTCCGCGCGCGAGTACCAGCCTGCTGCTCGTCGCGAAGGCATTCGCTGCGCGCGAGGGGCGAGACTTTGCGATCCCAGACGACGTGAAGGAGGCCGCGCTGCCGGTGTTGCGGCATCGGCTGGTGTTGAGGCCTGAGGCAGAACTCGAAGGCCTGGACGCGGATCGCGTGGTCACCGATGTGCTGGCGGCAACGGCGCTACCGAAGTAATGCAGACTCTGATTCCACAATCCGCGAGTGCGACGGCGAAGCCACGGGGCAGGACGGGCCGCGTCTTCGGCTATGGGCTGACGTTGCGAGCGCTACTGCTGTTTGCATCCGGATTGCTGATGGCTGCGCCGGCGTTCTTTCATCCGCGGCAGATCTACTTCATGCTCGGATGGGACGCGTTGCTGGCGGTGATGGTGGCGATCGACATGGTGCGGCTGCCACGGCCGGAGGACTTCATGGTGACGCGGCGGTTCGTCGACTCGCCACAGCTTGGTCAGCCGACGCGCGTGGAGCTCGCGGTGAGGTTGGACTCCGATGCGGTGGTGGACGTTCGTGCGGTGGATGACCTGCATCCGGCGCTTGTGGGCGAGCCGCAGACGCAGCGCGTGGAGGCGTTTCCGCGCGAGGATGCTGTGAGTGAAACGACGTTCTATCCCAGCGAGCGCGGGGACTTTGCGCTGGGCAGCGTGTACCTGCGCTATCGCGGCGGGTTCGGGCTAGTGGAGCGATGGGCGGTTGCCGAGCCGCTGATCGACGGGAAGCCGCAGCGGGTACGGGTTTATCCGGCGCACGAGGATTCGCGCGAGAGTACACAGTTCTATCTGCTGCGCGCGCGGCAGATTGAGATGCAGAAGCGCAAGCTGCGGCTGCGCGGTGTGGGACGTGACCTTGAGAGCCTGCGCGACTATCAGCCGGGCGACGAGCTGCGCAATGTGAGCTGGACCGCGACCGCGCGGCGCGGCAAGCTGGTGACGCGGCAGTTCACGGTGGAGCGCTCGCAGCAGGTCTGGGTGGTGCTGGATGCGGGGAGACTCTCTCGCACGGCGTTTGAGCTGCGGCGCGGCGGAGCGGAGTACTTCGCCGAGACCGCGACCGAACGTGAGGCAGCGCATGTGCTCACCGTGACGCAACTGGACCAGGCGGCGACGGCGGCGACGATGCTGGCACAGGTGATCAACGGCTCGGGCGACAAGTTCGGCATGATGGCTTATGGACGTAACATCCAGCAGCTCCTGCCTCCGGGCGCGGGGCCTTCGCATCTGCGCGTGCTGATCGACCTGCTGAGCCAGACGAAGAGCGAGGCCGCGGAAGCCGACGCTCTACAGGCCGTCGCACGGCTGAAGACGCTGCAACGCAAGCGTGGGCTGATGGTGTGGATCACTGAGCTGGTGGACAGCGCGGGGCGTCCAGAGCTGGTGACGGCGACCGCGGAGCTCGTTCGTCGGCACTTAGTGGTGCTGGTGCTGCTGAAGCATCCTGAGCTGGACTCGCTGGCCGCGAGCACGCCGCGCAGCAAGGATGAGATGTTCCACGCCGCGGCTGCGCAAGAGATGCTGGAGCGGCGGCGCGAGACGATCCTGCAACTGGAGCGTCAGGGCGTGCTTATCGTCGAGACGACTGCCGCTGAGATCGGCGTGAATGCGGTGAGCAAGTATCTTGAAGTGAAAGCTGAGGGGTTGTTGTAGAAGTTGTTAGTTGTTGGTTCTTAGTTGTTAGTAAGTGCTCATTTGAGCCATTGAGCCTCAAGACTAAGAACTAACAACTAATCCCTAACAACTGTCCTTCTTCCTCCTTCGCCGAGCCACAGCGCTAAGCCAGTAAAGAGGATCGCGCCGACGGCGAACTTCAGTGCGATGGGTGCGTGAGTGGGCGACAAGAAGGCCTCGAGCGTTCCGGCGATGACCAGCAGCGGAATGGTTCCGGCGATGAGCTGGACGGCGTCGGCGCCGGCTTGCGCGAGGGCTTCGCGGCGGCGCAGCAGGCCGGGAAAGAGGATTCCAGCGCCGAGGCGCAGGCCAGCGGCGCCGGCGAGCATGATGCTGGGAATCTCCAACGCGCCGTGCGCGGCGACGAAGCTCCACAGGCTGAGCGCCATGCCATTCCTGGCGCAGACCGTGGCGATGACACCGAGGCTGAGGCCGTTCTGGAAGAGCAGCAGGAGCGTTCCAAGTCCGGCTGTGATTCCAGCGGCGAAGGTGAGGAAGCAGACGGAGATATTGTTGGTCATGATTCCCGCCGAAGCTTCCGGCTTGATGCTGAGGATGTCTTCAGTCCACATGCGGTGTTCGTGGACAGCATCCATCACGCGCGGACCAGCCATGAGTTCGCCGAAGTCCGGCCGAACGAACGTCATCAATGCGCCAAGAACTCCGGCGAGGACGAAGACCGCGGTTGCCGCGACGACATAGCCCGAAAGCCTTCGCAGCAGGCGCGGATAGCCGTGGGCGAAGAACTGCCAGAGCGTCATCGGCGTGATGCGTTTGCCGGAGTAGACGAAGTTGTGCGCGCGGCCGACGAGGCGGTTGAGGTAATGCTCCAGCGAGCGCGAGCTCCGGTCGGCGCGCACGGCGGAGAGATCGGCCGCGGCCTGACGGTAGAGCAGGCCAAGATCGCGCAGATCCGCAGGCGGAAGCGAGCGCACGCCGGAGCTTTCCGCCTGGCGCAGCAGCGCGTCCAGCCGGTTCCAGTTATCCTTGCGTAGCTCCATCCAAAGGTTCGAGATCATGGCCAGTTTCGATTCGAGCGGCATTCACAGCGAGCAGCCTCGCGTTGACGAGCATTATATTGACACGCCAGAGCAGGTGGAGCTGCGCTTCAGCATCGCGGGCATCGGGAGCAGGTTTGTGGCAATCCTGCTGGACACGGTCCTGCTCTACTTTGCCCTTATGCTGGTCTTTCTCGCGGTTGTCCTGTTCGGCTCGGCGGTCGGCGCGGGCGTGGAGAGCGAGGTGGACACGCTGGGGTTGTGGTTCGTCGCAGTGCTGATCGTGCTGGTGTTCGCGATGATCTGGGGTTACTTCGCACTGTTTGAGGCCTTCTGGCGCGGTCAGACTCCGGGCAAGCGGGTGATGAAGCTGCGCGTCATCAAGGATTCAGGCAGACAGATAACACTGTTTGAGGCGCTGGCGAGAAACCTGCTGCGCGTGGTCGATTACCTTCCCGGCATGTATCTGACCGGCGTGATTACCATGCTGTGCAACAAGCGCAACAAGCGGCTCGGCGATATGGTTGCGGGCACGATCGTGGTGCATGAGCGCGCGGATGAGCAGCCGATGCTGATCCAGACCAGCACGACGATCCTGGCGCCGAAGTCGCTGGATACGACGCCGTGGCAGGCGTCGACCTCGACCGTCTGGGGACAGTCTGTGCCCTCGCTCTTCCCTGCCGATGCGGTCGCGAAGCTCAGCCAGCACGACCTGATGGTCATCGAGACGTTCTTCGCCCGGATGCTCGATCTGCCCCTGGAGACGCGCGCGGCGATGGCCTACCGCATCGCCGGGCAGATGACCGCGAAGATGGGCGCGACGACCGAGGAGAGCAATCCGGAGCGGATTCTGGAGTCCATTGCGTACCAGATGCGCGGCAGCGGACGGGCGCGTTAGCGTCTGCGAGCCGACCGCGACGCCCACAGACCGCATCTGACTGCACAGATGGAGACCCGCGGGACAACAGAGCCAGCCGACGCAACGCCGGAGCCGAACCTTCCCTGCAAGATTCCCGGAAGCCGGCGACACAGCCTGTCCGGAGTGGATCCGGCGGCGCTGCGCATCTGGGACAGCGTCTCGCGGCTGCCGCTGCGCAACCTGTGGAGCTTCCAGGGCGTTGCGGCGAAGCATGTCTGGTTGCGCACAGGACGAGCGTTCCTGAACGACGAGCTGCTCTCTCGCGCCGCGGAGTTGGGCTACTACTTCCTGTTCGCGCTGTTCCCCATGCTGGTATGCGCGAGCGCGATCCTGGGCATCGCAGCGCGCAGCGCGTCGCAGATCTACGTGAGCCTGCTGCAGTACCTGACGCTGGTGGTTCCGCGTTCGGCGTACAACATCGTCATCCTGACGTTCAACCAGACCGCTGCGGCTTCCACCAACGCCAAGATCCTGTTCGGCCTCGCCGCGTCGCTGTGGTCGGCTTCGGTGGGCTTTGCGGCCATACAGGATGGCATGAACACCGTGTACAAGGTGCGCGAGTCGCGGCCTTACTGGAAGGCGCGCGGTCTGGCGATCCTGGTAACGATCGTGCTGTGCGTGCTGGTGACGATGAGCCTTGCGGCGCTGCTGCTGGGCGACTTTCTGGCCAGGCTGGCGATGCTGCACCTCTGGCATCACGCGCTGGCGCTGACGGCCGCGATCCTGCTGCGGGGCGCATCGTGGGTCTTCGCCAGTGGGCTGCTGATGGTGCAGCTTGACCTGATCTACTACTACGCTCCAGACCTGAAGAACAAGTGCTGGCACTGGATCACTCCCGGCGCGGCGACGGCGGTGGTCGCATGGTTCGCCGCGTCGCTGGGGCTGAAGGTCTACCTGCACTTCTATGACAGCTTCACCATCACCTACGGATCGCTCGGCGCGGTGATCGTGCTGCTGACGTGGTTCTACATCACGGGATTGATTATCCTGCTGGGCGCTGAGATCAACTCCGAGATTCAGGCTGCGATAGCGGAGCGACGGATGAAGGCTTCCGGTGAGATTCCGGAAGAGACCAGCGCGGAGCCAAGTATGCCTCCGGTGTGAGGGGCACGGAGACCCCCTCCCCCCCTACTATGGATTTCCGGAGGGTCTCTGGAATCAGCGGTTTAGCGGGTGACCTCGGGGGCAAAGTATTGGTTCGAGAGACTTTATGGTCAAAGTATTCATTCTCCTGGGGTTAGGTACGGATTTCGGTTCAGTTGTCAGTTCTCAGTTGCCAGTTTTCCAGTGAGCCAGTCTGAGTTGACCCGGGTTCCTGGTGAGCTTTGAGCCGTGAGCTATTGAGCTTTGAGGCAAAGCAAAAGGCCGCAAGCGGCTTGTGCCGGTTGCAGCCATGTGTGCTTCTCTTTCTTAACCCTACCTTTTAAGAATAGCAGAATGAC
>Ga0302157_10006306_pt1 | contig 12303 bp, 10 predicted proteins | sample I_Bog_N3_3_FD_193502 | JGI IMG/M metagenome (GOLD analysis project Ga0302157, IMG submission 193502) | Peat permafrost microbial communities from Stordalen Mire near Abisko, Sweden - I_Bog_N3_3 | ecosystem: Environmental > Terrestrial > Soil > Wetlands > Peat | place: Sweden: Abisko, Stordalen...
TATCTGTACCGCATCCTCAATCGCCGCGCCCCGCCGGCGCTGGACCGTGGCCGGGTCTGGCATGTCAAGGCCGAGCTGGATGCGCAGGCCATGCACGCCGCCGCCCAACGCCTGATCGGCTTGCACGACTTCACCACCTTCCGCGATGCCCACTGTCAGTCCAAGTCGCCGGTCAAGACGCTGGACGTCGCCCGGGTCTGGCGGGAAGGCGAGGAGGTGCGCTTGGCCTTTGAGGCGCGGTCCTTCCTGCATCGGCAAGTGCGCTCCATGACCGGCTCGCTGGTCGAGGTGGGCCTGGGCCGCTGGAGCGCCGATGATCTGCAAGCCGCGCTCAAGGCCGCCGATCGCTCGGCCTGCGGCCAGGTCGCCCCGCCACAGGGGCTGTATCTGGTGGGGGTTGAGTATTGAGGGCGGATTTTAGCTACACCTACAGCGGCTTTCGCCGGGATGAGCGGTTGAAAGAACAGTGCTCATTTTCCCTCCGTCAATCGCACGATGGAATGATTTTTCGACGGTCTGGTGTGGCGGTTTCAGAATAGGGCGATCCTTACCCCTCGAGGGAAGGGGGCGTCGCGCCACCTAGCCGAACGCCGCGAAATACCGTTCGATCAGCCGCCCGTAGATCGTTTCCAGATCGCGCAGCTGCTGCACCGGGACCTGTTCGTCCACCGCGTGCATGGTCGCGTTCACCAAGCCCAGCTCCACCACCGGGCACAGGGCGCGGATGAAGCGGGCGTCGGAGATGCCGCCGGTGGTGGACAGTTCGGGCGGCTGCCCGGTCACGTCGGCCACGGCCGCGGCGACCACGTCCACGAAGGGCCCCGGCTCGGTGATGAAGGCGTTGCCGGTCAGGCTGGTGGTCAGGTCGATTCGGCCCGAAAAGCCCGCCTGCGCGACCTCGCGCTCGGACTCCAGCCAGGCGGCCAGGGACTTGCCGTCGTGGTGCGGGTTGAAGCGGATGTTCAAGCGCGCTTTCGCCTTGGCCGGGATCACATTGGTCGCCGGATTGCCCACGTCGATGGAGGTGACCTCAAGGTTGGACGGGGGAAAGCGCGGATAGCCCACGTCCAGCACATGCTCTTGCAGGCGCGCCAGAAGGCGCACCAGCGGGCCGATGGGATTGGCCGCCTGGGCCGGATAGGCCACGTGTCCCTGCTTGCCTTGCACGGTGATCGTCGCGTTCAGGCTGCCGCGCCGGCCGACCTTGATCTGGTCGCCCAACAAACGGGCCGAAGTCGGCTCGCCCAGCACGCAGTGATCGATGCGCTCGCCGTCCTCGCGCAAGGCGTGGACCAGCTTGGCCGTGCCGTCCACGGCGTCCCCTTCCTCATCGCCGGTGATGAGCAGGGACAGGGAGCCCTTGGGATTGGCGCGCGCGGCGGCGCAGACGAAGGCGGCGATGGCGCCCTTCATGTCGACCGCGCCGCGGCCGATCAGAAGCCCGTCTCTCAGCGCCGCCTCGAACGGTCCCGAAGTCCAGGCCGCTTCGTCGCCCACCGGCACCACGTCGGTATGGCCGGCGAAGCACAGGTTCGGCTCGGACCCGCCGCGCCGGGCGTACAGATTCTCAATTTGGCCAAAGCGCATGCGCCGGCAGGCAAAGCCGAGGCTTTCCAGGGCGTGCTGCAGCAAATCCATGGCCCCGGCGTCGGCCGGGGTGACGGAAGGACTGCGGATCAAGGCCCGCGCAAACTCGACGACATTGAGGGTCATGGGTCGAGATAGCGCGCCGGCCCGCCTTGCTGCAATGTTTGGCTCCTTAGAGTCGCAAAAGGAGCGTGGGCATGGGCGGGAAGATCGATATCGACAAGGCGCCGACCCGTTTCGGCACCGGCTATCCGCCGCCGTTCGACGTCCAGTGCAAGGGTCGTCGGCGCTGGCGGCTGGGCGATGCGGCGGGCCTGACCCAGATCGGCGTCAATCTGCTGCGTCTTCCGCCGGGCCAATGGTCCAGCCAACGCCACTGGCACGAGGCCGAGGATGAATTTGTCTATGTGCTGGAGGGCGAGGTGGTGCTGGTCACCGACGCGGGCGAGACAGTCCTGGCGGCGGGCGACTGCGCCGGCTTCAAGGCCGGCGAACCGGACGGGCACAAGTTCGAGAACCGATCCGAGCGCGAGGCGGTGCTGCTGGAGGTCGGCAGTCGTCGGCCCGGCGAGGACGCGGCCCACTATCCGGACATAGACCTGGATCTGCCCCGGGGCGCGCACGGCTACACGGATAAGGCCCGCCGTCCCTACAGTCTGGGCCCGCGCGCGCGTTAGGTCGGCGGCAGGTCGTCGGGCAACGCCGCGCCCGGCTTGGATGGAGGGCCGGGTGACACAGGCGGAGCGGAAGGCTCTTCGCCGTGGTCCGGGCGCGGCGCCGCCAGGACAGGCGCATCGTCCGAGGCCTCGTCGCTGTCGTCGTCGTCTTGCGCCTTGGCCTTGGGCGGCGGAGGGGGTGGCGGCGGAAGCAGGGGCTGAGCGTCCTTGATCACCACATCGGCCGGCAGGTTGGCGGCAATGGGGACCGCATCGGTGGACGCGGTCCGGCGACCGGTCTGGGTGACGCCCAGGGCGAACCCAGCCGCCGCGGACAGCGCCAGGCCGATCGCGACAACGTACAATATTGGCTTAGGAACACCGCCCATGCTTCAAGCTAGCCTGCTTGCGGCGCGGGCGGAAGCGCTCTGGCGTTCAGCTCTGCCCAGGTTCATAATACTTGGTAACGATATGTTTGTTCGAATATAGGAGGAAGCCCATGGTCTATAGGCTGACGGTGAACGGCAAGAGCCGCAACGTCGAGGTTGAGCCCGGCACGCCGTTACTGTGGGTGCTTCGCGACACGATCGGGTTGCTCGGAACCAAATTCGGCTGCGGCTGCGGCCTTTGCGGATGCTGCACGGTCCACCTGGACGGTAAGGCCGTGCGCGCCTGCCAGACCGCCATCGAGAAGGTGGGCGAACGCAAGGTGACCACCATCGAGGCTATTGGCGACACCGAGATCGGCAAGAAACTGCAGACCGCTTGGATAGACCACGACGTGATCCAGTGCGGCTACTGCCAGGCGGGCCAGATCATGTCCGCCTCGGCGCTCCTGGCCAAGACGCCTCAGCCGACGGATGAGGACATCAACAAGACGATGATCAACATCTGCCGCTGCGCCACCTACAACCGCATCCGCGCCGCGATCCATCAAGCCGCCGGCCAGACCCCGGCGCCGGCTGGCCCGCCTGAACCGGAGATCGTGTGATGGCCGACGACATGCCTCTCGACCTCATCGCCTCGCGCCGCGCCTTTCTGAAGACGGGCGCCGCCGTGGGCGGCGGCCTGCTGCTCAGCGCCGGATTCACCGCCGCCGCATCCGCCGCCGAGGGCGCGGCCAGCGAGCTGAACACCTTCATCACCATCGCGCCCGATGGGATCATCACCATCGTGGCCAAGAACCCGGAAACCGGCCAGGGCATCAAGACCATGCTGCCCATGCTGATCGCCGAGGAGCTGGACGCGGACTGGTCCAAGGTGCGCCTCAAGCAGGCCGATCAGGACCCGACCAAGTACGCCGCCCAGGTGGCCTCGGGCTCGACGGCGACGCCGGTCAATTACCTGCCCCAGCGCCGCGTGGGCGCGGCCGGCCGGCAGATGCTGGTGGAAGCCGCCGCCGCCACCTGGAAGGTTCCGGTGTCGGAGTGCGCGACCTCCAACAGCGTGGTCACCCACGCCCCGAGCGGCCGCAAGCTGACCTATGGCGCGCTGGCCGAAAAGGCCGCGGCCCTGCCGGCGCCGGACCTGAACACCGTCGCCCTGAAGGACCCCAAGGACTTCAAGATCATCGGCAAGTCCAAGCGCGGGGTCGACAGTCCCAAGGTGCTGCGCGGCGAGCCGCTGTTCGGCATCGACGTGGTCGTTCCGGGCATGCTGTACGCCGTCTACGCCAAGTGCCCGACCTTCGGCGGCAAGGTGAAGACCGTGGACCTGGCCCCGGCCAAGGCCATGCCGGGGGTGACCCACGCCTTCATCATTCCGGGCGGCGACGATCCGCACACCCTGGTGGGCGGCGTGGCGGTGGTGGCCGACAGCTGGTGGCGCGCCTCGGCGGCCCTGGACAAGCTGAACATCGAGTGGGACCACGGTCCCCACGCCGATCAGAGCACGGACGCGTTTGCCCAGCAGGCTGACGCCCTGTCCAAGCAGCCCGCGACCTTGACCGTGCGCAAGGATGGCGATGTGGACGCAGCCCTGGCCCGGTCGGCCAAGGTGGTGGAAGGCCATTACGCCTATCCCTTCGTGGCCCACGCCACCATGGAGCCGCAGAACTGCACCGTGCACGTTCAGGGCGACAAGGTTGAGGTCTGGACCAACAGCCAGACGCCCGACGGCGCCCGCTCGGGCATCGCCCAGGTTCTGGGGATCAAGCCGGAGAACATCATCGTGCACATGGTGCGCGGTGGCGGCGGTTTCGGCCGGCGTCTGGTCAATGATCAGGCGGTGGAAGCGGCCTGGATCTCCCGAGAGGCGGGCGCGCCGGTCAAGCTGCTGTGGCCGCGCGAACATGACATCAAGCACGACTTCTATCGGCCCGGCGGCTTTCACTATCTCAAGGCCGGCCTGGATTCCTCGGGCAAGCTGGCGGCATGGAAGCACCACTACGTGGCCTACGGCGACGGGAACGGCAAGTTCGCCCCTGCCGCCGCCCTGCAGCCCTATGAGCTTCCGGCCCGGCTGATCGATCACCTCACGCACGAGGCCTCGCTCATGCCGCTGGGGGCGCCCACCGGCGCCATGCGCGCGCCGGGCAGCAACGCCCTGTGCTGGGCGATGCAGTCCTTCATGGACGAGGCGGCCAATGAGGGCGGGGTGGACATCTTTGATTTCCACTACGCCCTGCTCGGCGAGCCGCGCCTTTTCGGCGTGACCGGCGCGCGAGACGCCTTCGACACCGGCCGCGCGCGCCGGGTGCTGGAGGAACTGCACAAGATGACCAACTGGAAGACCGCCCGCGCCAACCTTCCGGCGCGTAGCGGCATGGGTATGGGTTACTATTATTGCCACCTGGGCTATTTCGCCGAGGCGGTGCAGTGCGAGGTGTCCACGTCCGGCGCCATCAAGGTCAACAAGGTCTGGGTGGTCGGTGATATCGGCAACCAGATCATCAATCCGACCGGGGCGCTCAATCAGGCGGAAGGGGCCGCGATCGACGGCCTCGGCCAAGCGCTCGGGACCCGCATCACCCTGACCAAGGGCCAGGTGGACCAGAGCAATTTCTACGACTATCCCATGATCCGCATGAAGGACGCCCCGCCGGTGGAGGTGCGTTTCGTGCAGTCTGACCATCCGCCCACCGGCATGGGCGAGCCCTCCCTGCCGCCGGTCATCCCGGCTCTTTGCAACGCCGTCCACCACGCGACGGGCGTGCGAGTGCGCAGGCTGCCGATCGATACCGCCCTGCTGAAGGTCAAGACCGCCTAAAGGGGCCTTTCGAGCGTCGAAACGGACGGGCCGGCTCGCGTGAGCCGGCCCGTTTGCATTCGCGGTCCCTTCAAGCTCTGTAAACGGGGCCGCGGGCATAGTCAGCGCGCCAGATTCGGCGCCGCGGACACGCCCATGTTCCAGATCCTGACGCCAGACCTGGGTTCGACCCGGCGATTGCTGTGGACGGCCGCCGCCGTTTGTCTTGCCGTCGCCCTGGCGCTGGCCCTGGTCTACGGGCCCGGCTTGGCGAACGGTCTAGGCGACACCGACGACGCCATGCGCCTGGCCCTGGTGCGCGACCTTATGCATGGCCGCGGCTGGTACGATCAGAGCATTGGCCGCCTGCAGCCGCCGCTGGGCTTGGTCATGCACTGGTCGCGCCTGATCGACGGCGGCATCGCGGGCCTGGCGCTGGTTCTGACGCCGTGGGTCGGCGCACAGGGCGCGGAGACGGGCGCCCGGCTGATCTGGCCAATGTTGTGGATTGTCCCTGCCGTTTTGTCCGCCCTGATGCTCGCGCGCCGGCTCGGCGGCGGACGGGCGGTGCTTCCCGCGGCGGTGATGCTGGCGGTAGGCCTGCCGCTCTATGTCCAGTTCGCGCCCGGACGGGTCGATCACCACAATGCGCAGATTGCTCTATGCCTGCTGGCCGCTGCGGGCGCCGCCCAGGGCGGCGTGCGGGGCGCGGTCGTGGCCGGAGCCGCCGTGGCCCTGGGCCTTGCGGTGGGGCTGGAGGCCCTGCTGTTCTGCGCCCTGATCGCCGGCGCCATCGCCCTGCGCTTGGTGTTCGACCGACAAGGGCGACGGCCAGCCATCGCCTTCGGGCTCAGCCTCGCCGCCGCCTCCGGCGCGGCTTTCCTGATCCAGACCCCGCCCTCCCGTTGGGGCCTGGCTATATGCGACGCCATGGGCGCCAATCTCGTCCTGGGACTGATGGCGGGCGGGCTGGGCCTGGCCGCCGCGTCCCTCATGCGTGGTTCGGCGTCACGCCCGGCGCGAGGACTGGCAGTCGCCGGCGCGGGGGCGGCGGCGCTGGTCGCCTATCTGGGGCTGGATCCTCATTGCATTCATGGGCCCATGGCGGAGATCGATCCGCGTCTCTACCCGCTGTGGCTGGGCCATGTGCAGGAGCTGATGAGCTGGCCGGAGCTCTACGCCCACTACCCCGACCACGTTGTCGTGGCGGCCGCGAGCGCGGCGCTGGGCTTGGTCGCCCTGGGTTTTGCTCTGTCCGCTTCGAGCCGCCGCCGCGATTTCGCCTGGCTCCTGGCCGGCGCGCTCTTTGTGCTGGCCGCGATCATGGCGGCCTCGGCGGCGCGGATGGAAAGCTACCTGCTGTGGTTCGCCGCCCCCCTATTGGCCGCCGCCCTCGCCGAGTTGGCCCGCCTGAAGTTCAATAGCGCGCTCGCGCCCACGCTCGGCCTGGCTGTCGCGTTGTCGACCGCGCCGATGGACGTGCTGGCCCAGTCCCTCTTCGCGCGCCAGGACGCCGCGGCGGCGGCGATCAACCAGGCGGACCACTGCTACGACGCCGGCGCCTATACGCGTCTCGCGACCCTGCAGCCGGGCCTGGTGCTCAGCGAAATCGACCTCGGCCCCTACATCCTCGCGCGCACGCCCCATTCCGTCCTGAACGCCCCCTACCACCGCATGAGCTGGGGCATACTGGCCGCCCAGGCCGCCCTCACCGCCCAGCCGGATTCGGCGCGCGCCAAGGTCCGCGCCCTGGGCGTGTCGGTTGTCGCGGCCTGCCCGGCGCACGCCGATCTGTTCAACCACGTGAACGCACCCCAGGGCAGCTTGCTGCGCCGCCTGGACCAGGGCGCCCCGCCGGCCTGGCTGGAGCCGCTGTCGGCGCCCGGCGAGCCGCTGCGCCTTTATAGGGTTCGCTGAGCGCCGCGCTCGAAACGGGCGCGCAATTGGTCTACGGAGAGGCGGGTTCCAGGGACAGGACGACATCGTGACCGCCATCGTCACCGGCGCGGCCGGTTTCATTGGAATGCACCTTTGCGAGCGGCTCCTGGTCCGGGGCGAGCGCGTCATCGGCGTGGACGACTTCAACGCCTATTACGAGGTGTCCCTGAAGGAGGCGCGCGCCGCCCGGCTGATCTCCGACAAACGTTTTGAACTGGTGCGGATGGACGTGGCGGACGCCGAGGCGTTTGAAGCCCTAACCGCCCGCGCTCGGCCGAGCCTGATCGTGCATCTGGCCGCTCAGGCCGGGGTGCGCTACTCGCTGGAGAACCCCTTTGCGTATGAACGCGCCAATGTCGCCGGTCATCTCTCAGTCCTCGAGGCGTGCCGCCGCCAGGGCGTCGGTCAGCTCGTCTACGCCTCGTCCAGTTCGGTCTACGGCGAGCGGCCGCTGAACGCGCGGGGGTTCGCCGAATCCGATCCGGTGGATCAGCCGGCCTCGCTATACGCGGCCACCAAGCGCGCCTGCGAACTGATGAGCATTGCCTACGGCGGCCTTTACGGCCTCTCCCAGACAGGACTGAGGTTCTTCACGGTCTACGGTCCCTGGGGGCGCCCGGACATGGCCTATTTCAGCTTTGCCCGGAAGATCATGGCCGGCGAGCCGATCGAGGTGTTCGGCGAGGGCAATATGGCCCGCGACTTCACCTACATCGACGACATCATTGACGGCCTGATCGGCGTGATCAACCATCCTGGGGCGGCCGGCGAGCATCGGCTGTTCAACATCGGCGACAGCCGACCAGTGGGACTGTTGCAGATGATCGACGTGCTTGAACAGACATTGGGCAAGACGGCCGAGAAGCGAATGCAGCCCATGCAGCCGGGCGATGTATCGGCGACCTTTGCCGATGTGACGAAACTTCATGATTTGTGCGGCTATGCTCCCAAAATAACGCTGGAGGACGGCATGCCCAGGTTCGTGCAATGGTTTCAAACGTTTGCGCCCTAAACGGTTATGTTGTTAGGGCTTAGGGCGACGGACAGCGCGCCGGAGGGACGATGACGGTCACACAGACGGCCAGCAGCGCGGCGATGCGGCGGTCATCGGTGTTCCTTTGGGCCATCACAGCCTATGATGCCCTGGCCTCCGGATTGGCCTTCGCCTTGGCCTTTGAGACCGGCATGGTTCTGGCGGGGCAGCAGGCCCTTCGCTCGCTGGTCGTGCACACCGCTGTCTTCACCGTCATCGCCGGCGTCGCGGCCTACGCTCATCGTTTGAACCGGACCATCTGGCGCTACACGTCCCTGTCTGACGCTATGACCATCGTACGGGTGTCCCTGCTCACCACGGTCCTTGTCTATCTGCCCTTCACCGTATGGGGCCGGGAAATGGGGCCGTCGCCCTCGCTCGCGCCGGTGCTGGCCCTGTTCTTCATGATGGCCCTGCTCGGGGCGCCGCGAATCCTCGCGCGCTATTACGCCGACGGCCGGACGCCCAAGCCCTTCACCACGCACCCGCGGCTGGCCGCCGCCTCCGTTCCGGTGATCGTGGTGGGCAAGGCGGGACGCATCGAGCCCTTCGTGCGAGAACTGCACCGCAATATGCAGCGTGATTATTCCGTGGTCGGCATACTCACCGAGGCTGAGGAGTGGCATGGCCGTCATATCCACGGCGTGGGAGTGCTGGGCGCCCCTCGGAACCTGGCCGAGGCCCTTAACTTCCTCGGTCAGCGCCGTATTCGTCCGCAACGTCTGATCATCGCCGACGACGAGATCGAACAGGAGGGCATCGCCGAACTGCTCGAGCGGGCTAATGACCTCGGCTTGACCGTGGGTCGTCTGCCTCGCCTGACCGATTTCGTCGCCGACGCCGACGTCAACGGCGCCAGCGCGGTGCAACCGGTGGATCTGCGCGACCTCCTCGGCCGCCCGCAGGTGGTGCTCGACCGCGAGGCCATGCGGCGGCTGATTCATGGCCGCCTTGTGCTGGTGACGGGGGCGGGCGGATCGATCGGCTCGGAGCTGTGCCGCCAGATCGCCGACTTCGCGCCCGCCGCCCTGACCCTGGTGGAGAATAGCGAATACAACCTCTACGCCATCGGCAAGGAACTGGACGAACGCGCGCCCGGTCTGGGCCGCCGCGATGTGCTGGCCGACGTGCGCGACAGCGCGGCGGTGCAGCGCCTGTTCGCCGCCGAGCGGCCGGACATCGTGTTCCACGCCGCCGCGCTCAAACATGTGCCCCTGGTGGAGGCCAATCTGATCGAGGGCGCGCGGACCAACGTCCTGGGCGTGCAGATCATCGCCGACGCCTGCCAGCGCCACGGCGCGGCGGCCATGGTGCTGATCTCCACCGACAAGGCGGTCAATCCGCACAATGTCATGGGCGCGACCAAGCGCTGGGCCGAGGCCTACTGCCAGGCGATGGATCTGGAAGGCGGTCCGACCCGGTTCGTCGCCGTGCGCTTTGGCAATGTGCTGGGTTCATCGGGGTCGGTGGCGCCCCTGTTCCAGCGTCAGATCGCCGCTGGGGGGCCGGTCACCGTGACCCATCCGGACGTGACCCGCTTCTTCATGACCATCCCCGAGGCCGTGCAACTGGTGCTGCAGGCCTCCGCGCTCGGCTCGACCCCGGATTCCCTGCGCGGCGAAGTGCACGTGCTGGACATGGGCAAGCCCATCCGCATCCTGGATCTCGCCCGGCAGATGATCCGCCTGTCCGGCAAGCAGCCGGATGTGGACATCAAGATCCAATTCGTCGGCCTGCGGCCGGGCGAGAAGCTGTTTGAGGAACTGGTTCACGAGCACGAACGGCACACCCTGACCGAGGGGCTGGGCGTGTTCTCGGTCAGTCCGCGCACCACCGACATCGCCATTCTTCGCCGGCAGATGACGGAACTGGGCGCGGCCACGGCCCATTTCGACGAGGCCAAGGTTCTGCGACTGCTGCAAGCCGCCGTGCCCGAGTTCGCGTTCCAGGGCCAGTGGCCCGACGCCGCCGAGGGGCAAGGCTAGGTTTGCAAGCGCGGGTTCTACGCGGGCGATCGCGCCAACCCTGGAGGGCTGTCACAAATCATGGGCATCTAACGGGCTTGGTAAGCTGGGATTGCCGCCGATCATGACCCGCCGCATGAGGATCGCCCTGCACGACTTTGCCGGCCACCCCTTTCAATTCCAACTGTCCAGGGCGCTCGCCGCGCGCGGCCACACGGTCAACCATTTCTATTTCGCCGGCGACCCCGGTCCCAAGGGCCGGACTGGGCGCGAGGAGTCCGATCCGGACACTTTCGCCGTCACGCCCCTGGAGATCGGGCGCCCCTATCTGAAGTCGGACTTCGTGGGCCGCTGGCGCAATGACAGCGCTCTGATGTCCGCTGTCAACACTCAGGACGCAGTTCGTCGATCCGCCAGCTCGGCGGCCAGGATGATGATCGCGCATGGGAGGAGGCGTGGCCTGTAGGACGTCGGTGATCATGCTCTGATGCGCGGGTTGGATACCGCAGTTCCGAGGTTCGTCCGGGGCGTTCCCTATCTTACTGCGGGCGTCGGCGGCGCCGGCCACAAAGCGCTGCGCGGGAGTTCCCCTGCCGCGGCCACGCCTCCACTGATGCGCGATCGATGTCGTCGCCGCCTGAGCGGCAGTGACTATTCAGGCCATCTGAGCCTCCCGCCCGATGGCCCACATGAAGCCGGTCAGCTCGCGGGCGATCGCGGCGCAGACGACGGTGGACTTCTTCCCTCGCGCACTCAGCGCCCGATAGCGGGCGGTGAGCCGGACCTGCGCCTTCCAGGCGAGCTCGCGCACCTTTGGCGTGGTCTGCTCAAGGCGATACAGCTTTTTGGCCCCAACCCGTGGCGGGTGACGGTAGGTCCAGGCGCTCTCGACTAGTAGGGAGCGAACGCGGGTGTTGCCGGCCTTGGTGATGCCGCCGCGCCGGACCGTGTCGCCGGTGGAACGCTCGCTAGGGACCAGGCCAACGTAGGCCATTAGCTGCCGCGGGGTCTCAAAACGCCGCAGATCGCCGATCTCGGTGGCAAAGGTCACCGCTACGATCAAGTCGACGCCGCGTAGCGCCTGGAGAGCCCGCACCAAAGGCGCCAAGGACCAGGAATCGACGAACTCCTCGATCGATGCCTCGAGCCGAACGACGCGCTCCTTGGCGATCCGGACAGCCTCGACCATCTCCTGCAGCGCGATCTGATGGGCGGGATGCTCGAACACCTGTTCCTGAAGCCAGCGCAGGTAACGCATGGTCCAGCCCCGCTTCCGCGGGAACACACGCCCGTGCTTGAGCATGAAGGCGCTGACCTGCTGGCGGCATATCCCGAGCAACTCTACTGCCGCCGCGCGGGCGCGGACGAGATCCCGCATCGCCTCGTGGCCAGGATCCGGCACCCACACAGCCGTCAGCTCTCCGGCTCGCAACAGCTTGGCCAAGCCGATCGCATCCCGGCGGTTGGTCTTGACCCGATCGCCGGGCTTCCTTGGGATGAGCGACGGCGCCACTACCGTGCAGGGATGGCCCATCGAGGTGATCAGGCGATGGAGGCCATAGCCGGTCGGCCCCGCCTCGTAACAGAAGTGCGCGCGCTCATGCTTGGAGGCGATCCTCTGCACCACTCGGCGCATGTTGGCCTCCGATGCATCGACCTCCCCGAGGTAGCGCACCTCGCCGCCGCGCTCGTCATCCGCCACGGCGATCGCGTTCCGCGCCTTCGAGACATCAATTCCGACGAAAACTCCTGTACATTGCTCCAAGGCTCGTCCTCCTGCGATGAGGATCGGCTCGGCCGCTCCGAGCAACCCTCGAAGACGCAGTGTAGGGCGAGCCGCCCCAGCTCAGCGGACATACGGTCTTACGTTCTAGGCGCGGAAGCGCAACTTGAACCGATAAGGCTCCAGGCAAGTCCTTGGGGCCGGAATTTGCGCCGC
>Ga0302157_10006308_pt1 | contig 12303 bp, 11 predicted proteins | sample I_Bog_N3_3_FD_193502 | JGI IMG/M metagenome (GOLD analysis project Ga0302157, IMG submission 193502) | Peat permafrost microbial communities from Stordalen Mire near Abisko, Sweden - I_Bog_N3_3 | ecosystem: Environmental > Terrestrial > Soil > Wetlands > Peat | place: Sweden: Abisko, Stordalen...
CGCCGGCACGCTGCACGCACTGCTCGGCGCAAACGGTTCGGGTAAATCGACCTTCGTCAAGATCCTCGCCGGCGTGGAGCAAGCCGACGCCGGAGAGTTCGTGATCAACGGCCAAAGCGTCGACCCCGCGCGGATGAAGCCGGCGATTGCGCGTTCGGTCGGCTTGCACTTCGTGCACCAAGACCCCGGAGTCTTCCCGCAACTCTCGGTCGCGGAGAACCTGGCGATGGGTCGGGGCTATCCCCGCGGCGTGGGTGGCCGGATCAACTGGCGCAAGCTCCGTCAACGCTCTGTCATCGACTTGGAAAAGGCCGGACTTTCCCTTTCCCCCGATGCGGCGCTGGGCGAGTTCAACGCGTCGACGCGCACGCTGGTCGCCATCGCTCGTGCCCTCCAAGACATCGTTGAACCAGAAGGCAACATACTTGTGCTCGACGAGCCGACGTCGGCGCTTCCGGTGAAAGAGGTCGCCGCACTCTTAGCCGCGCTACGAACCTTCACCGATCAAGGCGTCGCCGTCTTGATGATTACCCACCACCTCGGCGAGATCATCGGCAACGCCGACCAGGTGACGGTCCTTCGTGACGGACGCGTCGTCGCCGACGTCGCGGGAGAAGACCTCACGCACAACCAGTTGGTCGAATACATCGCCGGCCGACCACTCGACGAAGCGCTACCGCAGATGCCCAAGCCCACGAGCGAGGTCCCGATTCTCGAAGTGCAGCACTTAAGCGTCGGGCCCCTGCGTGACGTGAGTTTCGACATCTTGCCCGGCGAGGTGGTGGGTGTCGCGGGCCTGCTCGGTTCGGGCCGCTCGACGTTATTGCGGACGATCTTCGGCGAGCGTGCGGTCGAGGCCGGCGAGATCCGCTTCGACCACCAACCACTCCAACTCCGCAACCCGCGCAAGGCCATGGCGGCAGGTATCGGATTCATCCCCGAGGACCGCGCCGGTGAGGCGGCGTTCTCGGTTCTCAACGTTGAACAGAACGTCCTCGCGGCCTCGATCCCCGAGTTTTGGCGACACTTTCACATGGGTCGGCGACTTGAGAATCAAGCGGCCAAGAGTTCGGTCGTCGAGTTTGGCATTAAGACAAGTTCCGAGAAGGCGCTGCTTTCCTCACTCTCGGGCGGCAATCAACAAAAGGTGATGATCGCGCGGTGGCTCCGGCGTCACCCTCGTCTCTTGCTGCTCGATGAACCCACCCAAGGCGTTGACGTCGGTGCTCGATCGGATATCTACGCCATCATCCGCCAGGCCGTCGAAAAGGGGACCTCCGTCATTCTGGTCGTCTCGGACTTTGAAGAGCTCGCCAAGGTGAGCGACCGAGTCCTCGTGTTACGAGAGGGTCGCCTGGTCGGCGAGGTTCGCCACCCCGACATCGACTCCAAGCACCTAACGGACTTCGCCTATGCCGTGTAATCAACCGTCGACGATGACGGTGGTGGTACAACCACGCCGTCTCGTCACCGTGAAATCAGGAGCACACCGTGTCCATCTTCTCTAAGAACGATCTCGATAGCGGCGACACGCCCGAAGAGGGCGAGGACGTCGTGGTCGCAACGGCGCCGAGCACCCGGACGATAAAAGAGCGCGGCCCCGTGCTGAACTTCTTCGAGCACTACGGGCTGCTGGCACTACTGGCCGCCGTCGTCGTGTTCTTCTGCGTGGATCCGCGTACCTCAGCCGACTTCTTCTCCAAGGCCAACCTGATTACCACGCTGAGCAACCAGACGGTGGTCGCCACAATCGCCCTGGCGGCGCTGATCCCTTTGGCGGCGGGGTACATCGACCTCTCGGTGGCCGCGATCGCCGGGATGTCCTCGTGTACTTTCGCGACGCTGTTGACCCGCGCGAACTTCTCACTCGTGCCCGCCATCATCGGTGCCTTGATCGTCGGGACGCTGTTGGGGGCCATCAACGGCCTGCTGATCGCTCGGTACCACATGAGCGCCATCATCACCACGCTCGGTAGTCAGATTGCCCTGACGGGACTGATGGAGTGGTACACGAAGAACAACACCATCGGCGCGGGCATGTCCTACAAGATCATCATCTTCGGTTCGTCGAACTGGTTCTCCATTCCGAAACTCACCTGGATCTTCTTACCGGTCATCCTTGGGGTGTGGTTCCTGCTCGAACAGACCCCCTTCGGTCGTTACATTCAAGCCATCGCGTCGAATCGACGCTCCGCTCGTCTCGTCGGCATCGGCGTTCCGCGCACGGTGTTCCTGTGCTTCATGACCGCCGGCCTCATCGCGGCGATCGCCGGGGTCTTCCTCTCCATCCAACAAGGTGGCGCAGACTCCTCCACCGGGCCGAGCTTCTTGTTCCCCGCACTGACGGGCGTCTTCCTGTCGGCGACCGTCATCCACCCCGGTCGGCCCAACGCCGTCGGTACCGTGGTCGGACTGTTGTTCGTCGCCGTGTTGGTCAGCGGGCTGACGTTCCTCGGCGCGACGAACTGGGCGCCGGATCTCTTAGAGGGCCTGCTCCTCGTGGGTGCCGCCGGTCTCGCCACTGTCCTCGCTCGTCAGCGAGGCGGCGAGGGCATCTTCTAGGCGTGCACGAGAGCATCGAGTCGCTCGCGGCACGGCGGCTCGACGCGCACGGCGTCGTGTCGTGAGTTCGACCCCCGCTGACGTGGAGGCGAGTGCGACCCTGCTCGGGGAGTTGCGCCGCGTCCTCGGCGAGCGTCACGTCCTGGTCGACGCCGACTTGCGCGCCAGCTACGAGACTGACTGGAGTCGACGGTGGTCGGGTGCGTCCCTTGCGGTCGTGCGCCCTGGTACCACGGACGAGGTCAGCGCGGCACTTCGCCTGTGTTATCACTTCGCCACCCCCGTCGTGCCCCAAGGTGGGCGCACCGGCCTCGTCGGTGGCGCCGTGCCGAGCGACGGTCAGATCGCCCTCTCCCTCGAGCGACTCACGGACATCGACGTCGCCGATGTGCTGAGCGGTCAGATCAACGTGGGCGCCGGCGTGACACTCGCCGCACTGCAGTCGAGCGCCGCGTCGCGCGGGTGGCGCTTCGGCGTGGACCTGGCCGCTCGCGAGAGCGCGACGGTGGGCGGGATGATCTCGACCAACGCCGGCGGCATCCACGTCGTGCGACACGGACAGATGCGCGAGCAGGTGGTGAGTCTCGAGGTCGTACTGGCCAACGGTGACGTACTGCGGGGCACGGGAGCAGCCCTCAAGGACAACGCCGGCTACGACCTCACCCAACTCTTCATCGGCAGTGAGGGCACGCTCGGCATCGTCACCGCCGCACGTGTGCGACTGGTGCGGCCCGAACAGTCGACGGTCGTCGCGCTGGTCGGCGTCGGCGACCTCGCCACCGCGGTGGAGCTCGTCGGGTCCCTTCGGCGACGTTCTGACACGTTGTCAGCTGCGGAGTTCTTCGATGCGACGGCGATGAACCTCGTTGGCGCGGGCGGCACCGCCGCTGCGCCGGTCGAGGACTCTCCGTGGTACGCGTTGGTTGAGTGCGTGGGCGAGAACGATCCGACTGAGGTGCTCGCCGACACGCTCGATGGTGCGGAACTGGCGGAGAGCGCCGTAGCGGTCGCGACCGACGACGCGGGCCGCGCCCGACTTTGGCGACTTCGTGAGGACGTTACGGAGTCGATCGCGCGCGCGGGAGTCCCGCACAAGTTCGACGTGGGTCTCGACCCCGCCAGACTGGACGAATTCGCCCGCGTCGTGCGTTCGCGCGTCGGCACGATCTCCCCCGAGGCCTCCGTGGTCCTCTTCGGCCACCTCGGCGAGGGCAACGTCCACGTCAACGTGCTGGGCCTCGCGCCCGAGGACCTGATGGTCGACGACGTCGTGCTGCGACTCGTTGCGGAGATGGGCGGAAACATCGCGGCGGAACACGGCGTGGGACGCGCGAAGGCGCAGTGGCTCAACCTGTCGCGCACACCCGAGGAGATTCGCGCTATGCGGGCCATCAAGTTCGCGCTCGACCCCACGGGCCTGCTCAACCCCGGCGTCGTGTTGAGTTGAGCGTTAGCGCTGGGTCGCCCGACGCTCGCCGATGACGTTACGAAGTAGACCGAGCCCCGTGACCTCGAGCTCGACGACGTCGCCGATTTGCAGCCACTCGCGCTCTTCTGATTCAAGGATGCAGCCGGTACCCACCGTTCCCGAACCGAGGACGTCACCGGGTCGCAGGTGCGTGTTCATGGCGGCGCGATCTCGTATGGCCGACCAGGAGTAGTGGAGGTCGGCGAGTTCGCCGCGAGAACGCTCGACGCCGTTCACGCGAGCGATCATGAGCGCGTCGCTGCCGTCGAACTCATCGACGGTCACGATGACTGGTCCGAGGCTCGTGGCGAAGTCCTTGCCCTTCGCCGGACCCAACCCCACGGTGATCTCGCCTCGCTGGAGGTCGCGGGCCGACCAGTCATTCAAGATGGTGAAGCCAGCGATCTGCTCGTCGTGACCGATCACCGCCGCCACTTCGAGTTCGTAGTCGAGCATTGCGGTGCCCTCGGGGTAGGGGACCGTCGCGTTCGGTCCGACGACGGCGGCGGGATTGGTGAAGTAGAACACCGGCGCTTCGTACCAGAACTCCGGAACGCTCTCGCCGCGTCGCGCGCGGGTGGTGGCGACGTGTTGCTCGAACGCGAAGAAGTCGCGGATCGAAGGTGGTACCGGGATGGGGGCGATGAGTTCGACGGCGTCGAGGTCGTAACGCTCCGCCTCGCCAACATCTCCGCCGCGCGCGAACCACTCGATGAGGTTGGCGCAGTCGAGCCGCACGACGTGTTCGCCACGAACGATGCCCGGCAGCGACGGCGCGGTTGGCGCTTCCGACGTGACGAACGTGCACAGTTTCATTACCGCTCCCTGGTGTCGCCGCACCGCACTGTGGTGAGGTCAGTCCATGATACGGGCACAACGACGAAGAGGCAAACGAACGGTTCCGCCGCGGTGCGAGCGTGAAGGCGACGATCTTGAGCGCTAGCCCTGAAGTTCCTCTCGTACAGCCCGTTCGACGCAAGCGAATACTTCACGTCGAGCGAGGTCGGCGCCGTAGCGCTCTTCGAGACTGATGAGGACGGCGTTAGCGAATCGACGTTGAAACTCTCGGGCGGCGGCCCCGTCGACGGAGCCGCAGACGACGACGAGTCGTGCCGTAGGGGCGACGACCTCGGCCACACCGACGGTGACCTTGCCCTCGAGGCTCCCTTCGTCGAAGCGTCCTTCGCCGGTGAAGACGATGTCGGCCCGTTCGATACGCGTTGCGAGGTCGACGGCGTCAGCGACCGCCGCGAACCCACTCGTGAGGCTCGCGCCGAATGCCGCCAGCGCGCCCGGGATGCCACCCGCGGCGCCTGAGCGCTCGAGCAGTTCAACGTCGATGCCGCGCTCGTCACGGTAGAGGGAGCGCGCCTGATTCAGTCGCTGATCGACGAAAGACAGATCGTCGGGTCGTACGCCCTTTTGTGTTGCGTAGCGAAGCGCACCAAGAAATCGCGCCGTCACGTCGGTCGCGGCACTAACGGGCAGGGGCAGACCTCCGGCGTCACGAAGTACGCGGTAGCAACCGAGCCCACCGTCGGACGTCGCGGTACCCCCGCAGCCCACCATGACGTCACGGACACCGAGTTGTGCAGCGGCCAGTATCAGTTGGCCGACACCCTCGCTCGAGGCTCGAACGGCTTCGTCCTCGAGTGGGTCAGGGAGCAGATCTCGCCCCACGACGTCGGAGACTTCAACGACGGCTGTCGTGCCCGAGGAAGTTGTGGCGGAGGTCGTTTCTACGAGTTTGATTCGCGCCGTAACGCTCGAGCCGAGAGGGCCGGTCACCTCGACGGTGACGACGTCGCCCGAGAACGCGTCGATGAAGCCTTCACCCCCGTCGGACATAGGTTGGACGTCAACGACGCGACCTTCGCCGGTCGCGACGCGCTCGATGAGATCACTTAGTTCTCGCGAGGTTGCGGTACCGCGAAACTTGTCCATCGCGGCCACTACGACGCGCCCGTCGCGCTCGGTCATCGCTCTCCGATCGTCGACTACGGTGCGGTCGAGTCCGCCGAACCCAGTGACGTTAGCAAGCGCACGCGCTCGTCGAGGCGCCGCGCCGTGGCCGCCCTCGCCCCCTCGGGCCACTCGAGGAACCCTTGCCCGGACTTCGCGCCGAGGCGTCCGTGGCGCAGCGCCGTCTCGAGCACCGGCAACGGTGCTTGCGCGGTACTGAGCGCCGGGAAGACGTACTCGTGAATCGCGTGCGTGAGGTCAAGGCCGACGTAGTCGGCGTTCTCCATGGGACCGATTGTAGAAAGCTTGAGCCCGATGCTGTTTCGCACCACGAGGTCCACGTCGGCCGGGTCGCAGACGCCCTCGTCGACGAGGGCCATCGCTTCTCGCCACAGGGCGTGCTGGAGGCGATTACCAATGAAGCCTGGGGTGTCACGACGCACGTGTACGGGGGTTTTGCCGAGCGAGACGAGCAGCGCCATCATCCCTGCGACGAGGAAAGGATTGGTGTCGGTGCCTTGGATGACCTCGACGAGCGGCACGAGGTGGGGTGGGTTCCACCAGTGGGTGCCGATGACCCGCGAGCGATCGAGGACGAGCGACGCGACGTCGCCCACTCGAAAGACGGACGTGTTGGTGGCGAGTGCCGCGTCCGGGCAGACCGTTTCGACGTCGGCGAAGAGTCGCTGTTTGAGATCGAGGCGCTCACTGACCGCGTCGATGACCAGTCGCGTCGAGGCGTCGAGCTCACCGACCGTGGTCACCGAGCGAAGAACGCCTCGTGAGGGGAGCGAGAGCTGCTCGACCACGACGTCGACGCGCTCGGCGAGGGACTCCCGGTTCGTCGGATCGCTCTCGACGCAGGTGACGTCGCAGCCGTGCGCGATGAAAATGGCGGCGAGCGCGTGGCCCATGAGACCGCCACCGAGCACCGCCACCGGACCGCCCTCGGGCAGTCGCCACTCGGTGGTGGACGTCAGCACGCGGTATAGCCGCCGTCAACGTAGAGAATCTGCCCGGTGCAAAATCGTGCCGGTTCGCTCAAGAAGAAGAGGGTTGGTCCCACGACGTCGTCGGGTTCGGCGAGTCGACCCAACGGAATCCTCGAGAGCATGCCCTCGCGAGTCTTTACTGCGCGCTCGTCGTCGCCGTACATCCACGCCGTGAGGTCAGAGCGAAACACCGTCGGAGCCACGGCGTTGACGCGAATGTTCTTTGGTCCCCACTCCGCGGCCAGGGTGCGCGTCAGCAGGTTCTCCGCACCCTTCGAGGCACAGTAGGCCGTGTAACCCGCTCCGTGGCCGAGGAGCGCTCTCGTCGAGGTGACGATCACGATGCTGCCACTCGACGACGCGGCGAGTAAGTGGCCGCCGAAGGCGCGACAGATCAACCACGTGTTTCGCACGTTGGTGTCCATCACCAAATCGAAGTCGGCGAGGGTCATGTCGACGATGGGTGCGACTTTATTGGTGCCGCTCGCAACGACGAGGCCCTCGACGTGCCCGAAGCGCTCCACGGCCGCAGCGATGATCGCCGCCGCGTCGGCTTCGGTCTCGGGGCGCAGGTTCACGCTCAGGCTGGATCCCCCGCTCGAGGAAATTTCGTCGCCGAGTTCTTTCAGGCGCTCGGCGTTCGCTCCGGTCATGACGACGTTCGCGCCGAGTTCGGCGAGTCGCAACGCCGTCGCGCTGCCGAGCGCGCCCGTGGCTCCGATGACGATGACTACTCGCCCGGTGAATTCACTCAGTACTGGCTCTTCTGACATGTTCCCCCCTGTCTGGTGTATCGGATACTGGTACAGCATGTCTCGTGAAGAACGTAACATCAGGGCGAAGTTCAATCAAATCTCCCCGGATCTGGCTCTGGGGATTGGTCGAAGCTGTCGTTTGACAGTCGGCGAGCGTGATGACATACTCTTGACTGTTCTACTAGTCGGGACAGGGTGTATTAGATACCACCGTGTCGCGACCACAAAGGGGGAAAGTGCCATGCCGCCAGAGATCGACCCGGTCACCGGGATTCTCTATTACGAGTTGAGCCATCCGTGGGGACACGGGGTGCCCGCGTGGCCGTACTTCGAAGACGTGAAAATCGAGCGCCTGCACACCATGGCGCGATCGGGTGTGCTCACCCAAAAGATCACGACCGTGATGCACTCAGGCACCCACGTCGATGTGCCGGGCCACGTGATTGAGGGCACGCCGCTACTCCACGAGATTCCCCTCTGGCGCTTCTTCGGCACGGGCGTCGTGGTCTCGATCCCCAAGCAGAAGTGGGAGCGAGTCACTGGTGACGACCTCGAAGCCGCGACCCCGACGATCCAAAGGGACGACATCGTCATGGTGAACACCGGTTGGCATCACACCTACGGTGACAACTCCCAGTACTACGCCTACTCCCCGGGCTTCGACAAGAGCGCGGGCGACTGGTTCGCCGAACGCGGTGTCCGCGCCGTCGGCACCGATACCCAGGCGCTCGATCATCCACTCGCGACCGCCATTGGACCACACGGACCCGGTGCGCCCAATGGTCTTCTGCCGTGGGCCAACAAGGAGTACAAGGAGTCGACGGGACGCGAGGTCATCGAGGACTTCCCGCTCTGGGAACCCTGCCACCGGGCGCTACTCGGCAACGGGATCATCGGCTTTGAGAACGTGGGCGGCGACATCGACGACCTCAACGGTCAGCGCGTGACCTTCGCGGCGTTTCCGTGGCGATGGGTCGGTGGAGACGGTTGCATCGTGCGCCTGGTCGCGATGGTTGACCCGAAGGGGACATTCCGAATGGAACAAGGAGGCACGGCCCAATGAACGTGACGCGATTTAGTGACGCGACGCCCTACGAAGCGCTGAAGCACCACGGCTGTGAAGCGGTGCGACTGCAAGGTTTGGACGTCTCGCCGGTGACGTCGTTCTGGCTGGGGGTGTCGAACTTCGAGCCCGGTGGCGGGGCAGAGTGGGACACGACCGCTGCCGAGAAGGTGTACCTGGTACTCGAGGGCGAGGTCACCGTCGAGACCGACAGTGAGTCCGTCACGCTTCGCGCGAAGGACTCGGTCTTTTTGCCGAGTAACGAGCGTCGACGCGTGATTAACGAATCGAATGCGACCGCGGTGATGGCGGTCATGATCGCGCCAAGTCCCACGCCGCCGAAGTAGGCGCGTCGATGAACGACACCATCGTCGTCACGGCTGCGGTCACTGGCCCCATCGCCACCAAGCGGGATAACCCGGCCCTCCCGACCACGCCGCAGGAGATCGCGGACGCCGCAACGCGCGCGTATCACGCGGGCGCTGCCGTTGTCCATGTGCACTTACGCGACGAGTACGAGCGACCAACGGCCGACCTCGGGATCGCCCGTGAGACGATGGACCGGATTCGCGATCAGTCACCGATCTTGATCCAACTCTCGACGGGCGTCGGATTAGAGACGCCCTTCGAGGAGCGCGAACAGTTAGTAGAGCTGAAGCCGCGCATGGCGACGCTCAATCCCTGCTCGATGAGCTTTGGCGCCGGCGAGTTTCGAAACCCTCCCGCCGGCGTGCGGCGGCTGGCCGCGCGGATGCAGGAATTAGGCGTGAAGGCCGAACTCGAGATCTACGACATCGGTCACGTCCCGGTTTGCCTGTCGCTCTTCGAAGAGGGCTTCCTGAGCGAGCCGCTCCAGTTCTCGATCGTGATGGGCGTCAAGGGTGGCATGGCCGCGACGGCGGACAACCTGCTCTTCGCCGTACGTATGTTGCCACCCGGGGCGATCTGGCAGGCCATCGTGATTGGCCGTCCGCACCTGGAGATCTCGACGATCGCCGTGGCGCTGGGCGGCAACGCCCGCACGGGGCTCGAGGACACTCTTTTCTTGCGCAAGGGCGAGCTCGCGCCGAGCAACGACGCGCTGGTGAGCCGACTGGCCGACGTGGCTCGAACCCTGGAGCGACCATTGGCGACGGTGGCCGATGCGGAGTGGGAGTTCCGACTCGGGCCCGACCCCGCGCAGGACCCCTCGCGGTGACGCCCGTGACGCACAACGCCGACCGCGACCCTACGAGGTGAAGGTAGCGCCGAGCGGGCCGTCGTCGAAGGCGAGCACTGTAAAGTGAGCGACGTGTCCCCGCGTGAACAGCGCGCCCCCGTCGATGGTGCGCCCGTAGCTGCCAAAGAGTTCAACCGGGCGATCGACGTGCAGGTCATCTCGCGCGCCGCCGACATCTTGAACGCCATCGGCGATCACCCGGGAGGGCTCAGCCTGGCGCAGATCGCCGCACAGTCCAAGCTGTCGCGCTCGACCGTGCACCGCATCGTGGTGGCGCTCTGCCGCAAGGACTTCGTGCGGGCGACCGACGCCGGGTACAAACTCGGCCCCGCGCTCTTGCGCCTCGCCGACGCCAGCCGCTCGAACTTCGAAGCGTCACTGCGTCCCTATTTGGTCGATCTCAGCCACGCGTTACGTGAGACCGTCGACCTCTCGGTGCTGACCGGATCCACGGTGACCTTCGTCGACCAGGTGATCGCCCCACGACGTCTTCGAGCGGTCTCGGCCACTGGTCTCTCGTTCCCGCTGCACTGCACCGCTCCGGGGAAGGCGGTGTTGGCCTCCATCGGCGACGAGTCGGTAGAGAAGGTTCTCCCGGAGCGTCTCGAGCGCTTCACGCCCGAAACGCTCACGGACCGCGACGCGCTCGAGGTTGAATTGCGTGAAGTTCGACGTAGTGGCGTGGCCTTCGACCGAGAAGAACACACGCCGGGAATCTGTGCGGTCGGAGCGTCGCTTCGAGCGCCCGACCGCAGTTGGTACGCGATCTCGGTGCCGCTGCCCGCGCAGCGCTTCTACGGTCAAGAAGCCCGACTCGTCGAGGCGTTGGTCGCAACCATTGATCGCATCAATCTCGAACAGGACCTCAACGAAGGACTCGTGAGCGAGTGAGTAACGTACGACCCTATGAATAAGGTCATTGCGAGCGCCACGGAAGCGGTGAGTGACATCGACGATGGCGCATCGTTGGCCGTAGGGGGATTTGGCCTCTGCGGTATTCCCAACGTGCTCATCGACGCGGTGCTCCAACGTGGTTCTAAGAACCTCGAGACCGTGAGCAATAACTGTGGGGTCGACGAGTGGGGGCTCGGCGCCCTGCTCGCCGCGAAACGCATTCGCCGCACCACGGGTTCCTACGTTGGGGAAAACCGGGAGTTCGAGCGACAGTTCCTCTCGGGGGAGCTCGAGGTCGAGCTAGTCCCCCAGGGCACACTGGCCGAACGCCTGCGAGCCGGGGGAGCAGGGATCCCCGCGTTCTACACGCCAGCGGGAGTCGGTACCCAAGTCGCCGACGGGGGACTGCCGTGGCGCTTCGACGGAGCGGGCGGCGTCGCGTTGGCGTCACCGCCCAAGGAGATCCGCGAATTCGACGGGCACCGCTTCGTCTTGGAGCGCTCGATTCGCACCGATTTCGCCCTCGTGCACGCGCGCTACGGCGACACCCACGGCAACCTCGTCTACGAAGAGAGCGCGCAGAACTTCAATCCGCTCTGTGCCGCGGCGGGCGTGGTGACCATCGCCGAAGTCGAAGAGCTGCTCCAGCCCGGCGAGATCGATCCGATGACGGTGCACACGCCGGGCATTTTCGTCCAGCGAGTCGTGCACACCCCGAACGTGGAAAAACGTATCGAGCGGCGGACGGTGAGAGCGTGACCCTGACCAGAGACGAACTCGCGGCGCGCGTCGCCGCCGAGTTAAGGGACGGGCAGTACGTGAACCTAGGTATCGGGCTCCCGACGACCGTACCGAACTTCGTCCCTGAAGGACTCCACGTGGTGCTCCACTCCGAAAACGGCATTCTGGGCGTCGGACCCTACCCCTCGCCCGATGACGTCGACCCCGACCTGATCAACGCCGGGAAAGAGACGGTCACCGTGCTGCCGGGTGCGTCGTTCTTTGATTCGGCGGCGTCATTCGCCATGATCCGAGGCGGTCACGTCGACGTCGCGGTGCTCGGGGCCATGCAGGTCTCGAGGTGGGGCGACCTCGCGAACTGGATGATCCCCGGGAAGATGGTCAAGGGCATGGGCGGCGCCATGGACCTCGTACACGGCGCGAAACGGGTCCTCGTGATGATGGAGCACTCGGCGAAAGACGGCGGCTTCAAGATCGTGAACGAGTGCTCGCTGCCCCTGACGGGTGTCGCGTGCGTGCAGCGCATCATCACTGATCTGGCGGTCATCGACGTCGAACCCGAGGGACTCGTCCTCCGCGAGCTCGCCCCGGGTGTCACCCTGGATGAGGTGCGCTCGGTCACTGAACCGGAGTTGTTGGTCGACCTC
>Ga0302157_10006310_pt1 | contig 12302 bp, 5 predicted proteins | sample I_Bog_N3_3_FD_193502 | JGI IMG/M metagenome (GOLD analysis project Ga0302157, IMG submission 193502) | Peat permafrost microbial communities from Stordalen Mire near Abisko, Sweden - I_Bog_N3_3 | ecosystem: Environmental > Terrestrial > Soil > Wetlands > Peat | place: Sweden: Abisko, Stordalen...
CGTCGCGGCATCAACGCGGCTGCCGATGAGATCCTGGTGACCGCCGGCGCCGAGCAGGCGCTGCACTTGGCCACTGAACTGCTGGTCCGACGCGGCGTCACGGTAGCGGTGGAGGATCCCGGGCACGCGGCGATGAGGAGCCTGGTCAGGCAGTATCGGGGCAAGCTCACGTTCCAGCCGGTAGACGACGCCGGCATGCTGGTGGACGCGAGGCTGCGGCGCTGCCAGTTAGTTTATGTGACGCCGAGCCACCAGCGACCCACCGCGGTGACACTGTCGCTCGAGCGCCGTCACGCACTGCTGGAGCGCGCTGGCGAGCACCAGTTCATCGTCATCGAAGACGACGTCGACAGCGCCATCAATTACCTCGAGAACGCGCCCCCGGCGCTGCGTGCGCTGCCCGGCGGCGAGCGCGTCGTGTACCTGAGCGATTTCTCCAGGATCCTGGCGCCGGCGGTGCGCCTGGGATACCTGGTCGCCGACCGTGAGTTCATCGCCGCGGCCAGGCGCCTGCGCAATCTCTACAGCCGCCATCCGCCGCTGGTTAGCCAGCGAATCCTGGCCCTGCTGCTGTCCTCCGGCGACTACGATGTGGCGATGCTGCGCCTGGCTCGCACCTTCCGCGAACGGCTGCGTGCGCTGCGCGACGCGTTGAATCACTACCTGCAGCGATTCATCGCGATCGCACCGGCCAGGGGAGGGACCACGTACTGGGTGCGCGGTCCCAAGGGCGTCGATGCGGCGGACCTGGCGCGCGCGGCTGCGCAGCGCGGCATCCTGATCGAGCCGGTGGCGCCGTACTTTGCGCGCCCAGGTCGGCACCGCAATGTCTTCCGGATGGGCATCACCGGAGTGCCAGTGGATGCCATCCGGCCGGGTGTCGCGTTGCTGGCGGAACTGCTGCGCGGCATGGACCCGCGCAGCCAGCGCGTCGCGCGGGGCAGCGGCCAGCGCTGGCTGAGCGGCGAGGAGCTCGAGCACCGCATGCGTGGTGCGGCGATTCTTTGCAAGACCGTCTACGGCGACCCCTGCACCATCGAGCTGTGCGAGAACGGACGCATGCTGGGCCGCGCCGGCCACTCGGACGAGGACCGCGACGAGGGTCGCTGGTGGATCGAGGGTGACCGCTGGTTCCGGCAGTGGCGCCATTGGAGCTACGGCGAGCGCACCGGATTCTATGTCCAGGTGCAGGGCGAGCACATCCAGTGGTTCAACGAGCGTCAGCAGCTGGTGGACGCGGCAATGTTTGCACCGGCGGGGCGCAAGTCCTGAACCCTGGTGATGCTCCGTTGCGCCAGCGCGATGCGAATCTGGACCCATAGAATGTAGCCACTGGATCTATGCCGCTGTGCTGCGCCTTGGCATGTTCAGCTCAAGGACAGAGGGAGTGGCATGCGACATTTTGGCGTGGCGGGCCTGCAGCTGCAGCCCGCGGGCGAGGATAACCTCGCGCAGATCGGCGCCGAGGTGGCGGCAGCGAAGCGGCGCTTTCCCTGGATCGAAATGATGGTATTGCCGGAGCTGTGTGCCTACGGCCCGCGCCTGGAACACGCCGAGCCTGCCGGCGGCGCGGCCGAGCGCGCCTTCAGTGCCATCGCGCGCGAGCACGGGATCTGGCTGCTGCCGGGTTCATTATTCCAGTCCGATGGCGGGCAGGTCTACAACGTCGCCCCGGTGATCAGTCCGGCCGGCGACATCGTCGCGCGGTATCGCAAGATCTACCCGTTCCGCCCCTACGAGCAGGGTGTCAGCGCCGGGGACAGCTTCTGCGTGTTCACGGTGCCCGGTGTCGGTCGCTTTGGTCTGTGCATCTGCTACGACCTGTGGTTTCCGGAAATTCCCCGCACGCTCGCATGGCTGGGCGCGGAGGCGATCCTCATCCCGACGCTCACCAACACCATCGACCGCGACGTCGAGCTCGCGATGACCCGCGCCGCCGCCGCGGGCAACCAGTGCTATGTGCTCGGCATCAACGCGGCCGCGCCCGCGGGCCTGGGACGCTCGATCGCCTGCGGCCCGGGAGGAGAGGTGCTGCACCAGGGCGGCAGTGCCCAGGAGCTCATCGGGCTCGATCTGGATATCGCTCGCGTCGGACACACGCGCCGTCACGGCTGGCATGGACTGGGGCAGGTACTCAAGAGCTTTCGCGACACGCCGGTGCTGTATCCGCCGTACCAGCCTGGCGCGCACTCGGCGGCCCTGGGTGAGCTGGGGCCGCTCGGCAAGCCCACCCGATTCGACTAACGATCCGCGGCAGGCAACGTCAAAGGTCTACAGGGAGAACGTCCGATGAACCACAGATCGCGTGAGCATCCCCGGCTGGCGCAGACCATCCGGCAGACCATCAGGGTGATCCTCGGTGGCGGCGGGTTGTCGCTCGCGCTGCTGCCGGCCGTACAGGCGCAGACGGCTGCGGCGACCGGCCCCCAGGGCACGACCGGCACGGATCTGGAGGAGGTCATCGTCACCGCGCAGCGGCGCGAGCAGAACATCCTGGATGTGCCCTACAACATCAGCTCGGTCAGCGGCGCCGATATCGACAACAACCACGTGCTGGATACCGCAGAACTCATGCGCAGCGTCCCCGGGGTCTCGGTGGTCGACCGCGGCGATCGCAATTCCAGCGTCATCGACGGACTTCGCATCCGCGGGCTGAACGTCGACAGTTCCGCGCTCGGCGACTATGCGGTGTCGGCTGCCTCCACCGTGTCCACGTACGTCAACGATACGCCGCTGTTCGCCAATTTCCTGCTCACCGACATCAACCGCGTCGAGGTGCTCGAGGGCCCGCAGGGCACGCTGTACGGCAGCGGCGCGCTCGCCGGCACCGTGCGCTATATCCTGAACGAACCCGAGCTCGGCAAGTTCGATGGCAACCTGAGCGCCACGGCCTCCCGGGTGAAGACCTCCGACGCGGACGGTGTGTCGGGGACGGCGACCTTCAACATTCCGCTCGGCGACACGCTGGCACTGCGTGCCACCGGCACCCACAACAACTATCCGGGCGACACCACCTACACCAACCTCTACCAGCTCGGCGCGAACGGCGTACCGATCGCCCCCAACGGTATCCTGTCGCCGACCGCTTCTTATGGCGTGGTCAGGGATGCGGACTACGCGCATCAGAATTACGCCCGCGTGGCGCTCAAATGGAAACCCGGCAGCGTGTTTGACGCCACCTTCAGCTACACCGACCAGTCCGATCACTTCGGCGGCCGGCGCGGCACCTCGGTCGGGGTCAATCCGCTGACCGGCGAGGACTACGCGCCCGAACAGCTCGGTGCGGCAATCCTGGAGCCCGCCGACCGGCACGTGTACCTGGATGCGCTGGAGCTGAACTTCGACCTGGGATTCGCTACGCTGACGTCGAGCACCTCGCACTACAACGAGGATGGACACATCACCAGCGATAACACCGGCTTCTACGCCCAGAACGACTGGTGGGCGAAGTTCTACTACAACTATCCGCGCCCGATGGAAACGGCTCTTCGCACCTACGGCGACAAGGCCTTCATCGAGGAGCTGCGGCTGGTGTCGAAGACCGGCGGTGCGCTCGACTACACGCTCGGCGCCTACTACCAGAACCAGAACACGTATTCGACCCAGGCGAGCGAGATGGCGGGCTTCAAGGCCTGGTGGGACCTGGCCTATCCCGCCTACGCCGCGGCGGTGATCGGCGACCAGGATTACCTGTACCGCCAGGCCGAGTACTACCGCGAGGAGGCGCTGTACGGCGAACTCACCTGGCACGTCACCAGCACACTTCAGTTCACCGGCGGCGCGCGCGTGTTCAAGGACACCGATGACGTGCAGGTGCATTCGGAGACCGGCCTGTATAGCGCGATCTACGCCGCCCAGGACTCCACCGGCGTGCAGAGTGCCAGCCGCGCGATCTTCAAGCTCAACGGCTCCTGGCACTTCGCGCCCAGCGAGCAGATCTATGCCACGGTCGCCCAGGGCTACCGGCGCGGCGGCACCAACGGCGTGCCCAACACCGGCAACTTCGCTGAAAGTCCCACCTGGGACACCTACCGGCCCGACACCGACATCGACTATGAACTCGGGGTCAAGGGCGGGTCGTCCGGCTTCCACTTCAACGCTGACATCTTCTATGTCGACTGGAATAACCCGCAGATCAACACCGCCACCACCAACTGGGGTTTCTTTGCGGTGCAGAATGCGAAGGCGGCCGCCACCCAGGGACTGGAACTGCAGTTCGCCGGGCACTTGAGCGAGGCCTGGCGCTACGGACTGGGCTACACCTACACCAACGCGCACCTGAGCGAGCCGGCGGTGGCGGCCGACGGGACGTATGTCATCAACGGCACCGGTGCTCGCCTGCCGGGCGCGCCGGTGCACCAGTTCAATGTCAGTACCGACTATGCAATTCCGCTCGCGCAGGCAAAGCTCAACCTGCATGTGGATGGCTACCGCCAGTCCGCGACCGAGGACACGCTGTTCTCGCCGCTGGATTCCCCGAATCCCGTGCCCGCGTGCCCGGCCAATTCCGCACCCACCGCCTGCGTGTCGTACAACGGAGAGCCGAAGTTCTATTATCCGATGAGCGGATTCTGGATCTGGAATGCCAACGTCTCCTATCGGCTGTACGGCTGGGACGCCACCATGTGGATGAAGAACATCGGCAATGTTGCCGGCGTCACCGGCGTCTATACACCGGCCTACATGGGCGGCTCGCCGCAGCAGAACTTCTACGGCAACAGTTCCAAGGCGCTGACCACGCTGCCGCGGACCATCGGTGTCACGCTGAGCCTGCGGTTCTGAGCGCGCACCTGAGTACCGATCTGGCCACCCAACAGGATGACACGCTTGACCAGATCGAGGCGCTGCTGCGGCGCGGGCAGGCCGGCGCGGCCGCGCGCGACGCGGCCGCTTTCATCGCGCTACACCCGTCGCGCTTCGAGGGCTACGTGCTGCTGGGACGCGCCCAGCAGAAGCAGGGGATTGCGGGGCAGGCCCTGGACAGCGCGCAGGCGGCCAGGAGCCGTGCGCCCGGGCATCCCGCGGTCGAGCTCCTTTATATAGAGTGCCTGCTGCAGTCGGGCGACTACCAGCAGGGGCTGGCAAGCCTCGAGCAGCTCACAACGCACGCGCACGCCGCCGGCAATGCGCGCCTGCTGCAGGATGTCGGCCAGCTGCACACCAACCTCAACCGGCACCGCGAGGCCGAGGCCTGCTATGGCGCGGCCGTGCGGCTCGCGCCGCGCGACGCGGCCGCGTTGTACAACTGGTCTACCGCGCTCACCGCCGTCGGGCGGCTTGCCGATGCGGAGCGGGCGCTCGACCAGGTGATTGCGCTGCAACCGCGCGACGCCGACGCCTACTACAACCGCTCGACGCTGCGCCGCCAGACCTCCGAGCGCAACCACATCGCGCAACTGTCGGCGCAACTCGCACAGCCCGATCTGCCCCCGGCGGCCCAGGTGCCGCTCGGCTACGCACTCGCCAAGGAGCTGGAGGACCTGGGCGACTACGACGGCGCATTCAGCGCGCTGCAACGCGCCGCCGGCCAGCGCCGTCGCATGCTGAGCTACCACGTCGAATCCGACGAGGAGGCGATGGCCGCCATTCGCCGCAGCTTCGATGCGCCGTACTTCCGGCGCCAGCAGCCCGGACTGCCGGACGCCCGACCGGTGTTCATTCTCGGACTGCCGCGCAGCGGCACCACGCTGGTGGATCGCATCCTCAGCAGCCACAGCCAGATCGACAGTCGCGGTGAGTCCAGCGACCTGGGCGCCGCCGTCATGCGGCTCGCAGGTCCGGCGAGCGACAAGCAGCAGCTCATCGAACGCGCGGCGCGCCTCGAGCCCGCCGCTATCGCCCGCGCCTACTGTGCCCGCCTGCCGGCCGGGCAGCGCGCGCACCTCATCGACAAGACACCGGTGAATTTTCTGTACGTCGGCCTGATCGCGCATGGGCTGCCCCACGCAAGAATTATTCACGTCCGGCGCCACCCGATGGATGTCTGCTATGCGATGTACAAGACGCTGTTCCGCATGGCCTATCCCTTCTCCTACGATCTGGCTGACATCGGTCGCTATTACCTGGCCTACAGCGTGCTGATGGCGCACTGGCGGACGCACCTTGGCGCACGGTTGATCGAAGTCGACTACGAGCAGTTGGTGCTGCACCAGGAGTCCACCACGCGCCGGCTGCTCGCCGAGGGCGGCTGGCCCTGGGAGGACGCCTGCCTCGAATTCCACAGGAATGATACGCCGTCGCTGACCGCCAGCGCCGCCCAGGTCCGCCAGCCGATCTACAGCTCCTCGGTCGGGCTGTGGCGCCGCTATGCCGCGCAACTCGCGCCGCTCGCGGCGCAGCTGAGCGATCACGGCGTCGCCATTGAGTGATGCGCACCCCGAGCATCGGCGCGCACCGATCCCTGGCATCGCTCGCGGTGCTCACCGCTGCACTCCTGATCAGCGCGACGCTGGCGACCGCGCACAGCGCGGCCGCACCGGTCGCCGCCCCGGCCACCGCGCTGCCCACGGCCGCCGTCACACTGTTTGCCGCCGATTTCCAGGACGGCAACACCGTCGGCTGGACCGCGGTGGGAGCGGCCGATGTGCGCCTGACCACCTACCACGACAACATCTCGCTGCGCCTCGCTCCCGGAGCTGCAGCCATCGCCAGTTTCTCCGCGGCACGCTACCGCCAGGTGGTGGTGACGCTGGCCTTCGCCGGGCAGCACCTGGGAGACACCGGCGCCTGCATCGCGGACCTGTCCGTCGATCGCGGACACAGCTGGATCGAAGCGGCGCGCCTTGATCCCGGCCAGGACGATGGCGTGACCCTGCATCGCAATGGCGCCCTGCTCGCAGCGCTCGCGGACGCCAGCCAGGTGATCCTCCGGGTGCGTAACGCCGCCACCGATGCGCATGCGGCGTGCTGGGTAGACGACATCCGCGTCGAGGCCGCAGCGATGCTACCGGGTGAACAGATCGCGCCGCTAGCCGCGGCACGCGCGGTGCTCAGCACAGTCGAGCTTCGCGCATCGCAGCTTCCCGCAACGCGGCTCCGCCCGGCCACCTCCGGCGGTCCCTGGCCGATGAGCGCCTTCGCACGGCCGGCCGACGCGCAGGCGCCGCGGCAGCTGTTCGAAGGCCGGCTGCAACTGCTTGCGCCGCGCCCGGGCGCCGGATTTCGCGTCATCAAGGATACCTACGGCTACGCCGCGGGGGATCAGGGCGCGGCGAACGAGCTGCCGCCCCTGGACGTCGAGTTGATCCAGTCGGGCGATGCGCTGATCCCAACGCTGCGCGGTGCGATCCGCAGCGATCATCCGCAGTGGGAGTTCATCCTGGAGCCGGGCCGGGTCTGGGAAGAGGGCGGCGATGGCGACTTCAGCCGCGCCAGCCTGCCGTTTGCGCTCGAGGAGCGCAACGCCAACTGCATGCACAACGGCGTGCTGACGTTCCTGTTCAAGGCTGATGGGACGATCACCGATGTCGCCTACGAGATCGGGCAGGAGACCTGCAGCTATTTCCAGTTCGACGCCTGGGGACTGATCGAAGCCCGCTACACTCCCGGGCAAATTAACCATCGCCAGGCCGTGCTCGAGCGCTATGCACAGGACATGGCGCATCGGCTGCCGACGCGACCGATCGGCGCGCTCGCCGCGGACCACCCCGGCGCAGATCCCAACCGCTTCGGCTCGCCAGCGGAGGTGCCCGCGGATTCGATGACGCTCTACGGCCTGATCGTCGATGGCGTGCACTACACCGGTGGCTGCCAGACACGCTTTGGCACCTACCCGTACTGCGATGAGCTCGACCTGCCGTCGTATTCGCTGGCGAAGTCGCTGGTCGGGGGACTTGCCAGCATGCGCATGGCAGTGCTGTATCCGGGTGTGCTGGCCGCGCGCGTCGGTGACCTGGTACCCGAGTGCAAGGCGGCCCCCCCCGGCGACGCAGGTTCCCGGTGGGACCAGGTGACGCTCGAAAATGAGCTCGATATGGCCAGTGGCCATTTCCTGTCGCGCGACTTCGAGGTGGACGAGGATTCGCCTGAGTTGCGCGCGTTTCTGGATGCGGAGGATCACGCCAGCAGGGTGCGCTTTGCCTGCACGCACTATCCGCCGAAGGCCGAGCCCGGGCGCCTGTGGGTCTACCACACCACCGACACTTATCTGCTCGGTACCGCGCTCAACACGTATTGGCGCCGCAGCCACGGCGGTGAGGGCGATCTGTTCCAGGACCTGTGGGTGACGCAGTTGGCGGCACCGCTGCACCTGAGTCCCGCGGTCGCCGTTACGCGCCGCACGCGCGATCCGGCGCGCCAGCCATTCACCGGGTATGGACTCACGCTGCTGGCGGACGATGTCGCGAAGCTTGCCGCTTTCATTCACGCCGCCCACGGCCGCCTGGACGATGAGCAGCTGCTGGACCCCAAGCTGCTGGACCAGGCACTGCAGCGCGATCCCGAGCAGCGGGGACTGGAAACACCGCTCAAGGACCTGCGCTACCAGCATGGCTTCTGGGCCTGGAACGCCCAGCAGGCACTGGGTTGCCAGGAGCCGACCTGGATTGCCTTCATGTCCGGCTTCGGCGGCATCACTGTCGCGCTCATGCCCAATGGCATCGACTACTACTACTTCAGCGACGGCAACGTGCTGAGCTGGGCGCGGGCCGCCGCCGAGGCCGACCGCATGCGGCCGTTCTGTCGCCGGCGCGGCGGCGCAGCCACCCCGTGAGGGGCGGCAGCCCATGACCGGCACCAATCCATGACCCGCACCAGCCCATGACCGGCACCAGCACCGCCCGCGACCCGCGGCGCATATTCCTGTACTTCGTACCCCTGACACTGCTGGTGTACCTGGTTGCACCGGAGGCGCTGCTCGACATCCCGACCACTTACATGCTCAAGAACCAGCTGCACGCGAGCGCCGCCCAGGTGTCGATGTTCCGGCTGCTGACCGCGATACCGATCTACTGCGCCGTCATCTTCGGGCTGCTGCGCGATCTGTGGGATCCACTGGGCCTGCGCGACCGCGGTTTCCTGCTGCTGTTTGCGCCGCTGACCGCGCTGATCTACGCCTGGATGGCCATCGGCCAGGTCAGCTATGGCGGCCTGATGCTGGGCATGATCGTGGCGATGCTGGGCTTTCGCTTCGTGATTGCCGCCTACCAGGGGCTGATCGCACTGGTCGCACAGGAAGCCCTGATGTCCGGGCGCCTGAGCACGCTGTGGAACGTCGGCTCCTATCTGCCGCTGGCGCTGGCGATATTCGCCGGCGGCTACATTTCCGAGCGCATGACGCCCCGCGAGACCTTCCTGATCGCGGCCGCGCTGACAGCGCTGGTGACGCTGTTCGGGCTGTGGAAACCAGCCGCCGTGTTCAGCCACACCTACGATCAGCCAGAAGCGCGCGGGCTGGATCTCGCGGGCGACATTAAACGCCTGGTCAGGCATCGTGCCATCTACCCGGCAGTGCTCATCAACTTCCTCTGGTACTTCACGCCCGGCATCGGCACGCCGATGCAGTACTACCTCACTAACCAGCTGCACACCAGCGATGCGCAGTTCGCGAACTACTACGGCATCTACACGCTGTCGTTCATACCGACCATCCTGCTGTATGGCGTCCTGTGCACCCGCATCCGGCCGCGCCGGCTGCTGTGGTGGTCGGCCTGCATCGGCGTGCCGCAGATGCTGCCGCTCGCCTTCGTGCACTCCGGCCACATGGCGCTGCTGATGGCGGTGCCGATGGGACTGATGGGCGGACTGGCCAACGGCGCCTTCTACGATCTGGCGGTGCGCTCCTGTCCCGCCGGACTGCAGGGCACCTTCATGATGCTGGTGCTGGCGCTGATTGCGCTCGGCTTCCGCGGCAGCGACCTGCTGGGTTCCTGGATCTACGCCAGCAGCCCGGCACACGGCTTCCAGTACTGCATCGCTGCGATGATCGGCGTCTACACGCTGATCCTGCCGATCATCGCGCTGGTGCCGAAGGCGCTGACCGCCCGCGCCGACGGCGAACCGGCTGCGCGGCTGCCATAGACCGCAAGGCCTGGGCCGCGTGCCCTCGCCGTATGCCCCTGGCCGCATGCCCCTCACCGCGCGCCGCCGGCAAACCGTCCCCTGTGTTACCCAGCGTACATACAAGCGCCGCCAGCGCGCCGATGATGCGTGGTCCGGGAGGCTCGAGCTGCACTACCGATTGATGGGGAACAGCCGGACCCGGCAGCTGTCGCCTGGAGGTCTAAGCCTATGGTCGCCCCGTCGCGAGCCGCCGGACCATGCTGACGCCAGAGGCGCCGGCGGACGTGGCTGTCCGGCGCGCCATCCAGGCCCAGGCCGCCGGGGTCAAGGGATGGCTCTCCTGGCTGAGCGAGCCGTACATCCTGTTTCCTGGCCTCACCGTGCTGGTGCTGGCGGTAATCTGGAGCGCCTCCTTCAACCTGATCCGGATCGAACGACGCGATGCGGCGCGGACCTCGACTGCCGCGGCGCTGCAGCTCGCCAACACCTATGAGGCGCAGGTGGTGCGGGCGCTGCGCGAGATCGACCAGACGCTCAAGGTGGTCAGGTACGCCTACCAGTTCAAGGGCGCAGCGGCGACACTGTCGGACCTGAAGGCGGGAGCGCTGCTGCCGCCCGACCTGCTGTTCACGGTCAGCATCGTCAAACCTGACGGCACGGTGCTGGAGAGCACCCGCACCGGCGCCGCGCCCACGGTGGCGACGCCCGACTTCGTGCGCTCGCTGCAGCAGGACGCCCTATGGATCGATAAATCGCGCAAGGACCCGGCGTCCGGTGAGTGGACGCTGCAATTCGGGCGCCGGCTCGAGGACAACGCGGGCGCGCTGGTGGGCGCGGTCGTGGTCAGCGTGGACCCGGGCTATTTTGTCAGCGGCTACGATCCGTCGGTCCTGGGCGCTGACGGCGTGCTGGCGCTGCTGGGTACCGATGGCGTGTTCCGGGTGCGGCGTACCGGCGACCGGGTGACCGAGGATGCCACGATCGACTATGCGCACGCGGTCCAGGATGCGCAGCAGGCCGATCCGAAGGTCGTCCTGTCCGACAACATCTGGGATGGCGTCTGGCGCTTCACCGTCGCACACGAGCTGTATGATTTCCCGCTGGCCGTCATCGTCGGCCTGTCCGAGCACGAGCAGATGGCGGCCACCCGGCACGATGCGCGCGTCTATCTTGAGCGCGCCGCCAGCGGCAGCGCGCTGCTGGTGCTGCTGACCAGCACGCTCGGGCGCATGAGCTGGCAGCTGGTACGGGGTCGCCAGCGCGAGACCGAGGCCAATCTGACCTATGCGCTGCGCATCGAATACCTCGCCTACCACGACGGGCTCACGGGGCTGCCGAACCGCAGCCTGTTCTCCAAGCTCTTGAGCCAGGCCATCAGCCAGGCACAGCGCTATCACCGGACACTCGCGGTGGCTTTCATCGACCTGGATCGGTTCAAGCAGATCAACGATACCCTCGGCCACGAAGCCGGCGATCAGCTGCTCAAGGAAGTCGCCGGCCGGCTCAAGGCCTGCCTGCGCGACAGCGACACGGTGGCGCGCCTGGGCGGCGACGAGTTCGTGGTGCTGCTGACGGAAATGAGCGACGAGCGCTACGCGGCCACGGTGGCGCAGAAGATCATCGCCAGCATTGCCAAGCCGTTCGTGCTGCTGGCCCAGGACTTCCGCGTGACCGCCAGCGTTGGCATCAGCACCTATCCCAAGGATGGCGTGGACGAGGTGACGCTGACCAAGAATGCGGACATCGCGATGTACCAGGCCAAGGAGGACGGCAAGAACAATTTCCAGTTCTATTCCGAGAAGCTCAATGCCAACTCGCTCGAGCGCCTGGCGCTCGAGTCCAGCCTGCGGCATGCGCTCGAAGCCGGCCAGTTCCGGGTCTACTACCAGGCCAAGCGCGATATCGCCACCGGCCAGATCACCGGCACGGAGGCGCTGCTGCGCTGGCAGCATCCGGACCTGGGGCTGGTGCTGCCGCGGCAGTTCCTGCCGCTGGCCGAGGACACCGGCCTGATCCTGCCGATCGGGCAATGGGTGCTGCAGACTGCCTGCGCCCAGAATGTCGCCTGGCAGCAGCAGGGTATTGCCCACCTGAGCATTGCCGTGAACCTGACGGCGCGCCAGTTCGGCGACGACCACCTGCTGCGCCACATCATCTCCGTGCTGCACGCGACTGGAATGGCGGCGAACCTGCTGGAACTGGAACTGCATGAGAGCGTATTGCTGCAGAACATCGCCAGTACGCTGAAGATCCTGACCGAGCTCAAGGCGCTCGGCGTGCGCATTGCGATCGACGATTTTGGC
>Ga0302157_10006311_pt1 | contig 12301 bp, 11 predicted proteins | sample I_Bog_N3_3_FD_193502 | JGI IMG/M metagenome (GOLD analysis project Ga0302157, IMG submission 193502) | Peat permafrost microbial communities from Stordalen Mire near Abisko, Sweden - I_Bog_N3_3 | ecosystem: Environmental > Terrestrial > Soil > Wetlands > Peat | place: Sweden: Abisko, Stordalen...
TCGGCGATCGAGGTCGGGCTGATCCGCCAGGCACTGACGCAGGCGGACGGGACGGTGGCGGAGGCGGCGCGGCTGCTGCGCATGCGCCGCACCACCCTGGTCGAGAAAATGCGCAAGCACCGCCTGAGCGCCTGACGGGATTTTGACGCTGCCGCCGGGCGCCCACCGCCGGCAATTGCTAACCGGCTGATCAGGATGGGTATTTCCGCAGGGGCACGGAAATTGCTTCAAGCTCCCGTATGCACTCCATGGCACGGGAACCCGTCGATACCACACGCTCTGAACTGACCCAGGCCTTCGTCGCCTTCGGCTCGGTATCCGCGCGCCTCTCCGATGCTTTCGATGGCCTGCGCGAGCAGGTCGCCGGCTTGAGCCAGGAACTCTGCGGCGCGCAGGCGGCACGCGCGCAGCTGGCCGCCCGGCTCACGGCCCTGCTCAGCGCACTGCCCGGCGGCGTCCTGGTACTCGATACACAAGGCCTGATCCAGGAAGCCAATCCTGCGGCGCGCGAGCTGCTGGGCGAGCCGCTGCTGGGGCTCGCGTTCGACGCGGCACTCGCGCGTGCACGAGCCGCAGCCGCGAATGCCGGCGATCCCGTGGAACTCGGCAGCGGCCGCTTCATCAACCTGTCGCGGCGCGAACTTGACGGTGGCGGCCAGGTGGTCCTCGTGACCGACGTCACCGATGCGCACGCCATGCAGTCCATGCTCGCACGCCAGCAGCGGCTGCTGACCCTTGGCGAACTCGCCGCGGGACTCGCGCACCAGATCCGTACCCCGCTGGCCGCGGCGCTGCTCTATTCCTCCCGGATGACGCTGGCCAGCGGCTCGCCCGAGGATCTTGCACGCTGCGCCGACCGGACCGTGGAGAGCCTCAGGCAGCTTGATCGACTCGTCAACGACATGCTGGCGTTCGCCCATGGCGGCGCGACGCGCGAACGCATCAGCGTCAGCGCGCTGCTGGAACAGGTCGCTCAGTGGCTGCGGCCGGCGCTGCGCCCCGGAGTGCAGCTGACGATACGTACCGAGGCGCCGGACCTGGCCGTGCGCGCGAACGCGCCATCGCTGGTCTCCGTACTGCTGAACCTTGCCACCAATGCGCTGCAGGCGGCAACCGGCCCGCTCGACCTCGAGCTGCTGGCGCGCCGCGCGGCCGGCGGACGCGCACAGATCGTCGTGCGCGACAACGGCCCCGGCGTTCCCGCCAGCCTGCGCGAGCGCATCTTCGAGCCGTTCTTCACGACGCGCGAGCGCGGCCACGGTATCGGACTTGCAATCGTGCGTTCGGTCGTCGAGGCCCATGGCGGCAGTGTCAGCCTCTCGCCCAGCGACCGCGGTGCCACCTTCATCGTCGAACTTCCCGCAGAGGCCAGCGCATGACAACAACCCCGGATTCCGTGCTCGTCGTCGAGGACGATGCAGTGCTGCGCGAGGCGCTTGCCGATACGCTGCGCTTCGCCGGCATCACGACGCTGGTCGCAGCCGACGCGGACGCTGCTCTGCTGCTTCTCGACCAGCCCGGCATCGCGCTGGTCATTTCCGACGTACAGATGCCCGGCAAGGACGGGTACGAGCTGCTGGCGATCGTCAGGCGTCGCCGCCCCGATGTGCCGGTCGTGCTGATGACTGCTTACGGTACCGTCGCCAAGGCGGTCGCCGCAATGCAGGGCGGTGCGACCGACTACCTCGTCAAGCCCTTCGAGGCGCGCGCCCTGATCGAGATGGCCGAACGCCAGCTGGCCGCGCGCATCACGCCCGCCGACATGATCGCCGCGGACCCGGAGTCCAAGCGCATCGTCGCGCTCGCGCGGCGCATTGCACAGACCGACGCGACGGTGCTGGTCACCGGCGAGTCCGGCACCGGCAAGGAAGTCTACGCGCGCTTCATCCGCGACAACTCGGCCCGCGCCCGCGGGCCGTTCATCGCGATCAACTGTGCGGCGATCCCGGAAAACATGCTCGAGGCAACCCTGTTCGGTTATGAGAAGGGCGCCTTTACCGGTGCGCTGGCGGCCCATGCCGGCAAATTCGAGCAGGCACAGGGGGGTACGCTCCTCCTCGATGAGATTTCGGAGATGAGCCAGGCGCTGCAGGCGAAGATCCTGCGCGTCCTGCAGGAACGCGAGGTCGAGCGTCTCGGCGGCAGCCGCACCCTGCAGCTCGACGTGCGCGTCATCGCGACCTCGAACCGCGACCTCGCAGAAGAGGCGCGTGCAGGCCGCTTCCGCGCGGACCTGTACTACCGGCTCAACGTGATGTCGCTGCGACTGCCCGCCCTGCGTGAGCGCGCAGGCGACATCCTGCCGCTCGCGCGTCGCGCGATCCAGGCCTGCGCGGTCGCCGGCCAGGCGCCGTCGCGGCTCTCAGCCGCAGCCGAACAGAAACTGCTGCGCCATTCCTGGCCCGGCAATGCCCGCGAACTCGTCAACATCGTGCAGCGCGCCGCGTGGCTCGCCGGCGGCGGTCCCATCGACGCGGATGCAATCGACATCGGCAGTCCCGCGACCCCCGATGCCCCGCGCGAAGCCGCACCGGCTCCGGCGGCGACGGCGGCCGGCGTCGATGCGCCGCTGGATCGCGACCTGCGCGAGCGTGAGTGCGAACTGATCCTCGCGACGCTGAAGAGCACTGCCGGCAGCCGCAAGCTGGCAGCGGCGCGGCTCGGGATCAGCCCGCGTACGCTGCGGCACAAGCTGCAACAGCTGAAGGCCGCGGGCATCCAGCTCCCCATCGGCAATGAACCACACTACGGGACGGCCTGAAGCATGAGTGACCTCGCAATTTCCCAGGTATTGGCCCAGATGCGTGACCTGCAGTCGCGCATCGGCGGCATCGGAGCTTCGGGCGCCGGCCCCTCAGGCAGCCTCGAGGGGCTGCAGGGCACACAGCAGGGCCCGGATTTCGCGACGCTGATGAAGGGACAGGTCGACTCGGTTGCCGGAATGCAGAACTCGGCAAAGATGCTTGCCGACGCCTACGAGAGCGGTGACAAGAGCGTCGACATCTCCCGGGTCATGCTCGAGGTCAACAAGGCCAGCATCGCGTTCCATGCGATCACCGAGGTACGCAACAAGCTGGTCGATGCGTACACCCAAGTCATGAACATGTCGGTCTGAACGGGCAAGCGCGGAGCTGAAACACCATGGCTGAAGCTGTAACAACCGTACCGGCGCAGGGACTGCTGGACACCATCCCCGGGCTGCGCCAGGTGCTGCTGCTGGCCGGCGTCGCCGCCGCAGTCGCCGCCGCCGCGTGGCTGGTCCTCTGGTCGCAGGGCCAGAACTACACCGTACTCTACGGCCAGCTGTCGGAGCGCGAGAGCGGCCAGGTCATGGATGCGCTCGGTGCAGCCGGCATCGAATACAAGCTCAATCCCTCCGGCGCCGTCTCGGTCCCGGAAACCAAGGTCCAGGAGGCGCGGATCCGCCTCGCGAGCCAGGGCCTGCCGCAGAGCGATGCGATGGGCATCGAGATGTTCCAGAAGGAGTCATCGCTCGGCACCAGTTCGATGATGGAGAATGCCCGCTACCAGTCGGTGCTGGAGACGGAACTGGCGCGCACCATCGGCAAGGTCCAGGGCGTGCAGGGCGCGCGCGTGCACCTCGCGCTGCCGAAACCCTCGGTGTTCCTGCGCGACTCGCACAAGGCCACGGCGTCTGTGATGCTGCAGCTGTATCCGGGACGGCGCCTCGAGCCGGGCCAGGTCGCAGCGATCGTGCACCTGGTCGCCTCCAGTGTCCCGGAACTGAGTTCCGGCGACGTCACGCTGGTCGATCAGGCGGGCACGCTGCTCAATTCCCCCGACGACACCGCCGAATCGGTGATCAGCACCCGCCAGCTGGAGTACAGCCGCAAGCTCGAGGAGAGCTACCAGCGACGCATCGTTGAGCTGCTCGAGCCGATGGTAGGCGCCGGGCGCGTGCGCGCGACGGTTACCGCCGACGTCGACTTCACCGTCGCCGAGGAGACGCATGAGGCCTACGATCCGCAGAAGACCGCCGTCCGCAGCGAACAGACCGCCAGCGATCTTCACAAGGCGGGCGACGGCGCCGAGGGCATCCCCGGCGCGCTCAGCAACCAGCCTCCCGGAACCTCGGGCGCGCCCGCGATTCCCGGCGCGGCCGGCGCGGCAGGCGCTGCGCAGGCAGGCGCAGCCGCCAGCAGCCCCACATCCACTTCCTCGCGCAGCACCCGCAACTACGAGGTCGACCGCACGCTGCAGTACGTCAGGCAGCCCACCGGTACCCTGAAGCGACTCAGCGTCGGCGTCGTGCTCGATGACTGGCAGAAATTCGACGCGGCCGGCAAGGCGACGACGACGCCGATGACGGCCGACGACATCAAGCGCTTCACGCAACTGGTGCGCGAATCGATCGGGCTCAAGGACGATCGGGGCGACCAGCTCAACGTCATGAGCCAGGCGTTCAAGGCCGACTCGCCGGTCGCGCCCGTCGAGGCCCTGCCACTGTGGCAGCAGCCCTGGGTCGCGGCGCTCGCCAAGCAGGTCGTCGGCGCGCTGCTGGTGCTGGTGGTTGCGTTCATCGTGCTGCGGCCGCTGATGAAGAACCTGACGAAGGTACCGCGACTGCCGGGCCAGGCCGCGTCCGACCTCGACAATGACAAGGTCACCCTCACCGGCAAGGGCGAAGGCGGGGCGATCAAGCTCGCGCCGAGCTTTGAAGCGCAGCTCACCGCGGCGCGTACCCTGGTCGGCCAGGACCCGAAGCGTGCTGCGCAGGTCGTGAAGGACTGGGTCGCAGATGGCTAACGCGAACGACGACATTTCCGGAACGCAGCGTGCCGCGATTTTGCTGATGAGCCTCGGCGAGCAGGATGCCGCGAACGTGCTGCGCCAGCTCGACGCGCGCGACGTGCAGAAGCTCGGGGTCGCGATGGCCGAGCTCAAGGAAGTCTCGCGCGACCAGATGAGCACCGTGCTCGACAAGTTCATCGGCATTGCCGATGCGCGCGCCGGCGTCGCATCCGGTTCGCAGGAGTACGTGCGCCGCGTGCTGACCCAGGCGGTCGGCAAGCAGAAGGCAGAGCTGCTGCTCGACCGGGTGTCGTCCGGCAAGACCGGGGCGGGGATAGAGCAGCTGAAGTGGATGGAGGCCAAGGCGGTCGCACAGATCGTCAGCGGCGAGCATCCGCAGATCGGCGCCCTGGTGCTCGCCAATCTCGAGCCGGAACAGTCGGCGGCGATCCTGCCGCTGCTGCCGGATTCGATGCGCACCGATGTGCTGCTGCGCATCGCCTCACTGAGCGAGGTCCCGCAGTCTGCGCTCAACGAGCTCGACCAGCTGGTCGAGAAGCAGGCGAGCGCGACGCCGGTTGCCGCCCCGCGCCAGATCGGCGGCGCACGTACCGTCGCGAACATCCTGAATGCGATGGACAAGCCGAAGAGCAGCGTCGAGCTCGGCAACATCGAACAGGCGGATGCCGCGATCCACCAGCAGATCAAGGAACTGCTGTTCGTGTTCGACAACCTGCTGGACATCGACGATCGCGGCATCCAGGCGGTGCTGCGCGAGGTCACTTCCGATTCGCTCAGCGTCGCGCTGCGCGGCGCAGAACCCGAGGTCATGGACAAGATCATGAAGAACATGTCGAAGCGTGCGGCCGAGATCCTGCGCGACGACATGGAAGCGCGTGGCCCGGTCAAGCTCGCCGAGGTCGAGGCTGCGCAGAAGGAAGTCGTCGTGGTGGCCCAGCGGCTGATAGAGGAAGGCACGATCAGCGCGGGCGGCAAGGCGGGCAGCGACTATGTCTAGAACCCTGGGTCGTGAGGAAGCGGCGAAGGCTGCGCCGTGGTCGCCGCCGGACATGAGCGCGACGGGCACCGGCAACCAGCTCGCTACGGCCGGCGGCCTGGCCGACCTGCAGGCCGAGGCTTATCGCGAGGCCTGGGAGCAGGGACTCACGGAAGGCCGCGAGGCCGGTCGCGCGGAAGTGCATTCACAGGTCGAGCGCCTCGCCGGGATGTTCTACGACCTGGCGAAGCCCTTCGAGACACTCGACGAGGAAGTGGAGCGTGAACTGCTGAACCTCGCGATGGCGCTCGCGCGGCAGATCGTGCGCCGCGAGCTGAAGACGGATCCGACGCAGATCATCGGCATCATCCGCGAGGCGATCGGCGCATTGCCGGTTGCGGCGCGCGAGGTTCGCGTGCACCTGCACCCTGAGGATGCCGCAGTGGTCAGCGAGCACCTCGCACCCACGAGCAGCGATCGGGCCTGGACGATCGTCGAGGATCCGGTCATGGCGCGCGGCGGCTGCCAGGTCACGACGGCGACCTCGCGCGTCGATGCGCGCCTCGAAACCCGCCTCGGCGCCATCCTCAGCGAATTGATGGGCACCGAGCGGCAGGCGGCCGTGCCGCGCGGGGCCGGCGGCGCATGACGGCGCTGACTGCACCGCGGCCGCGGGTCAAGGACTGGGCGCAGCGGCTCGTGCAAGCGCGCGAACGCATGGCGGGTACCGGCGAGGTGGTCGTCGAGGGCACTCTGCACCGCATGGTCGGCATGACGCTCGAGGCCATCGGCTGCGAGGTGCCCGTCGGCGGCCGCTGCCTGATCGACACGGCCGACGGCAAGCATATCGAGGCCGAGGTCGTCGGTTTCTCGGGAGAGAAGCTGTTCCTGATGCCGACCGGCGACATCCGCGGGCTGATGCCGGGCGCGCGCGTGACCCCGACCCACGGCATCGCCGGAGTGGCGGTCGGCGACGGACTGCTCGGCCGTGTGCTCGATGGCGCCGGTCGCCCGCTCGACGGCCTGGGCGAGCTGCGCTGCACGGAGCGCGTGTCGCTGCAGGGTCAGCCGATGAACCCGCTGATGCGCCGCGCGATCCGCGATCCGCTGGACGTGGGCGTGCGCTCGATCAATGCCTTGCTGACCGTCGGCGGCGGCCAGCGCCTCGGCCTGTTCGCCGGCTCCGGCGTCGGCAAGTCGGTGCTGCTTGGCATGATGACCCGCTACACCAAGGCCGACGTCACCGTCGTCGGGCTGATCGGCGAGCGTGGCCGCGAAGTGCAGGAGTTCGTCAGCAACACTCTCGGGCCCGACGGCATGCGCCGCGCCGTGGTCGTCGCGACGCCGGCCGACAATCCGCCGCTGATGCGCGTCCACGGGGCATGGCTTGCAACCTCGATCGCCGAATACTTCCGCGACCGCGGCATGAAGGTGCTGCTGCTGCTCGACTCGCTGACCCGCTTTGCCCAGGCGCAGCGTGAGATCGCACTGGCGATCGGCGAGCCGCCGGCGACCAAGGGCTATCCGCCGTCGGTGTTCGCGCGGCTGCCGCAGCTCGTCGAGCGCGCCGGCAACAGCGATCGCGGCGTCGGTTCGATCACTGCCTTCTATACCGTGCTCGCCGAGGGCGACGACCAGAACGACCCGATCGCGGATGCGGCGCGCGCGATTCTCGATGGCCACATCGTACTGTCGCGGCGCGTGGCCGAGTCCGGCCTGTACCCGGCCATCGACGTCGAGGCCTCGATCAGCCGTGCGATGCACCAGATCGCGCCGCGGGAACACCAGGACATGGCGACGCGCCTCAGGCAGGTCTACTCGCTGTACCAGCAGAACCGCGACCTGATCACCGTCGGCGCGTACCGCCGCGGTTCCGACCCACGGGTCGATCAGGCCATCGAACAATGGCCCAGAATCCAGGAGTTCCTCCGCCAGGACATGTACGAGCCGGTCGGATTCGACCAGTCGCGCGACGATCTGTCGAAACTCGTGACGCAGTTCTCGGCGCCGCCGCTGCCGGCGGTCCGATAGTAGTCGCTGCATCATGACCTCCAAGCGCTTCGTACCGATCCGGGACATCGTCGCCAGCAACGCGCAGGAACTGCGTGTGGGCGTCAGCGCCGCCGAACGCCGCGTCGTCGAGATGGAGCAGCAGCTCGCGCAGCTCGAGACGTTCCGCGCCGACTACCTGCAGCGCGCGCAGACGGGCGGACTGATGGACACCGTGCGGCTGCAGAACAACCGCGCCTTCCTCGACCGCATTGCGGAGGCGATCCGCCAGCAGCAACAGAAGCTCGGCGTGGCGCGCGCCGAATACGAGGCGCGCCGGCAGCAGTGGAGCGAGAAGCGCATCGAGGCGGAGGCACTGGGTCAGGCGGTAGAGCGGCTGCGCAGGAATGAGCGTCTCGTCGCCGAGCGTCGTGACCAGCAGAGTTCCGACGAGGCAGGCCTGCGCGTCTGGCTCGCCGGCCGAACGCAGGGCGACAGCTAGCCGACCGGACAGCGCAGGCGACTGGCACGGCGCTTGCTTTGTATTTCCGGCATGAGCTCCATCGCCTCCGCGGCCCCGGCCGTCACCGTCACCGCCCCCACCCTGGGGTCAGCTTCCACGAGCCATACTGATGCCTCCAGCGCCAGTCCGGCTCCTTTCAGCCAGGCCATGAGCGAGGCCGAGGCCCCGGCGGCCCACGGCAGCGCCGCCCCCCACCGGCCCCGCAGTACCCCCGGCGGCAGCGCCGTGCCGCCCCACGGCAATACGCTGCCACCGGCGACCGTCGCAGCGCCGGCACCCGCGCCTGCACCATCCCTGATCGCGCCCCTCGTTGCCACGGGCCTCGCGAAGCTCGACGCGTCGCTGGCCGCCGCCGGCATCGATCCGGCCGTGGCAGCGGCAACGCCGGACACGGCGCCTGGTGCCACCCTGGCGCACGCGCCTGTACCCGCCGCGCGCACGACGGATGCGGCACCGGGCCTGGGTACCGCTGCGGGCGACGGCGCTGCGGCGGGCGAGGTCAGCGCTACGGGCGGCAACATCGCGGAGACGGCGTCTACCGCGCCGCCGGTTGATCCGGCGCCGGGCGCCGCCGCCAGCGCTGCCGCAGATGCTGCAGCGGCTGCAGTCCTGGATCGCTCCGCCGCCCTGTCAACCGCGGCGACCCCCGGCGGCGGCAAGACGGGGTCCATGGCGCCCGCGAACGCCCCCGGCGGCGCAGCCGCGCCCGCCATCGACGCCGACCGTCAGTCGGCCGGCGCGACCACGATCGCGTCTCCCGTACTGCCGGTATTCGCGCTGCAGGCGGGGCTCAGCCGGCAGGGTGATGCGTCGACCGGCGCCGCCCACGCAGCACCCGTCGGCGACACGTCTGCGGGTGCCGCGGCCGGCGCTGCCGGCCTCAACTCAATTGCGGCGGCGCAGAGCGCCGCTGCGCCCTCCGGCGTCGCGCCGCCGCCGCCGCAGCCCGCCTCGCCGCAATTTCCCGAGCAGCTGGCCGCGCACGTCTCCTATCTGGTCGACAGCAACCTGAACGGTGCGACACTGCAGGTCAGTCCGCCGCAGCTGGGCCCCATCGAGCTGCGGGTGTCGGTCGACGCAGGACACGCACAGGTGTGGCTCAGCGCGCACAGCGCCGCCACTGTCGATGCGCTCCAGCAGAGTTCCTCGAAGCTGCGCGACATGCTGGCCTCGCAGGGCTTCGGCCAGGTCAGCGTCGATATCTCGCAGCGTTCCTTCCACGACCGCTCGCAGGGCGCTCAGCCTTACGTCTGGGGCGGTACCGACGAGCCACGCGTGCAGGCGACCGGCACGGTGATCCAGGGACCCCTGCTGCGCGCATCCTCCGGGGTTCTCGACGCCTACGCGTAGCGCAGCCGCCCGGACAGGCTCCTAGACCTTGTGCGCGAATCTGCGCAGAATAGCCGCGCATGCACATTCTCATCGTCGAAGACGACCAGGTCGCGCGCGACTATCTCGCCAGGGGCCTGCGCGACGTCGGGCATACCGTCGATGTTGCCGCCGACGGGATCGAGGGGCTGCAGCTGGCCTCCTCGCTCCCGGTCGAACTCGCGATCGTCGACCGCATGCTGCCGAAGCTCGACGGCCTGGCCCTGGTACAGTCGCTGCGCGCCACAGGGCGGAAGTATCCCGTGCTGATCCTCTCCGCGCTCGGCGAGGTCGACGACCGCGTCATGGGGCTGCGCGCAGGTGGCGATGACTACCTGACCAAGCCCTACCATCTGGTCGAGCTGCTGGCGCGGGTCGAGGCGCTGGCGCGGCGTGGCGACGGCGCGGTCAGCGAGGCGAGCACGAAACTGCGGCTCGCGGACCTGGAGCTCGACCGCATGACCCGTCGCGTCACGCGCGGCGGCAAGAAGATCGAGCTGACGGCGCGCGAGTTCCAGCTGCTCGAGTTCATGATGCGCCACAGCGGCCAGGTGGTGACGCGCACGATGCTGCTCGAGGGTGTCTGGGACTACCATTTCGACCCTCAGACCAACGTCATCGACGTGCACATCAGCCGGCTGCGCCAGGCCATCGACAAGGATTTCGACAAGCCCCTCCTGCACACCGTGCGCGGTGCGGGCTACAGCCTGCGCGAAGACGAATAGTGGAGACGGAAAAGCGGTTCCTCGGCGTCCTGACGAGTTCGCCGTTCCGGATCGCCATCGTCTATTCGACCGTTTTCGCATTCGGGGCTGTCGCCCTGCTCGGCGCCGTGTACTTCGCGGTCTCCCGGGTTGTCGACGGGAGTACCGACAACCTGATCGAGGCCGAGGTCCAGGGCCTGCGCGAACAGGTGCAGGTGCTGTCGCGTGCCGACTTCATCGAGCTGGTCGAGCAGCGCTCCGAGGACCAGGACGTGCGCGGCGCCGAATACCTGATGGTCGACGCGCAGCTGCGTCCGGTTGCCGGCAACGTGCCGGCCTGGCCGACGGCGGCCGAGGACCAGGGCAAGTGGGTGCAGTTCAAGGTCTCCGTGCCGTACGGCGACACGACGCGTGAACACGAGGTGCGCGCACGGCGCTTCCCGCTGTACGGGGGCTACCGCATGCTGGTCGGACACGACGTCCAGGAGCGCCAGGACGTCAAGAACGTCATGCTGCGCGGCCTGATTGCCGCGGTCGTCGCGACGCTGCTGCTCGGTCTCGGCGGCGGCATCTGGCTCGGACGGCGCATCCTGGCGCAGGCCGGCGCGATCTCCGCGGTTGCGACGCAGATCATGCAGGGCGACCTGTCACAGCGCCTCCCCGTGCGCGATGCCGAGGACGAGATCAACAAACTCGCGCTGGAGATCAACCGCATGCTCGAGAAGATCGAGCAGCTGACGCTGGGCATGCGCACCGTGCTGGACTCGGCTGCGCACGACCTGCGCACCCCGCTGAACCGTCTGCAGGCAACGGCGGAGGCTGCGATCGGCCAGCTTGAGCCCGGCTCCAGCGAACGGCGTGTGCTGGAGCGCGTGACCACCGAGGTCGACCGCATGCGCGGTACCCTCGATGCGCTGCTGCGTATCGCGCTGGCGGAGACCGGCACCGTCGCGCGCGAGCCCGTCGACCTCTCGGCGCTGGTCGCAAGCATGGTCGAGCTGTATGAACCGGTGAGCGAGGAGCGGGGCCTGCGCCTCGTCGGCAGCGTGGTCCCGGGCGTGCAGGTGCTGGGCAGCCGCCAGCTGCTGGCGCAGGCGATCGCCAATCTGCTGGACAACGCGCTGAAGTTCACTCCTGCCGGCGGCCACATCAAGGTGCTGCTGCAGACCAGCGACGGCGTCTCCGCGGTCATCATCGAGGACGACGGACCGGGTATCCCCGCTGACAAACGTGAACTCGTGCTCGGCCGGCGCGTGCGGCTCGATGAGGCACGGGACCTGCCGGGCTCGGGGCTCGGCCTGTCGCTGGTCGCGGCGGTGGCAAAGCTGCACGGTGCACGCCTGATCCTCGACGATGCGCATCCGGGGCTGCGGGTTGCGCTGCGGTTCGGCTGAACCGTCAAGAACCCGACACCAGGGGAGATTTCGTAACCATCTGAAATAGCTGGACAAATCGCCAAATCCAGGCTGGCATGGAAATTGCTCTATTCCTCTTGCGGCGTTCGTGCCGCTAGAGGAACCACACCATGGCAGATGCACCCGAAGAAAAAACCCCAGCGGCTCCCAAGCCGCCCGGCACGCTCGTGCCGAAGCTCATCAACGGGATCGGCATATTCGTAGTCTGCCTCGGCGCCGTCGTCGCCGGCGGCTACGTCAACGCGACGCTCCACCCGCCTCTCGAGTACAAGCTCGGCGAGGAAGGCAAGATCACTCCCGTCATGCCGGTCAAGGTCGCCAAGAGCGGCGGCGGCGGCCACGGCGGTGAGGGCGGCGCCGAAGGCGGCGGTGCGTCCAATTATTTCGCGATCGATCCGCCGCTGGTCGTGAATTTCGAGGAAGGCTCGGCAGTGCGCTTCCTGCAGATCACGATGGAGCTGATGGCAACCGACAAGGCTGCGCTCGACGGCGCGACCAAGAACCTGCCGCTGCTCCGCAACAACCTCCTGCTGCTGATGAGTAACCGCGATTA
>Ga0302157_10006313_pt1 | contig 12298 bp, 10 predicted proteins | sample I_Bog_N3_3_FD_193502 | JGI IMG/M metagenome (GOLD analysis project Ga0302157, IMG submission 193502) | Peat permafrost microbial communities from Stordalen Mire near Abisko, Sweden - I_Bog_N3_3 | ecosystem: Environmental > Terrestrial > Soil > Wetlands > Peat | place: Sweden: Abisko, Stordalen...
CCGTCTCGGTGACCCAGGGCAACATATGGATGTCAGGTAATTCTGAAAACCGATGGCGACGGGAGGGGTCCCCGCGCCGGGGCGCCCCGGGCCCGACCCCCACCGCCCGGGGCCCGACCCCCACCGCCCGGGGCCCGACCCGCACCGGCCGGGAGAGCGCCGACGCCTCGGCCCGGTCCGGCTTAGGATGACCCGTCCATGGGAAGCCTCTCCGACGTGTTCAAGGCCTACGACATCAGGGGAGTGGTTCCCGACCAGCTCAACGCCGAGCAGTTCCGGGCCATCGGGGTGGCCGTGGCCCGGTTCACCGGGGCGCACCGGCTGCTGGTGGCCCGGGACATGCGCGAGTCCGGCGTCGAGCTGTCCCGGGCCTTCTCCGACGGCGTCCGCTCCGAAGGGGTGGCCGTCGTCGACCTCGGCCTCGCCTCCACCGACCTGCTCTACTTCGCGGCCGGCAGCCTCGACGCCCCGGGGGCCATGTTCACGGCGTCACACAATCCGGCCCGTTACAACGGGCTGAAGCTGTGCCAGGCCGGTGCCCGGCCCATCGGACGCGACACCGGCCTCGATGCCATCCAGGCCACCGCCGAGTCGTTGCTCGAGGACTGGGGCACCGACGGGCCCCCACCGCTCGACCCGGACCGGATGGCTCCCCTCGAGGAACGGTCCGTGCTCGACGCCTACGCCGAGCACGTCCGCTCGTTCGTCGACGTGAGCGCCCTGCGTCCCCTGCGCGTGGTGGCCGACACGGCCAACGGGATGGGAGGCCTGGTCGCCCCCAAGGTCTTCGAGGGGCTGCCCTTCCGCGTCGACATCCTCTTCCCCGAGCTCGACGGGAACTTCCCCAACCACCCGGCCGACCCCATCCAGCCGGAGAACCTGGTGGCGCTGAAGGCGGCGGTGCTGGCCGAGGGTGCCGACGTCGGCCTGGCCTTCGACGGCGACGCCGACCGGGTGTTCCTCGTCGACGAGCGGGCCGAGCCGGTCAGCGGATCCCTGACCACCGCCCTGGTGGCCTCGTCCATGCTGGCCAAGAACCCCGGTGCCACCGTCCTCTACAACTGCATCTGCTCCCGGGTGGTTCCCGAGGTCATCGAGGAGCTGGGCGGCGTGGGCATCCGGACAAAGGTCGGCCACAGCTACATCAAGCAGGTGATGGCCGAGACCGGTGCGATCTTCGGCGGCGAGCACTCCGGGCACTACTACTTCCGCGACAACTACCGGGCCGACTCCGGCATCATCGCCGCCATGGTGGTGCTCGAGCTGCTCAGCGTCACCGGCTCGCCCCTGTCCGAACTGCTCCAGCCCTACCAGCGCTACGCCGACTCGGGCGAGATCAACACCGTGGTCGACGACCCGGCCGGCGCGGTGGCAGCCATGGCCGCCCACGTCGAGGAGGCGGGCGGCGCGCTGGGCACCACCGACCACCTCGACGGCCTCACCGTCGACCGGGGCGACTGGTGGTACAACCTGCGGCCCTCGAACACCGAGCCGCTGCTGCGGCTGAACGTCGAGGCCCCCGACGCCGCCTCCTGCGACGCCCACGTGGCCGAGGTGCAGGCGGACATCACCCGGCTGCTCGGCACCTGACCGTGGACCTGACGAGGGACCTGACCGTGCAGCTGCGACGTCGACGGGGCCATCCGACCATCGCCGAAACGATCCGACCAGAGAGGAACGCACCATGACACTCGACCCACTCCTGATTGACGTGCTCGCCTGCCCCGAGGACAAGGGCCCGCTCCTGTACTTCGAGGACGAGGCCATCCTCTACAACCCGCGGCTGCACCGGACCTACCCGGTCCGCGACGGGATCCCGGTCATGCTGGTGGACGAGGCGACGACGGTGGACGACGCCGAGCACGCCCGCCTGACCGCCAAGGCCGAGTCCGGAGGTGCGCAGACGACGAGCGGGGCGGCGTCCTCGTGAGCTCGGGCGCCGACGCCCGGTCCCTCCCGTCGCCGCTCCCGGTGGACACCCTCGACATGTGGGGGGCCACCACCGGCCTGCCCGAACAGGTCGAGGCGGCGGTGGTGGCGGCCCACGGGCTCGGTGGCCTGCCCCAGCACGACCGGGTGGAGAACGTGGTCGTGCTGGGCATGGGCGGCAGCGGCATCGCCGGCGACGTCCTGGTGGCGGCGGCGGCCCCGTTCATGCCCGTGCCGGTGACGGTGGTCAAGGGCTACGAGCCCCCCGACTTCGTGGGCACCGGCTCGCTGGTGTTCGCCCTGTCGTTCTCGGGCGACACCGAGGAGACCCTGGAGGCGGCCACCGGGGCGTTCGAGGCCGGGGCCTCGCTGGTGGTGGTGGCCGGCGGCGGCGACCTGGTCACCCTGGCCGGCGAGTGGGACGTCCCGGTGGTGCCGGTGCCCACCGACCTCCCCCAGCCCCGCGCCGCGCTCGGCGCCATGTCGATCCCCCCACTGGTGGTCCTGGAGGAGATCGGGCTGTTCCCGGGCGCCCTCCAGTGGGTCGACCAGGCGGTGGCCCAACTGCGCATCCGCCGGGACCAGCTGGTGCGTCCGGGCAATCTGGCCGAGGAGCTGGCCCGCCGGATCGGCCGCACCATCCCGCTCGTCCACAGTTCGGGTGACCTCGGTGCCGCCGCCGCCCTTCGGTGGAAGTGCCAGATCAACGAGAACGCCAAGTCCCCCGCCTTCTTCAACGTCTCCCCCGAGCTCTGCCACAACGAGCTGATCGGTTGGGGCCAGCAGGGCGACGTCACCCGACAGGTGATCACCCTGGTCAACCTGCGCCATGACGCCGAGCACCCTCAGGTCAGCCGGCGATTCGAGCTGGTGGCCGACGTGCTGGCCGAGGTGGTGGCCGACGTCCTGGAGGTGCGGGCGGCCGGCGAGGGCGACCTGGCCCAACTGCTCGACCTGGCCCTGGTGGGCGATTTCGTCTCCCTCCACCTGGCCGGTGTGGAGGGCATCGACCCCGGGCCGATCCCGGTGCTGGTCGACCTCAAACGGGCCCTGGCCTCGGGCCCAGCCTGAGCCCCCGGGGGCGGAAAACCGTCCTCCACCTGGTCCTTCGATGAGCGTGTGCCCCGGAGGCCGGGTCCATGGCCCACATTGCCGTCGTGTGACGACATGGTCACAACCTGGTGAACTCGGACGGTCGGCCCCTGGATTTCGGCGGCCGCGGGCGTACACTCGACGGGTGAGCTGTATGCGGGTCTGTGGTTGCAAGTCGAAGCCAGTCGCAGGCGAAACGACCCACGTAAGGCAACTTGTGGTTGCTGAGCATGGTGCGGCTTAGGAGTAAGACCTGCCCGTCGGGCTCCCGGCTGTCGGGGGCGGATGGAGAGGAGATGATGCGTGCCATCACGGGCTCCGAAGGGACGCCGGACCCCACCGGGTCCGGCGCCGCCGGAGTTCGGCCGTCACTCTCCCTGCAGGCGAGTGTGGGGTCAAAGACCAGGTCAGCCGCGTACAGCTCACGTCAATCGCAGCAGGACCGCCCAGGAAGCAAGACGAATCAGGAAGCAAGACGAATCAGGAAGCATGACCGATCAGGAGGACCGGCCCACAGCACCACAGTGAGTTCCGAGCACCCAGTTCCAACAGCACAGCCAGGAGGCGAACAGATGGACGTGGTCATTGCGTACGGCAGGAGGATCGTGCCCGACGAGGTCAGGTCCCAGACCGTGGAGAAAGTCGGCCGGTTGGGCCACCTCTGTCCCGGCCTGGAGCGGGCCGAGGTCCGGTTCTCCGAGGAGCGCAATCCACGGATCTCCGACAAGGAGTGCTGTGAGGTGACCATCTTCGGTCACGGGCGCTCGATCCGGGCCCACGCCGCCGCCCCGCTGCCCCTGGCGGCGGTGGACCTGGTCGTCGAGAAGCTCGAGCACCAGCTGGAGAAGACCAAGGGCCGCCTGGTCGGCCGGTCGCATCCGAGGCGGAGGCCGGCCAACTCGGTCTCGGTGCTCCGCGAGAAGGTCCGCACGGCCTGAAGCCCGGGTCACCGGGGTGGGTGCCCGGGGCCACCCGGCCGACGGGGACCCCGCCAACGGCCATTCGCAGGCACGGCCGACGGTAGAGTAGGGCACCCATGAGCATGTTCTCCAAAGTCCTACGCGCCGGCGAGGGGAAGAAGGTCCGACGCCTGGCGGAGCTGGTGCCCCTGGTCAACGCCCTCGAGCCCGAGATGGAGGCCCGTTCGGACGCCGAGCTCCAGGCCCTGACGCCGCTGTTCCGCGAGCGGCTGGACAACGGCGAGAGCCTCGAGGACGTGCTGATCGAAGCGTTCGCCCTGGTGAGGGAGTCCGCCTGGCGAGTCCTCGGGCAACGGCACTTCGACGCCCAGCTGATGGGGGGGATGGCGCTCCACTTCGGTTGGATCGCCGAGATGAAGACCGGTGAGGGCAAGACACTGGTCTCCACCCTGCCGGTGTACCTCAACGCTCTGGCCGGCGACGGCGTCCACGTGGTCACCGTCAACGACTACCTGGCCACCCGGGACTCGGAGTGGATGGGCCAGCTCCACCGGTTCCTGGGCCTCACCGTCGGCCGGGTCGGCCCGGACATCGACGATCCGGCGGCCAAGCGGGAGGCGTACAACTCCGACGTCACCTACGGCACCAACACCGAGTTCGGGTTCGACTACCTGCGCGACAACATGGCGCGGTCGAAGGAGGCCATGGTCCAGCGCGGCCACCACTACGCCATCGTGGACGAGGTCGACTCCATCCTCATCGACGAGGCCCGCACCCCGCTGATCATCTCGGGGCCGGCGGCCGAGTCGGCCCAGCTCTACTACCAGTTCGCCGGCATCGTGCGCACCCTCCGGGCCGAGGACGACTACGAGGTGGACGAGGAGAAGCGGATCGTCGTCCCCACCGAGGCCGGCATCGAGAAGGTCGAACGCCAGCTCGGCGTGTCCAACCTCTACGACGCCGTGGCGGTGAACTACGTGCACCACCTGACCCAGGCCCTGCTGGCCAAGGAGCTCTACCGTCGGGACAAGGACTACCTCGTCGCCGAGGGCGAGGTGAAGATCGTGGACGAGTTCACGGGCCGCACCCTGGACGGGCGGCGCTGGTCCGACGGCCTCCACCAGGCGGTCGAGGCCAAGGAGCGCGTCCGCATCAAAGAGGAGAACCACACCTGGGCCACCGTGACCCTGCAGAACTACTTCCGCCTCTACGAGAAGCTGTCGGGGATGACCGGCACGGCCGAGACCGAGGCCTCCGAGTTCGCCAACACCTACGACCTCCCGGTGGTGCCGATCCCGCCCAACAAGCCCCTGGTGCGCGAGGACAAGCCCGACCTCATCTACAAGACCGAGGACGCCAAGTTCGCCGCCGTCGTCGAGGACATCGTGGAGAGCCAGACCACCGGTCAGCCGGTGCTGGTGGGCACGGCGTCGGTGTCCAAGTCGGAGCACCTGTCCCGGCTGCTGGACAAGAAGGGCATCCCCCACGAGGTGCTCAACGCCAAGCAGCACTTCCGTGAGGCGGAGATCGTGGCCCAGGCGGGCCGGGTCGGCGCGGTCACGGTGGCCACCAACATGGCCGGACGAGGCGTGGACATCATCCTGGGTGGCAACCCCGAGGGGCTGGCCGTCCGCGAGGCCCGGTCCCGTGGCATCGACCTGGAGACCGAGGAGGGGCAGTCCGAGCTGCAGGCCCTCCAGGCCGAATTCGAGGCCACCTGCGCACGCGAGGGTGACGAGGTCCGTGCCCTCGGCGGCCTGTACGTGCTGGGGAGCGAGCGCCACGAGTCGAGGCGGATCGACAATCAGCTCCGCGGCCGGTCGGGCCGTCAGGGCGACCCCGGCGAGAGCCGCTTCTTCCTGTCGCTGGAGGACGACCTGATGCGGCTGTTCGCCACCGGGGCCATGAACTGGGTCATGGGCCGGGCCCTGCCCGACGACGTGCCCATCGAGGCGAAGATGGTGACCAAGGCCATCGAGCGGGCCCAGAACACCGTCGAGGGTCGCAACGCCGAGTCCCGCAAGGACGTGCTCAAGTACGACGACGTCATGAACGAGCAGCGCAAGGTCATCTACCGCCGGCGCTTCCAGATCATCGAGGGTGAGGACCTCCACGACGAGACCGTCGAGCTCCTCGAGAGTGCCGTGGCGGCATTGGTGGCCTCATCGTGCCCGTCCGACTACCCCGAGGAGTGGGACCTGCCCCGGCTCGTCGTGGAGGTCACCCAGTACTACCCGACCAAATTCGTGGCCGACGACCTGGCTGACGCCAGCACGGTGGACCAGATCGCCGAGAGCATCCTCACCGAGGCGCTGGAGCTCTACGCGGAACGGGACGAGACCATTCCCGGTGGGGCCGAGACGGCCCGCCAGCTGGAGCGGGACATCATGCTCCAGATCATCGACCAGCGCTGGCAGGACCACCTGGCGGAGATGGACTACCTGCGCGAGGGCATCAACCTCCGGGCCATGGGGAACCAGGACCCGCTGGTGGCCTACCAGCGCGAGGGCTTCGCCATGTTCGGCAAGCTCATGGACGGCATCAACGACGACTACCTGCGCTACGTGTTCCACGTCCAGGTGCTGGCCGAGCCGGCCGCCGAGCCCGACCTCGATCGGGCCAACTACCTGGCCGCCGACGATCCGGTCCAGGGCGACGCGGCCATCTCGGCCGCATTCTCCGCCGCCACACCGGAGGAGCTCGAGCAGGCCAACGCCCCCCTGCCGGTCGGGAACGGTGCGGTCGGGGGCGTGACCGCCCGCATGGCCGACGACGGCGAGACCCAGCTGCCCATCGTCAAGTCGGAGCGCGAGAAGATGGGTCGCAACGAGCCGTGCTGGTGCGGCAGCGGCAAGAAGTTCAAGTTCTGTCACGGCGCCAACTGACATGACCACCGACGGCCCCCGGCGGGGGTCCGGGGAGCCCGAGCGCGTCGACATCCCCGTGGCCCTGGAGTCCCTGGCCGAGCGTCTGCGGGAGGCCGAGCGGTTCCTGGGCGCCGACCGTCTCACCGAGCGACGGGTCGAGCTGGAGAAGGCGGCATCCGCCCCCGACCTCTGGGACGACCCCGACCACGCCCGCGAGGTGACCACCGAGCTGGGCCGGGTCAACGAGGACCTCGAGCACCTGTCGGGCCTGGCACGCGAGCTGTCCGACGCCCAGACCCTCAACGAGCTGATCGACGAGGAGGGGGACGAGTCGCTGCGCCCCGAGGTCGAAGAGGGGCTCGACTCGCTGGACCGCGCACTGCGCACCCTCGAGCTCCGCTCACTGTTCGCCGGTCCCTACGACGACGGCGATGCCGTGGCCGAGATCCATGCCGGGGCCGGCGGCACCGACGCGCAGGACTGGGCCGAGATGATGCTCCGCATGTACACCCGCTGGGCGGAGCGCCGCGGGTTCGACATCGAGGTGGAGGAGGCGACGCCGGGCCAGGAGGCCGGACTGCTGTCGGCCACCTTCATCGTGAAGGGGCGCTACGCCTTCGGCCTGCTGGCCGCGGAACGCGGTGTGCACCGCCTGGTGCGCATCTCCCCCTTCGATGCCCAGCACCGGCGCCAGACCAGCTTCGCCTCGCTCGACGTCGTGCCGTTCCTCGAGGATGTCTCCGACATCGTCGAGATCGACGAGAAGGATCTCCGCATCGACACCTACCGGTCGTCGGGAGCCGGCGGCCAGCACGTCAACAAGACCGACTCGGCGGTGCGGCTGACCCACCTGCCCACCGGCATCGTAGTGACCTGCCAGAACCAGCGCAGCCAGACCCAGAACAAGGCCAAGGCCATGCAGGTGCTCGGGGCCAAGCTGGCCGAGCGCCAGCGGGCCGAGCACCAGGCCACCCTGGACCAGCTCTCCGGCGACCGTACCGACAATGCATGGGGCAATCAGATCCGCTCCTATGTGATGGCCCCGTACCAGTTGGTGAAGGACCTCCGCAGCAACGAGGAGACCGGAAATGTCGAGGCGGTGCTGGACGGGGACCTCGACGCCTTCATCGAGGCGGAACTGCGTCGTCGCGCCGACGAGCGCCGCGACGACGACTGATCGGCGTTTCCCCTGCGAGGGGTGCACGCGCCCGAGGACACCGCCATCGCGTGTCCGGCCGCACCGGCCGGTGGCGATACGCCATCCGTGGAGGTCAGAGGGCCTGAACCATTGCATCCGTCCGGAGCGATAGCATTGCTCGGAATGAGACGTCTTCCTGTCCTGTTCGACGACGCCGCCTCCGCCACCCGATCATGATCAAATTCCAGAACGTCACGAAGACGTACAAGGGCTCGACCGTCGCCCTGAACGACTGCTCGGTCGAGATCGACAAGGGGGAGTTCGTCTTCCTCGTCGGGCCCTCGGGCTCGGGCAAGACCACCTTCATCCGCCTGCTCCTGCGGGAGGAGACGCCCGACTCCGGCCGCATCTGGGAGGCCGGCAAGGAGATCGGCCACCTCTCCAAGTGGAGGATCCCCTATCTGCGCCGCAACATCGGCTGCGTGTTCCAGGACTTCCGGCTCCTGCCCAACAAGACGGTCTTCGAGAACGTGGCCTTCGCCCTCGAGGTGATCGGACGGCCCAAGCACGTGATCGCCGCCCAGGTGCCCCAGGTGCTCGACCTGGTCGGGTTGACGAAGAAGCGTGACAACCTGCCCCACGAGCTGTCGGGTGGCGAGCAGCAGCGGGTGGCGGTGGCCCGGGCGTTCGTGAACCGCCCGCTCATCCTGCTGGCCGACGAGCCCACGGGCAATCTCGACCCGACCACCAGTCTCGGCATCATGCGGCTCCTGGACCGGATCAACCGGACGGGCACCACGGTCATCATCGCCACCCACGACGCCGGCATGGTGGACCAGATGCGCCGCCGAGTGATCGAGCTCGACCGCGGTCTGCTGGTGCGGGACCAGGCCCACGGGGTGTACGGCATCGACAGTGCCACCGCCGCCGCCGGGGCCGGCTCGCCGACCGGATCGATGGTGGACCAGGCCCCGTCGGGCCTGGCTGCCGACGAGACGCCCGGCACCGTCGCCACCCGGGCCTGACATGCCGCTGTCTGCTTCCTACATCGGGCGCGAGGCGACCACCAACCTCTGGCGCAACCGCCTGATGACCGTGGCCGCCATCCTCACCGTGGCCGTCTCGCTGGCCCTGGTCGGGTCGGCCCTGCTGCTCAAGCAAGGTGCCTCGAAGGCCACCGTGCAGTGGCAGGACGGTGTGAACGCCCTGGTCTGGGTCAATCCCAACGCGCCCCAGACCCAGATCACCGCCATCCACACCGAGCTCAGCCAGTCGCCCTACATCAAGTCGTGCGTCTTCCGGTCCCAGGCCTACGACTTCAACGAGGCCCGCACCATCGAGCCGGCCGATGAGTTCGGTGCCACCGTCGAGGCGGACTATCCGTCGTCGTTCCGGTGCATCCTCAACAACCCGTCCCAGGCCTCGGCGGTGTACCAGGAGTTCATCGGGAAACCGGGTATCTACGACGTGAAGTATCCCGGCCAGCAGATCAAGACCATGCAGAGCGTGATCCGCATCCTCCAGTGGGTGTTCCTCTCCGTGGCCGTGGTGCTGCTGCTGTCGGCGTCCGTCCTCATCCTGAACACCATCCGCATGGCCATCTTCGCCCGGCGTCGCGAGGTCTCGGTGATGAAGCTGGTCGGTGCCACCAACTGGTTCATCCGTCTGCCGTTCATGGCCGAGGGGCTGATCCAGGGTCTGGTCGGCGCGGGCGTCGCCGTGCTGGTGGTGCTGGCCCTCTACTGGGGGATCGGTCTCGACACGGTGAAGACGGCGCAGAACCAGAGCAGCCTCATCGCCCAGATGTCACTGAACGGGTGGGAGGTGGCCAGCACCTGCATCCTGGTGGGCGTGGTGGGTGTCGGGGTCGGTGTGGTCGGCTCCGCCTTCGCCGTCCGCCGGTTCCTCGACGTCTGATCCCGGGCACTGCCCCGCCGGGCCGGTTCGGTCGAGTTCAGCGCCGGTTCGACCTGCTTCAACCCGGTCCAGCCGATGGGGCTGCGCTCAACCGGAGGCTGTGCGGGCCGAGACGGTGTGGGCCACCTGCGGACAGGAGTCCGATACCGCGTCGTGGCCCAGTCGGGACGTGACCCACTCCACGATGGTCGCAGCACCGCCGGCCATCACCCCGCCGTGCCCGGTCTGGGGCAGCGTGACGAGCGAGACCGAGTCGCCGTCACCACCGCACAGGGTATCGGCGACGAAGGTCGAGACCGTCGCCGCCGGGGTGATGGTGTCCTCGGCTCCCTCCACCACCAGCAGGGGGGCGGCGCTGGCCGCCCGGCCCGGTTCGTTGAGAGCCGTGTCGGCCTGCACGCCGGGGGCGTCGGCCCACCCGCGGGTGAAGACCTGGTCGGCCGGCACGGTGTCGAAGTCGACGGCCAGCGGCCCGCTGCACTCGGTGGTGAGCGCGGCGTCGTTGCGCAGCACCCCGGGTGCCAGCACCGTCGACAGGTCCACGTTGCCGTAGGTGGCCGACCAGGCGTCGAGGGCCAGGACGGCGTAGACGGCAGACGGGTCGGGCTGGGACGGGGGGTCGGCAGGGACGAACTCGTCCAGCGAGGTCACCGGGGCGGCGGCCACCGTCCCGACCAGGGTGAGGTCGGGAGCGTAGGACGGGGCGATCTGGGCGGCGAACAGGGCGGCCTGCCCCCCCTGTGAGTAGCCGACGACGGCGACGTCATCGGAGGCGGCCGGGCCCACCAGCTGGCGCGCCGCCCTGGCCGCATCCAGGACGTTCTGGCCCTCGCTCCGTCCCACCAGGTAGGGATGGTTCCCCGGTGCGCCGAGGCCCTCGTAGTCGGTGGCGGCCACGATGTCCCTGTGTCCGAGCAGTGTGTCGAGGAGGGGGAGGGAGCTGAAGCCGTCGAGGGACGGCGCGCACTGGTCGGACAGGCCGGTGGTGCCGTGGGCCCACGACACGATGGGGAACCCACCCTTCGGGGGGGCACCCCCCGGGACGACGACCACTCCCGACACGGCGATGTCCGCTCCGGCGGCCGACTGGGAGTGGTAGAGGACGCGGTAGGCCACCGCTCCCCGGGGCAGCTGACGGTCGGACGGGATGATCATGGACCGGATGAGGGCCCCCGGCTGCCCGGGGGACAGGAGCAGCGGGGCCTGGTAGAAGGAGGCCAGTCCGCTGGTGAGGGAGCCGGTGCCGGCCGCGCCGTCGACCACGGCGCCGATGGCACGGACCGGCGCGGTGGTGCTGGCGGCACCGCTGATGGTTCCACAGGCGGACAGGCCGCCGAGCGAGAGCACCACGACGAGGCGTGACCACCATGGCACCCGGCCGATGGTGGTCCTTACGACCCGTCGCACCCTGCCCCAGGGCCCTGTCGCCACCACCAGGCTCACAGTAGCCACGCACCCTGTCACCCGTCATCTACGCTCGCCCACGGATGGACTCCCTCGTGACGGTGGAACGGTGGCCTGTGGATCACGCCGCCGTCGGTGTAGTGGACCTTCGCCCGGACGGTGCCCGGCCGAATCCTGAGGGTGGTGATGCATCGCCTCCGTTCCGTGGCCGGGTGACCACGTTCGGTCCGGTCGACAGGATGTTCGCCTGGGCATCGGTGACCAAGCTCGCCACCTCACTCGCCGTACTGGTGGCCGTCGAGGAGGGCACCGTCGATCTCGACCAGCCGGCCGGCCCCCGGGGCTCCACCGTCCGTCATCTGCTGGCCCACGCGTCAGGCCTGGGTCCCGGCCCGGGCCCCCCAGTGGCCCCGCCGGGGATCAGTCGCATCTACTCCAACGCCGGCTACGCCGTCCTGGCCGGAGTGGTGGCCGATGGGGCCTCGATGTCGTTCGCCGACTATCTCCGCCAGGGGGTGCTCGAGCCCCTCGGCATGGGGGCCACGGTCCTGGACGACACCAGCCCGGGGGGTGCCGCCGCCGGTCTGGCCGGCCCGCTGTCGGACCTGGTGGCCCTCGGGACGGAGCTGGCCCGGCCCACGCTGATCGGCGGGGCGACCCACCGTGCGGCCACCACGTCCCAGTTCCCCCTGCTGGCCGGGGTGCTGCCCGGCTTCGGCCGGTTCGACCCCTGTCCGTGGGGCCTCGGCCCCGAGCTCCGGGGGGCGAAGTCACCCCACTGGACCGGCGTCACCAATGCGCCGTCCACCTTCGGGCACTTCGGCCAGAGCGGATCGTTCCTGTGGGTCGACCCCGACGCCGGGGTGGTCTGCTGCGGCCTGGCCGACCGGACGTTCGGACCGTGGGCCCAGCGGGCCTGGCCCGTGCTGGCCGACGCCGTCCTGGCCGACGTGTCCCGCCGTCGGGCCTCGCCGGACCCCTCCGGTTGACGCCCTCCCCGCCCGGCCCGGTCCGGCCCGTCGGATCGGCGA
>Ga0302157_10006314_pt1 | contig 12298 bp, 10 predicted proteins | sample I_Bog_N3_3_FD_193502 | JGI IMG/M metagenome (GOLD analysis project Ga0302157, IMG submission 193502) | Peat permafrost microbial communities from Stordalen Mire near Abisko, Sweden - I_Bog_N3_3 | ecosystem: Environmental > Terrestrial > Soil > Wetlands > Peat | place: Sweden: Abisko, Stordalen...
GCGTTAACGATACAAACGCGCCCGTTATGATGGCTTGACGCCGGGAACTTGTAAGCCAGCCACGCGTATGTAGCCACGCGTAGGCCGGCCACGCGTACGTCGGCCACGCGTACGTCGGCCACGCGTGCGCGCGGCCACCGGCTCGCTAGGGGTTTCGCACCCGGTCGCCGACGTTGACCGGTACGGTGTCGCTGAAGATGAGCGCGTAGCTCATGTTCTCGTACGTCTTGAACACCAGCAGCGTGCCTGACATTTCCTCCGGCAGGCGCTCGCTGTGGGGCAGCCAGCAGGTGCTCTCGCCGTTGATACGTGCGCAGTGATCGCTGACCGTCTGGCCCGCCATGTCGATCGTCAACACCGTGCCGCGGTCCAGGCCGTCGTGCGAACCGCGATTGATCGCGACCACGTCGTACTGCCCAGCGAGCAGCACGTTGTTCACCACCGCAATGATGCGGCCGTCGACCGGCTGGTGCGGACTATGCGGTGCAAAATCGGTGCTGGGGCTGATTTCCGCGGCGATAAGCACATCGCCCTGCAGCGTCTCGCGTGCCGAGTCGGTCAGCGTCACCTTCGCCACCTCGCCGGGTCGCGTCAGTTGCGCGGTGCCGGTGTAGATCGCGACATATCCGAGCTTGCGTCCGCTCTGCGGATCGTTCAGCGGCTCATCGACGTGCATTACGCTGTAGCGCGACCCGGCGTCGCCGTCGAGCTTCTTGACGTACAGATCGTGCCCGCTGCCGGCGATCTGGTGATCGTCGCGCAGCGCCATCACGTAGGGTGCCGCCTTGACCTCATCGCCGCTGAGCACGCCGGGGCGCGACAGGAATGCGGCGATCAGCGAGTACGGAATGGTCGCGATCGGCCCCTCCAGCGGCACGCTGCGCAGCATGGGCTCAAGCCGGGCGGCCGAGCCGCTGCCACCGCGAACGATCTCCAGCGCGGTGCTGCCATCTTCCCGCAGCGCCAGGTGCACGGTGTCGCCGGGGTAGATACGGTGCGGGTTATGGATGTCAGGATTGATGTACCAGATCTCAGGCCATAGCCACGGATCGCGCAGGAACGTGTGAGCGATGCCCCAGAGCGTATCGCCGCGCTTGACCACGTAGTTTCTCGGCGCGCTCGGGCTCAACACTGCCCGCGCGTCGCTGATCACGGTGGTGGTGCTGCCCTGGTCCGGGCCCTGGTCCAGTCCTTCGGCCAGCGCCTCGGTGTCGGTCATCGGTTCGGCGGCGGCACCGGCGGCCTCGGCCGGAGCTACCGGCGGCGGCGTGAGTGTTTCCTGCTCGTCGTGGTGAAACAGCGAACAGCCGCCGAGTGCCAGCAGTGCGCTGCAGGCGATCCCTGCGGGTGCGGCCCGAATGACACCGAAAGCCTGATTGCAATACATCCTGAGCTACCTCTTGGGATCGGGTAGGGCCTTATCGTCCAGCTGTTATAAACTCAAGCATGGGTGTACGCACATGGTGTGTGCCAACTTTGTGCGCTAGGTCACGTCGCGGGTCATCGGGGCCCTGATCCTTGAAATATTGGCATATTTCCCCAACTTAGAGAACCTACCAGAGAATATCGATGGCCTTGCTGCCCATACTTGAATTCCCCGATCCGCGGCTACGCACGCGCGCCGAGCCCGTGCAGCAGTTCGATGCCGCGCTAAAGCAGCTGATCGACGACATGCTGGAGACCATGTACACAGCGCAAGGCATTGGGCTGGCCGCCACCCAGGTCAATGTCCACCGGCAGCTGCTGGTCATGGACATCAGCACTGAGCACGACCAGCCGCAGGTCTACATCAACCCGCGGATCGTCGCACGCGATGGTGTCGAGGTAACGGAAGAGGGCTGCCTGTCGGTGCCCAACGTGTTCGAGGAAGTCGAGCGCGCGGCACGCGTGACGGTGCGCGCGCAGGATGCGGACGGCGCGAGCTACGAGCGCGAGCTTACTGGCCTTGCGGCGGTGTGCCTGCAACATGAGATGGATCACCTGGCGGGCAAGCTGTTTGTCGATTACCTGTCGGGGCTCAAGCGCGAGCGGATCCGCCGCAAACTGGAGAAAGAGCGCCGCGAGCGCACCGGCGAGCGCGCCGGGACGACGCAAGCCCCGGCCGCGCGCGCGCACGCGCGCGTCATATGACGCATGCTGCGCATTGCCTTTGCCGGCACGCCGGATTTCGCGGTGCCGACGCTGCGCGCACTGGCGGAGTCACCGCATCAGCTGGTTGGCGTACTGACGCAGCCTGATCGCCCGGCAGGCCGCGGCCGCGCGCTCAAAGCCAGCCCGATCAAGACCCTGGCGCTGGAACTGCAGCTGCCGCTATTCCAGCCGCAGCATCTGCGCAGCCCCGAGGCGCATGCGGCGTTGTCGGCCTGGGCGCCCGATGTGCTGGTGGTCGTGGCCTACGGCCTGATCCTGCCGGCGGCGGTGCTGGCGCTGCCGCGACTGGGCTGCCTCAACGTGCACGCGTCGCTGCTGCCGCGCTGGCGCGGTGCCGCGCCCATCCAGCGCGCGATCCTGGCAGGCGATACCGAAACCGGCATTACCATCATGCAGATCGAGGCCGGCCTGGACACCGGCCCGATACTGTCGCAGGCGCGCATCCCGATCGAACCTGAGCTCAACGCCCGTGGCCTGCACGACCGGCTCGCGCAGCTTGGCGCCGGCCTAATGGTCGAGTGCCTGGGACGGGCGGAGGCCGGGCCGCTGCACGCAACCCCACAACCTGCGCGGGGTGTCAGCTACGCGGCGAAGGTCGACAAGAGCGAGGCACGCATCGACTGGTGGCGCAGCGCCGTGGAGATTGAGCGCCAGGTGCGCGCCTTCAATCCCTCGCCGGTGGCGGAAACCCTTTGGCGCGGCGAGCAGCTGCGCATCTGGGATGCACGCGCAGCGCTGGATGCGCGTCTCGCCGGGGATCACGCCGACTTCGCCCAGCCCGGCAACGTGCTGGGACTGCAGGGCGACGAACTCATGGTGCAGTGCGGCAATGGTCGCCTGGCGCTGATCAACGTGCAGCTGGCAGGCCGGCGCATCGTCACGGCGCGCGAGTTTGCCGGCAGCCAGCCGCTGGCCGGGTCGCGCCTCGGGTGAACACGCAGCCGACCGCATCGGTGCCAGGCCCAGCGGCCGCGACGCTGGCCGAGGCCGCCAGGGTGCTGGCGGCCGTGGCGTTCGAAGGACGCTCGGCCGACGCGGCGCTGGCGCGCGCGTGCTCGTCGATACCCGCCGCCCAGCGCCCGGCGGTGCGCGCCGTCGCGCTGGGTTCGCTGCGCTGGTATTGGCGGCTGACGGCGATCGCCGCCACGCTGGTTGCCGGGCGGCCGTTGGCCCCGGCGCTGCGCGCGCTGCTCGTGGTCGGGTTGCATCAGCTCGAATACTCCCGTGGCGCCCCGGAGCTGACGGTATCGGCGGCGGTGGACGCCGCGCGGCTGCTGCTGCAGCCGCGTGCCACCGGCCTGATCAATGCGCTGCTGCGACGCTTCCTGCGCGAGCGTAGCGGGCTGCTTGCGCGCGCACTGCGCGAGCCTGCGGCCGCCGGCGCACATCCGGAATGGATGCTGCAGGCGTTGCGCCAGGCCTGGCCGGCGCAATGGACCGGCATTATCCAGGCCAACAACGAGCATCCGCCGATGAGCCTGCGCGTCGATCTTTCGCGCGTAAGCATCGCCGGCTACCAGGCGCTACTGGCTGCCCGCGGCCAGCAGGCGCACGCGCTGGACTGGCTGCCGACTGCGCTGGTGCTCGAGCAGCCGGTCGGCGTCAGCGAGCTGCCTGGCTTCGACGACGGCTGGGTGTCGGTGCAGGACGCCGGCGCGCAGCTGGCCGGCGCGCTGCTGGGGGTGCGGCGCGGCGAGCGGGTGCTCGACGCCTGCGCGGCGCCTGGCGGCAAGACCGGCGCGCTGCTGGAAGCCGTGGATGGCGAGCTGGACCTGACCGCGGTCGACGTGGATGGCGCGCGCGTTGGCCGGATCGCGGACAACCTCAGGCGGCTCAGGCGCGAGGCGCGACTGGTGACCGCCGATCTGCGCCAGGACGCTGGCGCCGAGCCTGGACACGAGCCTGGCTACGAGCCTGCCAACTGGTCGGGCGCGCCGTTTGATCGCATCCTGGTGGATGCCCCCTGCTCGGCGACAGGCGTGATCCGCCGGCACCCCGACATCAAGCTATTGCGCCGGCCCGAGGACATCGCCGCGCTGGCCACTACCCAGCGGCATATCCTGTCGCGCTGCGTTGCATTGCTGCGATCGGGCGGTACGCTGGTGTACTCGACCTGCTCGGTGCTGCCGGCGGAAAATGAGGCCGTGGTCGAGGCACTGATGGCGGCGGATCCGAGGGTAACGGCGCTGCCCTGGCCGCCGGCTTTGGCGAGGCCGCCTGAGCTGATCGAGTGCAGCGTGGGAATGCAGCTGCTGCCGGGGAATGCGGCGCAGACCGATGGGTTCTATTATGCTTGCCTGACAGTCACTTAGAAGCCTGGCTGAAGACTGCGGCGCGCCTTTTTCGTACCTCCATGACACTCGCGTGCCGCCAAGGGAAACGTGCAGACGATCAGCAGAATAGGGGTGGCGGCGCTGCTGCTGGTGGCGCTGGCGGCGCCGCGCGGCGTGCGCAGCGCCGGCTCGCTGGCGGGCGACTTCCAGGTGCGCTCCGCATTCGTGGTGGTCGATCACGGCGTGCTGCAACTTTCCGCGCACGTGGAATACCCGATCAATGACCGCATTCGCAGCGCGCTGCGCGACGGCGTCACGCTGGCATTCGACCTCGACGTCACCATCAGCCGGCACCGGCGCCTGTGGGTCGACGCCACGGTGCTGGAGATGACACTGCGGCGCGAACTCACCTTGCATGCGGTGACCGGCCGCTACGTGCTGCGCGACGAGGCCGGTGTCGAGCAGGAGAGTTTTCCGACCCTCGAGGCGGCGCTCGACCAGCTCGGGCGCATCGAGGACCTGCCGATCCTGGTCGAGTCGCAATTGCGCGGCGAGGCGCCGTGGCAGATCGCGGTGCGTGCGGGCGTGCGCCGCGGTCGCATGCCCGATGCGCTGCGCGCACTGGTGTTCTGGACCGACGACTGGCACCGCACTACCGACTGGTACACATGGATGCTGACTCCATAAGGCGCTATGGCGTCCGGATCCTGACCGCGGCGGCGTTCACCGCCGGGATCCTGGCGCTGCTGCTGCTGGCGCGCAGCGTCGAGAATTCGGCCCAGTTTTCGCGCTGGCAGCCGTGGATACTGCTGGTCAACATCCTCGGCGCGATCGCGCTGATGGTGCTGCTGGCACGCAAGTTCTGGCAGCTGTACCGCGATTATCGCGACCACGTACCCGGCTCGCGCCTGGCGATGCGCACGGTGCTGATGTTCGGCGCGCTGGTGATCGCACCGCTGGTGATCGTGTACCTGTTCTCGCTCGATTTCATCAACCGCGGCATCGACAGCTGGTTCCGGGTCGAGATCAAGCAGGGATTGAACGATGCGGTGGTGCTGTCGCGCTCGGCGCTCGATCTGCGGCTGCGCGAGCAGGCGCGGCGCACCGAGATCTTCGCGCGCGCGCTGCGCGACCTGCAGGGCCCGGAGCTGCTGCAGCGGCTGGAGGAGGAACGGCGCGCCACCGAAGCGCGGCAGATCACCGTCTACGACGCCTATGGCCGCGCCAGCGCTGTCAGCAGCGCCACGCCGCTATTGCAGCAGCCGGCGCCATCGCCGCCGGAAGTGACGCTGCAGTTGGCTGCCGGGCGCAGTTACGTGAGCCTCAATTCGCTCGCCAACGGCCAGTACTCGATCGAAACCGCGGCGCCGATCGCCGACTCGGTCGCCGCGCATGCCGGCCGGCGCTATGTCCTGATCCATTACGAGGTGCCGCAGGAACTGTCGGCGCTGGCCGAGGGCGTGCAGCGCACCTCGTCGCAGTACGGTGACCTGTCGGCGGTGCGCGAGCCGCTGAAGATCAGCTTCCGCTTGACGCTGACGCTGGTGGTGCTGCTGACGCTGCTGGCCGCGATCTACGGCGCCATCTATTCGGCGCAGCGCCTGACGCGCCCGGTGCAGGACCTGATCGCCGGCACGCGCGCGGTCGGCAAGGGCGAGCTCGGCACGCGCCTGCCGCTGTCCTCGCGCGATGAAATGGGACTGCTGGTGCACTCGTTCAACGACATGACCAAGCGGCTGCGGCGCGCCAGCGAGGAGGCGATGCGCAGCCGCCAGGCGGTGGAGCGCGAGCGCGAGCGCCTGGCGATCATCCTGTCGCGCCTGTCGACCGGCGTCATCGTCACCGATCGCGAGCTGACGCTGCACGTCGCCAATCAATCGGCCGGCAATATCCTCGGCGGCAGCTTCGATGCCGCCGTCGGCCAGCACCTGACCCAGCTGCCGCGCGGCAGTGCGCGCTTTGCGACCTTCATCGCCGAGCTGCGCTCGCGCCTGTCTTCCGGCACGGATGAGTGGCGCGAGCAGCTCAAGCTGCCGGGAGAGGCCGGCGAGCGCGTGCTGTTGTGGGCCTGCACGCGGCTACCCGATGAGCGCGAGCAGGGCCGGGTGGTCATCGTGTTCGATGACATCACGGCGCTGCTGGCGGCCCAGCGCGACGCGGCCTGGGGCGAGGTGGCGCGGCGGCTGGCGCATGAGATCAAGAATCCGCTGACGCCGATCCAGCTGTCAGCCGAGCGCCTGCGGCGCAAGCTGCTCGGCGGCATGAACGCCGAGGATGCACAGCTGCTGGAGCGCGCCACCCACACCATCGTGGCGCAGGTTGACGCGATGAAGCAGATGGTCAACGCGTTCTCGGAATATGCGCGCGCGCCGGACATGAAGCTGCAGCATTTCAACCTCAACCAGCTGGTGACCGAGGTGGCCGAGTTGTACCGCGTGCAGGATCCGTCCACCGAGATCCGCCTCGACCTGGATGGCGGGCTGCCGGAGATCGAGGCCGACCGCGGCCGCGTGCGCCAGATCCTGGCCAACCTGATCACCAACGGCATCGAGGCCCTGGCCGGGGTGGCCGGTGGTTGTGTGGAGATCAGCACGCTGCAACAGCGTGCAGAGGGGGCCGCCAGCGCAGTAATCTGTGTGCGCGACAACGGTCCGGGGTTCCGCAAGGAGATGCTGGGCCGGCTATTCGATCCGTACGTGAGCGGCAAGCCGCGCGGCACCGGTCTTGGGCTGGCCATCGTGAAACGCATAGTCGAAGAACACGGTGGCCGCGTCGAGGCGGAAAACCGTCCCGAGGGCGGCGCGAGCATACTGGTCTTTCTGCCGGTCAGCGATCAGGATAGAGCGCTGCTCGCCGGCGGGGAGCGACGCATGGAAATGCGGAGGGAGCGAGCTTGAATACCAGCAAGATCCTGGTGGTGGATGACGAGTCGGACATCCGTCGCCTGCTGCAGGAAATCCTCACCGAGGAAGGCTACGAGGTCGAAGTCGCAGCCGACGCCGGCCAGGCGCGGGCGGCGCGCGCGCGCCAGACGCCGGACCTGGTGCTGCTCGATATCTGGATGCCGGATACCGACGGCATCACGCTGCTACGCGAGTGGTCGAACGAGGCCAGCGATGCCTGCCCGGTGGTGATGATGTCGGGCCATGGCACGGTCGACACCGCGGTCGAGGCCACCCGCCTGGGCGCCTACGATTTCGTCGAAAAGCCGCTGTCGCTGGCCAAGCTGCTGCGCACCGTCGAGCGCGCACTCGATGCGCGCTCGCGCCGCCCGAGCGGCAAGTTCGCCGGCGCCGTCGCCTCCGCAGGCCTGGCGCCGGTCGGTCGTAGCCGGGCGGTCACGCAGTTGCGCGGTGAACTGGTGCGGCTGGCCGCCTACAGCGCACCGTTGCTGCTGCTGGGCGAATCCGGCACCGACCGCGAACAGCTGGCGCGCTTCGTTCATCAGTCCGGACCCTCGGCCGGCGGGCCATTCGTGGTGGTGGACAGCCGCATGCTGCGCGAGGAGACCGTGGTGGCGACACTGCTGGGCGTGGATGCATCGCAGCCAGGCAAACTGGAGCAGGCGCGCCGCGGCACGCTGTACCTGGGCGACATCGAGGACCTGCCGGAATCAACCCAGCGCCTGCTCAGCGGTCTGCTGGAAAGCGGCCGCTTCGTGCGCACCGGCGGCGATGCGGTGCCGCTCGAGACCCGGATCGTCTCCTCGGCGCGCCCGGGCATCGTCAACCGCGTGCTGGCGGAGGATTTCCGGCGCGACCTGTACGCCCAGCTGTCGGTGCTCATGGTACGAGTCCCGTCGCTGCGCGACTACGCCGAGGATGTGCCCGAACTGCTGCGCCACTACGTCGATGCGCTGACCGAGACCGAAGGCCTGCGCTTTCGCCGCTTCAGCGTCGCGGCCCAGAACCGGCTGCGCAACTACCCATGGCCTGACAATGCGCGCGAGCTGCGCAACCTGACGCGGCGCTTCCTGCTCAACAGCGGGCCGGAGGAGATCGGGCTGGAGGAAGTCGAGCGCGAGCTGTCGGCGCAGACACCGGCGGACGAGCCGCTGGTAAAGCACGACCTGTTGGCGCTGCCGCTGCGCGAAGCGCGCGAACAATTCGAGCGCGCCTACCTGCAGCAGCAGCTGATGCTGTGCAATGGCAAGGTCGGACTGCTGGCCAAGCGAGTGGACATGGAGCGCACGCACCTGTACCGCAAACTGCGCTCGCTCGGCATAGAGATCGGCCACGGCGCCGAGGAGTAGCGCGCGGGTGCTGCTGATCGGCATGTTCGACTCGCCATTCGTACGCCGCGTGGCGATCAGCATGCAGCTGCTCGATATCGGCTTCCAGCACGCCAACTGGTCGGTCGGCCGCGACTTCGAGCGCATCCGCGAGCACAGCCCGCTGGGCCGCGTGCCGACGCTGGTGCTGGATGATGGTGAGGTGCTGTGCGAATCGGCGGCGATCCTCGACTGGCTGGACGATCGCGTCGGGCCGGCGCATGCGCTGTTGCCGCCGGGAGGCGCCGCACGGCGCACGGCGCTGCAGCTGATGGCGCTGGCGATCGGTGCGGCGGAAAAGGGCCGCGACCAGATCTATGAACAGGCGTTTCGTCCGCCCGACAGGCGCCACGAACCCTGGCTGGAACGCTGCCGTACGCAGATGCACGGGGCGCTGGGCGAAATCGAGCGCTATTGTGCCACGCGCAGCAGTGAGCCGTGGCTGGTCGGCACGGCGATGAGCCAGGCCGACATCACCGCCAGCTGCGCTTTCACATTCCTGCGCGAGGCGCTGCGGCCGCTGGACGTCGTGACGCGCTATCCGCAGCTCACCGCGCGGGTCGATCGCTGCGAGGCCATGCCTGCATTTCGCAACACGCACCTGCCTTTCTTTACCCCGGGCAGCCAGTAGGCGTGCCGCAAAGCGGACATCGATTGGACCCGGTGTGGGTGGATACAAAGAGCACAACGATCGAGGGGAAGAACAATGACGACACGTTCAGCAAGCTGTCTCGTGGCCGGCGCTGTGGGCATCACAATGTTGGTGGGCGTCGCGATGATGGCAATCGCTGCGATTCCGCAAGCAAGCGGCAATGCGTGCGCGCTGCTGAGCGCCCAGCAGGTATCCACCGCTCTGGGCGTGCCAGTCGATGAAGGTCAGGATGAGCTGCAAGGACAGCCGCAGTTATGCAGTTGGAGGGAGCACGGCAAGTCGGGCATGACGGGGCAGTATCTCAAGCTGACTTTGTTGACCGCCCAACAGTACGAGCGGCCAAAAGCAGGCCCCTTCGCCAAGGGCCCGGAAAACGGAATCGGTGATGAAGCCTATTGGTCGTACATCCAAGGCATCGGCTACACGCTTTCGGTCAAGAAGGGCAGCGTGTACATGCGCCTGCAGAGCCGGCCTATCCCTGATGGTATGGAGCGGCACTCCGATACCCCGGAGGAGCGCGCGAAATGGGATGACAAGGCGAAGGCGGTCGAGAGGGCCATGGCTCTGAGCGCGCTTACTAAGCTCTGATTGTCGTGCCAGCGCGGAATCTCACGCCGGACGACTTTCGCCCGCTACTCCGAAAGGCAACGCTCAAGCGTCTGATCGCTCACTTCGGCAGTGCGACCAAGAACGTGGCGCTGAAATTGGCCGCTCGGGAGGCGGGCCTGGAAACGGACCAATACCCGCCGTTCGTGTTTGTGTGACAGCGGTGGCTACGTTATGCAGCAGGCGTCAAGGATTCATGCGCGGTGGCGCTAACGGTGCTGCGCGCTGCCGCAATAAAAGGAATAATGCTCCATGCAAACCAATACTTACGAGATAGCCGATCGCATCTTTCGCCTGTCAACGTGCGTCCCTGAGGCAGCGCCTGGCGGATTCACGTTCAATCAGTTTCTCGTCGATGCTGACGAGCCGCTGCTGTTTCACACGGGCCCGCGCCGCATGTTCCCTCTCGTGTCGCAGGCGATTGCCCGCATCATTCCGCTCAAGCGACTGCGCTGGATCACCTTTGGACACGTGGAATCCGACGAATGCGGTGCCGTGAACGAATTCCTCGCTGCCGCGCCACGCGCCGAGGTCGCACACGGCGCCGTCGGCTGCATGGTCTCGCTCGACGACTTGTGCGATCGACCGCCGCGCAGGCTGGCCGACGGCGAGGTCATTGATCTCGGTGGCAAGCAGGTTCAGCACATCGATACGCCACACGTTCCGCACAACTGGGAGGCGCGGGTGATTTTTGAGCAAACCACCAGGACGCTGTTCTGTGGCGACCTGTTTACCCACACCGGCGACGGCCCGGCGCTCACTAACGATGATATTCTCGGGCCCGCGCTCGCCGCGGAGCAGATGTTTCATGCCACTGCGCTTTCGGGTGCAACCGCATCGACGATCCGCCGTCTTGCCGCTCTCGAACCGCAGGTGCTGGCGGTGATGCACGGTTCTTCGACGCGGACGCGGTGCGGCGATGCTCTTCTCGGACTCGCCGATGCCTATGACTCGATGAGCAAGCAAGGCTGAACCGAGAGCAAAAAGTATCGGCTCCGGACTGGCCAGGGGCGCCTATCGGCTCGGGACATTCCCATAAGCCCCTCATCGAACGGCGCGACGGCATCTTTTTCGTCAATCCTGGCAGCGCGGGGCCGCGTCGATTCAAACTGCCAATTTCTGTAGCGGATATATTGATCGAAGGCAGCGCTATCTCGCCGCGCATCGTCGAACTGGAGATTGATCGTGCTGCCTGACTTGGCGGAGCCGCGTTATTTCCAGCCTTCGGTGCTGGTGGTGAAGTCGATGAACATGGAATTGGTGGTGAAGAAGCCAATGCCGATGACGTTGACCGTCGTGGTATCCGGTTCGACGATGGTGTTGAAGTAGCCGGTGTCCGTTGTATAGCTGTACGAAAATCCCGCCGACTGCGCGAAGGTCACCGTCGTGCCGACTGGAATGACGGCCGGAAAATTACTGCCTGCGGGCGTTGAGATCCGCATCCCGGCGGTACCGGTGTCGAACAGCGAATAGCCGGTGACGCTCTCTCCGAGCGCGCTGATCGTGGTGTGCAGGATCGTTTTCTGGCAGACCGGATAACCGGCGATATCGGCGGGGCCCAGGTAACCGTTCGGGGGACAGATGAGCGGCTGCGTGGTGTATCCGGCCTCCAGATTCGAATTCAGACCGAGGGTCAGGACCGGAGCGGCAACGCAGCTGCCGGGGGTCGCAATGTCGCAGATCTGAATGCCGGTCGGTGCCAGCGAGAACCCGGCATCGACGCCCGCGGCATAACCGATGTACTTCAGTACACTGACCACGAAGCAGGTGCCGACGCTGGTGGACGAGCACGCCGGATATCCCGCCGCCGGTTCTACCGAACCCGGAACCACAATCGACCCTGCGGTACTTGCCACGCCAAACCAGCCTTGCTGCGTCGGCTCAGGTACGAGGTCCCCGGTCTGGTTGTCGGTAATCGAGTAATACAGGAATACCGGCATGGTTTGCGTGGTGACCTCGCCATTCGCATCGCCGAAGGTCACGGTGGCGAAGCCGAGGTTGCCGTTCTCGTTGCGGTTGTCGAGTACGCTGCCGTAGGTGCGAGTGCCTTGCTGGTTGGTGACGGTAACGCCCTGGTAGGTCATCTGCGTCTCGCCGGACGGGAAAATGAATCCGTCGGCACCGAGCATGCTGGCCGGAAAAATGCTGGGGGCATAGAGCGTGATCCCGGCCGAGCCGGTGTCGAAGCCGAGCGGCATCGAGACCGCTAGCGATCCTACCGCCGTCACTATCACCGTCAGGCGCGCGGGATTTTCGGAGGATTCATTCGGATACAGATCGAGGGTCGTCGGCTGATCGATGGTCGTGGTCGGCGCCGAAGGTTCAACGGGTGCGAGACCCCCCGAG
>Ga0302157_10006315_pt1 | contig 12296 bp, 9 predicted proteins | sample I_Bog_N3_3_FD_193502 | JGI IMG/M metagenome (GOLD analysis project Ga0302157, IMG submission 193502) | Peat permafrost microbial communities from Stordalen Mire near Abisko, Sweden - I_Bog_N3_3 | ecosystem: Environmental > Terrestrial > Soil > Wetlands > Peat | place: Sweden: Abisko, Stordalen...
TAATCGACACCGCCGTAGAAGCCCACCTCGCGGTCCCAGTAGCCGGGATGGAAACCGTAGCGGCCATCGATCCAGCCCCACCACGCCGGCGTCCACAACAGCTCCGGCTGCGGCGGCTCAACCCAGGTGCCGGGCACCCAGTAATAGTCCAGCGCGTCCGTATCCCAGGCCCAATAGCCGGGCGCCCAGATGTAGCCTTCCGCCGGAATCGGCGGCTGCTCGTAGTACGGAAGCGGCGGGGGCGGAACGTCGACGCTCACCTCGACCGCGATCTGCGCGTGCGCGGGCTGCATGAAATAGGCAGGCAGCGCCACGCCCAGCATGAGTGCGAAAACAGATGATCGAAGTGAATTCATTTGATGCTTTCATGAAGACGATGGCCTGGGATCCGCAGAGGCAGAGAGGCGGGAAACCTAACGGCGCTGGGCGCCTTCGGTTCCATCCCTATCCGCATGGCGCGAACCCCGCATAATCCCAGCATGAACGGGGGCAACTGAACGCAACCTGAACGCGGCGGCTCGCCGAATCCCCAGAAGAAAAACCAGCCGGCGTGAGTTCAGCGCCGGTCGCTTTGTTCGCTGTCGCACATGGCCCCATGCTGGCGGTCCTGATTGACACCGACATCGCCGGCGTTACGTTGCCCGAGCCGGGGGGAAGTCTTCCCAAAGAAACAAGAAAAGAGCAGGGAACGCCGTGAAACACGTCGTCGCGTCTTGAGCGGAGCCGGGCGGAGGTCCGCGTTCGCGCCGTTCCATATCCGCAATTATCGCTTCCAATGGCCTTCCGATCTGCTCACCTCCTGGGCGTTCGAAGTCGAGACGCTGGTGCTCGGCTGGTACATCATGGTCGAGACCGGTTCGGTGCTGCTTCTGACCGTGCTGGCATCGTTGCAATATGTCGGGACCCTGATCGCGCCGGTGCTCGGCATGGTCGGCGACCGCATGGGACACCGGGATCTCCTCGCTTTGATGCGCTTTGCCTATACGGCGCTGTCTGCGACCATCATGACGCTGGCGCTGACCGGCCACCTCGCACCGCTCAATGTCATGATCATCGTCGCGATCATGGGCCTGATCCGGCCTTCGGATCTCGGCGTGCGCGGCGCGCTGCTCGCCGACATCATGCCCGCCGAGCAACTGGTCGGCACCATCAGCTTTGCGCGCACGACGCAGGATAGCGCGCGCATCGCCGGCGCGTTGACCGGTGCCGGAATGTTCGCCGTTCTCGGCATCGATTTCGTGTATGTGGCGATCGCCTGTTTCTACTTCACGTCCGCCGTCCTGATGCTCTGCCTGACCCCTCCGGCAAAATCACACACTGCGATCGATCGCCCGGCGAATGCCGCGCAAGGCTCGACCATGTTGCGGGACCTGAGGGAGGGCATCGTCTATGCCTGGAATGGTCCGGGAATGCGCGCGGCACTCTGCGTCGCGTTCCTGGCCAATCTCACCGCGTTTCCCCTGACCAACGGATTGCTGCCCTACGTCGCGCGCGACATCTTCCATACCGACCAGACCGGTCTCGGTTATCTGTCGGCGAGCTTCGCGGTCGGCTCGCTGATCGGTTCGGTCACGCTCAGCCTGGTCGGCGGCGTGCGCATCGCCCGGCTTTTGATCGGCGCGACGCTGGCCTGGTACGCGATGCTGCTGGTGTTCGTCGAGATCAGGACCATGCCGGTGGCGATGGCCTGCCTCGTGCTGGCCGGTATCGCGCAGAGCATGTCGATGATTTCGGCGGCCGTGATGCTGATGCGCAACGCCAGCGCCCATCTGCGCGGCCGTGTGATGGGGGTGCGCATGATGGTGATCTACGGCCTGCCGCTCGGATTGCTCGCGGCGGGCAGCCTGATCGATCTGATCGGCTATTCCGCGACCGGTACGCTCTACGCCGCCGCGGGGATGGTCGCGATGCTGGCGATCGCGCTGCATTGGCGCGCCGATCTCTGGCCGGTGCACGCGCCGTCGAATGCGCGGTGAAGGCTGCGGCCCGGCGTGATGAGGCGGTTGGCGGGCGACGCACTCGAGCGACCAGCGATTGCCCTCGATAGCGGCCCGCTCCCCCGTGGCTCGGAAAGTAGCCGGGTAGGCTCACCCGAAGAGACCAGCCAAGGAAGGCGGCGCGCCTCCCGGTTCGCAGCCCCGTCCAATACCGCTTCCAGCGCCTGAATTCTTCTTTCGAAAGGCTTTGACTTCATGCCGACATCTCCGGCTTGGACCAGGAGTTAACTGGTTCGCGTGACGGGGATGGGTTAAGAAGTCGACATGGAAGATACCGTTCAAATCACCTGCACCCGATGCAAGGCGACGTTTCGGGATAGGGCACGGCGGATACAGGGCGGCTATTCAAGACAGTGCCCAAATTGCGAAGTGATTCTATTTTTTGAGGATGCATCCTTCGACAAGAATGTGCAGACCGCCCTGAAGGAAGCAAAGAAGGTCCGCCGGGCGCTTCGCGAGGAAGAAGAACGGCCGGCTCCGACCCGCGCTCCGTCCGACCGCGAGGGCGACAGCCGAACCGGAGGGGAAGGGCGCAAGATCGATCTCGGTCGACGGGGCAGGTCAGGCCGGAACGAGGAAACCTGAAGAGGAGAAATATCTCGCTCGCTGGCCGCCACTTCCGTTCCAGCCTTCGATGACGGACATCGTTTAGCGGCATGCGAGGTCCGCAGGCGGTACGTTCCCCTCAGTACCGGTACGGCGCGATGTCCAGCAACGGAAACGCGCTGAACACATGGGGCAGGTTGGTCGGGCTCGCCTGGTGCAGATAGGATTTGTCGAGTTCGCCGAAATTTTTCAGGCCGAGCAGCCCGAGGCAGCGGATCACTTCGTCCTCCAACAGCTCCAGCATCCGCAGTATCCCGGTTTCGCCCTTGGCCGCCAGCGCAAAACACTGCAGGCGGCCGATGCCGACGAGATCGGCGCCGAGCGCGATCGCCTTGACGATGTCGGTGCCGCGGCAAAATCCGCCATCGACCATGATTTTCGCGCGGCCCTTCACGGCGTCGACGATTTCCGGCAGCACCTGCATGGCGCCGCGGCCGTGGTCGAGCTGGCGGCCGCCGTGGTTGGAGACATAGATCCAGTCGACGCCGTGATCGAGCGCGATGGTAGCGTCTTCCGCCGTGGCGATGCCCTTGATGACCAGCGGTATTTTGAACTTGTCCTTGATCAGCTTCACGGTGCGCCATTCCAGTCCCTTCTGGAAGTCGCCGCCGGTGGCGCGGACGCGGCTGGCGCGGACGTAGCGCTTGGCGATGTCGCGCTCGCGCCGGCTGTAATGGGCGGTGTCCACGGTGAGGCAGAACGCGCCGTAGCCGCCAGCGATCGCGCGGCTGACGACGTCCTCGACAAAGGCGTCGTCGCCGCGGACATAGAGCTGATACATCCGCAAGGCATCGGGGGCGGCCTCGGCGGTCTTTTCCAGTCCCGGCTCGGACACCGAACTCAGCATGTGGGCGGCGCCGAAGCGGCCGGCCGCGCGCGCGACGCTGGCGGCGCCATCGGGATCGAACAGTTCGAGCGCGCCGACCGGCGCGATCACGACGGGCAGCCGCATCCTGCGACCGAATTGCGCCACGGAAGCGTCGACCTGGGCGACGTTGCGTAGCACGCGGGGCCGGAACGCGATCTCGTCGAGCGCCATGCGGTTGCGGCGCATGGTGGTCTCGGTCTCGGCGGCGCCGACGATGTAGTCCCAGGAATTCTGGTTGAGGTTGGCGCGGGCCCGCACGATCAGTTCGTGCAGGTTCTGGAATTCCTCGCCGCTGGCGCCGAGTTCGATCTGTTGCGGCGGGATGCGCGTGGCTTCGTTCATGGTGTCCTCCCCGGCAAGCCCGACTTCCAGGCCCGGCCAATTTTGTCTTCTCGCCTATCGCGTCCCGAGCTTCCGCGCCATCCCGAAAATTGCTATGGCTGGTATCAGCGGGAAGCACGCAGGGCCGTGGGCCGAAAAACCGCTTGGCTTTTGATGGTTGCTTGGGGGGCTGAGGGATGAGGGCGGAGATCGGCTGCGGCCTCGCCGCGTCCTGCTTCGCCCCCCGCGCAAGCACAATCTTGCAAGCGGGCTGCGACAAAACAACCCGACGGGCAAATCAGTAAAACCTGTCCAGCCCCATCCGCAAAAATCTTCGGATTTTCCGAAACCAAAATCAGGTGTATAGATATCGCCGTCCCGCCCGATGAGAGGGGCGTTTCGCGATCGTCACGAACGCGGGCCGGGATGCGGTGGACGCGGATGCGCTCTTGACGAACGGCGCGTGATGCGGACGGCAAAGCCGTGTGGTCCTGGCACCCCGATGCTGGTGCCAAGTTCTTGGGAAGCAGGCTTCTCAGGGATGATGGTGGCAACAAAGCCCGGTCACCAGGGAGAGCGCGGTACAAGCCGTAAACCATTGCGTGGGGATGCCGGGCGTTTTCCGGTGAACTCGCTGTGAATACTCGTGTGCATTCCAACCACCACTTTCGCACACGAGGCTGCGGGTGCACTGGGCGCCCGGCATTCCCCACGCCCTCCTTGGGCGGAAGAATTTGGCAAGACCCGGGCGAAATGCGCCGCGGGAATGCAAAGGTGTGCCTCGCATCCCTCAACGTCATTGCGAGGAGCGTAAGCGACGAAGCAATCCACTCCTCCTTGCTGGTTGCGCCATGGATTGCTTCGCTTGCGCTCGCAATGACGGCTGAAGCAGCACCGATTTCAAAGCCTTCATCGCCCGGCTCGGCGCGATGACGGGGTTGGCCTCGAATACCTGCCATTACCAATTCGACATCAAACTTCCGGGATTACGGCTTTGCCGCAGCCGCCAAGCGCGTATATCGTTGTCACAAGAAGACCGCGCCCCGGGGCCGATTCCGGAAAGACGCTGGCCGACGCCGAACGAGGAAATCGATCATGTCCGGAACGTTGCTGTTCTCACCGCTTTCGATCCGGGGCGTCGAATTGAAAAATCGCATCGTGGTGCCGCCGATGCACCAATATTCGGCAGTGAAGGGATTTCCGACCGACTGGCATCTGATGAACGCCGGCAAATTCGCCGCCGGCGGCGCCGGCCTCGTCGTCGTCGAGTCGACCAAGGTCGAGCGTCGCGGCTGCGGCACCATGGGCGATCTCGGCATCTGGGACGACGCATTCGTCGAGCCGCTGCAGCGGCTGGTCAAGTTCATCAAGCAGCAGAATTCGGTGGCCGGCATCCAGCTCGGCCATTCCGGCCGCAAGGCGCGCGCCAACCGTCCCTGGGAGGGCGACGGGCCGCTGCAGCGGACGCCTGACATCGACGACTGGGACGCCTGGAGCCCGGTGGCGCCGAGCGCGATCGCGCACAGTGACAAGTGGCCGGTGCCGAAGGCGCTGGAGCGCCAGGAGGTGAAGGACCTGGTGCAGGCCTGGGGCGAAGCGGCGCGGCGCGCCCATGAGGCCGGCTTCGACGTGCTGGAACTGCACGGCGCGCACGGCTATCTCGTGCACCAGTTCCTGTCGGAACGGTCCAACCAGCGTACCGACGAATATGGCGGATCCGAATCCAACCGGATGCGCTTCATTACCGAGATCACCGAAGCGGTGCGCGCGCGCTGGCCCGACCACAAGCCGCTGTTCCTGCGCCTGTCGGTGGAAGACAATGCCGGATGGGGACCGGAACAGAGCGCGCGGCTGGCGAAGATCCTCAAGCCCAAAGGCGTCGACGTGATCGACTGTTCGTCCGGCGGCATCACCGACCAGGCGCCGATCCTGGGCAAGGAAATCAAATTTGGCTATCAGGTGCCGCTGTCGGACTATGTCCGCCGACATGCAGATATCATGACCATGGCGGTCGGCCTGATCATCCATGGCGACCAGGCCGAGCAGATCCTGCGGGACGGGCAGGCCGACCTGATCGCGGTCGGGCGGGAAATTCTCAATAATCCGAACTGGCCGATGGACGCTGCCTTGAAACTGGGCATCGAAGGCTCATTTCGTAATGTACCCCCGCAATTCGGCTGGTGGCTGGGCACCCGCGCCAAGCGCGGTTTCGGCACCCGGCCGTCAACATGGCAAAACGGCCTCAAAGATACCGGAAAGGTGTTGTGAATCAGTCCGTGGTTCGGCCGAAAGGCGAGACGCCGGAATAGCGGTTCGTGGCGGGCGACAACCGAGAGCGAGAAGGTTCGCGAGCAATGCGCAAGAATATGATGTTTTTCCTCGGTGCGGCGGCGGGCGTGGGCCTGACCCTGCTGGTCACCGCGCCCTCGGGTCCGCTGTCGATCGCCAGGGCCGCCGCCGGTGCCGGCGCCGACACCTATTCGCAGCTCAATCTGTTCGGCGAGGTGTTCGAGCGGGTCAGGGCCGACTATGTCGAGAAGCCCGACGACAGCCAGCTGATCGAAGGCGCGATCAACGGCATGGTCACCGCGCTGGACCCTCATTCGCGCTACATGAATGACAAGGCCTGGAAGGATATGCAGGAGACCACCCAGGGCGAATTCGGCGGGCTCGGCATCGAGGTGATGATGGAGAACGGCCTGGTCAAGGTGGTGGCGCCGATGGATGAGACGCCGGCGGCCAAGGCCGGCATCCTGTCGGGCGACATGATCACCCAGATCGACGACGACGCGGTGCAGGGGCTGACCCTGGAGCAGGCCGTCAACAAGATGAAGGGGCCGGTCGATACCAAGACCCGGCTCAAGATCATGCGCAAGGGCGTGGACGAGCCGATCGACGTCAGTATCACGCGCGAGATCATTCGCGTGCGCCCGGTGACCTTCCACACCGACGGCGGCGATATCGGCTATGTCAGGATCACCTCGTTCAACGAGCAGACCACCGACGGTCTGAAAAAGGCGATCGCCGACATCGCAAAACAAATCCCGCAGGACAAGCTCGCCGGCTACGTCGTCGACCTGCGCAACAACCCCGGAGGCCTGCTCGACCAGGCGGTGTCGGTGTCCTCCGCCTTCATGAGCCGCGGCGAGGTGGTCTCGACGCGGGGCCGCACCGCCGAGGAAACCCAGCGTTTCACCGCGCGGGGAGGCGATCTCACCAAGGGCAAGCCGCTGGTCGTCCTGATCAATGGCGGATCGGCCTCGGCGTCCGAGATCGTGGCCGGCGCGCTGCACGACCACAAGCGCGCGACCCTGATCGGCACCCGCTCCTTCGGCAAGGGTTCGGTGCAGACCATCATCCCGCTCGGCAGCGGCAACGGCGCGCTGGCGCTCACCACGGCGCGCTATTTCACGCCGTCCGGCCACTCGATCCAGGCGCAGGGCATCAAGCCCGATATCGAGGTACTGCAGAGCGTGCCGGACGAGCTGAAGGATCGCCCCGAATTGAAGGGCGAGGCCTCGATGAAAGGCCATCTGTCGGCCGAAGGCGCCGAAGCCACCGGCTCGCAGTCCTACGTTCCGCCGCAGGAGAAGGACGACAAGGCATTGGCCGCCGCCTACAACTTCCTGCGTGGCGTCACCGTCAACGCGGATGTCCCGGCGGCGCCGAAGGCGGCGGTTCCGAACTGATCGGGGCCGGGCTCAGGCGGAGCGGGGCAGCTGCTTGCGGTTTCGTCCGCGGGCGATCGGCACCGCGTTCGACGGCTCGCGCGGCCGCGCGAACAGGGGCCGGATCTCGGCGGCCGGCTTCGGCGGGCTGAACAGATAGCCCTGCATCTCGGCGCAGCCGAGTGAGCGCAGCACATCGCGTTGCTGCGGCGTCTCGATGCCTTCGGCGATGGTCGTCATGTTGCGTTCGGCGGCGATAGCGACCACCGCCCGCACGATGCAGGCCGATCCGCCGGGCTCGGCAATATCGGTGACGAAGCAGCGGTCGATCTTGATCTTGTCGAACGGAAACCGCTGCAGATAACTCAGCGAGGAGTAGCCGGTGCCGAAATCGTCCAGTGCGATCCGGACCCCGATGCCGCGCAGCTGGTGCAGAATCCGCAGCGCGTCGTCGTCGTCGCGGATCAGCACGGCCTCGGTGATTTCCAGTTCCAGCCGGCTCGGCTGCAGGCCGGATTCCTCGAGGGCGGATACGATCTTGAGGGCCAGCGTGCCGGGGCGGAACTGGACCGGCGAGACGTTGACCGCGATGCGGATATTATCGGGCCAGGTCGCAGCCTCCGCGCAGGCCTTCTTCAGCACCCATTCGCCGAGCTGGTTGATCAGGCCGGTTTCCTCGGCGATCGGGATGAACTCCGCGGGCGAGATCATGCCGCGCTCGGGATGGCGCCAGCGCACCAGCGCTTCGCAGCCGGAGATCCTGTTGTCGGCGAGGCTGACGCAGGGCTGGTAATAGACCTCCAGCGCCTCGTCGGCGATCGCCTGGCGCAGCTCCAGCTCCAGAATGCGGCGCGCCCTGGCGTGCGCGTCCATATCGGGCTGGAAGAAGCGATAGGTCCGGCGTCCGGCCGCTTTGGCGGCGTACATCGCCAGGTCCGCGTTCTTGAGGATCTGGTCGAGCCCGGCGCCGTGCTCCGGCGCCAGCGCGATGCCGATGCTGGCGTCGGTCGTCATCTGGTGACCGAGGCATTCGCAGGGCTGCCGGATCGCATCGTACACCCGATCAACCAAGCCGATCACGTCGGCCGCGGTCCTGACCTCGGTCTGGACGATGGCGAATTCGTCGCCGCCGAGCCGGGCGACGAAATCCGAATCCGAAACGCATCGGCTCAAACTTGCGGCCACCGATTTCAGCAACTCATCGCCGATCAGGTGGCCGAGCGAATCGTTGACGCTCTTGAATTCATCGATGTCGATATAGTGCACCGCGAGCTGATCGCCCGGGGCGATGCGCCCCAATTCCAGTTTCAGCCGCTCGTGGAACAGGGTGCGGTTCGGCAAGTCGGTCAGTGAATCGTAATGCGCAAGGTGCGTGATGCGGGCTTCGGCCTGCGTCCGCTCGGTGGTGTCTTCGTGGGTGGCGACCCAGCCGCCGTCGGCCAGCGGTTGGTTGACGACCTGGATGGAACGGCCGTCCGGGGTCCGGATGGTCGTGGCCTGTCGCCGTTCGATCTCGCTGAGCACGCGGAAACAATAGGCGTCGACGTCGCCCACGAACGATCCGGTGGCCTTGCGGTGCGCGATGACCTCGCGGAAGCGGCAGCCGGGCTTTACCACTTCGGCCGACAGGCCGTACATGTCGATGTAGCGCTGGTTGCAGACGACCAGCCGCTGCGAACTATCGAACAGCAACAGGCCCTGCGTCATGTTGTTGACGGCGGTGTCCAGGCGCTGCTTTTCCAGCGTCAGGCGTTGTTCCGACAGCCGGTGCTGCCGCGACAGCTTGCGCACGACGAGGAACAGCAGGGCCGCGATCACCAACGCCGAGAGTCCGGCTGCCGCGATCAGGAACCGGGTTTGAGCGCGCCAATCAGCCAGCGCCGCCGACAGCGTTGTGGTCGCGACGACGACAATCGGAAAATTCGTCAGCGAAAGGGCGGAACTGAGCCGGGCCTGTCCGTCGATGGGGCTAATCAGCTGCTCTGTGGCGAGGCCGGTCCTCGCCTGGGCGCGCAGGCGCAAGGGACCTGGTTCGAATACGCGTCCGATCATCGAATCTACGTGGGGATAGCGCGCCAGCAGCGTGCCATCATGATGTAACATGGAAATCGTCGCACCTTCGCCGAGTGCCACGGATGCGAAGAACCTTTCGAAATGGGCGGGCTCGATGCCCCTGCCGACGGCGCCGAGGAATTCGCCGTGCGGTCCGGTCATCCTGCGGGCGATCACGGTGGTCCAGACGCCGGTGATTCGGCTGTACACCGGCTCGACCAGCATGTCGGGAGATCGCGGGTCGGTCTTGAAGGTTTTGAAATAGGAACGGTCCGCGACGCTGACCGACGGGATCGGCCACGCCGTAGACGAATTGATGAGCCTGCCGTCGGCGTCGAAAATATTGATGCCGCCGACATAAGACGCTGTGCTCAACTTGAGCTCGAGCATCCGGTGGACGTCCGGGCTGGACATCTGCCGCTTGTATTGCTCGGCGCTCTCGATCCCGCTCGATCGAATGAAGGCTATGAGGTCGTTCTGAACGGCGCCGAGGTCTTCGAGCTGCTGATCGAAGTGGCGCGACAGCAGCAACACGGTGTTTTCGAGTTCTCGCTTGCTGTTATCCAGCGCGCGCTCCCGGAAGTTGTCGGCCATGACGGTGGCGCCGACCGTGATTGCGGCGATCAGGAACGCGCCGCAGACGAGGACCCAGCGGATCGGGTTGTCGCTCAGGGAAGCCTGGAGGTTGAGGGAGGCGGTGCGGTTTGCCGTCATGTGTCTTGTCGCTGCCTGGGCCGAATGCCGGATGCAGTTTCGCAACACCCTAGGCTCGCACATAGCTACAATGCCGAAATGGAATTCGCGTTAGGAAGTAGAGTTAATGGACGTCTAACAGGCGCACGCTCGCAGCCTGCCATTACCCGGATCAGCGAGGTGGCCATCGCGGCCGCGGGGCTTTTGAAACGGCAGCAATTGCCGGGGCGTCGAAGCGAGGGCGGAATCCGATTCCCTGTCCGTCATCGGTCCATGAAGGCTTAACCATCTAACGCTCTGGCAACATTGGATCGGGGTCTGGCACATAAATTGCGACGGTCTGAATTGCGACCGTGGTCGGGTTGGATATGACTGAGCGACTGGGAGGCATCGCAATGACACGAATTCTCCGGGATTTCATCAGCGACGAATCCGGTGCAACGGCGATCGAATATGGATTGATCGCAGCCGGGATTTTGCTCGCGATCATCTCAGTGGTGAATGGGCTCGGTGGCAAGCTCGCTAACAGATTCACGTCGATCAATGCGTCGTTGCGGTAGCGGCGGCACGAGACCCACCCGGCGGGCCGGGCTTAGCTCTGCCGTCATCAGCTGCGGGCGCGATAGTGGCCGGACTTGCCGCCCTTTTTTTCGAGCAGATGAATGCCCTCGATGCGGACGCCGCGCTCCACCGCCTTGATCATGTCGTAGATGGTAAGGCAGGCGACCGACACTGCCGTCAGGGCTTCCATTTCGACGCCGGTCGGGCCTGTGACCTTCACGGTCGCACGCACGATGCAGCCCGGCAGTTTGTCATCGGGAACGATATCGAGGGTGACTTTCGACAACGCCAGCGGATGACACAGCGGTATCAGATCCGCGGTGCGCTTGGCCGCCATGATCCCCGCGACCCGTGCGGTGCCCAGCACGTCGCCCTTTTTGGCGTTGCCTGAAACGATCAGCTCGAGCGTCGCCTTGTTCATGACCACGCGGCCTTCCGCGATCGCGGTGCGCGTGGTGGCGGGTTTGGCCGAGACGTCGACCATCCGCGCTTCACCGCGGGCGTCGATGTGGGTCAGCGCGGGTTTGGAGGGTTTGCGCGCCATGGATCAGCGCGTTCCCGTCGCGCGTGCCGCGTCGTCCTCGCCACGCGCCAGCAGCGCACGGGTCGCCGCCGTGACGTCGGCTTGCCGCATCAGGCTCTCGCCAACCAGGAAGGTGGACATGCCGACGCGCGAAAGCCGGGCCAGATCGGCGGGCGCAAAGATGCCGCTTTCGCCGACCATCAGGCGGTCTTTCGGGATCAGCGGCGCCAGCGCTTCGCTGGTCGCCAGCGTGGTCTCGAAGGCGCGCAAATTCCGGTTGTTGACGCCGATCATCGGCGAGCGAAGTTTCAGGGCGCGATCGAGTTCGCTGCGTTCGTGGATTTCGATCAGGACGTCCATGCCGTGGGCGAGGGCCGCGTCTTCGATGTCCCGCGCCGCGCCGTCGTCGAGCGCGGCCATGATGATCAGAATGCAATCGGCGCCATGGGCCCGGGCCTCGGCCACCTGATAGGTGTCGAACATGAAATCCTTGCGCAGCACCGGCAGTTTGGTCGCCGCGCGTGCCGCCACCATGAAGTCGAGATGGCCCTGGAACGACGGCGTATCCGTCAGCACCGATAGACAGGCCGCGCCGCCGGCCTCGTAAGCCCTGGCCAGCGCCGGCGGATCGAAGTCGGCGCGGATCAACCCTTTCGACGGCGAGGCCTTCTTGACCTCGGCAATCAGCGCATAGTCGCCATGGGCGAGCTTGTGGCGGATCGCATCGACAAATCCGCGCGGCGCGGGAGCCGACCTGGCCAGCGCTTCGACGCCGGAAAGCGGATGGGCGCGCTTGGCGGCGGCGATCTCGTCGCGCTTGTAAGCCTCGATCTTGGTCAGGATGTCGGACATCGCGACGCCTTCCGCTCAGCTGTTGGAGACCGCGATCAGGCGCTTCAGGCGTGACGCCGCAGCACCGGTGTCGAGCGACTGGGTGGCCAATACGACGCCTTCCTTCAGGCTTTTGACGCGGCCGGCCACGATCAGCGCCGCCGCGGCGTTCAGCA
>Ga0302157_10006317_pt1 | contig 12293 bp, 4 predicted proteins | sample I_Bog_N3_3_FD_193502 | JGI IMG/M metagenome (GOLD analysis project Ga0302157, IMG submission 193502) | Peat permafrost microbial communities from Stordalen Mire near Abisko, Sweden - I_Bog_N3_3 | ecosystem: Environmental > Terrestrial > Soil > Wetlands > Peat | place: Sweden: Abisko, Stordalen...
CACGGTCATATTTCTGGCCTGCTCCCGCCAGGATCTGCTGCTGGGCCTGGACCGGCGACATTCCTTTACCGTCGGGGCCGCCAATCAACTTCTGATACGCGTCGGCGACGGCCAGAATGTGAGCCTCGATCGGGACATTCACGGAGCGCGCTCCCTGCTCCTCCACAATCTGCTGCGCGATGATGATGGGAATCACGCGCCGCAGCGAATTCCCGGTCGCCTGCGCGCGGGCGTCGGTGTGTTTGCCGGGCTTGCGGAAGCTGGCCACCACTTCGTCGCGGCTCGTATCGGCCGCTTTGTAGAGAATATCGTTGCTGATGCCGAGCTTGCTCAGATCGCGCAGTAGCACCGCCGACCGCAGCAGCTCTACGCGATCCGCACTCAAGCCCATGACTTCCGCCATTTTGATCGACGCGTGCACCACGCGCTGATTTTCTCCGGAGCCGAATTTCTCGTTGGCCATCATGTGTTGCAAAACCAGCAGCAGACCGCCGAAACTCTCGCGGATATCGGTGGTCATCGCTTCTTTGCGCTCGTAAAGCGTGCCCATGACGTAACCGACCACCGTCAAAATGCCCGCCCAAATGGCAAAGTTGAACAGTCGCTCCGCTGGCAACATCAGCACCGGATGCGCGGGGATCAGCCGGTTCAGGAAATTCAGCAGGACCACCAGAATTACGCAGGCAAACGCAGTAAGCGTGGCGTGACGCCGTCCGAAATGGTAGGCCGAATAGAGAGTCGGCAAAAAATAAAAACAGAGCGCCATGGGCAGCGACTGGGCATAGAGCTGCACCAGCGCCGCAATCAGAAACAGCGAGACCAGCAGGACGCTCTCTTTGACGATCTTGCTGACGTTGGTTTCATTCCACATGATGTTGCAGTCCTGACCTCATCCCGATTGGCGCGGCATCGCCGCGGGCATAGAACGCCCTGCTGCTATGTTCAAACAACAACAGGCTTACGAAAAGTTACTGAAGTACGTTCATGTGCCGGCCGAACACGTTGGTAACTTGGAACGAATGGGCAAACCCATAGACAATATCGATACGACTCAATCCTCTTTCTACCTATGGATGATCGCAACAGCGGACGCTTCGGGCGGTACGAGATCCTGACCGAGTTGGGCTCGGGAGCCATGGGCGTTGTCTATAAGGCACGCGATCCCAAGATCAACCGCGTCGTCGCGGTCAAGACGATTTCGCTGGCCGGCCAACCGCCGGAAGAGGAACGCGAATATCGCCAGCGTTTCGTCCGGGAGGCGGAAGCGGCCGGGCGCTTGTCGCATCCCGGAATCGTAACCATCTTCGACGTAGGCGAGGAACCAGAGACGCGCGCTCCTTATATCGTAATGGAATTTGTGGGAGGGCAGTCTCTCGACAAGCTGCTGTCACGGGACAGCCATACACTCTCCGTGGAAACAGCACTGCAACTCACCTCCGAACTGGCGGAAGCGCTCGATTGCGCCCATGCACAAGGCGTGGTTCACCGCGATCTAAAGCCCGCGAATATTCTGCTGACCGAAGACGGACACGCCAAAATCGCGGATTTCGGCGTGGCGAAACTGAACCTCTCCAACCAAACTCTCGCGGGACGCACGTTGGGCACGCCCGCTTACATGTCGCCCGAACAATTGAATGGCGAAGCGGTGGATGGCCGGTCGGATTTGTTTTCCCTAGGTGTGGTCCTGTACACGATGTTGACCGGGCATAGGCCATTTCAAGGCAACAGCGCGATTACGGTCTCATTCAAGGTAGTGAATCGCGACCCTATCCCGGCGACACTTCTCAATGCTGAGTTGCCCGAGGGACTCGATCGCATCATTGCGCGGGCGATGGCGAAAGATCCGGCCGAGCGCTATCAGAGCGGCAAGGAAATGCTGCAGGACATTCAGAGTCTCAGAGAAGCGCGAGAGCGGCTGGGTAACGCAAAGCCGCCCGGTTCGCCCATCGGCAGAAATGCAGACCGAATGGCGAAGCAGGAAGGCCGATTTGCAGTGATCTGCCGGCTGGCGGCGGATGCTACACCCGAGGCCGGTACGCACCTGTTGCCCCCGGGGAAACCCGCGGCAGAGAACCTGGTGAAGAAGATCCGGAACAAGTCTTACGCCGGCGTGTCGGTCTTAGCCGGGCTTTTCATCTTTGGGCTCTGGGTCATTTCGTTTGGCCCCCAGGGGGTGCGACCAAGAGCCGCCGCGCCACTGCCTGTTGCCAGGGAAATCGCGCAGGCCAAAACAGCGGCGACATTGTCGGCAACACCGGCGCCGTCCGCGAGCGCGGCCGGTTCCGTTGCCACAGCGCCAGTACCGACGGCGGAAATCCAGAGCACGGTCGCTTCGGCTGCATCATCGCCCACGCCGAGACAGCGAGCTGCGACCAAAGTCCTTCCGGTCGCCGCGGCGCCGTCACTCACTGTGGGAAAGCTCCTGAGGCCGGTTCCAGCGGGCCGCATCTATCCGACTCTAGCGGAAGCGGCCCGTGCGAACTCATCCACCGTTTCTCCGGCAGATTCGTCGGCCACTTCTCCCGCGGCTTCACCGGCCGTTTCTCCCGCGACGTTGGAAATCGAGGTGGACCATCAATTCGCGGCGGCCAATCTCTCGATCTGGGTGGATGATCGCCTGACCTACACACACCGATTGGAGGGAACCGACAAGAAACGTCTGGTCGTCTTTCACCATGTTGAGGGACATGAATTCCATGTTATGCAGGTATCACCGGGAAAGCATCATCTCCGAGTGCAGGTAGCCGCGGATGCAGAGGCGGGAGCGGTTGCCGGATCACCCACGTATGACCAATCCGCCACTGTGGCAGGCGACTTTGGCAGCGGGCAGCAAAACGTGCTCCGCATTAGCTTCAAGAAACACGGCGAGATGAATCTAAGCCTGCAGTAGTTCCCGTTGCGAAACGGCAGTGGACTATGCCTCGCCTGATTTTCCAAGTTTGGTTTGCCGCGAAGAAGCGACCTTCCTGCAGCGGCAGCTGACCCCTAGCGAATCTCCTCGTCACTTCGCACGCGGATGCGTCTGATCGTAGACGTTCATCATGTGCTTGACGGAGAGCTGGGTGTAGCGCTGCGTGGTGGCCAGGCGCTCGTGGCCGAGGAGTTCCTGGATGGCGCGCAGGTCGGCTCCCTCTTCCAGCATGTGCGTGCCGAAGGCGTGGCGCAGGGTGTGGGGATGAACTTCGGGGGACAGTCCCTTGGCGACGGCGATGCGTTTGACTATGCGTCCTACGCTACGGGTGGTTAGGCGTCCGCCGCGCTGGTTGACTAGCAGGGCGGCCGTGCCTTTCTCGGGCCGCTTTTTCAGCGTCGCAAGCAGTCGCTGACGCCACGGCAAGTAAGAGGAGAGCGCGGCCAGCGCCTGGCCTCCGAATGGGACGTAGCGTTCTTTTTTGCCTTTGCCGCGAATCAGGATGGCTTCGGTGCTCAGGCTGATGTCTTCTAAATTGATGCCGACGAGCTCGGAGTTACGAATGCCGCATCCGTAGAGCAGTTCGAAGAGCAGACGATCGCGCTCGGGAAACGAGGCGACCTCGGGCATCTTGGCGTCGAGCACGTTATTCATTTCTTCGATGGTCGGAACGCGCGGCAGTTTCTTGGGCAGCTTGGGCGTGGAGACCAGCTTGGCGGGATTTTGCTCGACGACTCCTTCTTGGGCGAGGTAGCGATAGAGCGAACGCACGGCGGCGAGCGCTCGGGCTACAGAAGGCTTGCTCAATCCTTTGTCGTAGAGGTGCGAAAGGAAGCCGCGGATGGCGATGTGATCGATCGAATCCCATCCGCGCTGGCCGATGTAGGAGGCGAAGACGTCGAGGTCTCCCGTATAGGCCTTGATGGTGTGAGAAGAGGCGTTGCGCTCGCGCAAGTGGCGCAGGAAGTCGTCGGTGGCGCGCTCGACGATGGTGCGGGGATGGTTGCGATCGTGAATTGTCCGCTCCGCGATCATCCCGTCGACGCCTTCGCTTTCGCGCGCGGATGATGTTTCGTGTAGACGCTCTTTAAGCGGTCGAGCGCGACGTGCGTGTAAATCTGAGTGGTCGAAATATCGGAATGGCCGAGGATGGTTTGCACGGTGCGCAGGTCGGCTCCATTTTCGACCATGTGCGTGGCGCAGGAGTGGCGGAGCATGTGGGGACTGGCGTGGCGTCCCGCTGCGAGGCTGGCCTTGCCGACCAACTGCCAGACGCGCTGGCGGGTGAGACGGCGTCCTCTTACGCCCAGGAACAGGAGTGGCGAATCGTTTTTGCGGGCGACCGCTTCCCTGCCGTTTCGTAAGTATTGCTGCAAGGCGTGCTGGGCGGGAACTCCGAGCGGAACCATGCGTTCTTTGTCGCCCTTGCCGCGCACCAGGATATATCCCATATCGAGCTTGAGGTCTTCGAGGCGCGCGTCGGCGACCTCGGAGGCGCGCACGCCTCCGGCATAGAGAAGCTCGATCATGGCGCGATCGCGGAGGGCGAGCGCTTGTCCGCGCGCGGTTTCATGGTGCGAGTTCGTTGCGCCGAGCTTTGTTTCGCACAGCTTTGTTTCACCGAGCATGGCTCCGACTTCGTCGCGGCTTAGCGCCTTGGGCAGGACTTTCCATTGCTTGGGCAGATCGATGTTCAGGGTTGGATCTTTCTTGATTTTTCCGTCGAGCAGCAAATGGCGATAAAGATGGCGGATGGCAGAAAGCTTTCTTCCCACTGAGCGGCCGTCGAGCGAATGGGAAAACAATTCCTGGATGTACTCACGAACATCGCTGCGACGCGCACCGCCGAGGAGCACGCGCCGCTTCTCCAAAAACTCAGAAAACTGGACCAGGTCGCTGGCGTAGGCGGCAATGGTCAGCTTCGCCGATCCGCGCTCGACCCGCAGATAATCGAGGAACGAAGCGAGCGTACGGTTATTGGCATCCGAAGCCATGCGATGAGTATGGGACGAGCAGCAGAGCAAGGAAAGTAATGAGCGGGATGCGGGGGCGGAGGTCTAACGTCGCAAAAGGCGCGCGATCAGCCGGCGAAGTTTGATCTCGTGTTTCAAAGTTGGGACACAGCAGTGGAGTGCGCCGAATTCAGTGTTTTTAGCGCTCTCAAAACAAAGTGGACCGGCAGCGTAAGGCCGCCGGTCCGTGATTTTCTCAGTGGCGATTTGTCACTGATGGAAATCCGTCAGTGACGGGTTGCAGTCGTTGGTGCAGTTACCATCGCTGCTTGACCCCACGTTCAGGATCACGGCCTGCCCGGAGCCTGAGGTGTTGTCGTTGATTATGTAGAGATAGACCTGTGGAACGCCGCCCTCGTCTATTTCAAATTTTCCGGCAGGCCCTCCGGAGACAGGTTGATAGGTCAAGCCGGCCGGGATGGTGCTGCTCTCCGGTTCCCAACACCCGCTCCCGCAGTTCTGGACCTGGTACTGAGTTCCGGTAAGACTACCGGCTCCGTTGGCGTTGATCTGGATGAGGTTCGCCTTCACGTTGGAATCGACGGGCTGCTCATTTCCACCCAGGTAATTTCCGTCCAGGGAGGCGAGCGTGAAGCTGCTTCCGACCTGAGGCGTCAGCGTCCCAAAGCTCACCTTGCCACCGGTACTCAGCAGAATGGCCTGGTTCTTGGCAATCATATACAAGAGCGGCGGGTGGTTTTCGCCAGTCAGGGTAGTGGTCACGCGTCCGTTCGACGCGACGCTGTAGGTTCCCGAAGCCGTGCCCGTGCTCATGGTTCCGCCGTCGTTGTCGTCCAGAGTTACGGAGAGCGACCCGGAACCGTTGGGTGTGAAGAACCCGGCCTGGGCATCTGGCGTGGCCGGCGAGTTGTTGGTATCAAGACCTTGCGTCTCAAGCACGCCGACGGCGTCGAGCGACGCGGCAGTGAACGTGCCGCTTTGCTGGAGAATCTGGCCCGTCAACAGCGAGCCGCCCGGGCCGGTGATCGCATCGGTTTGGACCAGCAACAGTTGAGAAGCGCTGACCACATAGTACGCAAAGTTCAGCGTGCCAACCCCGGAAACGTCAATCCCGACAGTGCCCCGCCCGGTCGTCGCATTGACTGCACTAACATTGCTCGAACTGAAGGGGATCGGGCTGCTGGTGCCGTTCCCGCTGTTGACGTTTCCACTATCGTTAGCATCCAACTGTCCGCTGACCCAGTCGGCGGTTCCGTTGGCCGTGAATGCCCCGGCCACTCCGAATCGGTTGCCACCCTGGTCTACACCGATCAGTCCCATTGCGTAGGGTCCGGTGATCTTGGAAAGCGCGACCGGTGTGGTCTGCTTGAGCAGCACGCCGGAGCCCTGGAATCCCTGGCTCGTGTCGTACCAGATGATGTTTCCGTTCCCGCCGGATTGCAACGAAAAGGCCAGCGTTCTGCTGCCGCTGCCGGTATTGATGGTCATCAATCCCTGATTGTTGGGACCCACGCAGGAGGTGCCTGTGAAGGTCACTTGCGAATAGCCGTCTGCGGGGTCGTTAAAGTCGCCAGTTCCCCCCGTAATGCTGCCGGCGCCGTTGGCTACGAAGCTGGCCGCAAGCCCGGTAAACACTTCGCCTTGGCTGCTGTCCGACCAACCCTGGATCAACATCGCGTAATTGCCTGTGAGCTTGCTGTTGTTCGGGCAATCCGTAACCGCGATGCTGAGCGGCTGGCTGGCGGTATTCCCCACATTATCGGTGACTTGAACCGTGAAACTCGGGGTTCCGGCTGCGCTCGGCGTTCCGGAGATTTCCGCGCTCCCCTGGTTGTTGCTGGGGTTGCCGGTGAAGGCGAGCCCAACAGCGGTAAGACTGCTGCTCCCGCTGGTGATGGTCCACGTATAAGGCTGCACGCCGCCGGAGGCCTGTATGTAGGAGTTGTAGGCCCAGCCCTCGTTGGCGCCCGGCAGCGTCGCCGTTTGGATGGAAAGCGGCGAGGCTGCGTTGACGGTGATGGTGTACGTGTCCGGGCCGGCGGTATTGCTGCCGCTGTCAGTCACCGTGATGTTGAGTAATGTCACGGTTTGAGCCGCACTCGGCGTTCCGCCAATCGACAGAGTGTTACCGCTGTTGTTTGAAACCCATATGCCATCCGCGATGGCATACTGCGATCCATCGGTGGGGACTTGGCTGCCATTCACGGAAAACGTGTAGTTCGGCCCAACGCCGCCCGAGGCGTTGATCGCGCCCGAGTAGCTTTGGCCGACGACAGCCGACGACAGAGCTCCGGATGCAGGCAACGTCAAGGGCGTTGCCGCCGTCTCGAAGCTCACCTGGACCTGCGCCGAGTTGCCGTTCGTGTCCGAGGCTTGAATCTGCCAGCTGTAGTTTGTGCTGCCGCTCAGGCTGGATACGTTCGGCAGGTTGCCCGATCCGGTTGGATCGACGCCCCAGGTAATGGAAGTGATGGAACTGGAGAAGCCGTTCGAGTTGGAGTTGTTGCCGGGTATCTGCCAGACGGTCCCGTTCGAATCGCAGCACAACCAGAACTGGTAGGTGTAATTGCTGGCGTTGGCGGGATCGGTCCAGCTGAAATTGGGAGTCACGCTGACGCCGCTCCCCTGCGGTGCAAGATCGGTGGCGAAGGCATTCAGCACGGCGCCGACCGTAACGGTCAGGACTTGCGTTGTGTTATCGCTGTAGGTGACGTTCAGCGTGTATTGATCGCCCACCTTCGGCGTGGCGCCGTTGAGGCTGGTCCAGAAGTTGAACTTATCGGAGTTGCCGTTAAAGGCGTTATTGGCAATGTCCGCGGGAATGACCACTCCCGGATCGTTGTCCGAAGCAATCTCCACCGCCACTGGCAGCTTGAACAGACCGTTGACGTTGAATCCGATGCTGTAATTGGTGGTGGTGCCGCTCGGGCTGATCTGTTGCTGGCTCTGCGTCATCACGACAGCAGCGCTATTGGCGCTCGACAAGGTGAGATCTTCGTTGGTCAACGGGCCGGTGATGACTACGGGGGCCTGGTTGCCGTTTCCGTTCACGTTGGAGATTTGTCCCGGACCGCCGACCATGCCTGAGTTGTTCTGGTCGAGGATTCCGAAGAAGAAGTAATTGGAGCCGGTCGGAACCTTGACTGAGTAACTTGCCGGGCTCGTCGGCGGGTCCGCTTCGGTTCCGACCTGATCGGCATAGACATTCCCGGTGTTCTGGTCGTAGAAGCCAACATACAGCGGCCCGGTAGCCGTCCCGCTAAACGTGACCGTGCCGGAGACCGCGTTGCCAGTGGAAGGAGCGCCGACGGTTATTCCGCTGGAAATCGCCGACCAGTTGCTGGTCGAACCGCCTACGGCTACGCCCTCGGCGCGGAAGTAGTAGGTAGTACCACTCGTGAGGCCGGTGACAATCCAGGGGTTGTTGTTGCCCCTTGCCGGGAAGCTCTTGTTTCCAGCGACTGAGGCGAACGACGAACTGGTGCTCCATTCGAGGGTGTAGGAGGCAGCCATCTCGATGCCGTTGTTGTTCGTAATGGTCCCGAAGGAGACGAGGGCGCCGCCGTTGAATCCGCCCGACCCGCTGCTCGCGCTCCAGCTAGGACCCGAACTGAGAACCACCGGGGCGGGATCGGTCAGAACGATGGAGACGCCGCTCAGCCCCGCGTCGGTAACGGTCAAGTTGCTGGTGCTGCCCGTGGGGTTCGACGCGTTCTGGGCGCCGTAGCCAATGTTATCCATGAACGCCTGCAAAGTGTAGGTGCCAGGCGTGACGCCATGAATGGTGAAAGCTCCCGTCGAGGTGAGAGTGGCTTCGGAGATGCTGGTGCCGAGGTTGTTACAGCCGTTACAGTTGCTGCTGCTCAATTCCAGATAAGTCCAGCCGGTCTTCGAGCCGCTATAACTCACCGTGCCGGAAATCGTATAGCCCACCGGCTGCGTGCCGATGACGATGGTGTAACCTTGGCTGGCCGTGTCCCCTTGATTGTCGGTGACCTGAACTGTGAAGGGATAGCTCCCCGTTGTGGTCGGCTGTCCGGATATGCTCAGGCTGTTGTTATTGTTGCCATAATTGAGCCCCGGCGGCAGGCTTCCGCTGGTGATATTCCAGCTGTAAGGCTGTATGCCGCCGCCCGCGCTGACCGTGGCATTGTATTGCGTGCTGACGCTGCCGTTGGGAACCGACGCCGTGGTGATCGTGAGCGTGCCATTGACGGTAATGCTCAAATTAGCGGTCGCCGTTTCCATCGGACTGCTGGAATCCGTCACCTTGGCGGTGAAGTTAAACGTTCCCGTGGACGTCGGCGTTCCCGAAATCTGGCCCGTGCTGGCGTTCAGCGTGACATTCGGAGGCAGACTGCCGGAGCTGATGCTCCAGGTGTAGGGCTGAATTCCGCCGGTGGCCGACAGGAACGCACTGTTCGAATACGGAGTATTGATGACTCCTGCCGGCAGACCGGTCGTCGTGATCTGGAGCGGAGCGCTGTTATTGATGCTGATGCTCAGACCCTTCGTCTTGGTCTGCGCTGGCGACTCAGAGTCCGTGACCTGAACGGTGAAATTGAAGGTCCCGGTCTGCGTGCTGTCCGTCCCCGTGATCGCGCCTGAACTGCTAAGGTTCAGTCCGGGCGGCAAACTGCCAGCGCTGATGGTCCACGAATAGGGCGCGATGCCGCCCGTTGCGGAAAGACTGGCGTTGTAAGACTGGTTGATTACACCCGTGGCAAGCGAGCCTGTAGTGATGGTCAACGTAGGCGCGCTGATGGTGATGCTGAGGTTGGCGTTCGCGGTCTTGGCCGGATTCTCCGAATCGGTCACCGTCACCGTGAAGTTGATCTGCCCCACTTGCGGCCCCGTCGGCTTGCCTGTGATCGCGCCCGTCGAAGCGTTCAGTGTCAGTCCCGCCGGCAGGCTGCCGCTCGTCACCGCCCAAGCATACGGCGTGATGCCGCCCGCTGCCGCCAGCGTCTGGCTGTAGCTGGTGCCTACCGTGCCCGCCGCCAACGTCGCGGTCGTGATCGAAAGCGCCGGATTCACCGTGATCGTCAACTGTTTCGTCGCGGTTTGCGCGGTCGGTGTTTCCGCATCCGTCACCGTCACCGTAAACGTCGTCCCCACTCCCGTGGGCGAACCTGAGATCGTGTTCCCACTTAGCGTCAGTCCCGCCGGCAGGCTGCCAGTCGTCACCTGCCACGTGTAGGGCGACACTCCGCCCGCCGCCTGCAACGTCGTCGAGTAGTTCGATCCGTCGACTCCCGTCGGCAGCGAACTCGTCACCACACTCAGCGGCGCCGCCGTAATCGTGATGCTCAGAGCCGCCGTCGCCGTCCCCGCCGGCACTTCCGCATCCGTTACCTTGACCGTAAAGTTGATCGGGCCGGTCACACTGCCCGTCGGAGTGCCCGTAATCGCACCCGTGCCCCCGTTCAACGTTAAGCCGGCAGGCAGCGCTCCAACGCTGATCGACCAGGCGTACGGCGTGATGCCACCCGTCGCCCCCAGCGTCTGGTTATACGCGGTACCGAGCGTCCCACCCGGCAGAGTCAACGTCGTCACACTCAGTGGTGGCGCGCTGATGGTGATGCTGAGGTTGGCGTTCGCGGTCTTGGCCGGATTCTCCGAATCGGTCACCGTCACCGTGAAGTTGATCTGCCCCACTTGCGGCCCCGTCGGCTTGCCTGTGATCGCGCCCGTCGAAGCGTTCAGTGTCAGTCCCGCCGGCAGGCTGCCGCTCGTCACCGCCCAAGCATACGGCGTGATGCCGCCCGCTGCCGCCAGCGTCTGGCTGTAGCTGGTGCCTACCGTGCCCGCCGCCAACGTCGCGGTCGTGATCGAAAGCGCCGGATTCACCGTGATCGTCAACTGTTTCGTCGCGGTTTGCGCGGTCGGTGTTTCCGCATCCGTCACCGTCACCGTAAACGTCGTCCCCACTCCCGTGGGCGAACCTGAGATCGTGTTCCCACTTAGCGTCAGTCCCGCCGGCAGGCTGCCAGTCGTCACCTGCCACGTGTAGGGCGACACTCCGCCCGCCGCCTGCAACGTCGTCGAGTAGTTCGATCCGTCGACTCCCGTCGGCAGCGAACTCGTCACCACACTCAGCGGCGCCGCCGTAATCGTGATGCTCAGAGCCGCCGTCGCCGTCCCCGCCGGCACTTCCGCATCCGTTACCTTGACCGTAAAGTTGATCGGGCCGGTCACACTGCCCGTCGGAGTGCCCGTAATCGCACCCGTGCCCCCGTTCAACGTTAAGCCGGCAGGCAGCGCTCCAACGCTGATCGACCAGGCGTACGGCGTGATGCCGCCCGTCGCCCCCAGCGTCTGGTTATACGCGGTTCCGAGTGTCCCGCCCGGCAGCGTTGCCGGCGTAATTTTCAGCGTTGGCGCGCTGATCGCGATGCCCAGGTTGGCGCCATTCGTGGCGTTCGTTGGCGTCTGGGAGTCTGTCACCGTAGCTGCGAAGTTCGATGTGCCGGTGAAAGTTCCGGTCGGCGTACCCGAAATCACGCCTGCGCTGCTCAAGCTCAACCCAGCGGGCAAACTTCCTGTATAGCTCCATTTATATGGCGCAACACCACCGGTCGCCTGCAGCGTTTGGCTGTACGCCGTACCCATCACCCCCGCCGGTAACGATGGAGTCGTAATGGTCAACGCCGGTGGCGCGTTCACGGTAAAGTTTATCGCCGGACTGGTAGCGGAATCACCCGCTGCATCGGTAACCTTGAAGGCGAACGAACCCCCGCCTCCCCCGGTCGGCGTGCCGCTGATTACCCCCGTGCTGCTGTTCAAACTCAATCCCGGGGGTAGCGTTGTCGGGTTGACACTCCACGTATACGGACTGGTTCCTCCGGACGCAGTCAGCGCGGCGTTGTAGGCAGTCCCCGCAGTCGCCGCCGCAATCGATGTCATTGTTACGGCGGGCAGAGGATTGACCTTGATCTGCAACGTAGCCGATTTCGTCGAATCGGTGATCGAGGTCGCCGTCACGGTTGCCGTCAGCGCAGCGGGCACCGACGCTGGGGTATTGTATGTAGCCGACGTCGTGGTTTGGTTGGTCAATGTGCCGCCACCCGAAACGCTCCACGCCACTCCTGCATTCTTCGCGTCGTTTGCAACCGAGGCGGTGATCGCCACGGTTTGCGCTTGATCGATGCTCTGCGTACCGTTGGGCGCCGTTATCGCAACAGCGATGGGCGGAGGCGTCGAACTGCCACATCCGGACAGACCCAGTAGAAAAAGAGCGGATAATCCGCACAGCAGCGCAGGCGCGAAGATATTTTTTGAGAACATCGAAAGCCTCCATCAATAATTAATAATGACGATCATGCTCTCGAGGTAATGGTGACTCCAAGTAACTCAAGTAACTTCTCGAGCCAGCGCTTTTGAATTGCCCAGTGCCGAACTGCACCCAT
>Ga0302157_10006320_pt1 | contig 12292 bp, 9 predicted proteins | sample I_Bog_N3_3_FD_193502 | JGI IMG/M metagenome (GOLD analysis project Ga0302157, IMG submission 193502) | Peat permafrost microbial communities from Stordalen Mire near Abisko, Sweden - I_Bog_N3_3 | ecosystem: Environmental > Terrestrial > Soil > Wetlands > Peat | place: Sweden: Abisko, Stordalen...
CAGGATCACCTCCCCGGTGAAATGCCGCCCCTTGAAGTCCGCCACTCCTGCGCCCTCGCCCGCTTCCTCGGGGCCGATCATACCCACGCCGGATCCCATCGCCAACTTTGCAACAGAACCGTCTCGCAGGCCAGTGTTCACCTGGGGTCCAATCCGCCATCGTACTCGATGGAGTGGGTGGATGCCGCGCTGACCGAGGAGGAGTGGCGCCGCCATCTGGCCGTTGTGTGGCCGCGAACAGGCCAGATGCCAAAGGCCCCTGACCGGCACACCCTCTCCAACCCGACACCAAGGTTTCCAGGCCAGCCATTGGACCCACGATGCTTTCCGTCCGGTTGGCATGGACACCGTTCAGAACGGTTTCATGTTTGACGACTACAACGGACGCAACGTCATGGCCATCTACCAGGGGCCAAGAAGCTGGCGGCATTTCCGACGCTTCCCCGCCTGCGCGGGGCATGTAACGCACAACAGAACCGTGCCAACTTTCGGGTGCATCCCTGCCTGCTCAGGGCATATTCCCATGCGAAGAATACGGCGTCAGTCGGAAGCAAGCAACCGGAGCCTAGCACTGCCGGCGGGACGCATCTCCGCCTGCGCGGAGGAGATGCCAAAAACAATTGGAAAGACGTGCATCATCCGCAATTTTGGCTGCAAACGCGATATGCCGACGCATCCCAAAGTTGCGCGGTGCACAAGACATGATTGCTGGATCGTACAGCTATGCTGCAGCGAAGACCTGCGCTCGCACCATTCCGTAACCATAGGATTTGGCAGTACCTACCCCGTGACGCAGCATGGCCTCGAAAGCCACCGGATCAGTCACGCGGACGCGCGCATTTATTTTGACAGCGCGACGGCCATCAGCCTTGATCGCGCGCGATGGCGGATGGCCCTCGTGATTTTTCCCGCGGCTATTGGACGAACCGGTCTCCCTGGCGGCGAAGATCGGATTGCCGTTGTCGCCTTGGACCATCTCGAAGCCCAAGCGCGAGGAGGCACGCCAGAACCAGTAGAGGACGGCAGGACCAACGACCTCTCCCCTGGACGCGTCCAAAGGCAGATGGGCAACCTCGGGAGCCGGGATGCCGGACCGGAGGTCATGGAGGATGGCGGAAACCAAATCGTGCGCCTTGCCTCGCTTGTCGGGACCGTCAGGGCGCTTGCTGCGCTTCAGAACCGCGGTGGTCGTGATGTTGAGCACGGTTCCAGCAGCGAAGGAGAGGTCGACTTCCCTGACGCTGATGTCCCACAGCCCTTCGGGAACGGAAGGCGTGCGGGACGACAGCATCTCGAGCGTGAAGGGTTCCCTGCTGGTAATGCAGAAGACGAAGTCCCGCTCTGCAGAGGGATCTCCAGACAGGACAGACCACGCGAGGCGGTGGTCGCTCTCGGCGGATCCGTCGAGCAGGCCGGTCACCGCGAAGTGCCTGACCGCAACTGGATCGCGGCGAATGGACGCGCGGATGTAATGGCACTTCATCACGATATCCCCTGCGCCGCAGTGGTGCCCGGGGCCGAGCATTCGACGTGCTCGCCGAACAAACGCAGACGGTGGCGAGGACTGTCATCCTGTTGCGGGACAGCGTACGGGATCTGACGCACAAGCCGCCGAGTCATGGCCGGGGGGACCCCCGGGAAGCCGTCCTCCCAGTGGAGAACCCCGGACTTGACCGTCCGCCATTGCAAAATCGCTTCCCGCAGGATCGGATCTTCGATCCTGATGTGCAGGCCCCGATGGGCCAGCACGGCCTCGGTCAGCCCGTCAACGGGAAGCAGGGCGGGTGCCGCGGGGAAAGCGAGCGAACAACAAGTACGGCCGACGAAAACCTGGTAATATGGCGACCTGAGGGCGTCGTCCATTTCCTCCAGGAGCGGCTGTTCGGCGGCCACGAAGACCGTCCAGCCCCCGGCCGACCAGTATTCCCTGGTCGACAGGATGCTGCCGCTCGGCGCGCCGCCGTTGAGCTTCTCGATCTCCCGGATATCCTCGAACCGGGATGTCCGGGAAGCGGCAGCGGTCCAGTTCTGCGGGGCGCAACTGCGCCGCGTGGACTCATAATCCGGCGAGGGTAGGCGGCTTGGCATCGCGTCCGTGCGGCAGGCCGTGCGGAATCGCCCCGCGAAATGCGGTACATCTCCGCGGGGGATCCCCATCGCCGCGCCCAGGATACCAGCGACAGCGGCCTTGCCAGGGTGGAGCTGTGTCTCCCGGTGGGCCACGTTGCCCGCCGAGAGAGCCGGCACCCCCCAACTGCCGAGCGTGGCCCAGATGTCGAACGCGAGGATCATCGGGCCACCGCTTTGATCGCTTCAGGTAGGCTCCCGCAGGAGGCAATGCCGTCACCCGCGGGGGACGCGGTGACCCCAGGGTAGGCGCAAACCTCGACGATTTTGCCGACCCCATATACCCGCGAGAGCGCCACCTTGAAGGACCGCATCCGACCGATCGCCTCGGCCATGTGGTCGGCCGCATCGGCCGGGATGGCCTTGGAGAACGCGACCGCCAGGTTGGTCGACGGCGCCGACCCGCGCTCGATCATGAGGTAAGAGGCGGGGGAGAAGGTGGCGGAGTTGGTGACCTTCCCGCCCGGCATGGTCGTTGCAAAGGCCGATACGACCCATTCCAGCGCGCTCTCCGCCATCTCCTCGACCTCCGCCTGCGAGCGGCCGCCAATCTTCAGGTTGGTCCGGAGCACGTTCATGTCGATCATGAGGTAGCGGTGATGGATGCCGACGCCCCAGAATGCGTGGCCCATGTGGCCCACGTTGTCGTTCCCGTCGCGTGGCCGCTCCTCACGCGCGGTGAAGAAGTCGGCCTCGATCTGAAACTCGCCGACGGTCATGGAGTGAGCGATGCGCATGCCGCCCTCGACCGTCGCGTCGGGCAGGCTCGCCACCATCCGTCCAAACATGGCGATATCGATGTCAATGGCCACCTTGGGCATCGGACTGCCGACCTTCCCGCCCGGGGCGAGACGTTCGAGCGTCTCGCCGACCGCCGCGGCGCCGCCCTGGCTCCAGGCCAGCACCGCCTCGCTCACGACACCGTCCTTCCAGGCAACTTCGAGAGTACTGAACAGGAGGGGCTGCTCGGCACGGAAAACCGTCAAAAGTTCCTTGCGCAGGTCTTCGTCCCCGCCAGACAGCGCCCCCACCACGTCCATGTCGAGCGCCCATGCCGACGGCCACGACGCCGAATTCGCTCTACCGATCCGGTACGAAAGCGACGCGTCCTTGGGTGCGATCAGGTCCGCAATCTGGGTCTTGAGATTCGAGGCGCCGGCTTCCTTTACCTCGGGTTCGCTGCCGTCGGCTTGGTCGCCCTCGTTCTTTTTGTTTTTTGGCGCAGGCAGTTTCACCTTCGGGAACGCCGTGGCGACGAATTCGCGAAAATCCTTCTTGTTGAGGCGAATCTTAACCAGTTCGTCGACGGTCTCACGCGGAGTCCGCAGCGAGCCGTTGCCCAGGCCTGCGCGAACAAGCTCAGCCGCGGCGCAGCAGAGCCGTTCCGGCAGCCCAGCCGCTGCGAGCCGCTCGAACGTCTCGATCGCCAAGTTCCGGCTGCGGATGCCGCAGCCCGCCGGGCTGAGATGGGGAGAGGCACGGAGCGCCGCCTTCTGGCTCTGCGTAGACCAGCGCCCCCGGAGCGTCCCGAGCATGTTCATGGTCTTCGGATGGCCAGCTTCGTCCCTGTTTTCGTTGCCATAGGGAGCGAAGGTGAGTGTGTTCACCTGAATGATGTCGGCCGGCGTCGCGGGGAGGGTCATGTGCATTCCTTCGTCTCTGTGGTGTCGGTAAGGGTTCTTAATAACCGGTCGCCACGGCGTACTCGCATGCGATGCGCATCGCCGCATTGCGGCGGTTGCTGGGACGCTCCCACTCAAGGACCGCCTGCGCCGCGGCGGCGAACGGGACCTTCCCGTCAAGCCGGGCCGCCATTGCGCGAAGCAGCCGGACGAACATGTCCGGGTCCGACGTCCGGAGGAGGGCATCGAGCCGCCGCTCGCATCCGGTCTTCCAATCCTTCGAGGGACGCGCGGCCTTATTGACCTCCCAGGCCCGCGCCAGCCACTCGCCCAGGGGCCAGCCCACGTTCCCCTTGTCCAGGTCGGCATCGGAGACCAGCAGTGCGATCCGGGCCGCCCCTTTCGCGGATGCGTCGGCCCCGAGTTCGACGTGCAGCTTGTGCACCTGCGGCACCAGTAGAACCTCGGAGATTGCCGAGCAGCGACGTACCCTGGAATGCAACGACCGGTCGTCCTTCATCTGCCGGACGAAACCCAGCACCGTCTGCTCGAACCCGCCCGCTGACGCGGATGCCTCAGTCTCACTCATTGCGGCTGCCTCCCTGCCGTGAAGTCGTGCTGCCGGCCTTTTCGGACTGCTTCGCCGCTTCAGCCTCGGCTGCGAGGACGGCCACCTCACGGATGAGAACACCGCCGAACACCCCGTAATTCGTGTTGCGGACCACTTCGAGGCACGCGTCGCGCAGAACCGCCCGCAACATCCCGCCGATCGCCTCGATCTTGGCCTCCACGTCGTCGTCGGCTCCAGAGCCGACCCTGGCCGCCTCGTCGAGCGCTTCCCATCCAAGTTCGTCGTGTTTCACTTCAACGGCGTCCGCCATGCCGGACTTCAGGCGCGCCTTGAAACCCTTGGCGTCCTTCCCGGCGCGGAGGGCGGGTGCGTGGCGTTCCGCCGCGTCCACCGCCGCCGCGATCAGTTTCTGCGCCTCAGCGGTGCCGTTCTTGAGCACATCGAGAAGGCCGGAGAGATTGCCGAGCAGCGCCCGGTCACCGGTCCACAGGCGCACGGAACCTTCGGACCAGCCCTCCAGCACCCTGTCCTGACGGACCGCGACAGCCAGTAGGGGCAGGGTGGGCGACCGCCCGGCCGTTCCGACGGCAGCACGAAGCAGTCGGTGGATGGCGCCGCGGCGTTCGTTGTCCACCAGCATCGCGACCGCCGGCGGCATGCCGTGAGCCTCCAGGTCGGCGACGCTAATGGACTTTGCGGGAAAGAAACTCGACCATTCGGCCGCGCGGAAAATGCCCGACTCGGGTCCCTTGTTGACGGACAAGCCCGCTTTCTGTCCGGTGTCCTTCTGGGGCGGCTTGCGGATGCCGATCAACGGGTGCCACGAACGTCGGAGGAGCGGAGACCGCGGCCCGCCGGGCTGTACCTCGACCTTGAACCAAACCGGCCCCTCAATGCCCGTCAGCGAGCACACGCCGTCCTGCGGGGGCGCCAGTTCGGCGCGGCGCGACATCCCCCACATGGTCGCGAAGGGATGCACGGGGACTTCACGGTCTCCGATTTTGACCATGCCCGCCTCCGCGCGGGCGAACCCGACCTTGTCGTCCTCCGACTTGCCGCGCGTCCGGCGGAGCTCCGGTGCCATCCATCCGAACATCGTTTCTGGTATCGCTGGATGACTTTCAAGACCCGCGAGACCGGGATAGCTCGTGTGAGCCACATTCAGCCAGGTTGATCGCCAAAAAGAATCGTTCAGCCCTTCCGTGTCAGGAAGCTCCAGCCTCACAAGGGCGGCCCCCTTGGTTCCCGGGCTGAAGTAGCCGCCACCGCCCCCGACACCGACCACGTTGCCGCCGGACAGCAGCATTGCGCTCGCGGACGCACCGAGGCCCGACACGCGCCCCCGCTTGGTAAAGTGCTCACCGCTCTTTTTCGGCAGACGCTGGTTCGTCGATGTTTCGTCAGGAAATAGCAGGCACAGGTCAATCACCCCCTCATCGGCATCAGCCTCCAGGTCGGCACCCGCATCATCCCGCTCTTTGGGCTGGGGCCGCGTCTTCTTTCTGCTGCTCCCAGATGCATCCGCGGAAGAGGAAAGGTCCTGAAAGCGTACCTGCATGTATGGACGGTCTGGGTGGACGAGGTCGAAACAGGTCGCCCAGGGTTTGAATGCCGCACGGATTTCGTCAGCGGAAGGCGGATGGTTGAACCGCTCGGTCCAGCCATTGGTGTCTGACCGGAACATAAAGGACTGGACGGCGCAGACGACGAAATTGTTAGCGACGCAATCAAGGTAGGAATGCCCGAATGCGATCCGGACGGCATTCGGATGCGCGAGAGCGTCGGGAAGCGGCATGGACGCGACCGAACCTCCACGCATCTGAATGCGGAACGGCACGTCGAGGAGCAGGCTGACGCCAGTCACCATTGAAACTACACCCGAAAACGAGAGGAACACTGTTCGACATGGCCGCCGTCCGGCCCGGAGGCCGGATGGACGGGACACCCGCGCCGCAAGGCGGCCGCGCTGCGTTCAGCACGGCCCACCTCTTCGCCTCCGTCCATTTTTACATTGCCATCTTTCGATGGCGAACCTATAGCATCGGCACGGCGATAGCTGCAAGGCGAAACATGCAACCCGCAACGGACACAGGATGCTGGGGAAAAACCTGGAGACGACGGTCCCCAGCAACGGTCGACGTCCATCGACTTGAGCATCACTGCCTGGACGTGCTCGCCGCACTGGATGCCCTGATTGCCCGTGACCCGGGTCTCTTGACGTCCATCGCGCATGCTCTGGAGATGGAACGGACTGCCGCGCTTCGGCTTCTCAGGTGGTGCGCTCTGCTCCACGATGCCGGAAAGGTCGCGAAGGCGTTCCAGGGAAAATCGCGGACCGGATGGAAGCGTCTTCGTGGGGACGCTGCGATGCCGCGGGATTTGCCCTGCGCGCACGACATGGTCGGCTTCAAGGCGATAATGCGGAAGCTGGAAGACGACGGCACCCTGGACAGGGAAGGGGCCGAGGATGTCGTGGCCACCGTAGTCGCGGCGGCGTTTTTCCACCACGGCCGTCCGCGGGCCGTCTCTGACCATTTCGAGTTCGGCGAGTATTCGGAAGCATCCGACGCGCCGAAGTTCGCCCGCATGGTGGATGGCACAGACACCCTTGTTGGCCGACCGGAGTGGCCGACCCTTGGCGGAGCCCAGCGCGCGAGTTGGCTCCTCACCGGCATCGTGTCGCTGGTAGACGGCCTCGGCTCAGCCGTCTCCGACCGCATCATGGAGAAAGCCGAAACAGTTCCGCCGGAATGGCTGGAGGGCGGCACCATCAAGGCGGTGGATTGGGCGGATTACCTCAGCCGCGTCGCGCGGCCGATAGCGGATGCCGTGGTCGGCCTGATCGGGAGCATGGCGTTTATCCCGCTGGCCCCACCACCCGAGCGCGACGACCGTGAAGTGCTCGCCGCGATGGCCGGAAGCGACGACCCGGCGTCATTCATCCCCAGCCCGTTGCAGACGGAGACCTGCAGGGTCGCCCTGAACGGCCAGTTCATCGCCATCATCGAGGATGTCACCGGAAGCGGAAAGACAGAAGCGTCGGCGATGCTTGTGCGGCGCGCCATCCGCGCCAAGGTCGCTGAGGGCGGATATTGGGGCCTGCCCACCATGGCGACGGCCAACGGCCTTTACCGTCGCTTCATGCATATTTCGCCGCTCCTCCACGGCGGCGACCACTCGCTCGTGCTGGCTCACGGCGCGAACGATGACATGCCGCTCTTCCGTGCGGCGCTCCGGGATACCCTCGGCAACCCGATCAGTTCATCGCAGGACGCGAAGGACACCCACGGCGCAACCTGCCTCGATTGGCTGGTTGAGGGTTCGCACCGCTCGCTCCTGGCACACTGCGGTGTCGGAACAATTGACCAAGCCCTTTTCGCCGGCCTGAACTCCTACCACTGCGGCATCCGGTGGGTCGGTCTGCACCGGAAAGTGCTGGTGGCCGACGAGGTGCACGCAGCGGACCCGGGAATGCTGGAGATCCTCTGCGCCGTCCTGCGTCACCTCGCCGCACTGGGCGGTAGCGCCGTCATGATGAGCGCCACGCTCCCGTCCGTTTCCCGCCGGATGCTACTGGACGCATTCAGCTCAGGCACCGGATGGCCGACTCCGGGCGGCGACCTCAACCAAACCGCTTACCCGCTGCTCACCGTGCGCAGATCGGACGGCACCACAGAAATTCCAGTCGCCACCAGGCCGGACAGATATGCGGCCAGCCACCGTATCATCCGCATTTCATCCGAAGATCAGGCACTGGAATGCCTCACAGCCTGGTCCGCCGCCGATAAATGCGCGGTGTGGTTCCGGAACACGGTGCCGGATGCCATCGGCGCCTACCGGACGCTCCGCGAACGCGGCGTTCCCGTCTTGCTGTTCCACAGCCGCTTCACCCGGGCCAGAAGGGCGGTGATCGAGGGCGGGGTGATCGACCGCTTCGGCCCGGAAAGCGGCGGCGACAAGAGGGCAGGGTGGGTCCTGGTCAGCACGCAGGTTGCGGAACAGAGCCTCGACATCGATTTCGATGAACAGGTCCTCGACCTCGCCCCGGCCGACCTGATCCTGCAGCGACTTGGACGCAGGCGCCGACACATCAGGCATGCGGACGGTTTACGAAAAAGAGACGGCCTGGACGAAAGACCCGACGAGTGCGTTCGTCTATTGTCACCTGATGAGAATGATGTGCGCGACTGTGGGTGGCTCAAAGAACTGCTTCCCGGCACGGCATTCGTCTATCCCAACACGGCCCGCTTATGGCTATCGGCCAAGCTTCTGCTGCATCCTGAAGCGATCCCCAACCGCCTTCCAGGCTCGCCGTCCGACCTTCTTGTGCCGCACCTCGATGCCCGCCCCCTCGTGGAGGCGGTCTACCCCCCAGACGATTGGTCGCTGCGCGCCGTGGTGCCGGAGCCGTTGAGGAAGCCATATGACCGGGACCGGGGAGAAACCCGGATGAAAAGGGACGACTCCATCGCCAGAGCGTTCGCGTTCAAGGACGGCTACCTCCACGAGGCTCAGCGGATCGCAGGCGACTTCGAAGACGCGTCGGCGATGACGGCGACCAGGAGCGGCGACGGGGGCACGGTCCACTTGGCCGTGGAGCGCGATGGGCGCTGGGGGTGGCTCGAGACGGGAGGGATGATGCAGTCATCCGTTCCGGTGCGCCTCAACATGCGCCCGCACAACGAAGCGAGCGTACCAATAGAAGAGATCGCCTACAGTCTCGAACAAGCGCTGGAGAGCAGGCTGCTCAGCGGGGAGGATGCGGACCGGGCACGGCGCGAGGTAAGGCTTCTGCGCGGCAACCGCCCGCCCACGGTGGTGGCCATGCGCCCAGACGGCGATGGCCTTCTCGCCGGGTTCGTCGTTGCCGCCGGAGACGGCGCAACATATCTTGTCACATACGATGGCGAATTTGGATTGCAGACAAAAAAACTAAGGTAGCCAAGCGATAAGAGGGGCATCCGATGCTGTCCGGGCGGCTCGGCCTTGAAAAGGCACGCATCCCGCACGCCGATCGGCACGGCGTGATGATGCTCCGCTTCGGCCGCGTATCGGTCGAGGACGGGTGCCTGCGGTTCGTTCAGGATGCGGGTGAGGACCAGGCGACGGCGCTGGACTTTGCGATCCCCTATCAGACCGTATCGTGCTTGGTCCTGGAACCCGGCACAAGCGTAACGCACGACGCAGTGCGACTGCTTGCCCGCCACGGCACCGGCTTGGTGTTCTGCGGCATGGGAGGTACACGAGTGTATTCTGCACCGCCCTTGATGCCGGACAGTAGCGCAATCGCCCGCATGCAGGCGCGTGCATGGAGTGATGTTGAGGCCAGGAATGCGATCGCGAGGGCGATGTACAAGTTTCGGTTCGGGGAGATGCCGCCCCCGATGCCTGTGGAGGAACTGCGCGGCATGGAGGCGGCCCGGATGCGAGCCGCCTACGGTGTCATTGCGAAGCGATTTGGGATCGACTGGAAGCGGCGGGACTTCGATCGCGATAGGCCAACCGATTCAGACGAACCAAATCAGGCCGTCAACCATGCCGCATCAGCTGTTTATGCTTGCGCGACAGTGGGTACTTACGCGGTGGCAGCCATTCCCCAGCTTGGTTTTCTGCACGAAGACAGTGGCCATGCCTTTGTACTGGACGTGGCCGACATGTTCCGGACAACGCACACACTGGCGATCGCATTCGGCGGCCTATCGGACTACCGCAATGGCAAGACTCAAGGCGGTATCGAACGCGCTGTCAGGAACCGGGCGGCCAAGGAGTTCAGCAAGACGAGCCTAGTGACCCTAATGATCGATGCCATCAAGGGCTTGTTCCCATGCCCATGACCGTCATTGTCATTCGCTCAATGCCAGACCGGTGGCGGGGCTTTCTTCAATCCGTTGCACTTGAAATCGGTATCGGCACCTTCGTCTCGCCAGACATGAGGTCAACGGTGCGGCAAAGGATTTGGGAGGTCGCACAGGACTGGTTCCCCTATCAGGATGGCGGCAGCTTTGTGATGACGTGGGTCGAATCACGAAAGCTGTGTCATCTTGTGCTGGGGGAATCCCCACGCAGCCTGCTACTTTGGGACGGCATACCGATAGCAACCATGGGTGGTAAAACAGCAGCGCAAGACAACCACACTTCTCTGCTTCTAATTTCTGATTCAGAGAGTTAGCGGAATGCTCTCCCCCGCGCAGGCGGGGATGAACCCACGGCGCTGTGGACGCGCACCGGCGGCGCGGTCTCTCCCCCGCGCAGGCGGGGATGAACCCGAAATGACGAAGGCAGGAAGCTAGGCAATGGCCTCTCCCCCGCGCAGGCGGGGATGAACCCGCTATACTGCTGGTCTGCCCGAGAAGCGGGCCCTCTCCCCCGCGCAGGCGGGGATGAACCCCCGCAATTCGCCGCGGCCGATTACCTCGCGGCCTCTCCCCCGCGCAGGCGGGGATGAACCCACGGTGTAGTCGGTGCCGATGTTCCCGCCGGACTCTCCCCCGCGCAGGCGGGGATGAACCCAGCACCAGGGTGGGCGGCAGGTCGGCCTCGGTCTCTCCCCCGCGCAGGCGGGGATGAACCCCGTCACGGTCACCGAGGCGATTGACTGCACCGCTCTCCCCCGCGCAGGCGGGGATGAACCCTGAATCGGGTCCATCGTGACGACAAAGATGGCCTCTCCCCCGCGCAGGCGGGGATGAACCCGCCATGCTGCTGGAAGACGTCGCCGAAGCAAACTCTCCCCCGCGCAGGCGGGGATGAACCCGTAGTGCTCGCACAGCCGGTCCAGGCACGCCACTCTCCCCCGCGCAGGCGGGGATGAACCCGGCGCCACGGCAGTCAGCACCTTGCTGCCGGTCTCTCCCCCGCGCAGGCGGGGATGAACCCGCCGCCGTGAACACTGCATTCCGCGGGGTCGACTCTCCCCCGCGCAGGCGGGGATGAACCCATGGCAGACTTGCCGGCCCCTCCAAACCTCACCTCTCCCCCGCGCAGGCGGGGATGAACCCCGTGCGGCTCGATCCCGATATTCAGGAAGCGGCTCTCCCCCGCGCAGGCGGGGATGAACCCGGGATACTGCGGTGCGAAGTCGGGATGCTCGCCTCTCCCCCGCGCAGGCGGGGATGAACCCGCTCCACCACTATTGGTAGTGCTGCCAGAAGCCTCTCCCCCGCGCAGGCGGGGATGAACCCGTTCCCAGCCCGAGGTTTGCCCGCGCCGTGGTCTCTCCCCCGCGCAGGCGGGGATGAACCCCTTGTCTTTGCGGGCCAGCGCGGACACGGCGCCTCTCCCCCGCGCAGGCGGGGATGAACCCCCTGCTCCCGCAGCACGTCGCCCCGGACCTTGCTCTCCCCCGCGCAGGCGGGGATGAACCCTCGCCGTAGACCCCGACTGCATGCGCGTCGACCTCTCCCCCGCGCAGGCGGGGATGAACCCGCCGTTTGGTAGCCACTGGGGTTGCTGGCGGCCTCTCCCCCGCGCAGGCGGGGATGAACCCGCTTGCCGAGAACGGGACGGCGGACAGACCGACTCTCCCCCGCGCAGGCGGGGATGAACCCCTCTGCAACAGCCTCGCGTGGAATGGCGCGGTCTCTCCCCCGCGCAGGCGGGGATGAACCCCCTCCGGGCGCAACTGTTTCCGCCCCGCGCGACTCTCCCCCGCGCAGGCGGGGATGAACCCCGGCGCCCGTCACGAGGCCCGCCGCGTTGACGCTCTCCCCCGCGCAGGCGGGGATGAACCCTGCCTACGGTATTCATCGTAAGCGTCGCCCGGCTCTCCCCCGCGCAGGCGGGGATGAACCCCGCGCGCTTCTGGTCAAGCCACCCGAGTATGCCTCTCCCCCGCGCAGGCGGGGATGAACCCAATTCGGCGGGGCTGGCGCCGGTGCCGCGCGACAGCAAAGTTGGCCGGTCAGCGACACGTAGGTTGGCCGGTTTGGTCAGCCGGACGGCGGGCTAGCCCGCCGTCCGGCTGACCAAACCG
>Ga0302157_10006323_pt1 | contig 12290 bp, 11 predicted proteins | sample I_Bog_N3_3_FD_193502 | JGI IMG/M metagenome (GOLD analysis project Ga0302157, IMG submission 193502) | Peat permafrost microbial communities from Stordalen Mire near Abisko, Sweden - I_Bog_N3_3 | ecosystem: Environmental > Terrestrial > Soil > Wetlands > Peat | place: Sweden: Abisko, Stordalen...
TTCGACGATGCTGTCGCGTTGGTCCGCCCCCACGATACCGAAGCGCGGCCGTTCACCCTCACGGACTTCGGCGACGTCACCGACGGTGATAGCCTGCCCCTGGCGCGCAGCCACGACCACTTTTCGGATGTCGTCGAGGTTCGTGAACAGGCCCGCCGAACGGATGACCAGGGACGCATCGCCTTGCTTGAGCAAGCCGCCTCCGGCACTTCCGTTGCCGTTGGCCACGGCCTGGCTGAGTTGATCGAGCGTGATCTGGTATTTGCGCAAGGCGAGCGCATCGACCTCGATCTGGTACTCCTTGATCGCGCCGCCGAAGCTCACGATGTCGGACACGCCGGGCGTCATCCGCAGGGCCGGCCTGACCGTCCAGTCCTGCAACGTCCGCAGTTGTGCGTTCGACAGCTTGGCGCCGATGATCGCGTAGCGATAGATTTCGCCGACCGCGGTCGACAGTGGCGCCAGTTGTGGCTGCACTCCTGCGGGCAGCGTCACCGAAGCCAGGTTCTCGGTCACCTGTTGGCGTGCGAAATAGTCGTCGGTGCCGTCGGCGAAGGTCAAGGTGACGATGGACAGGCCCGTCATCGTGACGGATCGAACGTTCGACAGCGCCGTCACGCCGGCGACCGACTGCTCGATCGGCAGCGTGACGGCGCGCTCCATGTCTTCCGGCGCCTCGCCGGCGAGTTGCGAGATGACCTGGACCTGGACGTCCTGGACATCCGGGAACGCTTCGATCGGCAGGTTCGACAAGGCGTAGCCGCCGAAGCCGATGAGCGCGATCGCCAGCACCAGCACGAACACGCGCTGCGTCAGCGCAAAGACGATCAGGCGGTCGATCATGAGTTGCTGTCGGCACGTGCGCTGATCTCGGCATCGAGCAACAAGGCGCCCGAGGTCACGACCTGCTCCCCGCCCGCCAGTCCTTCGCCGACATAGCTGAAGTCCCCGCCTTGTGTCACGAGCTTGACGAGCCTGCGGTGGAACTCCCCCGGTGCGGTCTGGACAAAGACGAAGCGTTGATTGCCGCGAATCACGATCGCGCCGTTGGGAACCTTGACCCCGCTGCCCGAGTCCTGGAGAACGGAAGCGCGAACGAACATCTCGGGAAGCAAACGGGCCCCGGGATTGTCCAGGCGTGCGCGCACGACGATGCGACGGGAGTTCGGATCCACGACTTCGCCGAGCTGCACGATATGCGCTGTAAAGCTTTTGCCCGGATAGGCGTCGCACTCGACGCTCACCGCGCTGCCCACTTTCATGCGACTCAGGAGGTGCTCGGGCAGGTCGATCATCAGCCAGAGATGTCGCAGGTCGGCGATCACGAAGAGCGGAGCCGCCATGCCGGGGCTGACCTCGAGCGCGGGGGTCGCTGTGCGTTCGGTGACGACGCCATTGACCGGACTGGTCAGGCTCACCCGCTGGCCTCGAACCGGGAGGCCCTGAGGATTCAGGTTGGCCACTCGTTGTTCGGCACGAACTCGCTCTGCCTGGGCCTGCTCGAAGTCCGCCTGTGCGCCCTCCAGCTCGCGGGCAGCGATGGCTTCGCCCGACCCCAGGTCCTTGGCGCGTTCGAACGCCAGACGCTTCACCCGCTCGTCGGCACGCGCCTTGAGCAGGTCGGCGGATGCGGTGCCGAAGTCGGGCGAATCGATCTCGGCGAGCACCTGACCAGCCCGAACCGAATCCCCGGGGGCAGCCTTCAAGGCGACGATGCGACCGGAAAAACCGACGGCGACGCGCGCCGTGACGTCATCGTCGTAGACGATCCGGGCGCTCAACGGCTCGGTGATCGGGATCGGCGACGCCGGGATCGCCGTCGAGCTGATCAGCGTCAGTTGGGGCGCATCGGCGGGGAATCGAACCGCGTCGCGCAGGCGGGCAGCCGATCGCTGAGCCAGATCGATCACGACCGGTGGATCGGATGGGCGCGGACCCTGTCCGCGCAGGCCGAAGGCCGATACGACCATGACGACGGCCAGAGCGGCCAGGATGCCACCCCATTTCATTTTCGAGTTCATGCGTCTTTCGGAGAGTCGAAGCGCGTTCGCGGCACGCGCAGCGATCGGATCAGCGACGTTAGCGGCGCCGCCTTGCAACGACCTGTCATGAGTCGGCGGATCGATCGAAGGCCGCTGCGCGCGTCATCCGCGGGCAGCGGGCGGGAGCCGCCTCCGCGGCGAAGCTGACAACCAGCTATCAATGCCGAATCGCTATGAACCGACGAAAGGCCTTTGCCTTTGCCTTGGCGCGCATGCCGCGTACAGTTCTCCGATGCGGATGCTGCTGATCGAGGACGACGCCGATATTTCGCGTGAACTGACTCTGCGCTGGCGACCGCGCGGATGGATCGTGCAGGCGTGCGACACGCTGGCGATGGCGTCGGCCGAAATGGATCTCGCGCAAAGCGGCGGCGGCTTCGACCTCGTTGTCCTCGACCTGGGTCTTCCCGATGGAGACGGGCTCGAGTGGCTCGCCCGGCTGCGCATCGTCGATCGCCAGACGCCCGTGCTGGTACTGACTGCACGTGACCGCATCTCGGACCGCGTCCTGGGACTCCAGAAGGGAGCGGACGACTATCTGGTCAAGCCCTTCGCGACGGACGAACTGGATGCCCGCGTGGAGGCGCTGTGCCGGCGCGGGCAGATGCTGCGTGGCGACCTCCTGCACTTCGGCCGTGTCACCTGGCTCGGCGAAGAGGGGCTGGCGTATGTGGACGGCAAGGCGCTCGACCTGTTTCCACGTGAATTCGAGGTACTCGGACTGCTGGTTCGGCGCGCACCGAGGATCGTGCCGAAACGCGCGCTGGTCGACGCGCTGGCCGAGAAGAATCTCGAAGTCGGAGACAGTGCGGCCGAGCTCTACATTTCCCGCCTGCGACGCAAGCTGGTCGGCTCAGGTGTGACGATCAGGACGATGCGCGGTTTCGGGTATGCACTGGCGATGGACGTCGACGGCGCGGACACCGCGCCGGTCAACCGCCCGTCCGCATGAAATCCCGATCGATCTCATCGAGCTGGCTCAAGCGGGACCTTCTGCTGAGGCTGTTGTTGCCTCTGTTCGTGATCATGGCCGCGACGGCGTCGCTCGGCGCCTACACCGCGCACCGGCTGACCGCGCGTGTCTTCGACCGCTGGTTGCTCGACGCAGCGCATTCGTTCGGGGTGCTCGTGCGCTTCGATGGATCCCGGGCGTCGATCGAGCTGCCCGCGCCGGTGAAGACTGCGCTGCTGTACGACGATGTCGATCAGACCTATTTCGGCGTCGTACAGGGCACCCGCTCGTTGGCGGGGCGCCTCGACATCCCTCGAAGCGGCGCAGCAGAAGCCGACTACGCGCAGGGACGAGCCTACGATGCGCAGATCGACGGGCGCGCCGTCAGGGTTGCCGCAGTGGACATCGATGGCGCAGGCGGCCCGAATGTCACGGTGCTGGTCGCCGAAACGCTGATCAAGCGCCAAGGTACCGAGAATGACCTGCTCGTGATGCTCTGGCCCACGGCGGCGCTGATGCTCGCCGCTGCCGCGGTGGTCGTTCTGGCCGTGCGTCGGACGCTGCGCCCGCTCGAAAGCATTGCGTCGCGCTGGCAGGCGCTGTCGCATGCGTCGCTCGACCCAGTCGGCCATGACGACGTGCCACGCGAGCTCGTTCCGTTTGCCCGGGCGCTGAATGATCTGCTCGGAAGAATACGAGCCATGGTATCCAGGGAGAAGAATTTCTCGACCATGGTCGCGCACCAGCTCCGCACGCCGCTCACGTCACTGCAGCTCGGCCTGGCGCGCGCCGCCGATGCACCGGACCTGCGCAGTGCGAGGGCGGTCATCGCGGAATTGAGCCGAGCGACTCAGCGCAGCGCACGCTTGGTGCAGCAGCTGCTCGCACTGGGCCGTCTGGACCCGGAAGCAGGCCGTGGCCCTGGTTTTCAGAACACGGATCTTGTTCGCCTGATCCGCGACATCGGGGCAGCGCATGCCGACCAGGCGGTTTCGAAAGACATCGACTTCGAACTGATCTCGGTCAACGACGAAGTCGTCGCCGAAGTGCAGCCCGATCTCTTCGCCGAAGCGGTCAGCAACCTGATCGACAACGCCATCCGGTACACGCCGGCCGGCGGCCGGGTCTCGGTCGAAATCCAGTCGGCGCCGGTTCGAGTCCTCGTATCGGATTCCGGTCCGGGCCTTCCACTGGACGACCGGGAGCGCGTCTTCGAGCGTTTCGTACGCGGCCGCCTCGCGCAAGGCGAAGGCAGCGGCCTCGGATTGGCGATCGTTCGCGACATCGCTGCGCTCCACCGTGCCACCGTCGAGATCACCGACGGTCCGTGGGGTGGACTGACGTTCGTCATCGCGTTCGGTGGCGACGCTGCGGCGCCTTCGGATCGACAGCACCTGTTTTTCGGGTAAGGTCCGCAGCAAACCAGAGATTCCAGGGACTGCGTGAGTATCCGAACGAGACTTCTCATTCTCGTCTTCGCCGTATGGCTGCCAGCGATGGCCGGCTTCGGCGTGCTCGCGCGCTCCACCTACCTGCACGAGACGCGCCAAGCCACCGATCACCTGCGCGACGTCGGCCGATCGATCAGCTTCGTGATCGACAGCGAGCTCGACAAGCGCGCCGCGATCGCACTCACGTTGGCGGCGGCGAGGTCGCTGCGCGACGAGGAACTGGAGCGGTTCTACGAGGACGCCAAGCGCGCGACCGCAGGGACCGACAACACGGTGCTCGTCGTCGACGAGGCGCGGCAGATCCTCAATACCCGCCAGCCGTTCGGCACGCCGCTGCCGGTGCGGGGCTGGATTCCCAAGCCGGCGCTGCTGACTGGCGAGCCGCGGGTCACGAACCTGCTCATCAGCAAGGTCAACGGCAATCCGGTGCTGACGGTCATGGCGCCCGAGCAGGGCGTCGACCCGCAGCGCTACAACATCGGCGTCGCGTTTCCGCCGTCGGTGATCCAGAACACGCTGGACAAGCAGATCATTCCGGCCGGCGCGGTCGCCACCGTCATCGACAACGGCTTCAGCACGGTAGCGCGCAGCCGCGATCCGCAGAAATGGCTGGGGGTACGCGCCGCCTCCGACACCGTGGACATTCTTTCCCACGGCCAGAACGACAAGCTGTTCGAATCGCAGACCCATGAAGGTACGCCGTCGGTGGCCTTCGTCACGCGGTCGCCGCGCTACGGCTGGGGCGTGGTCGTCGGGCTGCCCAAGGCGGCGCTCAACGAGCCCGCCATCCGCGTGACCATCCAGGCCTTCCTGGCCGCGGGCATCCTCGCGGCGATCAGCCTGGGCCTGGCCTTGTACTTCGCCCGCCAGATCGGCGACCCGGTGCTCGCGCTCAGCGACGCCGCGGCGGAACTCGGACGCGATCGCGTGCCCGCGCCGCTGCGCACGGGCCTGTTCGAGGCCGACAAGGTGGGTGCTGCGTTGCACGACGCCGGCCTACGTTCTGTGCGCGCCACCGAAGTACTCGAATCGCGCGTGGCCGAGGCGATCCGCCAGACCCGGGAGGCGCAGACGCGCCTGCTCGATGGCCAGAAGCACGAGGCGATCGGCCGGCTCACCGGCGGCCTCGCGCACGACCTGAACAACTTCCTGCAGACCATCAGCACCGGTCTGCAGGTGCTGGACCGCCTCGTCAAGGAAGACACCGGCCGCCGCGTGATCGAGGCCAGCACGCGCGCGCTCGACAAGGCCGCCACGCTGGTGCGCCAGATGCTGGCCTTCGGCCGCACGCAGCCCCTCAAGCCACAGCCGATCGACCTGCACGATTTCGTGCTGCGCTGCGAGGATCTGATAGGCCGCGCGGTGGGTGGCAAGGTGCGCCTGAGCGCCGACATCGAGCCCGGCCTGCCGCCCCTGATGGCCGACGCGACGCAGTTCGAGCTCGCCTTGCTGAACCTCGTCTTCAATGCCCGCGACGCCATGCCCGACGGCGGCACGGTATTGATCCGCGGACGCGTGGCCACTGCCACGCAGGCGTCAGCCTTGCCGGTGGGCCGCTATCTCGCGGTCGATGTGGTGGACAGCGGCGGTGGCATGGACGCCGAGGTGCTGCAGCGCGTGTTCGAGCCGTACTTCACCACCAAGGCGGTCGGCGTAGGCAGCGGGCTCGGCCTGCCCCAGGTGCGCGCCTTCGCCGTGCAATCGGGTGGCGCCGCCACGATCAGCAGCGAGCGCGGTGTCGGTACCACCGTGTCGCTGCTGCTGCCGGTCTCCAGCCAGGCGGTGGAGGAGACAGGCCCGACCGCAGCCATGTCGGCAGAGTTCATGCCGCTGCGCGTGCTGTTCGTCGAAGACGACCTGCTCGTGTCTTCGGTCGTCGTTCCCGCGCTGCGCGCGGCAGGACACACGGTGCGTCATTGCCTCACCGGCGACGCGGCGGCGCACGCGCTGCAGGACGGCGGCTTGTTCGACGTGATGTTCACCGACGTCGTGATGCCCGGCACGATGAGCGGCCTCGACCTCGCCGCCTGGTGCCAGGCCAACATGCCGGGCATGGCCGCGATCGTCGCCACCGGCTACACGACGCAGCACATCGAGGCGGGCGTCAAGGTGATGTCCAAGCCGTACTCGATCGACGTCCTGTTGATGGAGCTGCAGTACGCGGTGCGGGTGAAGCAGGCCTGAGTAACCGCTCTGGCACGGGCGCTCCGTTTGCCGCGATGTCTCATCCATTCGAGGAAGGGACCCCGATGACAGACGTTCGCAAGGGCCAGGCCCCCGGCCAGATCTCGCGCGAGGCGTTCGCCGCGCGTTACCAGGCCTCGTTCCAGGATCCGGCGTTCGCGCCGGAGAAGGATGCGATCTCCCGCATCGAGCAGATCGCCTGGCTGGCCTACAAGGACGAGCGCAAGTCGCCCGTCACGCGCAAGGCCGGCCCTGGTTACGCGGATCCGGACTACGACATGTCGGTGGACTGGATTGCCGCCCGCGACGCGATCGACGCCGCCCGGGCCAGGCAGGCCGACCCGGCGTCGCCGTCGACCGTGCTGATGATCATCGGCTCGTCGCGCAACGACGGCAGTTGTCCCGGCGAGATCTCGAAGACTTTCCGTCTGGCGACGTGGATGACCGAGGAACTCGAAGGGCAGGAGACCGCGGTCGATACGCTGGACCTGAGCCTGACGACCTCCGAGTACGGCCGCAAGATCCATCCGTGCAAGGCGTGCGTGTCCACGGCGATGCCGCTGTGCCACTGGCCCTGCAGCTGCTACCCGAACCACTCGCTGGGCCAGACCGGCGACTGGATGAACGAGATCTATCCGCGCTGGGTCGGCGCGCACGCGGTCGTGATCGTCTCGCCGGTCTATTGGTACCAGTCGCCCGGCCCGCTGAAGCTGATGATCGACCGCATGGTCTGCGCCGACGGCGGCAACCCCGATCCGAGTTCCACGCACGGCAAGAAGCCGGCCGAGGCCAAGGACATCGAGATGAAGGGCTGGGACTATCCGCAGCACATGGCCGGCCGCGCGTACGGCCTGATGGTGCACGGCGACGTGGCGGGCATCGAAGGCTCGCGCCGCAGCCTGAGCGACTGGCTCGACTGGATGGGCCTGATCGACGCCGGCCAGCCGGCGCTGCTCGATCGCTTCATCGGCTACTACGAACCGTACGCGACCAGCCACGAGACGCTCGATCTCGACCTGCCGGTGCAGCTCGAGGCGCGCAACGTGGCGCTGGCCGTGGCGCATGCGGTGAAGGAACTGCGCGCGGGAACCCTCACCGACGTGCAGCCCAAGCTGAAGCGGCCGCGCCCGAAGTGATACCTGGCGGCAGAATGAACCGATCCGCAGAAACGAGCCCGACATGATCGATCACCTCGACCACATCGTCATCACCACCGACCACGAAGCCGAATGCATCCGCTTCTATTGCGAGGTGCTGGGCATGCGCTACGAAACCTTCATCGGTGGCAGTCCGCCAGCGGAGCGCAAGTCCTTCAAGTTCGGCCCGAACAAGATCAACCTGCACGTGAAGGGCCACGAGTTCGAACCCAGGGCCCACCTGCCGGTGCCCGGGGCGATCGACCTGTGCTTCATCGCCAGCATCCCGCTGGACGATGTGATCGCGCGGCTGGCGCAAGCCAAGGTGGCGATCATCGAGGGGCCGGTATTGCGCACGGGAGCCACGTCGAAGATCCGATCGGTCTACGTGCGCGATCCGGACCTGAACCTGGTGGAGATCTCGGAGCCGGTGGCTGCCTAGTGGGAATGCCCTTGCGAGTGTTTCCCGGACACCGGCGGCGAGGACGCATCGGCCGCCGGCTGGCAGTCGCTGCAGCGCCCGTACAGCGTGATCTCGTGGCGCGCCACGCTGAACCCCGGCGGTGCGAGGCCGGCGAGGTCGCCCGGGCACTGGTGCACGTCGAACACGCGCTGGCAGGCGTCGCAGCGGAAGTGATGGTGATGCCCGCGCTGGGCCATCTCGTAGCGCGCCACTTCGCCGGGCAGCGTCACCACCTGGATCGCGCCGGCGTCCACCAGCGACTTCAGGTTGCGGTAGACGGTGGCCAGGCCCAGGGCGGCGACGTGGCGGCGCGCCTCGTCCAGCACCTCGGTGGGCGACAGCGGTCGGCCGGCGGCCTCGATGGCCTCGCGGATGGCGGTGTTCTGGCGGGTGGCGCGTTCCATGCAAATCTGCCCTGGCGGCAATGAAGGTCAAATTGTGGCACGCCTGTTGATATTGAGGATGCATTATCATTAGCCCATGCTCGCAGGATTCTCTCCGGTCGCCCTGACCGTCGCCGCCGTCGTCTCCACGCTCGCCGGGGGCGCGATGGCGCTGCGCTTCCGCGATCGCCTGCATTACCTGCTCGGATTCACCGCCGGCGTGCTGCTGGGCGTGGTGGCGTTCGACCTGTTGCCGGAGGTCTTCGCGCTCGCGCGCGAGCACGCGCTCGAGCCGACCGCGGCCATGATCGCGCTGGTGGTCGGCTTCCTGCTGTTCCACAGCCTCGAGAAATTCGTGCTGGTGCATCCGGCGCAGGAAGAACACTACTCGCACCACCATCATCCGAACGTGGGCCTGGCGTCGGCGTCGGTGCTGGCCGCGCACAGCTGCATGGACGGCGTGGCGATCGGCATCGGGTTCCAGGTCTCGCCCATGGTCGGGCTGACGGTGGCCATCGCCGTCATCGCGCACGATTTCTCGGACGGCCTGAACACGGTCAGCCTGATGCTGCGCCACCAGAACTCCACTCGCCGAGCGATCACGATGCTGGCCGTCGACGCGCTGGCGCCGCTGGTGGGCGTGCTGCTCACGCTGGCGTTCACGATCCCGCCGTTCCAGTTGATGATCTACCTCGGCTTCTTCGCCGGTTTCCTGCTCTACATCGGCGTCTCGGACATCCTGCCCGAAGCCCATTCGCGCGCCGGCCCCGGCGTGGCGCTGAAGCTGATTGCCCTCACTTGCTGCGGCGCGGCGTTCGTTTACGCGGTGGTGCGGCTGTCGCCTTGAGGCCCTCGGTCGCAGCCCGGTCGGCATGACGACGTAAAGAATAGTTTCGTGGCAAGACCTGAATTGCCCTTCATTTCTCCCGCTGATCGCCGATTTCGGCCGCGCCCGACTCTCTACGATTCGTCTATCCGAATCAAGGAGCTCGTCCATGTCGCCCGTCCAATCCTCCGTCAGCACCGTCAGTTCGCCCTACGCCACGGTGAAGGAGACGATCAAGCCCGGCAAGTTCGAGGCGAACGAGAAGGAATACGGCGCTGCCGGCGCCGCCGTCCTGGGCGTGGGCGACGTCATTGCCGAAGGCGCCAGCGCCACCGTCTCGCTCAGTGAGAAGGCCCTGAGCGCGGCCGGCGACGCCGGGCACTACATCGGCCAGGCCGTCGAGACCGGCGTCACCGACATCGGCAGCGCCGCGATGGCCGCCTATGCCGCCGTGCGCAGCGGAGTCAGCAGCACGCTCAACGGCGCCGAGAACGCGGCTGCCGCCGGCTGGGACGTGATCAAGGCAGGCGCCGAGGACGTTGCCGGCATGGCCGGCGACGTGGCGCACGCCGCCGAAGCCGGTGCGCAGGCCGTCGGCGACGTCGCCGTCGACGCGTGGCACGGCGTGGAGCAGCTCGCCTCCGGCACCCTGCACGCCGTCGAGAAGGGCTCCGACGAGCTCGAACATCTGGGCAGCGAAGCCTGGACCGCCGTCCAGAACGGCAGCCAGCGCGCCAGCACGATCGCCAGCAATGTCGGCGACGGCCTGAAGACGGCGGCCTCGTATACGGGCGACGTCGTCGGCGACGTAGCAGACGGCGTCGGCAATGTCGCCGGCCGGATCGCCAGCTACGGCACGATGGCCGCCGCCGCCGGCCAGAAGATGTTCAGCGCTGTCGTCTGATCTGCCTGAAGTCACCCGTCCGCTCCGGAAGCCACCCCATGTCGTCATTCAAGTTCCTGGCCCTGACCGCCGTCGCGCTTGTGCTGCCGGGCTGCTCCATCATCAGCCCCGCACCCGTCCTGGAGCTCGTCAAGGCGAGCGGCGCCGTCGCCGTGAGCGCGATCTCCACCGGCCCGAGCAGCGCCAAGAACACCGTCTATCACGAGCACAAGTCGCTCGACACTGTCTGCGTTGAATACAACCCGCTGACGCCCGATCCCGACATCGCGCCAGCCCTGCAGGCCGAACTGCGCAACCACGAGATCGACAGCCGCATCTACGAGCAGGGCGGGGCGCCCACGTCGTGCCACTTCCGCGTGACGTACACCGCCGACATCGAATGGGGAACCCCGCCGTTCGCCAGCGGCTACAAGTCCTACATCCGCGACGCCACGCTCACGCTGCGCGACGAGAACGGTACCGTGCTCTCCAGCAGCGCCTACTCGCTCGATGGCGTGTTCCAGATGGGCAAGTGGGCCACCAGCCGCAGCAAGCTGGCCCCCGTCGTCACGGCGCTGGTCACCGGTTTCGACCATTGATCGCCGCTTTTCAAAACCGTCAAGGATCGCCCGTGAGTCTCTCCAACACCCCATTGCGCCGTGCCACGAGCCTGTGCGCGCTGGCTGTCGCGGCTGCCCTGGCCGGCTGCGCCGATCCGCTGCCGCTGGTACAAGGACCCGTCTCGGTGCGCCCGGTGGCACCGCCCACCTACGCGGAGCGCACCGTCACCGGCGGCATCTACCGCGCCAACCTGGGCAACGTGTCGCTGTTCACCGACCAGAGAAAGCCGCAGGCCATCGGCGACACGATCAAGATCGACATCTCGGAAAACCTGAGCGCCAGCAGCGTCGTCAACAGCGTCAACAGTCGTGCCAACGCGGTGACGTCCCAGGGCCCCGGCACCAGCTCGGACAGTCTCGGCTCGTTGTTGAAGGGCCTGGCCAACATGAATGCCACGGCATCCGGCAGCGATTCGTTCACCGGCAAGGGCAACTCGCAGAACACGTCGCAGTTCAACGCCCGCCTGGCCGCCTATGTGATCAACGTGCTGTCCAACGGCAACCTGGTGGTGGCCGGCGAGCGCAGCATGTCGTTCAACGGCACCCTCAACACGCTGCGCTTCTCGGGCGTGGTCAATCCGCTGGACATCAAGGCCGGCGGCATCGTCGCCTCCGGTGACGTCGTGGATGCGAAGACCGAGCTCGTCGGCGTCGGCGGCACCGCCGACACGGCGTCGCGCAGCTGGCTGCAGAAGCTGCTCACGGACGGCCTGTCGGTCTGGTGACATGACGGCCCCGGTCTGCGGAGTGTCGCAGACAGCCTCCAAGGGGCGGGCGGCCGTGCTCCGGAATGGCCGAGCGCCGCGCCCGCCTCCCGGCAGCTCGACGTTTCTACCGTATGTACGCGGCTTCGCCAGTTCGGCGAGGCCGCTGTCGTTTGTGTCGGGACTGCAATGAATGTCAGGCTTGTGGCGGCATGACATACGGGGCCGCGGGCGCTATGCTCGACTTCATCCCGTTACCGATTCCGTTGAATGATTACCTGTCTCATCGTCGACGACGACCCAGCGCTGCGCGAACTCGTCGGCGACCACCTCACGCGCTACGGCCTGTCGGCCCGCCTGGCCGACAGCGCGGCAGCGATGCGCCGCGAGTTGCAACGCGGAGGCATCGACGTCGTGCTGCTGGACCTGATGCTGCCCGACGGCGACGGCATCGAGCTGTGCCGCGACCTGCGCGTGCATTCCAAGCTGCCGGTCATCATGCTCACGGCGCAGGGCGACCCGATCAGCCGCGTGCTGGGGCTGGAGATGGGCGCCGACGACTACGTCGCCAAGCCGTTCGAGCCACGCGAACTGCTCGCCCGCATCCATGCGCTGATGCGGCGCAGCTCGGGTACGCTGGCCGCCG
>Ga0302157_10006326_pt1 | contig 12283 bp, 8 predicted proteins | sample I_Bog_N3_3_FD_193502 | JGI IMG/M metagenome (GOLD analysis project Ga0302157, IMG submission 193502) | Peat permafrost microbial communities from Stordalen Mire near Abisko, Sweden - I_Bog_N3_3 | ecosystem: Environmental > Terrestrial > Soil > Wetlands > Peat | place: Sweden: Abisko, Stordalen...
CGGTTACGGGCCAGTTCAACTTGAGCACGAGTTTTTCGTTTCTCGATCCGCGGTTAACCTCGGATTACTGCGGCACGCCGAGCCATACCTGCCCGAACCTCGTCACGAGCGACCCCGACGGCGCGACCTTGGTCGGTCCCCAGGCGCCCTCCGGGACGAATCTGCCCGTGACGCCGAAATTCAAGGGCAATGTGGTCGCGCGCTATACCTTCAGCGAAATCTGCGGTTGGGAGCCGTTCGGTCAGGCCTCGGTGATCTACCAGACACAGACTTCGCCGCTGCTGCGCGTCGACGAAGCCAAGATCGTCGGCATGCAGCCTGCATACGGACTCATCGATCTCGCGCTGGGCGCCCATCTGGACACGACCATGGTTCAACTGATCGTGACCAACGTGGTCGACCGGCGCGCGCAGCTCACGCGCTTCGTGCAGACAAATCCCGCGGTCGACACTCAAGCCTATGCGATTCCGGCCCAGCCGCGCACTATCGCACTCAAGTTCGGCCAGAAGTTCTGAAAGCGAGCGCCATTTGCGGGGTCATGCTCGCGGCGGGCATGACCCTCGCGGCCGCCGCGTTCGCCGCACGTGAACCAGTGCTCGGTCAGATCGATCTGCCGCATCCCTACTACTATCGGGAGATGTTCCTGCCGCAGCTCACGAGCGGTCCGTCGAGCCTCGCGTGGTTGCCGGATTCGCGCTCGCTCATCTACTCCATGGCGGGATCGCTGTGGCGCCAGGACGTCGCGAGCGGCATCGCCCGGCAGCTCACTGCCGGCTCGAGCTACGACTATCAGCCCGATTGTTCACCCGACGGCCGTTGGGTCGTCTTTACCACGTATCGCGGCAGCGCGCTCGAACTCGCGGTGCTCGACCTCGCGAGCGGCACGACGCGGGCGCTGACGAGCAATGGGGCGGTCAACGTCGAGCCGCGCTTCTCGCCGGACGGCAGGCGCATCGTCTTCACGTCGACCCAGTTCAAGCGGCGCTTTCACGTGTTCGTCGCGCCGTTCGATGCCGGCGTCTTGGGCGCTCCCGTGCGCCTCACGGGCGAGAGCCGCAGCGACCTGCCGCGCTACTATTACAGCGCCTACGATCATGAGATCAACCCTACCTGGGCCCCCGATGGCCGGGAAATTCTCTTTGTCTCGAACCGTGGCCACATTTACGGAACCGGGGGTCTGTGGCGTACCTCCGCGCAGGCGGACGCCGCGTCCCTCGCGGCGGGCGCCCCCCTGGCGCCGACGGCGCGCGAGATCCATTACGAGGAGACGAACTGGAAGCCGCGCCCCGAGTTCGCGCCCGATGGCTCGCGCCTCGTGTTCAGCTCGTACACGGGGCGACAGTGGCACAACCTCTGGGTTCTGCCGAGCAACGGCGGCGACGCGTTTCCGATTACTTACGGCGATTGGGATCAGACGAATCCGCGCTGGTCGCCCGACGGGGCCCGGATCGCATTCATCTCGAATCGCACCGGGACAACGCAGATCGAGGTCATGGGCTTTCCGGGGGCCGATCCGCGACCGCTCGCGGCGACCGAGCGCCACTACCTGCAGGCGATGGGCCGGGTGCAGATCACCCTCCACGACGCGGCGGGCAAGCCGGCGTCGGCCCGGATCGGCGTCACCGACGCGGCAGGGCGATCGTATGCGCCGGACGCAGCCTGGGTCCATGCGGACGACGGTATCGAGCGGGCGCGAGCCCCGTTCGAAGCCCATTATTTCCACGCGCGAGGTTCTGTATCGATCGAAGTTCCGGCGGGCCCGGTGCGCATCGACATCCTGCGCGGGTTCACGCGCCGTTTCGAGCGGCGCGAACTCACCATCCCCTCGCAAGGGGACGCGGCGCTCGACGTGAACGTCGACGACGGCCGCTTCACGGTTCCCGCCGCCGGCCACTGGGTCAGCAGCGACGTGCACGTGCACATGAACTACGGCGGAGTGTATCGGAATACGCCTGCGCATCTCGCCGCGCAGGCCGAGGCCGAAGGCCTCGATATCGTCAATGCGCTGATCGTCAACAAAGAACAGCGCTTCCCGGACATCGTCCATTCCGGCGCCGGTCTCGATCCGGACTCCCTGCCGGATGCGCTCGTCGTCCATGGCCAGGAATTCCACACGAGCTATTGGGGCCATCTCGGCCTGCTCGACATTCACGACACGATTTTGCTGCCGGGGTATGCGGGCTATCCGGGCACGGCGGCGGCGAGCCTGTATCCGATGAATGCCGACGTCGCCGATCTCGCGCACGCGCGCGGCGCCCTCGTCGGCTACGTCCATCCGTTCGACGATCCGCCCGAGCCTCTCGCCGTGCCGCACCAGACGCTTACGAACGAGTTGCCGGTCGACGTCGCGCTCGGCAAGGTCGATTACATGGAGATCCTCGGGTTCAGTGATCACCGCGCCACGGCCGACGTCTGGTATCGTCTGCTCGATCTCGGGTTTCGCATTCCGGCGGCCGGGGGTACGGATGCCATGGCGAACTTCGCGTCCTTGCGCGGGCCGGTCGGCATGAACCGCGTATTCGCGAGAATCCCGGATGGCGCGACGACACCGGCAGGATTTCTCGAGGCCCTGAAGGGCGGGCGAACCTTCGCGACCAACGGGCCGCTGCTGGGTCTCACGCTCGGGACGGCCGAGCTTGGAGATACGTTGCAGTTCGCCTCGGCGCCGCGTTCCTTGCCTTACGTGGCGCGCCTGGACTCGATCGTGACGGTCGACCATCTGGATCTCGTCTGCAATGGGCGCGTCGCCGCCGCTCTCGTCAAGGGCAAGCCGATCGATCACGGCGAGTTCCGCGGCACGCTCGCACCGCGGACGAGCGGTTGGTGCGTCCTGCGCGCATCGTCGGACGCCGCGCGCTATCCTGTGCTCGACAATTACGTTTACGCAAGCACGAGTCCGATCTACGTGCAGATCGCGGGCCGGCGCGCGAATTCACCGGAGGACGCGCGCTACTTCGCAGCCTGGATCGATCGAATCACGGAGTCGACCGCGGCCTATCCGGACTGGAACACGGCGGCCGAAAAGGCCGGCGTGCTGGAGCGCTTGCAGCGCGCGAAATTGGTTTTCACGTCCTTGGAGTGAGCGCATGAATCTACCCAGCCCCGTGGAGGCAACCGAGATCGAGGCAGCCGAAGTCGAGGCAGCTCCGGGTGCGGCGCCGGACGCGCCGCGGCGCGGACAATTGCGCCGCGCCGACAAGATCATGACCAGCGAGGAGATCGATGCGTTTCTCGCGGGGGCCTTTTGCGGGCGCACGGCCACCATCGGCGCCGACGGCTATCCGTACGTCGTGCCGAATCTATTCGTCTGGGCGCGCGGCCTGGTCTATCTGCACACCGCCAAGCTCGAGGGTCATTTCCTCGCGAACGTCCGACACTGCGACCGCGCGAGTTTCGAGATCGACGAGGCGGGCGAGGTATGGGCTTACGGACCGGTCGAATGCGACACGACGATCTCCTACCGCTCCGTGATTCTGTTCGGCCGGATTCGCGAGATCGACGCGGCGGCCGAGAAGATGGAGTTTTACTCTCGGTTCATGCGCAAGTACGCACCGACGGACTCCTGGGGCCGAGAGGTGGGTTCCTTTCCGCGCATGCACAAGACGATCGTCTATGCGATCACGCCGGAGGCGGTCACCGGCAAGCAAGGACCCTTGCCCCCGCTTGCTGAGCGCTGGCCGCACAAGCGCGCGCCGGCCGTCGCGGTGCCCGATGCTTCCGCCGGAGTGCCGTCGACGTGAGTCAGCGCTTGCTCGTGTACCAGGCGCTCTGGGCCATGGACCGCCTCGTCACGCCCGAGGCATCGCTCACGGAGAAATTCGATCGCGTTTGCGCGGCCGGATTCGACGGCATGGCCATCGATTTGGGCGCCCTCACCTTGGGCGAGGCCGAAGCGACCGTGCCGCACTTCGAGCGCACGGGGTTGTTGGGCGGCTTGACCGCCTTTCCCCAGTCGGTCGAAGACCTGCGGCCGGCGCTTGCGCTCGCGCACCGGATCGGCGCGCCCTTCGTCGTCGTGATCGGCCAGGACATGCCCGTGAAGCTCGAGGACATGATTCCGCGCATCGAGGGCTGGCTCGAGGTCGCGGCGGACGCCGACATGCCGATCCAGTTCGAGACCCATCGGAATTGCATCACGAACGATTTATACACGACGGTCCAGTTGCTCGAGGCCGTGCCTGCGATGCGCCTTGCCGCCGATCTGTCCCACTACGTCGTCGATCGCGAGATGCCGTGTCCGCCGACTCCGGCGCTGCAGGCGCTCGTGAGCCGTGTGCTCGCGCGCTCGGATTCCTTCCAGGGCCGTGTCGCGGCGCGCGGCCAGATCCAGATCGCGCTCGATTTTCCCCGAAACGCCAAATGGGTCGCCTTGTTTCGCGAGTGGTGGCGCGAGGGATTCGTCTCTTGGCGCGCGCGCCATGCCGGCAGCGAGGCGGCGCTCGTGTTTCTGAGCGAACTCGGACCGCCGGACTATGCGATCACCGACCGGGACGGGCGCGAGCTGTCGGACCGCTGGAACGAGGCGCTGCAGCTCGCCGAGTGGGCGCGGGAGACGTGGCTCGCGACGGCGCCGTGAGTAAAGCCTTCCGCGACAAGTGACCCCGCCTTTGATTCAGATTATCGGCAACATGAAGCCCCATGGAGAAACACGATGGAACACGACGTAACCGGCGCCCGCCTTGCAAGGCCGGACATTGCTGCGCTCATTGCTGCCGAAGACGACGCGTGGAACCGCGGTGATGCACAGGGTTTCGCCGACAAGGCCTTGCCGGACGTCGTTTTCACCAATGTCATCGGCATGTTTTCCGTCGGGAGAGCTCCTTTTATCGCCCAGCACGAACACATCTTCGCAACAATCTACAGGGGTAGCGTTCTTCATCAGACAATTCAGCACATTACCCTGCTGAGCCCGGACATTGCCATCGTCGACACTCTCTGTACCGTAACGGGGGCCAGCCATGCCCCGCCCGGCATAGAGCTGATTGACGGTGCGATCCGAAGATAGCCTTGAGCCGGGGTAGTGCTCGACTCTGGTCTCGACCGCACGATGCGGAGCGGTCACGCCACGGCCGGCACGAGCCGCAGCAAGGTGATCTCCGACGGCGAACCGAAACGGTTCGGCGGACCCCAATAGCCGGTGCCGCGGCTCACATAAACCCACAAGTCCCCGAGCCGCTCGAGTCCCGCGGTGAAGGGCTGAAAGTAGCGCACGAAGAATGTCCAGGGCCAGAACTGGCCGCCGTGCGTATGGCCCGAGATCTGCAGGTCGAAGCCCGCCGCGGCGGCTGCTCGTGCGGAACTCGGTTGGTGCGCGAGCAGTATCCGCGGTGAGGCGCCGACCGGAGCTCCGATCAGCGCGGCCGCGGGATCGCTGCGCTCGGCGGGGTCGAAGTGGTGGGCACCATAATCCGTGACTCCGGCGAGCAGCAGCCGGGCGCCATCGCGGGTGAGAATCACGTGTTCGTTCTTGAGCACTCGCAGGCCGAGCCGCGCGATTTCGCGCGACCAGGCGCGCTCGCCGGAGTAATACTCGTGGTTGCCCGTCACGAAGTAGACGCCGGACGGCGCCGCGAGGCCCGCGAGCGGCGCGGTATGCGGCGCCAATTCCTGCACCGTGCCGTCGACGAGATCTCCGGTCACGGCGATCACGTCGGCCTTCAGGGCATTCACGCGCGTGACGATCCGCTCGACGAAACCGCGTTTGATCGTCGGCCCGACGTGCAGGTCGCTGATCTGGGCGATCGTGAACCCCGCGAACGCCGCGGGCAGATCGGCAATGGACACGTCGACGCGCACGAGCCGCGGCCGCCGCGCGAAGAGCAGTCCGATCAGCGTGACCGCGATCGCGAGACCGAGAACCCACCTGGCCGAGTCCGTCGCGAGCATCGGGTTGGACGCGAACGCCGCGCCGATCGAGTGGGGCGCCGCATGTGCGCCCCGCGCGAGGAGATAGGCGAATGCCAGCAGCAGATCGCGCAGCAGCGTCAGCACGAATACCGTCGAGAAAAAGCCCATCGCGAGGAGCCCGGTCCACGCGACGAAGTCTGCCAAACGCCGGTTCTCGATGCCGCGTGGCCGGACCGAGCGCAGGATCAGCACGCACACCGCGACCAGCAAGGCGCTGCCGACCACGTATCCCGCCGGTCCACCCATGAGCGCGGGCACGAGCCGCAAGCCGATGTAGCCCGGCAGAGAGACCAGCAGCCACAGCGGATTCAGGAACCGACGACGGACGGACATGATCGACGCCTAGCGGCGCGTGCCTTCCGGCGTCGCAGGCTCCCGACCGTCGGCGATGAACCGGTCGATGCGCTCATCCAGCACCGGCAGCGGTACGGAGCCCAAGCCGAGCACGGCGTCGTGAAACGCCTTCAAGTCGAACTTGGAGCCGAGCGCCTGTTCCGCGCGCGCGCGCTGCGCCTTGATCTCCAGCATGCCGAGTTCGTAGGAGAGCGCCTGTCCCGGCCAGCCGATGTAGCGATCGACCTCGGTTTCGATCTCGTGCTCGCTGAGCGCGGTGTTGTCGCGCAGGTAGGCCTGCGCCGCCTCGCGCGTCCAGTTCAGATGGTGGATGCCTGTGTCGACGACGAGCCGGCACGCACGCCACATCTGGTAGCTCAAATAGCCGAAATGTTCGTACGGCGTCTCATAAAGGCCCATCTCGACGCCGAGAAACTCCGCATAGAGCGCCCAGCCTTCGCCGAACGCAGAGATATAGGTAAAACGCCGGAAGTTCGGCAAGCCCTCGTGCTCTGCGGCGAGCGACATCTGCAATGAGTGTCCCGGCGAAGACTCGTGCAGCGTGAGGGCAGGCAGCGAGTAGAGCGAGCGTGACGGCAAATCAAAGGTGTTCACGTAATAGGTATCCTTGCCGCCGCGTCCGGCAGTGTAGAACGGCGCGAGATCCGGCGCGACCGGCTCGATACCGAAACGATTGCGGGGCAGCACGCCGATGAAGCGGCCGATTTTGCCGTCGACGCGCTTTGCGATCCACGCGGCCCGCATCAGGAGCTCATCGGCCGACTTGGCGTGGAATTGGGGGTCGGTCCGCAGGAATTCAAGGAACTCGGGAAAACTGCCTTTGAAGCCGCTGTCCTCCATCGTGCGGCGCATTTCCTCGCGCAAGCGCGCCACCTCGCCGAGCCCCGTCGCATGGATGCTGTCGGGATCCGTGCTCAGCGTCGTGAACTCGAGGATCCGCGAGCGGTAATATGCCTCCCCGTCCGGCAGCGCCGACGCGCCCAGGGTCGTGCGTGACTTCGGCACATAGTCTTCGCGCATGAAGGCGAGCAGCTTTGCGTAAGCCGGTATGACCGACGCGTGGATGAGCCGCAAGCCTTCTGCCTGCAACTCGGCCCGGGTCGCGGCGGGAATGCTCGGAGGCATGTGGAGGAACGGCGTGTACAAGAGATTCCGCTCATCGTCCGCGAGGACGACGTCGGCAATCGATTGGTCGCGGCCTGTGAGCGTGACGCGCGGCACGCTGAAGCCGCGTGCGAGCCCTTGGCGCATGTTGGCCGTCTGCTCGGCGAAGTAGCGCGGGATGTCGGCGAGGAGGCCGAGGTAGCGACGGTAGCTCTCCACGGCGACGAATGGTTCTCGGGCCGTGAAGCCGATGTTGGTCCAAAAGGCCGAGTCGCTGTTGAACGGCATCTGCCAGGTTTTCCAGCGTTGATTCGCGAGCAGCACGTCGATCTGGGCGCAATACACTTCATAGTCGACGCGATCCGCCGCGCCGAGTGCGCTCGGGTCGATCGCATCCAAGTCCTTGCGCACGAGCGACCAATAGCGTTCGCGCATCGCCTGGCTCGCGGGATCGACGCGCGGCAGATGATCGGCGGGCTTGTTCGCGCGGTTCTCGTCATCCTCGCCGACGAACTCGGCCTCGCGCCAAGCCCATTCGCGCGTGTAGAGCGCGCGAAAGCGTTCCGCGGCAGAGGCCGATGCCGCACCGGCGGATGCGGTGCCGGCTGGTTCTTCCGCGGGCTGCGCGGCCGCAAGTGCGCCGAAGGTCGCGAGCAACAGCGCTGCGGTGCCCGCCAGGGTCCACGCGCGGATGACGCGAGTCGGCTCGCCGCCCGCGTGGGAATCGATGACCTCGAGGTTCTGCATCCGGACTATCTTATCGCGTCGCTCTCACGCACCGGTTTGCCCTGTGCATAGAGAGCACCCCATGTTCATGATTTTAGAGAGGAAGTCCAGGGATCGGCAAGCATGCGCTGGGGGGCGAGAAGGCGCTCTCCAGCGTAAGCTTCGACCGCGACCGCAGCGTCGAGCCAGGGCGCCTTTGCTACACTCCGCCGCGCCGCGCCCACCGCGCGGATTGCCTGCTGGAGGCTCATGATTTCCCCGTTCCGGCGGCGCCTTGCCGCTCTGATGCTGACGTCGCTCGCCGGTTCGTCGGCCGGGTCGGCCGCTGCGCCGACGGCGACGAACTCTGCTGCCGGGAGGATCGTCGTCCAGCACCTGTCCCATGGTCGTTTCCAGGGTTTCCCGGTCTTTTCGCCGGTGTCTGCGCCGACGAGCGTCGTGCTGCTCCTCTCCGGCGCCGTTCACTGGGATGTCACGATCACGGCGCTCGCGCAGCAATTCGCCGAGCATGGTGCGCTCGTGATCGGTATCGACCAGCCGAAGCTCCGCGCCACGTTGCAGCAGGATCCCTCCGACTGTGTCTTGCCGGATGGAGATCTCGAAAACCTCAGCCACTTCGTCCAGGCCTACCTGCACCTGTCGACCTATTTCACGCCGCTGCTCGTGGGCGAAGGGACGGGCGGAGCGCTGGCCTATGCCCTCTCGGCGCAGGCTCCGAGGAACACGTTTGGTGGCGCCCTGAGTCTCGGCTTCTGTCCCGAGCTCGACCTCGATAAGCCACTTTGCGACAAGAATACTGCGCTGCGTCTCGGGACCCGCCACCGGGGTCGCTTTGAGTTGCTGCCCTCGATGCCGCCCGCCGCGTGGACGGTGATTGCGGACTCCCGCGGCGCGCCTTGTCCCCTCGAGGCGACGCGCCGCTTCGTGAGCGCGACGCCGGGTGCGACGCTCATGACCTCCAGCACGACCTCGAGTCCGAAAAGCGGCGGCGCACCAAGTCACGATCACGGCCACCGTGACCCGCGCGCCGTCTGGGGCCCCGAAGTCGAACGGAGCTTCAACCAATTGGTGGCGGGTCTGCAGCGAACCGACGTTCCCTTGGCGCCGGCGGCCTTGGGGGACCTGCCGGTGGTCGAGGTCGCGGCAGCCGGCGCCGCAGCGGCCCGGCACGGGGATGTCTTCGTGATCATGATGTCCGGGGACGGCGGTTGGGCGGGCATCGATCAAGGTGTGGCCGCCGCATTCTCGGCCGCCGGTGTGCCGGTCGTGGGCCTTGACTCGCTGCGCTACTACTGGACGGCTCGCACGCCGACGGGACTCGCCGCCGACACGGACCGCTTGATTCGCTATTACCGAACGCACTTCGGGCGCCCGCGGGTCTTGTTGGTCGGTTATTCTCAAGGCGCGGACACGCTGCCGTTCGCGGTAAACCGCTTGCCGACCGCCACGCGGGCAAAGGTGGCCCTGGTGGCGCTGCTCGGCGTCTCCGCGCATGCGCTGTTCGAGTTTCACCTGACGAGTTGGGTGGCGGACGATCAGTCGGGACCCGAGACCGTGCCCGAAATAAGGCAAATGCCGCCGACGCCGGTGCTCTGTGTCTATGGCGCCGAGGAGGCCGATTCGCCGTGCCCTGGGCTCGATCGGGCGCGCATCGCGGTCGTCGAACTCAAGGGCGGACACCATTTCGACGGCGACTATGGCGCCCTCGCGGCGCGCATACTGGCCGCTGTGCCGCCGGCGACGCCCATGCCGTAAATCCCGTATCTTGAGTCTTTTTTCGACAGGCGGGGCACGTCGTGTCAGAATCCGCGCCCTGTTTCGCTTTATGGACGTCTGTTATGCCCCGTACCACCCCGCTTTCCGATATCCGCAATATCGGCATCATCGCTCACGTCGACGCCGGCAAGACGACGACGACCGAGCGCATTCTTTATTACACGGGTCGCAAGCACACGATCATCGACATCCATGATACTAAGGACCTCAAGACCTCGACGACGACCGATTACCTGGAACAGGAACAGAAGCGCGGCATCACGATCCAAAGCGCCGCCGTGTCGGCGTTCTGGCGCGACAAGAAGATCAATCTGATCGACACGCCGGGACATGTGGACTTCACGATCGAGGTCAACCGCAGCTTGCGCGTGCTCGACGGCGCGGTCGTGGTGTTCGACGGCGTCGCGGGCGTCGAACCCCAGTCGGAGACGAACTGGCGTCTCGCCGACAATTACGGCGTGCCGCGCATTTGCTACGTCAACAAGATGGACCGCAGCGGCGCGAATTTCCTGCGCTGCGTGGACATGATCAAGAAGCGCCTCGGTGCCCGCCCGTTGCCGATCCAGATCCCGATCGGTTCGGAGGACAACTTCAAGGGCATGGTCGACCTCGTCGAAATGAAAGCCCTCGTCTGGGATTCGGACGACAAGGATGCCGAGTGGCAGGTGCTCGAATACACCCCGGATCTCGCCGACAAGCTCGGCATCACCGTGCCGTCCGATCGCGCCCTGCTCGCGAGTGTGCCGCAGTGGCGCACCGAACTCGTCGACACCTGCCTCGAGCAGGACGACGCAGCCATGGAAGCCTATTTGACCGACGGTACCGTGCCCTCGGGCGACGTGCTGCGCAAGGCGCTGCGCAAGGGCACGCTCAACTCGGCGTTCACGCCGGTCCTGTGCGGGTCCTCGTACAAGAACAAGGGCGTGCAGCAGGTCCTCGACGCCGTCGTCGACATCCTGCCGGCGCCGACCGATGTCGCCTCGATCAAGACCGTCGATGCCGACGGCGAGGTGATCGGCGAGCGCAAGTGCTCCGACGAAGAACCATTCTCCGCTCTCGCCTTCAAGGTCATCAACGACGCCTATGGCGCGCTCACGTTCATTCGCGTCTACTCCGGCGTGCTCACGAAGGGCGCATCGGTGCAAAATTCGACGCGCGGCAAGCGCGAGAAGATCGGCCGCATGGTCGAAATGTTCGCCAAGGAGGCCAATCCGGTCGAAGAGGCGCGCGCCGGCGACATCATCGCGCTCGTGTCGCTCGCCGACACCGAGACCGGCGATACGCTCTGCGATTCGGCCGACCCCGTCGTACTCGAACGCATGCGTTTCCCGGACCCCGTGATCAGTGTTTCGGTGAAATCGAAGAACAAGGCCGAGCAGGAAAAATTCAACGCGGCCCTCGGCAAGATGGTCCGCGCCGACCCATCGCTGCACTTGGAGACCGACCGGGAGACCGGCCAGACGATCCTCCGCGGCATGGGCGAATTGCACCTCGAAGTGACGCTCGATCGCATGCGCACGGAATTCGGCGTCGAAGGCACCATGGGTGAACCGCAGGTCGCTTACCGCGAGACCTTCACGAAGAAGCTCACCGAGCAATACATCCACAAGAAGCAGACCGGCGGTTCCGGTCAGTTCGCCGAAGTGTGGATCGTGTTCGAACCCCTCGAGCGCGGCGCGGGCTACGAGTTCGTCGACAAGACCGTGGGCGGCTCCGTGCCGCGAGAGTTCGTACCCTCGGTCGACAAGGGCCTGAAGATTCAGAAGGAGGATGGCGTACTCGCCGGGTATCCGACCGTGGACTTTCGCGCGACGCTCATCGACGGGAGCTACCACGACGTCGACTCGAATGCGCTGACCTTCGAAATCGCCTCCAAGGCCTGTTTCCGCGAGGGAATTCGCAAGGCCGGCCCGATCCTGCTCGAACCCGTCATGAAGGTCGAGACGGTCACGCCGGGCGACTATCTCGGCGACGTGATCGGCGACATCAACCGTCGCCGCGGCCAAATCCTCGATCAGCTCGAGCGGGGCGCGAACATCGCGGTCGTCGCGACCGTGCCGCTCTCCGAGATGTTCGGCTACATCGGGCACCTGCGCGGCATGACGAGCGGCCGCGCCTCGTACACGATGGAGTTCTCGCACTACGATCCCGTGCCCCGCAACGTCGCCGACGAAGTCATCGCGGAGAAGGGCAAGGCGAAGGCCGCCACGGCCTGAGGCGAAGCGGACGGGCTCTTATGCCTGGGTCCGGCCGCGAAGAGTCCGCAGCATGAGCGCGAGCAAAGTCAAGGGCGGCGAGGAGCGCGGCTGGATCATCCCGATCGGCGGCGCCGAGGAGAAGGAGAATTCGCCCCAGATCCTGCGGCGCTTCGTTGAACTCGCGGGTGGCGATGCCGCCGACATCGTGGTGATTCCCA
>Ga0302157_10006337_pt1 | contig 12265 bp, 12 predicted proteins | sample I_Bog_N3_3_FD_193502 | JGI IMG/M metagenome (GOLD analysis project Ga0302157, IMG submission 193502) | Peat permafrost microbial communities from Stordalen Mire near Abisko, Sweden - I_Bog_N3_3 | ecosystem: Environmental > Terrestrial > Soil > Wetlands > Peat | place: Sweden: Abisko, Stordalen...
CGCGTCGCTGACCCGGGCTTCAACGTTGCGCAAGCCGGCCTTGTGCATGAGCACAGGCGTCTTCATGCCGATGTTGTAGTCGACGCCCGTGCGGCGCCTCACGTCCGCATTCATCGCCTGAAAAAGACCAAGGGGCGTATGATCCTGTTCGTCGGTCTCATGCACGTGGAGCAAGGCGTTGATGGCGTTTCGGCTGGCGTCGCAGGCGATCACCAGTCCGCCGTGGCGCGTTACGCGGATCATCTCGGCCAGGGCCTTCTGGGCGTCCTGCAGGTGCATCAGCAGGGTGTGGGCGAAGGCCACGTCGAACTGATCATCGCCGAAGGGGGCCAGGGTCGCATCGCCAAGAACGAAGCGGGCCTGACCGGGCGGCTGCCGGGCGAACAGCGTCCGCCCCGTTTCCAGCAAGGGCGCGGACCGGTCGAGCCCGGTGTAGTCGCCGCCGCTGGCCAGCATCGGCATCAGGAAGAGTCCAGCCCAGCCGTACCCGCAGCCGAAGTCCACCACGCTGCGGGGCCGATCGTCCAGCCGCCACACATCGCGCACCAGGAAGCGCCAATAGTCTTCGTTATGGTAGAGCGGGCGGGTGGCGCTCAGCAGAGCGGACCTGTCGTCCCAGTGGGTCATCGCCGCGGCTCCGCTGAAGGGCGTGACCAACAGAAACCCCGCGCCGAGGCCGTCGTCCAGAGCGCCCGTCGATGGAGCATTTGACCCGCGCGGCGCCAAGCATTGAGTTTCGACCCATTGCGAAGACGGCTAGGACAAAGGCTCGCAATGCGCGGGGAAGCGGAATGGGGAGCTACGCGGGACAGCCGGCGAGGCCGTGGGAGGTGCTGCTCCTTGGGGGACCATCCGGGGCGGGAAAGACCTCGGTGAGCTATCGGCTGGCCAACTGGTTCGGGATCGGGATCACGGAGATCGACGACTTCCAGGCTCTCCTCGAACGGATGACCAGCCCCGAACAACAGCCGGCGATCCACTTCTTCGCCTCGCACCCTGCCCCGAACGAGCTCCCGGCGAGCGAGATCATGGACGGGTTGCTCGCGCTCGGCCGGGCCATGTCGCCCGGTCTGGAAGCCGTGATCGCCAACCACCTGGAAACCTCGACGCCCGTGGTGCTGGAGGGAGATTTCATTCTGCCGGCGCTGGCGGCCCAGGCGAGCTTCGCCGGCCAGCCGAATGGCGGAAGGGTTCGCGCGGTCTTCCTGCATGAAACCGATGAGGCGCAGCTGGCGGCGAACTTCCTGTCGCGCGAGCTGCGGGCCGGGCCTCAGGTGGGGCGTGCGCGGGTGAGCTGGTTGCACGGCCAGTGGCTTGCGCAGGAGGCGAAGGCGCTTGGCTTGCCGGTGGTTCCAGCGCGGCCCTGGGCGACGACCTTTGAGCGCGTGGTCGCCGCGGTGTCGTGATCTTCGAGACGCTGCGTCCAAATGGCAGTCGCAGGCCAGCGGCGCTTACTTAGGCTTGGGCTGCCAGAGCTCGATCTTCGTGCCATCGGGATCCATGATCCAGGCGAAGTCGCCGCTCGGGTCGGAGTCATCGCGCTTGATCACCGCGACGCCCTTGGACTTCAGCCTGGCGAGGAAGGCGGTGAGATCGTCGACGGCGAAGTCGATCATGAACTCGCGCTTCGAGGGGGCCATATAGTCGGCCGATGCCGGAAAGGCGGCCCAGACAGCCACGGGCGGGTGTCCCGGCGCATCATAGGCGAGCTTGGCGCCGCCCCAGCGTTCCAGCGGTATGCCGAGCACATCGCGATACCAGGCCGCCAGGGCTTTTGGGTCCTTGCTCTGGACGAAGACGCCGCCCAAGCCTGTGATGCGCCCGACGGGCTCGGCGCGCAGGTCCAGGGGCAAGAGGAAGCTGGCCAGCCCCAGGGTGAGCCACAACGCCCGCGTCATTCGCATATTGTCGCTCCGTCTCGAACCGAAGGGCTTTGACGCTAGCGCGCGGGGGCGGCCGGGTCGATAAGGCAAGACCGCCTGAACGGTATCTCTTGACGGGACCAAGCGGTCTCGCGACCGTCGACGGGTAGCCACGGAGCCTTAGGCATGGACGGCGCACGCGCGCGACAACGCCGCGAGAACGACCGACCGACGACGCGGCGGACCTTCCGCCGCGCGGCGCTGGCGCTTTGCCTTGCCGCCGGCCTGGTCACCGGCTGCGCCGCGCCCCATCGCGAACCGGCGCTGACCATAGCTCAGTCGGACCAGACCCTGGTGCTGGGCCTGCCCAACGCCCGCTTCATGGCCGCCGACGCCCCGGCGCTGCAGAAGGAGTTCGTCGACGCCGCCAGCCGGGAGATCGAGGCGCGCCGACAGGCCGGTCTCACAGGTCCACTGCCGCCGGCGCGGCTGCTGGCGATCTCCGGCGGAGGCGATGACGGGGCGTTTGGCGCCGGGCTCCTGGTGGGGTGGACCGCCCATGGCGACCGGCCGGAGTTCAAGGGCGTCACCGGGATCAGCACCGGGGCGCTCAGCGCGCCCTTCGCCTTCCTGGGAGCGGACTATGACCCGCAGCTTCAGGCGGTCTACACCGAGAGCACCGCACGCAACATCTTTCGGCCGCGCTGGCCCCTGGCGGCTTTGCTGGAAGACGCCATGGGCGACACCGCGCCCCTGCGAACCATGGTCTCGCGCCTGCTCGACGATAGGATGGTCGCCCGGATCGCCGAGGAATACCGCAAGGGCCGGCTGCTCCTGATCATGACCACCAACCTCGACGCCGGCCAGCCCTGCATCTGGAACGTCGGCGCAATCGCCGCCAGCGGCAAACCGGGCGCGCGGGACCTGATCATCCAGATCCTCATGGCCTCCTCGGCGATCCCAGCGGTGTTTCCTCCGGTGATGATCGATCTGGACGTGGATGGCGAGCACCGCCAGGAGATGCACGTGGATGGCGGCGTGTTCGCCCAGGCATTTCTCTATCCGCCCTCAATGGACGTGGCCCAGACAGAGAAAATCGCCGGCACGGCCGGGCGTCAGCGCGACGCCTACATCATCCGCAACGGCCGGCTGCTATCGGCCGCGGCGAATGTCCAGCGGCGCACCCTGCCTATCGCAGAGCGATCTGTCTCGCTGATGATCGCGTCAAGCGGCGTCAACGATCTGATCCGCATCTATGCGACCACGCAACGCGACCATGTGGGCTACCACATCGCCTACATCGGTGACGATTTCACCCAGCCCTACAAGGGCCCGTTCGACCAAGCCTATATGCGATCGCTCTTCCAGTACGGCTTCGAACGCGGCCGCGCCGGCGTAGAATGGCAGGATCACCCGCCCGGCTGGCAATAGCGCCGATCAGGGCGCCTTCCGCTGTCCCGGATCATAGAAGAACGTTTCTTCGGCAATCCTGTCGCCGCGCCATGTCTGCCAAGCGACTTCCTCCTGCATCAACCGGCCCCCGTCCTTCAGCTGAAACGTGAATCGCCAGCGGATCGCCACGCGATCACCGTCGATCAGAGGGCCGCCCAGAAGCTCGGTCTCAACGCTCGTGCAACGATCGAGCACCGCCGCCTCCTGGGCCATGAGCGCTTCGCGGCCGCCGGCGCGCGGCGCGGCCTGGTTCTCCTGCATCCAGGCATCGTCGTGATACCAGTCGCGGATGGCGCCGACATGGTCGCCGGCGAGAACCTGGACCACGAAGGCCTTAACGGTCGCTTGGGCGGGCATGCTGTCAGACTAGCAAGGCGCCCGGGCCGGGCGAAAGCCTTTCGACGCGCGTGGCGCAAGGGGGAGATATGAACCGCGCGTGCACCGACTCCATGCGGCCGCAGATGGCCATGGATCGCCGCTCGACGTTTCTCGAGGCGCCATGCAAAATCATGAAAAAGATCGACTCGACCGGCTCGGCTATCACGCAGAACATGCGGTGAGCGGCGAGCGAGGAGCTTCATGACCTACTGCCTTGGGATCCTCCTGCCGTCGGGCCTCGTATTGGCGTCCGACTCGCGCTCGAACGCCGGCGTCGACCAGGTCCAGACGGTCCGGAAACTGGCATTGTTCACGCAGCCGCAGAGCCGGGTGATCGCTGTACTGTCGCAGGGAAACCTCGCCACCACCCAGGCGGTTGTGACGAGGCTCCGACAGGCGGAAGGCGGGGGCGACGCGACTGCGGATCTCCACCAGGCCAAAACCCTGTTCGACGCGGCGACAATAGTAGGCGAAACCTTGCGAACCGTGATCCACCACGATGGCCGGTTTGTTGAGCCCTACGGCAGCGCGGACGCGAGCTTTCTGCTGGGCGGGCAGATCAAGGGCGAGCCGCACCGCCTGTTCCAGATCTATACGGCGGGGAATTTCGTCGAGGCCACCAGCCGGTCGGACTTCCTGCAGATCGGCGAGACCAAATACGGCAAGCCGATTCTGGACCGGGCCCTGACCCCGCAAAGCACCCTGGACCACGCGACGAAGCTCGCCCTGCTTTCCTTTGACGCCACCATGAGGAGCAATTTGTCGGTCGGGCCGCCCATCGATCTTCTGAGGTACACGGCCGACAGCTTCACGGCGGCGAACCTCGGCGCCCTGGAGGATCGCAACCCCTACTGGCGCACGCTGCGGAAGCGCTACAGCGAAGGCCTGATCTCGCTGGTAAACCGGCTGCCTGCGCCACCCGAAGAGTGGGTTTCATAGGGCGGCGACGATACGAGGAGAGGCGGGGGTGCTCTAGAGCCTGATCCCTTTACACGGAACAGATGTGAAGGGATCAGGCGCTAAATTTTTGATTCTAGAGGATGATTCAGACTTTAGGCGGTTCCGTCTAAAGTCATCGTGCCCTAGGAGAAACGGCGGGCCAGATTGGCGAGGCCCGCGTCTATGAGCGGGTCAGCCTTGGCGCCGGCGATGCGGGCGGCGAGGACCGCTTCGGCGGCTTCAGCGGCAAGATCGGCGGCGGCGGCGCGTACGTCATTGGCCGCCTGGGCCTCGGCGATGGCGATCTTGCGCTCGGCGAGATCGGCGCGGCGTTTGATGTCTTCCTCAAGCTTGATGGCCGCGTCCTTGCGCAGGCGCTCGGCGTCGGCCTCGGCGGCCTTGAGCATCTCGGCGCCCAGGCGCTCTGTGTCCTCACGCTGGATCTTGATCTGGTCCAGCAGAGTCTGGGCCTCGGCGCGAAGCTGCACGGCTTCGTCAAGCTGGGCCTGCACCTTGCGGCCCACATCATCCAGCGCCTTGCCGATCATGCCATGGGCGTTGATCCGCCACAGCAGGACGAAGAAACAGATCAGCGCGACAAACGCCCAGAAGTGGGCGTCCATCGGATTGGTGAAGACCGAAACGACTTCCGACATGGCGGTCTCCTAGGCCTGACCGGCCAGGGCGCGTTCGACCTCGGCGCCGCTGGCGGGCGCGCCGGTAAGACGCTCGACCATGGCCTGGGCGGTGTCGATCGCGATCGTGCGGACATGGCCCATGGCTTCGCCGCGGGCGGTGGCGATGCGCGCCTCGGCGGCGGCCAGAATGTCCGCCAGCTTGGCGTCCTCCTCGGCCTGACGCGCGGCGGCGGCGGCCTTGGCCGCCTCCTTGGCGTCCGAGGCGACCTTGTGGGCGCGATTTCGCGCGGCGGTCATCTCCTCGGCGGCCGCGGCGGCCTCGGCTTCCGCCTCGTCACGCAGCTTGCGCGCGTCGCCGATATCACCGGCGATCCGGTCCTCCCGAACATCGATCCCGCCGCCGATGCGCGGGATGAACACCTTGGCGAACAGGAAATAGAGAACGCCGAAGATGACGAGCGCCCACACGATCTGGCCCGGCCATTGGGCCAGGTCAAACTGCGGCAGGCCGCTGTGATGCGCGGCCTCGGGCGGGGGGGTCGGAACTGCCATGGAGCGCCTAGCTGAAGAGGATGAGCAAGCCCATCACGAGACCGAACAGGCCCATGGTTTCGGCCAGAGCCATGCCGAGGAACAGATAGGTGCGCTCACCGGCGGCTGCGGCCGGGTTGCGGATGGCGGCTTGCAGGTAGTTGCCGAACAGAATGCCGAGGCCGGCGCCGGCGCCGATAAGGCCGGTCATGGCCAGACCCGCGCCGATGTACTTGGCTGCTTGAGCGTCCATTTCTTGGGTATTCCTTTTTGGATAGTGAGGGTTAGTGGCCGTGATCGAGGTTCACGACCTCGTTGAGGTAAACGCAGGTGAGGGCGGCCCAGACGAAGGCCTGGATGACAGCGATGACGAAATCCAGCGCCGTCAGCGCCACCACCATCAGGAACGACAGGCCCGAACCCAGGAGCCCGAAGTTGTTGAGGCCGAGACCATGCAGGCCCCAGGCGCCCAACCCGATGATGAAGCTGGCGAAGATGTAGACCACCACGTGGCCGCCCAGCATGTTGCCGAAGAGCCGCAGCGCCAGGGTGAACGGGCGGATCAGGAATGAGATCAGTTCGATGGGAAGAAGAAAGGCGCTCATGGCCGGGTGCATGCCCGAGGGCCAGAACAGCTTGAAAAAGCCCAGTCCGTTGCGCGCGAACCCCACCACCAGGACGGTGGCGAAGGTCATCACCGCCAGGGTGCCCGTGATCGCCAGCTGCGAGGTCACCGTGAAGCCCGCCGGCGCAAGGCCGATGAGATTGAGAGTGGCGATCAGCAGGAACAGGGTGAAGATGAAGGGCAGGAACGGCCGGCCCCGGTCGCCGATGATGCCGCCGGTGAGAACGGTGTCAACCATGCCGTACATCATCTCCGCCAGGGCCTGCATGCGGCCGGGCACCAGATCGCGCCGCGCGGCGACCAGGAAAAAGCCGGAGATCAGGACCACGGCGATGAGCATGAACAGCACGGAATTGCTGATCGACAGGTCGAGCATGCCCAGTCCGGGGATCGGAATGGGCGGCAGGGGCACGATCTTGTGCACCAGGAACTGTTCCATCGGCTGGATAGCCATCAGTCGATCAAATCCCTCAGCACGCGCTCATTCATCATCGTCATCCTCGTCCGCCGCGACCGGCGTCGCCACCGGCTTCGCAGCCTTCGCGCTCAGCCTCGAGGCGGTTCGGACCGTCGCATAAATCGACAACCCCGACCCGATCAACAGGCCGCCCACCACGCCTATCGGGCTGGTGTGGGCGAAGTGATCGAGCAGCCATCCAAGGCCGACGCCCCCAAAGACCCCCCCAAGCATCTGGCCCAGAAGCCGATAGCCATCGCCCGAGGAATCCACCATTCCCAGAGAGGCGGGTTTCGCCGCTCGGGCCGCCTCAAACGCCGCCAGCTGTTTGTCGAGGCGCTTGAGGCCCCCGTGGCTGGAGTCGTCCGGCTCTGACATGGACGCGAGGTCTTTCAACCGACCCCGGCGCCCAAACCTCGGCCCGGCCAGGTCGCGGCGGAACCTATAGAGGCGCATGCGGCGCGTCAAGACTGGGGAACAAGTCCCTAAGCCATTGTTTTATTGATTTTTTTAAACTATGGCCGGGGTTGTGTCAAACCGCGCCGGTGGTTCCGGCATAGAGGAAGGCGCCCTCGCGCATCAGATAGACGATCTCGTCGCGATCCGGGTCCGGCACGGCGAAGCACCCCTGGCTCCAGCCGACCGGGATTTCCGCCCGGGCGCGGGTCGCGTCCACATAGGACGCCGAGTGGATCACGATGTCGCGCCGCTCGGCATTGTCGTTTGTGGGATCGAGGCCGCGAATGCGCAGCGACGGACCGTGTCGACCGAGATAGCGCGCACCGGTGACGAAGGCGCCCAGGCATGAGGCCTCAGAACCGGGCGCATTGCTGAAATGGGTCGGCGTTGGGGATGGAACCGCAGCAGGGTCGGAGCCGCGCCCATGCGCGACCAGAGTCGAGCGAAGCACCCGGCCGCCATCGGCGCTCATGATGAAGAACCGTGGCTCAAAGGACGGCAGGCTAAAATCCACCACGCCGAACAGGCCGGTTTGACGAAGGCGAAAACGCTGCTGATTGAACGCTGCGAGAGCGGCGGTCATCACCGTCTCGGCAGGTGGATCTGGCGTCGGGACCGATCGACCCACCGCCGGCGCCAGGGCGACCGCGAACCCGGCGGTCAGCGCGCCACGTCGAGAAAAACCATCCCTCAAGAAGCGCCTCCTTCGTCCCGCGCCAAGCATCGCCCGTACGAGGTTGATATCGTGTGAATGGGAAGGATTCCAGAGCATCAAGCGCATCTGGCGGCCAGCAGGCCAAGATGATGATTTGGGCGGCGCCGCCACGTGCTGGAGCCTTCTAGTGCGCCGCCATGGCTTCGGCCTGGGTGAGGTCCACCGACACAAGCTGGGACACGCCGCGTTCGCGCATTGTGACGCCGTAGAGCCTGTCCATGCGCGACATGGTGAGGGGATTGTGGGTGATGGTGATGAAGCGCGTGCTGGCCCGCAGCCGCATCTCCGACAGCAGGTTGCAGAAGCGCTCCACATTGGCGTCGTCCAGCGGCGCGTCCACCTCGTCGAGGACACAGATGGGCGCGGGATTGGCCAGGAACACGGCGAAGATCAGGGCCACGGCCGTGAGCGCCTGCTCCCCTCCGCTCATCAGGCTCATGACCGCCATGCGTTTGCCCGGTGGGCAGGCGAGAATCTCCAGCCCGGCCTCCAGCGGGTCCTCGGACTCCACAAGACGAAGTTCGGCCTGCCCTCCCTGGAAGAGGGTGGTGAAAAGCGCCCGGAAATGGCCGTCGATAATCTCGAACGCTGCGGTCAACCGGGTTCGGCCTTCGGCGTTCAGCTCATTGATCGCCTGGCGCAGGCGCGAGAGCGCGCCGGTGAGGTCGGCCCGCTCGGCGCCAAGGCTCTCCAGCCGGGCGGCGAACTCGGCCGACTCCTCCTCGGCAAGCAGATTCACCGGACCGATCATGTCGCGCTCGCGCTCAAGAGCGGCGAGCCGGCGTTCCGCACCGCCGGACTCCGACGGCAAGGCGATGGGCGATTGACCCAGCGCCTCGCCCAGGACCTCCGGACTCAATCCCGTGGCCTCCGTTAGCGCCGTTGCATATTCGGCCAGGCGCTCGCGGGCGGCCTCCGTACGCGCGGCGAGAGTGGCGCGAGCCTCGCGGGTGTCGGCGGCTCGGGCGTCGGCGGCGCGAGTTTCGCGATCGGCGTGGGCGCGGGCGGTCTCCGCCGCCGCCAGGGCATCGGCGGATCTGGCTTTGCGCGTCTCCGCGGTGGCGATCTGGTCCAGCAGAGTCTGGCGGCGCTCCTCCGTCGCGGCCGGCGCCTGGCGCGCGACGATCAGGGCGGCGGCGGCAGTGGCGCCGTCGGCGGCGAGGACTGTCCGCCGGGCCTGGGCGCCCTGCGCCCGACCGCGCCAGTCGGAGCGCTCGTCCGTCAGTCCGGCAAGGCGGCGGGCCCGGGCGTCCCGCTCGCGGGTCTCGGCGTCCAGCGCGGCGCGGGCCTGGGCCGCGCTCTCCCGGGCGGCGCTCGCGGCGGCCCGGGCGGTCTCCAGGCTGCTGACAAGATCGTCGTCGTGCTGAATTGCGATCGCCCCGGTCTGGGCCGCGCTCACGGCGAGCTCGGCCTCCGCAAGTTCCGCGGCGAAGCTCGCAATGGTCTGGTCCAGCGACTGGGCCCGGGCGTCCCGGCGCGCGCCTTCACGCTCAAGGCGTTCCACCGCTTCACGGGCCCGGGCGACCTCGAACTCCGCGGTCCTCGGGGTGGTCCGAGCCTGACGCACCGCGCCGTCGGCGGCGGCGACCCGGGCGGCGGCCCGAGTCTGGGCGGCCCTGGCCGTTTCGGCGGCAGGCTCCAGGTCCCTGATCCTCGCCTCAATGGCGGCGAGCCGCGCCTTTTGCTCCAGCCGCACCTGGGCTGGCCGCGGCGCCTCTGCGGTCACGGTAAATCCATCCCAGCGCCAGAGGTCGCCTTCCCTGGAGACCAGCCGGGCGCCCGGAGGAAGCGCGGCGGCCAGCCGCGGTCCGTCTGCGCGCGCCACCAGGGCGGTGAGGGCCAGACGCGCCGCAAGCTCCGCGGGCGCCGCGACCAGGTCGGCAAGCGGCGTCGCTCCCGCTGGCCAGTCACAGGCGGCGGCGGCCCGACCTCCCCAGAAGGCCGGCGCCTTGCGGTCGAGCGCCGCGTTGAGATCGTCCCCCAGGGCCGCCGCCAAAGCTGCTTCCAGGCCCGATCGAGGCGCGACGACGTCCAGCACCGGGGCGAAGGCGCCCTTGGCCGCCACTGTGTTCAGCTGGGCGAGGCCGCGCGCTTCGGACGAGGCGCGGCCGAGCTCGTCTTCCGCGGCGCGCGCGGCGTGGCGCGCGGCGCTTTCGGCAGCCTGGGCTTCAGACCGCTCCGCCTCCGCCGTCTCCACGGCGTCGCGAGTCTGCGCCAGGGCGGCGACCGCGGCGGCGAGAGCGGCTGAAGCTTTCTCGAGGCCGGGATCGACGGCCGGTCCCAGGGCCTCTCGTTCGGCCCCGGCCTGCGCCAGGGCGCGTTGCGCGCGCGCAGCGCGACCCTGAGCGTCGGCCAGACGGCCTGCGGCGGCGCGGCCCTCGGCCTCCGCCGCGGCGAGCCTGGTGGCCAGAACTTCCACCGCCCCCTCCGCCGAGGCGCGGGCCGCTTCGGCGCGCTGGGACGCCAGGGTGAGCTCCGGCAGACGCTCGGGTGCGGCGGCGATCTCCTGCTCGGTCGCCGCGAGCTCTGCGTCCAGCCGGCTCAGGGCCCGACCAGCGTCCTCGATGATCTGGCCCTCGCGCGTCGCATCCGCGTCGATGCGGGAAATCTCGGCCGCCAGGCGCGACGCCTCCGCGGCGGCGCTCTCCAGCGCCCGGTCAAGGCGGTCCTTCTCGATCGCCAGGCGGCCCAGCACGGCGCTGGCGGCCATCTCCTCATCGCGCAGCGGACGTATGGCTGCTTCGGCGTTGACAGCCGCCGTCGAGGCCGCCGCCGCCGCCACCGCCGCGGCCTGGGCCTCGCGGGCGGCCACTGCCGACTCGCCGAGACGCCGTTCCAGGTCCAGGCTGGCTTCGGACCAGCGGCCGTGCAGCACCGCGCTCTGCAGGGCCCGGATCTCGGCGGCGACGGTCTTGTACTTGTTTGCCGCGCGCGCTTCGCGGCGGAGGCGGCCGAGACTCGACTCCAATTCGCGCATGAGGTCGTCGAGGCGCTCCACATTCGCCTCCGCCGCCCGCACCCGAAGCTCCGCCTCGTGCCGGCGACCATGCAGGCCCGAGATGCCCGCCGCCTCCTCCAGAATTCGTCTCCGGTTCTGAGGCCGCGCGGCGATGAGCTCGGAGATCTGACCCTGACGCACCAGGGCCGGCGAGTTGGAGCCGGTCGACGCATCAGCGAACAGCAGCTGGACATCCCGGGCTCGGACCTCCCGACCATTGATCCGGTAGGTTGAGCCTTCGCCGCGGTCGATCCGGCGCGTCACCTCCAGCACCGGATGGGCGTTGAAGGCCGCCGGCGCCGTCCCGTCGGCATTGTCTATGGTGAGGCTGACCTCCGCATGGTTGCGGGGCGGCCGTGCGCCTGAGCCAGAGAAAATGACGTCGTCCATGCCCTCGCCGCGCATGGCCTTGGCCGAATTGGCCCCCATCACCCAGCGAAGCGCCTCCAGCAGATTGGATTTCCCGCAACCGTTCGGCCCGACGACACCTGTGAGCCCGGGCTCGATTCGGAAGTCGGAGGCGTCGACGAAGGACTTGAAGCCCGAGAGGCGAAGCTTCGTGAAGTGCACGGCGCTACCTGGGCTTGGGCCGCTGGGCCGCGGCGATGGCGCCGTCGAGCGCCGCCAGGGTCTGGTTGCCTTCGAGGCGCGTGTCGCCGATGACGAAGGTCGGCGTCGCGGTGATGTGATCGCGGTCGACGTATCCGTCAGCGCGGGCCTGAAGCGCCAACTGGCTGGCGGGCTCGGAGATGCAGGCGGTGAACTGCGCCTGGCTCAGCCCCGCTTGCTTCGCGATCCTGATCAGGGGCGCCATGGCGTCGCCGGTTCGCTCCATCTCCGGCTGGGCGGCGAAAATGCCATCCACGACCTGGAAGTACTTCGCGGCGCCGGCGCAGCGGGCGGTTAGAAAGCCCATCATGGCCAGAGGGCCGTCACCGAAGAGCATTTCACGCAGGACGTAGCGCACCCGGCCGGTGTCCACATATTTCGCCTTGAAGGCAGGAAAGACATCCCGCGCCCAGGCTCCGCAGTGGGAACAGCCCACCGAGGCGTATTCGATCACCGTGAGCGGAGCCTTTGGACTCCCCAGGCCCATGTCCGCTGGAACAGACGGAGCGGCCGGCGCCGACGCGGCCGTCAGGGCCGCAGCCGCCGCAATTGCGATAAGACGAAGCGCGCCCGTCACGACGCCGGCTTCGCGCCCGCCTGGG